>Ga0187784_10005635_pt1 | contig 10112 bp, 7 predicted proteins | sample 1015_SJ02_MP15_2_FD_132964 | JGI IMG/M metagenome (GOLD analysis project Ga0187784, IMG submission 132964) | Tropical peat soil microbial communities from peatlands in Department of Meta, Colombia - 1015_SJ02_MP15_20_MG | ecosystem: Environmental > Terrestrial > Soil > Wetlands > Peat | place... | reverse complement strand
TAGACGTCGAGATTGTGGCAAAGGAAAGACCCGCCGCAATACATAGAATCGAACTCACCGAAAACGAAAGCAATCTGCCCATGAGCTCAGCAAAGGAGTTAGCTGCGAAACTCATCGAAGAACTACCCTCAAACGTGGGAGCCGCCGCCAACATCGATGAACTCGCAGAGATCATTCACAAACTCTACGGTTTCTACCAATAGGCTGACTGCAAGATCTGTGAGATCAACCCACTCCTGATCACCCGCGGGAACCCCGTTGCAGCTGATGCGAAGATCGTGCTTGACGACAACGCCTTGTACCGCCAGGCTAAGCTGCTTGAGAGCGTTGGAATCACCGGAAAACGGCATGATGCAGCTGAGTTGACCAGGAACGAGTTAAAAGCGCAAGGATTCGGCTTCAAGTATGTGGATCTTCTTCCTGAAGATGCTCCAAAGGAGCCCGGTAAGATCTACGTTGGCCTCGTGCCCGGAGGCGCGGGTTACGGAATCTTCTCCATCGACGAAGTCGCGAATATCGGACATCGATTCTTCCAGGACAAAGCGATACCTGTCAACTTCATGGATTCTGGTGGAGGCCCAAGCCAACAACAAGTAGCCCAAATGTTCCACCTGCTAATGGACTACGATAAAGTCGACTTAATCGTAACGTCAAGATTCGGAGGTATCTCAAGCTGTGACATCTTCATACGCGGACTTATCGAAGCCATCCGGGAAAGAAAGGCTCACGGTAAGAGAACAGTTCCGGTCTACGGCAGGATGGTAGGAACCGACCTCCCGAACGCCCGAGAGTATCTTGAAAAAGCCAAGGCCGAAACACCCGAATCACTCAGAGAGACCGCGATCATCGTCGGAAACCAGCGTATCATGGCCGACGTTATCAAAGACGCAATCAACTACGCCCTAACCACCAAGAAGTGAAAATGATGCAGGGTATACGCGCCGACCAAGGTTTGCTCTACCACCTCATCTCCCAACTTCGACCGGAACTTGCTAAGCACATCAAGGAGACAGGCGAGATTGAGACCATTGTTGTCGGCCTAGGAAGGGAAGGCACGCGCCATGCCGGCCTCATGCAGGACTACGGAACCAGAATCGTAGGCGGCGTCGCATCCGGCGAAGGAGGCACACGCATTCATGAAACAATTCCGGTCTATGACACCGTCGCCGAATGCATCAAAGACCACCCATATGTTGCCGCAGCGAGCATCTGGAGACAATTTTCCATGGCCAAGGAGTCAGTAATCGAAACTATTGAGGCTGGTATCCCGCTTGTTGTCCTAATAACCGAAGGGATTCCATTACGCGATGTCCGCGAGATGCTTGTGGCCGCGAGAAGAAACAAAACACTCCTCATTGGCGGAAACTCGCCAGGCATCATCTTTCCACCCGAACAAGTGAAGATAGGAATGCTCCCCGACGTCTTCTACCCTCAGGAGAATGCAGCAGGCCAGTTCGGCCCCAGCGGCGTTACAATAATTTCTCGTAGCGGAGCAATACTATACCACATGTCCGACGCCCTCGCAAGCGCCGGAATTGCTCAGAACGCCGTAATCGGCATTGGCGGCGACGCTGCGATCGGTTCCACTTTCGTGGACTTAGTTCCCCTGGTCATGAACCATCCATACACAGACCTCGTCGTAGTCGCAGGTGAGATCGGCGGCATCCAAGAGGAACGCTTAGCCGAAGATATCCGCACCCACCCGGAGCGATATCCAAAACCAATCGTAGCCCTAGTTTCAGGAGCACACGCACCGGAAGGAAAGACGATGGGACACGCGGGAGCAATCGTTTCCCCCGGGCAGGACTATGGAACATTCATCTCAAAGAAAGAAGCTCTAGAACGAGCAGGCGTAACTGTCGTCAACTCCCAGTACGACCTGATAGAGGCGGCAAAGACAAGGCTGAACAAAACGTACTTCGACCCGGAACGTTACTACCAGAAAATGCGTCAAATCTGGGAGGCAAAAGTGGCGGCCCCCAGTTGTGGAACTCTAATCACCGAAGTAAAACCCAACAACCTCATGATCTCCGGCTACCCGCTACAAGAAATCATAGGCAACAAAGGACTCCTGGACGTAACCAGCCTCCTAATCGAAGGAGAATTTGCCAACCCAGAATCATTAGAAGAGTTACGGAAAATAGCGCTGCAAGGTGCTCTCGAGTCGAAACCTTCGATCCTACGATATGAAGGCGAGGACATCTCTCAGACCCTTGCTAGGGCGCTAATCTGTGACAAAACCTTAGGGGCATTTCCCCAGAAAGGACGGACGGGACCCACACGGAAAACCGCTTTCGCGTTGGGAAGAGTTGGAAGATACCTCGCCTCGATATTGGAAACTACAGCTGCCCTCGACGGATTGACCGAAAAATCAAGCTTCATCGAGTTAATGTACCGAACGATCACGGGCGATGTGGTCTTTGACCAAAGGAAGGGAAAGCTCATTGAAGCAATGTCTGTAGCATCCGTCGACCACGGTGTCACACCTCCCTCAGCACAGGTAGCTATCATCTCCGCCTCAACAAGAGTAGACTACTCGGTGTCAGTTGCAAGCGGAATCGGCGCGATAACGGATGTGCATGGGGGAGCGGGAGCGAAGGCTGCGCTATTCTTCTCGCAATGTGTTTCCCGTTCCAAGAAAGAAAAAATCGACATCAAGGAAGCAACCGAAAAAGAGGTTTCTGAGTACATCAGGACTGGACGAAGGATTGAAGGCCTCGGCCACAGAATCCACACTCAAGACCCAAGGCGCGATGTTTTATGGAAACTTAGTGAGGCGGCAGGGGTATCAGGAGACAACGTGGCCGTTTCGAAGATCGTTTCACAAGTATTCAAACAGGTGCGAGGTATGGAACTGCCCATCAATGTTGATGGGGTTATTGGATCCATCGTAGCCGACATGGGGTTGAATCCCGTAGCCGCGAAGGCCCTCTTCATTTGGGGGCGAGTTGCAGGGCTCTCCGCGCATTACTTCGAGGAGATTCTTTCTCAACCCGAGATGCGGACTATTAACTTCGCCCAAGCAGTGTACAAAGGTAAGCCTCAGCGGGAGTTACATTAGGTGGATTCGATCAGCCGCAGGATGGCGCAGTTTGCACTGTCTTTGCAGTACGACATGCTTCCCGAAACCGTTGTGCAGACGGCAAAACGACTGCTTCTAGACAGCATAGGGTGTGCCCTCGCCGCAGTTAGGCTGAAGGACATTCAGGCTTCGTACAAGTATCTTCAACAACTTGGGGGAAAGAAACAGGCCGGCATGATCTGGTACGGCGATAAGACGAACTTGCCCAACGCTGCACTGTTCAACTCCCTCCTCATCCGGGCTATGGATTACAATGACGTCTACTGGAAGCAAGATCCCTGCCATCCTTCAGACCTGATCCCTGCAGCACTCGCACCGGCAGAGTACCGGGGTGTAACGGGAAAGGAGTTGATTACGGCAATTGTAATCGCGTACGAATTGGAGATGAGGCTGTGCCTCGCCGCTAACCCAGGAATTCGTGAGATAGGTTGGCATCACGCCAGCCTAACCCAGTTCGTTAGTCCTTTAATCGCCGGGCGATTACTCGGATTAAGCGAAGATCAAATGGTGTCAGCCGTCGGAATTGCCGGCTCCAGCCACTTCACCTTGGGGGGAGTAGTTGCAAGCCACTTAACAAACATGAAGAACGCAGCCGACCCATTGGCGGCGGAGGCGGGTGTCAACGCCGCGATGCTAGCGGCCGCTGGCTACTCAGGTCCACCAGAGGTTTTCGAGGGAAAAGAAGGCCTGTTTCAAGTGTTATCAAACGTAGGGTGGAACAGAAACGCGTTCGTCGACCGTTTAGGTGAAGAGTTCCTCATCACGCAGTGCGGTTTTAAGGCGTTTCCCACTGAGGCGCTGACCCATCAACCGATAACAGCGACTTTGGAACTAATGCTCGAGAACAAAATTACTTCACGCGACGTCAAGCAAGTGGTCGTTGAGACAACTAAGCGTGGAGTTGACATTCTCTCGGACGAAGGCAAATACCACCCTAAAACGAAGGAAACCGCCGACCACTCTCTTCCTTACTGCATAGCTGTGGCCGTTGCCAAAGGAAATGTTCTGCCATCCGACTTCGAAGAAAAAGCACTCCAAGATGAATCCGTTTTAGAACTTATTCCTAGGATAAAGGTCATTGCTAACCCTGAGATCGATTCTATTTTTCCGAAGGTGAAACGAACTATTATCGCCATCACCACGGCGGACGGCCGAACATTCAAGAGACAGGAAGATTTTGCGAAGGGACAGCCGGAGCGGCCACTTTCCGAACATGAACTAATCGCAAAATTCCACGCCAACGCTCAACAAGCTCTGAGTAAGAGGCAGCAGGAAAAGCTGATTCAAGCCACGCTTACAATCGATAGGTATGATAACGTGCGCAGATATGTCCCGCTTCTATCTAGATCGACGACTCTTCAGTCAGCTAGGCGATAGAACGGGAAAGTTCTAAGAGTTTACAGCGCCCAATGCGTGACATGACATGGAGCGGAGTTTTCTCACATACGGGGTTATCCTCCGAGCGTCAAGCTGGGAGGGCAGTGGGGACACACTACAAAGGGCTCCGTGCCGCAAATGGTGCAGGGTCGACATTCATCTTCGCCGTATGCCCACCCGCATTCTGCGCATCGCCCAATCGTGTTCCTAGTCAAGCAACCACCTCCCATCCACAATTTGAATCACATACAATTCAGTCTCAGCTCTTGTTATGGAGCAATCTCCAGAGCTTCCTGTAATCCCGATGCAAGCTCGACGCCTCTCAAGAATGCTTTCCGATTCAAGTCCGCGGCCTTCGGGTAACGCTTGAGTACCGCGTTCAATAATGAATCTCGGTTAACCACTTTTGTTTTCTCGGCTAGGAATCCTAGTACTACTATGTTTGCTACGACTCGCCGTTTGAGCTCCTCTGCTACGCTTAGTGCGGGAACGGAGTATAATTTGCGGCCTTTAGGTGGATCTGCCTTCACCATACTTTTTTCAGTGATTATCGTCGCATCTGGAGCAGTTAAGTTCCAGTTGCTATCGAACCCGTCTTGGGAGAGGGCGACGAGAATGTTCGGCTGCTTGACGAGTGGATAATCGATGGGTTCATCGGATATGACGAGGTCCGCCCTCGACCATCCACCCGTTATGTAAGGACTGTAGTCCTCGGTCATGACCGCTTCCCTATGCTCCTGTAACGTCACCGCCGCGCCGATCAGGAATCCCGCGGAAATTATCCCCTGGCCTCCGAGCCCTTGTAGTCTGATTTCTTGTCGTTTCATTTCGACCGGCCCAGTGCGGATTGAATCATGTTTCGCTCGACTTCGTGGTAGGGAAGTTTCTTGACATCGACAAAGTTCCCGACTACAATTGGGTCAGGCGGCTTCATGGAGAGGCTGGCCTTGCTGAGATCGGCGCGGTCGTCAACGCGTGAACAAGTTTGAAAGTATTGCATCATAGCCAAGGCGTCGTTGAAGTTGTTCAGATCCCCGAAGGTCGGGGGGCATGGTGAGATTATCTCTACGAAAGCTAAACCTTGAACTTGGAATGCTCTTAGCATAGATTGTAGTAATTGTCTTGCGTGCAGTACAGTCCATCTGGCAACATATGGTGCACCCGCAGCGGCCACTATGTATGGAATGTTGAATGACGCCTCGAAGTTTCCGTACGGCGTTGTTGATGTCCTCGCGCCCGGGGGCGTTGTTGCTCCAAATTGTCCGCCAGTCATTCCGTAATTGAAATTATTTACACAAAAGATGTTCAAATCCACATTCCGTCGTATGGCGTGAATCAGGTGGTTACCCCCGATGTTGAAGAGATCTCCATCCCCCGCGATCACGCTCACTTCAAGTTCTGGGTTGGCTACTTTGAGGCCTGTGGCGAACGCTATTGCTCTGCCGTGCGTTGTGTGATAAGTGTCTAGGTTAAGGTAACCCGGTATTCTTGCGGTACATCCGATGCCTGAGACGACGACATGCCTGTCTTGAGGAATCCCGGACGCCCTCATTGCTTCAACAAAGCATCCCACCACAATACCCAAGCCGCAACCGGGACACCAAATATGCGGCAATCTATCGGCCCGAAGTAACTCATCTCGAGGATTCGCAGGGAAGACTGACTCATGCGCACGTAATGTTTCGAGTTGAGCCATTCTACAACTTCTCCAGGGCCGAATCAATCTTCTCGGGAGGAATCAAAGCTCCCGCGGGGTGGTGAACCCCTATGACCTGGCAACTCGCAAACTCCCTGACCACATGTTCCATCTGGCCGTAGTTGATCTCCGGAACAACCATTGCCCGAACACGGTCGCCTAGGGCTTCGATTTTCTTAGCCGGGAACGGCCAAGGTGTAATCAATCTTAGGAGACCAACCTTCTTCTCCCTCAGCCGGGCCTCCTTGACGACGCGTAGCGCCGACCTCGAGGTCGAGCCGTAGGCGATTATGACCACTTCTGCGTCATCGGTCAGATATTCTTCGGTCTCTACGATTTCACCCACGTGGTTTCTTACCTTTCCAGTCAGATGATCCAGCATTCTTTCTGAAACGGAATTGTCCAGGGAGGGGTAGCCGCGTTCATCGTGAGTGAGGCTGTCGACGTTTACGTAGAATCCGTCGCCCGCCAGGGCCATCGCTGGAAAATCATCATCAAACGGAAACGGTATGAAGCCCGGGTTAGGTTTAGTGGGTCTGATTCGGTTGACGATCTGAATCTTGTCGGCCGAAGGGATTACGACTTTGCTTGTCATGTGTGCGATTACTTGATCCGCCATTACGAAAGTCGGTGTTCTGTATTTCTCGGCCATGTTGAAGGCTTTGACGGTCAGGTCGAACATTTCCTGCACGCTGTCAGGCGCGTAGGCTATGACCTCGTAATCGCCGTGCGAACCCCACTTGACCTGCATCATATCCCCCTGCCCAATCAGAGTCGGGATGCCAGTACTCGGGCCTGCTCTCTGCACGTTGACGAGTACGCAGGGGGTTTCGGTGATTACGGCCAGTCCAATGTTCTCCATCATCAATGAGAACCCTGGCCCCGATGTAGCGGTCATGCTCTTGGCGCCTGCGTTCGAAGCGCCTACTACCGCCGCTATGCTGCCGATCTCGTCTTCCATCTGTAGGTAGTGGCCGCCAACTTGTGGTAACCGCCGACTCATGTGTTCGGCTATCTCGGAGGAAGGTGTGATCGGGTAACCTCCGTAGAATCTACAGCCCGCAGCGATAGCGCCCTCCGCACACGCAAGGTTCCCGGACATGAAATACTCACCGGACAAAGCTTGCGTTTTCAGAGACACAGTTGCGCCTCCATTGGTAGCCTAGTCGTTGGTTTGCAGGCTGGGCGACGTATTTACATAGATACTTTCAAGCGTTTGATATTAACAGCATTTACTTCACGAGCTATCTCTATATTTAGAGTTAATGGGAAAAAGCGCGAGATGAGGCGCCGCCTAGTGAGCAGCGTAGCCGTGCAAGTCCCCGAAGGATTCGGGCGGGACACGGTTGAATCGTATGCTTCAACTCAGGTTAAGCCATGGAGCCATGCCAAACCTGGCCGGGTGCCCGTCCAACCGCCTCAAGGTTTGAAGCTACGGCACTCCGACATTTTCATAATTGATGAGCGTTGCAAGGGTTGCAACTTTTGCATACAGTTCTGCCCTCGAGATGTCCTCGAACCTAGCAAGAAAGTCAACCAGATCGGTGTTCATCCACCGCAGGTAAGAGATAGTTTGCTCTGCGTCGGCTGCGGCGTATGTGAAGACATCTGTCCCGACTTTGCGATCTTCCTAATCGATAAGGGGGAGCCTCATTAACGGTGTGATTAATTGATGGTCTCAGAGAAGAATCCGGTTTCAATATACGTTTTCGGGAAACAGTACCGCGTCCCAGAGAACCTGACAATCCTAACCGCGATGGAGAAGCTTGGTTACCGAATGTTGAGGGGTTGCGGCTGCCGCAGTGGCTTCTGCGGAGCGTGCGCGACCGTTTATCGAATACAAGGAGACTACAGGCTCCGTACTGGCCTTGCATGCCAAACACCCGTCAAGGAGGGGATGGTCTTCTCAATGCTCCCCTTCCACCCAGCCACCAAGGCCAAGTACGAAGTCAAGAAACTGGCCCCCGACTTGTCGTCACTCATACGATTTTACCCCGAGGTCATGCGTTGCCTGCAGTGTAACACATGTTCGCGTGCCTGCCCACAAGAGTTGCCCGTCATAGACATAATGGGTGCAGCTATGAGAGGAGACATCGCAACCGCAGCCGACCTATCTTTCGATTGCATAATGTGCGGGCTCTGCGCAACGAGGTGCCCTGCAGAAATCGTCCAGTACTACGTCGCCATCCTTTCGAGAAGGCTCTACGCAACACACATGTTACAACGAGCTAAACACCTCCAATCGCGGCTCCAAGAAATCCAAGAAGGACGTTTCGACGCCGAACTGGACAGGCTCACACACCTAACCACCGCGGAGCTGACTGCCCTATACAATGCTCGAGAGATCGAGAAGGAGGCGGCTTAGGCCTTGCAGGAACAGCAATGGAGAACTGTGATTCACTATAGCCCCGAAATGCGCGCCTCAATCGAGAAGGTCGCTGCGACTAGAAAGGAAAGGATGAAACGGTCCTTTCCGAAACTCAAACCTGAAGAAAAGAAAGCATTACTAGAGAGATTCCATCCCGACTACAAGCCGGGAACAACAAGAAAACTCGCGGTTGGACCTAGCAAGGGCAACCCAATAGTAAATGAACTGGGCGATTTGGTCGAGAGTTACAGTCGGCTGAACCCTGAGAAAGTAGACCTCTCCAAGGTCAACATTGAGACCGACGTGCTAATCATCGGCGGAGGAGGAGCGGGGGCAGCTGCAGCACTGGCGGCGCAGGAACAGGGTGCCAAAGTTCTGCTTTGCACTAAGCTAAGGTTCGGCGACTCAAACACGATGATGGCCCAGGGTGGAATACAGGCCGCCGACAAACCCAACGATTCACCAGCAATTCACTACTTGGACGTAATGGGGGGTGGAGGTTACTCGAACATTCCCAGTTTAGTTCGCACCCTCGTTGAAGACGCTCCGTCGGTCATCGCGTGGCTTGAAGACCTTGGGATGATGTTTGATAAAGAACCAGATGGAACTTTCATCACAATGCACGGCGGCGGAACATCCAGGAGACGAATGCACGCGGCTCGCGATTACACGGGCGCCGAAATAATGCGAACCCTCCGCGACGAAGTAATCAACAGAGGAATTCAAGTCATCGAGTTCTCACCAGCGTTGGAATTGCTCACTGACGAGGAAGGCAAATGCGTTGGAGCGATCCTACTCAATATGGAAACAGACGAATACACAGTCGTTCGGTCAAGCACTACGATAATCGCTACCGGCGGTTGCGGTAGGTTGCATGTGCAAGGGTTCCCGACGACCAACCACTACGGAGCAACAGGCGACGGCTTAGCGCTCGCATACAGGGCTGGCTGCAAATTAGTCTTCGTCGACACGATCCAATACCACCCAACTGGCGTCGCCTTCCCCGAACTAATCTCAGGCCAACTGATAACGGAGAAAATGCGAAGCATCGGAGCTCAACTCGTCAAAGCCGGTGGGGAGCGGTTCGTCAACGAACTTGAAACCAGAGACGCAGTATCTTCCGCGATCATAAGGGAATGCAAGGAACGCGACAACGGTGTCGTAACACCCAACGGCCTAATAGGAGTGTGGTTGGACACCCCTCTCATAGACATTTTGCGAGGCCCCGGACGGACGCAACAGTTAGCTCCAGCGATGGTCCGTCAATTCAAGAGATTTGGAATAGACATTCTTACGGACCCAGTGCTCGTGTACCCCACTCAACACTACCAGAATGGTGGCGTCCTTATAGACACGGATGGAAGGACGAACGTTCCCAACCTGTACATTGCAGGTGAAGCAGCGGGCGGAGTTCACGGAAGAAACCGCCTCATGGGTAACTCACTTCTCGGCATCCTAGTATATGGCAGAAGAGCGGGAGCAGACGCGGCCAGGAAGGCCCAAAAAGTTACCAACGGAAAACCGAGGCTCGGGAATTTCACCAGATTCCATAAGAAATTATGGAAACCAGGTTACAGGCGGGATAGACC
>Ga0187784_10005634_pt1 | contig 10112 bp, 8 predicted proteins | sample 1015_SJ02_MP15_2_FD_132964 | JGI IMG/M metagenome (GOLD analysis project Ga0187784, IMG submission 132964) | Tropical peat soil microbial communities from peatlands in Department of Meta, Colombia - 1015_SJ02_MP15_20_MG | ecosystem: Environmental > Terrestrial > Soil > Wetlands > Peat | place... | reverse complement strand
GACGTCAAGACCGATTATCATCTTGCCCCCCTCAGAAACACCGGTAGCAGAGAGCGAGAAGTATGAAAAGAGAAAAGACTATCTCCGTCTCTGTCCCCCTTGCTTTCTGCCTCTAATTTGCCGGGCTAATACCCGGCGAACAGCTCCACACAAATGTAGTCATAACAGCCGACCCCCATATGGTTGAAACGCCGGTCAAGGATGTTTGCCCGGTGGGTGGGGCTTTCCATGAGGGCTCTGTGAATATTGGCCGGGGTATCAATGCCTTTTGTCATGTTTTCGCCTGCCGGCACGCTGGACCCTCTGCTCCGCTCGGGAATACATGAGCTGACCGTTTTCCAGACCGGGTTCACGCCCGTCTTCGGGTCCTCATGTTCAAAATAGTGTTGGGCCACCAATCGTTTGGCGCGCTGGAAAGCTTTGTTGGCAAGACAACTGTCCCATTGAAGCGCCCGGTTTTCTTTCCTTGCCAACTTGTAGAGTTCCCTGGCCCTGTCACCCTCTGTGGAGTCCGGCCGCACCTGCGAGCTTTGAGGATAGATTGGAAGAGGCCTGGTCTGCTGGGCAAAACATGGCGAACCGAGCGCCCAGATTAAAAACACTACCGTAAGAAGGATCGTGTTTTTTGTGCCCATACCACCGGTTTTCTGTTTCATTTGTTTTCCGTTTCATTCATTTCTTTATCATTGACGTACAGCCACAATATCATAATCCGTCCTTTTGAATAGTTGAATCCATAAAATGCGCCTGCCCGTTTTACATCTATACCCAGATTTTTTGTCTCCTGCTTGAAATCGTCATCTTCGCTGCGATTTATCAAGGCCATTGCCCCTGGATTGATCCGAAGGAAAGCTGCTGCCCCGGCCGGAGATGTCAGGAGGGTCCTGGTCCCAAGCTGAAAAACCAGGCTGGGTTCGTGATAACCCGAGGAGCAGAGCATGACGTTCTCCCCGGCCCGCTGCCTGGCTGCATTGCTGACATTTCTGCTGAGCCAGAGCAGGTTGACGTTGGGTAGTATCCACTGAAGTAGAGGCGCCAGGACGAGCGCGGTCGCAATGATTGTGATGGCCGTGGCGTAGAGGTAGCGGCGTTTGAAAAACATCCGGATGGAAAGCACCGCCGCCGCAATCGCGGCGGTAGCCGTGATCAACCCCGCCGGTTCGAAGCGATGGTCTAGGAACCGGGGGAGGGCAAGGGCTCCTAGGCCGAACAGCAAAATTACCGGTTGGCATGCAACATACCCGATCCTCACCAGCCTGGATCGCAGTTCGGAAGCGCTGCCCTCTTCGCCCGAAATTATGGTTTGCGCGACCAGGATGCATAATGCCGGGTAGAGCGGCAAGACATAATGCGGGAGCTTCGTTGGGACCAGTTCGAACACAATCCAGCCTGGGATTATCCACGCCAGACAAAACCTCACCGCTGGTGCGGACCGTGACTTCCACGCCCGAAAAACGGAAACTCCCGCCACCGCCGACGCAGGCCAGAGGGTCAACGGCATGAGAACGAGGTAGAAACCCGGCGGAAATCCATGTGATTCCTGACCTGAGGCCACCTTGTTAAGCAGGTCGCCCATCAGCGCCTGCTGGAAGAAAGCGCCCTTGGTGGCCAGGGCAATCGCAATCATCCATGGGCTGACAAGTATGGCCGTCATCGCCAGACCCTGAATCGGTTTCATGCGCTTGAGCCATTTGACGTCCCTGTCCGCCGCCGCCAGGAAGCCGATGGTGAGAAGACTTATCATCGGCGTGACCGGGCCCTTCACCAGTATCCCCACGGCCTGCGCTGTCCAGAAGGTCAGAAACGCTCCGGTTCCTGCAGATTCGCTGTCATTGCCGCTTATATAAAACCTGCTCAGAGCCCCCTGGGCAGCCATGATCGTGGCCAGCAGCACGGCGTCCGTCGTCGCTAGATGCGCCTCCATCACCAGCAAAACAGAGGAGGCGGTGAGAACGGCCCCCAGCAGGCCCGTTCTCTCGCCGAATAGCCGCTTTCCAATGGCGAACGTGAAAAGGACGGAAAAAATCGCACCAACGAGCGATGGAATGCGATACGGCCAGATTTCTCGATGCGCGGCCTTGCCGAAAACCGCAGCACTCGCAGCCTGGAGCCAGTAGATGCCGATAGGCTTCTTGTTGCGGGCTTCGTCCTGGAACCGAATCTGTACGAAATCGCGGGTCTGGAGCATCTGGCTCGTCGCCTGCGCGAACCTCGATTCGTCGCGGTCGACAGGGGGAATTGTGGAAAGCCCTGGTAGGAAAAAAACAAAGCATATCAGGAGCAGAAAAAAATACCGCCACAACGGGAAGCGAGAATCGGAAAGCCTGCAGTAGAAGCAGGAAGTGATAGTTGGGGAGGCGCACAAGCGGGGATGGTCTTCTGTCTTCCTGTTGCCTGCTTCCTGCTCCATGCCGCCGACCGCCCTCTGCATGTTCTCTTCTGCCTGCTTCACCCTAAGCCCAAGTTCCGGAGCTTTATCCCTGCTCGAGTTTTTTTAATGCCCTTTTGACGGCTTCGTATCCCTGGTCGATTTCCTCCATTGACATAGCATAAGAAAACCGCAGGCAACTGTCTTCGCCGAAAGCGTTTCCGGGCACCACAGCTACGTGGGCCTCCTCCATCAAAAAGTCGGCAAGATCCAGTGAGCCGCTTATCGTCCGCCCTCCACATCTTTTCCCTATGTACGCCCCGAAATGGGGGAAGACGTAAAATGCGCCGTCAGGCTCGGGGCAGGTTACGCCCGGCAGCTCGGATATATATGCCAGTACTCTCCTGCACCGCTTTTCGAAAATTTGAGCCATTTCGGCCGCCGCCTTCTGATCGCCGGTAAGCGCCTCGACGCTTGCCCACTGCGATATGGAGGTAGGATTGCTGGTAACTTGGCTCTGTAAATCCGTCGCGGCCTTTATGACCGTCGCGTTGCCTATCAGGTAGCCAATTCGCCACCCGGTCATGCAATAGGTTTTGCTGACACCGTTTATTATAAAAACACGGTCGCGCAGCTTCTCCTCGACCATGGCCAAGTTAGCCCATTTCCGTCCGCCGAAAAGAATACGATAATAGATATCGTCGCTTGCGATCAACACGTTTTCGTGGCGCAGAAGTACTTCGGCCAAAGCTTTGAGTTCATCGGGCCCATAATATTTGCCGGTTGGATTCGATGGGCTGTTCAGGATCAGGAGCCCCGTGGCAGGGGTGATCGCTCGCTCAAGGTCTTCCGGCTGGAGCTTGAAACCCTCTTTTTCGGAACAGGGCACTATGACGGGTTTGGCGTTGGCGAGTTCGATCATGTCCGGATAACTTAACCAGTAGGGAGAAGGTATGATGACCTCGTCTCCAGGGTCCAGCAGGGTCATGAACAAATTGAAGAGGGCATGCTTCCCGCCGCTGGAAATCAGGACGTTTTCCAGTCCATAGGATAGGCCATAGTCGGCTTTGATGGTCCTGCACACTGCGTCTTTCAGTTCGTCTATCCCGCCGGCCGCCGTATATCGGGTCCGACCCATGCGAATGCTTTCCTTGGCCGCACTCTGAATATTCTTAGGGGTATCGAAATCAGGCTCTCCGACACCGAAATTGATAATGTTGACGCCGCTTCGTTTGAGTGCGTTGGCTTTGGCGTTGATTGACAGGGTGGCTGAGGGTTTAATCCTGCTGATTCTTCTTGATAATTTCATTCTACTCCCTCTGCAGCGGATGCAGGGAACTCGAAAAAAAACCGCTCGCTCCTCGCTGAGTGCGATTATTCACCGCTCTGTTGGTAATTCACCGATATCAGATAGAGACCGTGTCCAGGAGCGGTCATCCCGGCTTGCCTGCGGTCCCCGCTCCTCACAATGCGCTCAAAATCTCCGGTCGTCTTCTTTCCCTTTCCGACCTCGACTATTGTGCCGGTCAAGTTCCGTACCATGTGCCTCAGAAAGCCGTTGGCCTCGAATATGAACTTGAGCAGGTCCGGCCTCCCCCGCACCAGTTCGGCCCTGAACATATTTCGCTCGGTCGAAGATACCTGTGACCCCGAGGCCATGAAAGCAGAGAAGTTATTCCAGCCCCAAATCTTTTTCAGGCATTCCTCCATCGGCTCCACGGCAAGGGGCCTGCGAACGTGCCACGTGTAATTGCGCAGGAGCGCCGATGGTACGGGGCGATTAAGTATCTGATATTCGTACACCTTGCTCACCGCTGAAAAACGGGCATGAAAAGACTCGTCAACCTCCTCCGCACTCAGCACTACGATGTCGTCCGGCAGAAGACTGTTGAGCCCCCTCAGAATCTCATCGGGCTTGAGGTTTGTCAGCGCGTGGAAATTAGCTACCTGTCCCTTCGCGTGCACTCCTGCGTCGGTGCGGCCGGATGCGCGAAGTCCCACCCTTTTTCCGAGTATAACCCCCAGCCGCGACTCGATAACTTCCTGGACGGAAAGCAACCCCGCCTGGCGCTGCCATCCATGATACCCGGAGCCGTCGTATTCCAGGACGAGCTTTATGTTGCGCTCAGAAGAGCGAAGAGTAGAGGCTGAAGAGTGAAAAGAAAAACCGTCTTCCTGTCCCATACCTCCCGCTCTCTGACAAGCAAAAAGTCAAAAGGCAAAATCTTATGCTTCTTAACTCTTGCCTTCGCGAAGCGCTATGGCTGCCAGGGCGCATCTTTGAGCCCGGTGTCCTCCGGCAGTCCTAACATGATGTTCATGTTGCAAACGGCCTGTCCGGACGCGCCTCTGGTGAGATTATCAATAACCGATATAACGATCAACCGTCGAGTACGTTCATCGACTCTCCAGCCTAGGTCGCAATAGTTGCTGCCCCGGACCTGAAGTGATACGGGCAGATAGTCCGGACCGCTTAGGCGGACGAAGAGCTCATCCTTGTAATAGTTCTCGAATGCCTCCACCACCTCTGCTGTCCCCACTCCCGGCTTCAAATTGGAGTAGACCGTGCTGAGGATGCCGCGGCTCATCGGGACAAGATGAGGGGTGAAATTGACAGTCACCGTTCTTCCGGCCAGAACGCTCAGCTCCTGCTCGATCTCAGGGGTGTGCCGGTGCTCGGCCACCTTGTACGCCTTGAAGCCCTCGTTCACCTCGCAGAAGTGCACGCCCAGCGCCATGCCTCTACCAGCCCCTGAGACCCCCGATTTGGAATCTGCGATTATTGTTCCGGGATCAATCAGCCGGTGCCAAAGAACCGGCGCCGTGGCCAGAATAACGCTTGTCGGGTAGCAGCCCGGATTCGCCACAAGGCGAGCGGTTCGGATTTTCTCTCGATACAACTCGGGCAGGCCGTAAACAGCCTCCTTGAGAAGCTCCGGGGTTTTGTGCGCCGAATACCACTTTCCGTAAACCTCAGGATCTCTCAGCCGATAATCCGCGCTCAGATCCACAACTCTCACTCCCCGATCCAGCAGACCCGGAATTATGTCCATGGATGCCTGGTGCGGCAGAGCGGTAAAGACCAGATCGGATGACGCGGCAAGCTTTTCCGGGTCGGTGTCTTCAAATACCAGATCGCAATGGCGCTTCAGGGCCGGGTAGAATTCGTCGATCCGCTGTCCCTTTTGTTGCCTGGAGGTTATTATGGAGACTCTGACCGAAGGATGGGCACACAGTATGCGCAACAGCTCGAATCCGGTGTAGCCGGAAGCACCGGCAATGGCGACCCTCAGCATAATATCCCTCCTTGATAAAAAATAAAGGGCGCGTGCACCCTGGTGCAGCGCCCCATATTTAATCCGAAAATTCGGTTTCGGTTGCCCGGATAAAAAATCGATAAGTAAAAAAATTTACGCCGCCATATAGGTGGGGTCGAAATCCAAACCTCAACGGGGCTAGCGTTTCGAGTACTGGAAGCGTGCTCTGGCACTCTTGCGACCATATTTCTTGCGTTCCTTGACGCGCGAGTCGCGGGTAAGGAAACCGGCGCGTTTGAGAACCTCCCTGTACTCCGGATTGAGTTCGAGGAGCGCCTTGGAAATACCGTGCCGGATCGCTCCAGCCTGACCGGAAATCCCTCCACCCAGCACGTTGACGGAGACGTCCACTTTGCCAAGGGTACCGGTGAGCACCAGGGGCTGGGCAATCACCATCTTACTCGTTTCCCTGTCTAGATACTCATCGGCCGGCTTTCTGTTTATAACGATCAGACCCGTTCCGGGTTGAAGCCAAACCCGCGCTATCGAGGTCTTTCTTTTGCCTGTGGCATAAAAGCGTTGTTCGGGCATCTAAAAACGTCTCCTAGCTGTATCTCTCGATAAGTTTAAAGGCCTCGGGCCGTTGCGCCTCGTGAGGATGGTCCGGCCCGGTGTAGACTTTGAGCTTCTTGATCAATTTGCGGCCGAGCCGGTTTTTGGGCAGCATTCCCCACACCGCCAGGCGGATCATCCGCTCAGGGTTTTCCTGGCTGAGCTTGCGGGCAGTGGTCGCTTTGACTCCGCCCATATAGCCGCTGTAGCGGTAGTATGTTTTCTGGCTCCATTTGTCACCCGTCAGCCTCACTTTGTCGGCGTTGACCACGACAACGAAGTCACCCAGGTCCACGTGCGGAGTAAAAGTGGGCAGGTGTTTGCCTCTGATGCGAATGGCGATCTGACTCGCCAGCCGGCCCAGTGCCTGGTCTTGAGCGTCAACTACTATCCATCTGCGCTTTTGCGGTTCAAACTTTGCGCTTTGCGTTTTCATTATTCGGCACTCCGAAATCTGGAAAAATTGACCTAAGCAGTAAAACATATACGCGCAGATGCGTATTGTCAAATAAAAATGGAGCCGGCAACACGAGCCAAAACCAAAATTCGGCACCCGAAGCCGGAGAACCGGGAGCAAAGGACCGCGGCAGGCAACAATCAGTACCCCGCTAAAAGCTTGCCCATCCTTACTGCCCGCTCCTGCTTCTTCCTACCTGGCATAAATCCAACTCTCGGGGTGCTCATACCCGGGACGGGCCTCGCCAAACAGCGGCCGGCCGAAGAAAGACTGCTGTTCTCCCACACTTCCGATTCCCATCAAATCGATTGTATACACAAAGCGGTTGTCGTTGCCTACCCGTTCGTATCCGATACCCATTCCCCAGCAGCCCCGGACATACCTTAAACCGTATCCCTGCGCAAACATCAATCCGGGGTCCAGGGAATAATCATGAACGGTGTTAATATAAATGTCCTTGTAAACCTTGATGAACGTTTGGAGTGTAACTTGATTCACCGATAGATTGGGAATCTGCTCGTAGCCGAGTATCAACCTATATCCTGTGAGGCTGTCAAAAGCCAGGAAAAGGTCCTGGGCCCTTGCCGGCCCTCCCGATGACAGGTCCCAATCCACGTTGTATGAGAGATTGAGGTATCGCTTCGGTAGAATGTCCAGCCTGAACCCTATGGGAGAAAATCCCGTCCTCAGGAGATTATTTGTTTCGAACCATGGGTCCGGCTCCGAGGGCGGCTGTACGTTGAAGAACTGAAAGACCCTGAGTCGCGCGATCTCTCTGTACGTCGGCGTGATCTCTCCCGAGGCGTCAGGGACTTCCTCCTTTCCGGTCAGAAAGGTCGAAAAGCCGTAGCGAATGCCGTTTCTGGACTGATCTGAGTCCAGCCTGTCAATCTGAGGAACGAGGCCGGTCGAGGACTGGTTCACGTATTCGTAGGAAATCTCCGGCCGGATGGAATTCTGCAAGACCGTAAAATTCCAGAAATTAACAGGGAATTCCCTGTTCAGGCGGGTACTCACCTCGATTTGGGCATCCTGTATGGCCCGCGCCGCTAAATCGTCAGGGCCGCTGTTTTGCCATTGGATCGTATAGGCGTCGGCGCGAAGACCCACTGACGGCTCGACGTCCAGGTAATTGTTCCAGTGCATGGGGTAGTAGATTCGCGGGTAGACATCCATCCGCTGCTCGGTATCTCCCTGCTTGCTCCAGTAGTTTACGGCCGAACTCTGAAGACTGTAATAAAAAGATGAGTTGTCAAATTCCTGAGGGAGCATGGTAAAAGATAATCCCGGCAGCTTCTGGGTCGTTTCTGGTTCCACTGAAGGCTCCAGGTTCTGCCAGTATCGGGCGTCCAAACTCAAGAGTTGTGAATCCCACTTTTTTTCGAGATAAACCGAAGATTCGCGCACCAGGGACCATGGGTCATACAGGAGGCCGCGGCCTAAAAGCTGGCCAAACGCCCCACTGTTGTTATAAAAGGAAGTCGACCCGGTAGTGAATTCCTGTAGATAATTCCGGTCGCTCACGTAATCTATGTCTACTTTGGCAGATATGTTCCACGGCAGCATAATGTCCTGTTTGCCGCGCAACCAATATCGATCGTGCGTCTGGTAGGTGTATCCTTGCTCATCCAGATACAATGCGCCCGCTTGGTCGACTAGATAATTGAATGCCCAAACGCCCTCGCCCAGTTCCAGGCTGTTTACGCGGTATTCCAGCCCGCCCATGACACCGCGATTCTGAAGGTAGTTGGCATAGAAGGTGGCATCCATTTCCGGGCTGATAACCCAGTAATAAGGAATTTCAAGCTGCCACCCGTTGAGGTTTGACTGACCAATCAGAGGAAGCAAAAATCCCGACTGGCGTTGTGTCTCAACCGGTAGGTCGAGCCACGGCCAATAAACGAACGGCCAACTGCGGGCCCAAAAAGAAGCGTCCCGCGTCAAGGCAGTTCCTTCCACTGTAATTTTCATTGAACGGAATTGGATTTTCCAGTCGGGATTTCCCGGATTGCAACTGGTAACGAAGCCCTCTTTGAGATCGAATTCGGTGGGGCTCAGTTTGGTTATCGAATTGCCCTGAATGAAAAAACCGTTTTCGGAGAAATACAAAATCCCGGTGTCAACATATCCGGTTTCGGTGTCCAGGTTCCAGATTATGTGTTCACCTTTGACCCAGTTTCTCCCATACTGAACGGTAACTTTGCCGTTGAGGTCGGCCTGCCGCGTTTCGTTGTTCACCGATGCGTACTCGGCCTCAATCAATCTGTCCTTGGCACTTATCTTTACATTCCCCTCCGCTTCGTAAAGTTTTTTTTCCTGGTCGTACACCAGTTTGTCAGCATGTATTGTCCACTCACCCTGGGTGGTCACAACGATCTTGGTGGGTGCTGGGCCTCCAAGCGTCGTAGGACCCAGCCCCAGGGCATGGCTTGCAGAAAAGGCCGTGAAAGCCGCAATATAAAGAATCAAGCCAACTCTCGAGAACATTTGTTTTACCAGGATTTCCCTCACAGAGCGGGCTCCCCGAAAATTTGTTTTACCTCTCCGGCAAAATAGAGTGAGCCCGTAATACAGATAAGATCGTCCGGACTGGCCAGATGTCTTGCCTCTTGAATGGCGGATGCCGGGTCGGAAATTACGTAATATTTCTGTATGTAGGGTCTGGCCATCTTGCGAATGTCGTCGGGATTTGCCGCCCTGGCGTACTGGGGCTGGGTAAAAATAGCGGTCTCGGCCATGGGCAGCAAACGCCTCAAGATCCCTAAAATGTCTTTGTCAGCCATTATTCCCATAACCAGGTGAAGCTTCTTGTAGGTAAAACTTTCTTTGAGGGCATCGCGGAGAGATTCGGCGCCCTGGGGGTTGTGAGCTCCGTCCAGCACTATTATCGGATTAGTGTCGAGAATTTCCAGCCGGGCCGGCCATCTCACTTCGTTCATTGCACGCTCTATCAACCCCGGCCACAGTGAAATCAGGCGTTTTTGTTCGATAACCTCCAGAGTTGCCAGTGCCAGGGCCGCATTACGTACCTGGTGCGCCCCCCTTAGATTGAGGCTCAGGGACGGCAGCTGCGTTTTGATGCCCCGGTAGTCAAAGGACCCGTTGGAATTTCGTCTCACGCTGAAATTGGACTTGAAACGATACAGGGGTGAGGATTTATTCATGCACGCGGTTTTTATTATCCCCTGTGCCAGGGGCTGGAGTACGCCCGTTACCACCGGGATGCCTTGCTTTATGATTCCAGCTTTTTCGCGGGTGATTGAAGATAGAGTCGATCCAAGGTACTCCTGGTGATCGAAACCCACATTAGTAATCACCGAGACCTCGGGCGTGATTACGTTTGTCGCATCCAGGCGGCCTCCCAGGCCGGTCTCCGCAATTACCAAATCGGCCTGCTCCTCGGCGAAGTAAAGGAACG
>Ga0187784_10005633_pt1 | contig 10112 bp, 8 predicted proteins | sample 1015_SJ02_MP15_2_FD_132964 | JGI IMG/M metagenome (GOLD analysis project Ga0187784, IMG submission 132964) | Tropical peat soil microbial communities from peatlands in Department of Meta, Colombia - 1015_SJ02_MP15_20_MG | ecosystem: Environmental > Terrestrial > Soil > Wetlands > Peat | place... | reverse complement strand
GGCGGGGAGCGGACAATTCCTGGAAGCTCGTGTTTAACAAACAGCACGGGCAATGGGGGACGCAGCACGATGCTTCTCAAGATCTGGCTTCTGCGCCCCTCGAGCAGACCAAGGCTTCCGACTCGGCTGAAATGGTTACGATTAGCCTCACTAAGGAAGGCGACAACCCGGCCATCGCCATTCAGTGGGGCGATATGAAGTTGACAGCAAGCTTTAAGGCGAAATAAATGGCTACATCCGTTCCGAGGGGGCGTGGGGCTTCAGAGTCTGGGTGAGATCCTGATTCAAGCTGTCATTCCGAGCGAAGCGAGGTCCGATTGGGATCGGACCCTCGAACCCCAGAAATCGGGGAATCTCGCTCTGAATGTTTTTAAGGGTAGAGCGAGATTCCTCGTCGCCTGCGGCTCCTCGGAATGACCGCAAAAACGAGTTCTCACACAGAACTCCCTGTGTTCCAGACGAGAGAGTATTGGAGAAAGTTTTTGGAACAATTCGCTGAGTAAGGGTGTCTTTGTTATTGGAAAAAACTTCGGAGGGTTAGTGTAATCATGGTAATTATAGTGCTCGTAGGCGCACTTCTAACAGGTGCAGGGATTTTCGCAGCTCTCAAGAATACGACTAAGGCAAGGGAATCAAAGGTCACCAAGCTGGATATCGGCTAACGACAGTAGATAATCTGCCGGCTTGGCCCGCCTCCTAACGGGTAATCCTAGCGACAACTGGGTTGGTCGTCAGGCTTAGGCGCGAAGCGGAAGTGTCGATTTCGGGGCGTGACAGCGGTGCGTGCAGAAGTGCACCCCGTAGTGTCCTGCGACATAAGTTTGCTTCCTAGCTCTTTCCCAGGTTCGCGGCCTCTTCTGCAGCCCGCTTCGCGGGCTGAATTCTCGGACGAACTTATGTTACAGGACACAACTGGCCTATGCCCTCAGGTGTGTAAATTGTAGATTAAAGCTTAAAGCGTAAAAGGCACAGTGAAAACGCTATCTGGCTTGTTTCCTTTTACCCCCTTGGACTTTTGCCTTCACCCTCAAGCGGACCGGGCCTTGGCACCTGACAGCCGGCCGTCAGCTATTGACCGGTGGATGCGGAAGCCGTGATGTTAGTTTTTGGCGCGTAATAGCCGGGTTTCGTGCGGACGGCGAGCTTCGCGTGATTGCCATTGGAAAAGGCATCGACGCGAACATTGCGGAAGGTTCCGTCTTTTCTGGCATTGCTGGGATAATACGCCAGAGTGTACTGATTGCGAATGTCGTGCGCGATCTGCTCGCAGGTGCTCTGAACCTCATCAAGAGATCTAGGAAAGTAGGCTTCTCCACCGCTTACTTCGGCAAGCTTCTCGAGGATCTTAGCGGCCCGATGCGCGCTGCCGCCGTGGATTTTGAACAGGCCGCCGGCTTCTTCCGAGCCCAAAAGGCCAATCGTGTAGATCACGGCGTCGGATTTCTGCGCATAGCGCAGTAGTTCGTCGAAAGTATAACGGCTGGCGTTGTCTTCACCGTCCGTAATGACGAGCAAGGTCTTCTTATCGCGGTTGCCGAGCTTGACGTGGTCAAGCGAAGCGTATACGGCGTCGTAAAGCGCCGTGCCGCCTCTGGAATCGATCTTGTCCAAAGCGCTCTTTAGATCCTCGATGTTGCTGGCGAAGTCTCCCGGCGTGTCAAGGTAATAGACATCGTTGAAATTGACCACGAACGCCTGATCCTGGGGATTGGAAGTCTTCACAAACGTCAAGGCGGCGGCATTTACCGCCTGCCGTTTTTCGCGCATGCTGCCGCTGTCGTCGATCACAATGCCCATGGTGACGGGGATATCGGCGTGGCTGAATACCGAAAGCTTCTGCAGCGTGCCGTCCTCATACACTCGGAAGTCCTCGGACTTGAGATCATTGACGACGCGCCCCTTCTTATCGATGACCGTGGCGTGAAGGACCACGAGGTTCACATCAACATTAATGGTGTATTCGCGGCCCTTTTTCTCAACCGGCGGAGTCTGCGGATTGGCAGGTTGGGGGGCCTGAGCGAGAAGGCAGTTGCAGAAGGTGAGGACGAGGCAAAGAGGGGCTAGACTGCGCGACTTCGTTCTGATCCTGAATTTCATACTATTGTGTGGGTGCATAGTAACCAGTGCGTGCGTAAACCTGGAGCGGAGGCAACCCGCGGGGAGGATCAAGCTTTACCTTAATTCGCCTCCAGCGACCGTCGCGAACAAGGTTGGAGGGGTGATACCCGATCACATACTGGTTCCTCAGCTCAATGGAAATTTTTTCGGCAATGTCGGGTAGCTCGTTCGCATCCTCGACACTGAACATCCGGCCTCCCGACACCTCCGCCAAATCGGCCAGCAGGCCCGGTCCACCAGCTTCCTCCGGCGTACGCGCACGAGAAGATAACGGCTCAAATATTCCCACCGCGTAGATCTGTACATCGGACTCCCGAACGGCGCGCTTGATGTCATTTTCCGTATACCGGCTGTGATTGTCGCCGCCGTCCGAGATTACCAGCAAGGCTCGCCGGTTAGTCGTGGCTTTCTTCATTTCGCTCAGCCCTAGGTAGATGGCATCCAGCAGCGCAGTTCTTCCGCCCGCTTTCACAAACAGCAGCCGGTCCTGAATGTTCTCGAACTTCGACGTGAAGCCCGTGATCAGGTTAGGCCGGTCACTAAAGTTGATGAGCATGAACTCATCCTGGGGGTTAGATGTCTTGAAGAACTGCAAGGCTGCTTCCTTGGATTTCTGAATCTTATCACTCATGGAGCCGCTGCTATCAAAAATCAACCCGACCGAAATGGGCGCGTCTTCCGTAGAAAAGGATGCGATCTTCTGTTCAACTTTCTCGTCGAATACCTGAAAGTTGTTCTGCTCGAGACCGGTTACTATCCGATCGAACGGGTCAGTGACGGTTATGTTGACGACCACCAAATTCACGTCCACAAGAAAAGGCGCAACATGAATATCCGGTTTGCGCACGGTGATTTGGGCGGATTCAGGGGTGCCTGCCGGTTTCTGTTCGGTTTGTTTATCGGTTGCTGCTGGAGGCGTGGCATCCGGCTGCTGGGTGCCCTTGGCAGCAGTCGTGTTTATTTCGGCACTGCCCAGCGCGCTCCCTACGACAAGGCTCAATATCCAGAGTCGGGAAAATCGGTGCGTCGATGCTGAGTTCATCCTCGCGGCCCCCTCCCCCGGCAAGCAAGTGGGAGGCGCACCTCCGGCCTACCCCTAGGCTTGCAGCCCTACTGGGCTGATTGATTTATTCTACCACAGTTCCAGTCCGCCGTGCGTAGTCAGTTGCCGCGAGAAGTGGCGGCGCGGCCTATCCCCATCCCGCTTTGCGGCATGCCGGCGAAGGCGTGGACAAAACGGCTCCCGCAAAGCTGCAAAGCACCGCAAAGTCGAAACCGATTGTTTTCTTGGTGTACCTTGTGCCTCTGCCTGGAACAGTTTCTTGGTTACGGGGCTTTTTGCCCGGCTTCGCAGGCTTTTCAGAGGGCGGATCACGAACCGTGGGAATTTGTCGTTGACAAACCACTGCACCGCCCGGATAATTGACCGTACCGATTCCTTCCGAGAACGTCCAATTCGGTACAAAAGACCTGGCTTGGTATCTCCAAGCGGCAAGACTCATTTGGATCTATTGAGCATAGGTCGCAAAATCTCCAGCCCATTAGACATTGCCAAGGAGGACCATGGGTGCAAAGTACGTCTTCGTCACCGGCGGTGTAGTCAGTTCACTGGGCAAAGGGTTGGCTTCGGCTTCGATGGGGTGTTTGCTGGAGGCGCGAGGACTCAAGGTTACTTTCCTGAAACTGGATCCCTACTTGAACGTCGACCCAGGAACGATGAGTCCGTTTCAGCACGGCGAAGTCTTCGTCACTGACGACGGAGCCGAAACCGATCTTGACCTCGGCCATTACGAGCGCTTCAGCCATGCCAGGATGAGTCAGGACAATAATTGCACTGCCGGTCGCATTTACGAGATCATCATTAGCAAGGAACGGCGTGGCGACTATTTGGGGAAAACGGTGCAAGTTATTCCGCACGTTACCAACGAAATCAAAGCCGCCATCCAAAAGGTCGCACACGACGTGGACGTGGTGATCGTCGAGGTGGGAGGCACAGTGGGAGATATCGAATCCCTGCCTTTCCTCGAGGCCATTCGCCAGATGCGGCAGGAATTAGGCAGAGACAACGTGCTCTTCGTGCATTTGACGCTCGTTCCATATATACAGACCTCGGGTGAGCAAAAGACCAAGCCAACCCAACATTCAGTGAAGGAATTGCGGGAGATCGGCATTCAGCCCGACATTCTGCTGTGCCGCACGGACCGTTTTCTCTCGCCCGATATCAAAGCCAAGATCGCACTTTTCTGCAGTGTGGCAGAAGACGCCGTGATCACCGCCAAGGATGTGGACAACATTTATGAAGTGCCGTTGATCCTCGGGAAAGAGGGATTAGACTCCCAGATTCTGCGCTGCCTGAAACTGGAGAGCGGGGAGCGCAACGTTCAGCCGTGGATTGAGCTTGTGGAGCGCGTCCAGCATCCGCAGGATGAGGTAACAATCGGAATCGTAGGGAAGTACGTCGGCTATCAGGACTCTTACAAAAGCCTGAATGAAGCCTTGGTACACGGCAGCATTGCTCACGACTTGAAGCTCAACAAGGTTTGGGTCGAAGCCGAAGACCTGGAGGGCCCGGACCGGGAGGGCCACCTGCAAGAACTTGACGGCATACTGGTTCCGGGAGGGTTTGGCCAGCGCGGAATCCTGGGGATGGTGCGAGCCATCGAGTTCGCGCGCCGGCGCAAGGTGCCCTATTTTGGCATCTGTCTGGGTATGCAGTGCGCGGTCATTGAATTCGCGCGCAATGTCTGCGGCTTGACAGACGCCAATAGTTCTGAGTTTGATCCCTCGACGCCTTACCGCGTCATCTACAAATTGCGTGAATTGCGTGGCATTGATGAACTAGGTGGCACGATGCGTCTGGGCTCTTGGGCCGCCCAGCTCAAGCCTGGCTCCTTTGCTCACCAGGCTTACGGCCAACTCGAAATCTCCGAACGCCATCGCCATCGCTACGAATTCAACCGCGAGTACGAGCAGATCCTGGTTAGCAAAGGGCTGGATCTGACGGGCGTGACTCCGGACGGGACCTACGTGGAGATTGTCGAAATCCGCGACCACCCCTGGTTTTTGGGTTGCCAGTTTCATCCTGAATTCAAGTCGCGGCCCCTCGATCCCCACCCCTTGTTCAGAGCCTTCATCGGCGCCGCCTACCAATATCGCCGCAAAAGGTTGGGGGCGTTTCCGAGTGCTTTGTTGACCGACGAGACCAAGGTGGTCGCCTCCACCTAAAGGGAAAATGGAAAAAGATGGCACCAGTATGGTGGCCTCGTAGTTGCCGACGAAAGTCCGCATCATATTCGGGAGTGCCGGGAAGGACGGGGCTTTAGCCCCTGAGACAATGTGGCTTCAGGGCCTAAAGGCCCAACTCGGCGGGCTCCAGGAGGCGGCGGGGCTGAAGCCCCGCCCTTCCAAAGTGCTACGTTGTGGCGGCGTTTTTCCAGCTTCCATTTTCTCTTCACGGGTAAACGATGAGCCACGTGGTTCCAATTGGGAAACTGAAGCTGGGAGCCGGGCATCCGCTGTTCTTCATTGCTGGGCCGTGCGTCATCGAGAGTGAACGACACACGTTGATGATGGCTGAGCGCCTGGCAGGCATTGCGCGCGCTCTTCGCATTCCTTACATCTTCAAGGCCTCTTTCGACAAGGCCAACCGCACTTCGCTCGGTTCTTATCGAGGTCCCGGCTTGGATCGGGGACTTCAGATCTTGGCACGCGTCAAACGGGAATGCGGCGTAGCCGTCCTGACCGACGTACACGAACCGGCGCAAGTTGCGCCGGCTGCGGAGGTCTGCGACGTGATCCAGATTCCGGCCTTCCTCTGTCGCCAGACCGATTTGCTGCTTGAGGCGGGCCGTTCGCGCGCCGCCGTGAACGTCAAAAAGGGTCAGTTTCTCTCACCGTGGGAAATTCACCACGTGATTGAAAAGGTCGAAAGCCAAGGCAACCAACGCATCCTGGTGACCGAGCGAGGCAGCACATTCGGCTACAACAATCTGGTGGTTGACATTCGCGGCCTCGCTATTATGAGGGGTTTCGGATTTCCGGTCATCCTCGACGTGACCCACGCTTTGCAACTTCCCGGCTGTGAAGGCGACAAAAGTGGCGGGCAACCGCAGTTTATCAGCACTCTGGCAAGGGCCGGAGTAGCGGCGGGCGTGGATGGCATATTTATGGAAGTCCATCATCGTCCCGGGCGCGCCCTGTCTGACGGCGCCAACTCGCTGCCGCTTCGCCAGTTCGAAGCTCTGGTCAGGAACCTCCGCGGCCTGGGTAAGTGGATACGAACGGAGAAGCTGATGTAGGGACACCGTTTGGGATCGCCCAGTGCTAACTTGCAGAGTTAAGCGTGCTTGTTCGTTTGGCATCGGGAGGGCGGGGCTTCAGCCCCGCTGCTGAGAACAGGCTAATCGCCGGGGCATTAGCCCCTGAAGCCGCGTAGCTTCAGGGCCTGAAGGCCCCTTCAACCGTTGCTCTGCGTAGCGGCGGTGCCAAAGCGCCGCCCTCCCAGGACTCAGTTTAATTGCGCTTATTAACACAACTAAGCACTAGCGGCAATTTTGGCGGTAATCCCTGCTCGATTCGACAACGCGCTTGCCAGGACCGCAAATCCTCGTTAGTCTTTAATTCCACCAGCCTGGGTAGGGGGTATTGACGCATGCAAATCTCAGTCAGAAGCAGAACTCTCGTCGGCTTGATATTTTGTGCCATCGCGCTGTCAGTTCCGATTGCTCGCGTTACGGCAGAGGCGGCTTCGAAATCTCTGAATTTCCACGATGACTTCTCTTCCGGCAAGCTTGATTCCTGGCAGTTCCCATTTGCCGAGGACTGGGCGGTTAAAGAAGAGGGCTCGCTCCATTACCTGCACATGCTGCGTAGTCGCGACCCGCTGGTTCCGCGCCGCCCCCAGCAGTTTGCGCTGGTGAAGGGCATCACGGTCGGCAGCTTCACGCTCGAGACGCGCGTTCGGCGTGAGGGCAGTTCAATGATGATCGTTTTTAACTACCTCGACACGCTGCACTTTTATTACACGCATTTGTCGAAGGACCCGGGCGCCAAGGTCGATGTCCACAATGGCATCTTCTTGGTGGATGGCGCCCCCCGCCGCCGCCTCGCCGGCTTGCAGGCCTCCCCGGTGCTTCCCGACACGAAGTGGCACACGGTTCGCGTCGAGCGTGATGTCACTTCGGGTTCTATAAAGGTGTTCGTTGACCAGGAACCCCAGCCGCGCTTTTCGGTGGTCGACAAAACCTTCAAGTGCGGCCAGGTCGGCTTGGGGTCGTTCGATGAGACCGGCGACTACGCCGACGTCAAGCTTTCATCCCAGGACGCCGGCTGCCAGCCCTAAAGAGCAACGGACCGTGGTTAGTGCCTGGTGCTTAGTTGTGTTAACAAGCGCAATTATTCGGAGTTCTGGAAGGGCGGGGCTTCAGCCCCGCCGGTACGCAGAGCGCCGTTGAAGGGGCCTTCAGGCCCTGAAGCCACATTGTCTCAGGGGCTAAAGCCCCGGGAATGACCTCTTCTCTGCGGCGGGGCCCAAGCCCCGCCCATTCGACGCCAAACGAATAAGAACGCTTATTAACACAAGTAAGCATTAGTGCCTAGTTTGGCGTGCGGCGCTATGCGCTGCAGTCCGGGACCTTACACAGACCTTCGGGCAAGGATGGTCAATTGTTGGCGAGCTTGCACTTTGATGCTCGAAGGGTATAATGTTTCCGGGGCAAATTGAAAGTGCAGTGAGAAATCACCAGCGGTTTCAGCGCGGCGAGTGGGACTAGGCACCGGGCACTAGCCACTAGCCACTGATTTTGTGAAGGAGTCGCCATGAGCAAAGATGTTTCGAGAAGGAAGTTCCTGGAGAAGATCGCCATTGGGGGAGCGGCGGGCGCCAGCCTTCCCTTATGGACTAATCTCGCCCCCGCAAAGGCTCGACTGCCGCAGCGGACGCTGGGCCACACGGGCGCCAAAGTTTCAATTCTGGCTTTTGGGTGTGGCAGCCGCTTTCTGATGTACAACGACGACGAAGCCGTTCAAGTTCTTAATCACGCTCTCGATCTGGGTATCACCTATGTCGACACCGCCTACCTTTACGGCGACGGCAAGAGCGAGACGCGTGTCGGCAAAGTTATGGCCACGCGCCGCAAGGAAGTGTGGCTGGCCACCAAAATCCCCGACCGCACACGCGACGGCTTCATGAGCCGCCTTGAGGGCAGTCTGAAGCGCCTCCAGACTGACCACGTCGACTTGGTGCACATCCATGACCTGCGGCACGCCGATGACCTGGAAAAGATCGAAGCTCCCGACGGCGCCCTCAAAGGTCTGCTGGAAGCGAAGGAGCAGAAGATGACTCGCTTCATTGGCATGAGCTGCCACACCGACGGCGCAATTCTGGCGCAGGCCATCGAACGCCATCCGCTGGACTGCACACAGATGGCGCTGAATCCCACCGGCACGGGCGAGTTCGAAAGGACTGCTCTTGTCGCTGCCAACAAGAAGGGCCTCGGCATTATCGCCATGAAGGTTTACGGCCAGGAATTCCTGATCGGCGCGGAAGGCGGGAAGACGGATCCGGACACGCTCCTGCACTTTGCCATGAGCTTGCCGGTCACCACGGCGGTCACGGGAATGCCCAAAGTCGAGATGCTCGAGCACAACGTCGAACTGGCTCGCAACTTCTCACCCTTTAGCGCCGAGAAGATGGATGAGTTGCGGCGCAGTATGGCGGTCCTCCACGACGATATGCAACATCACCTTGTCGGGCATCTGGATGGCCCCACCGCCCACGGCGATGTGTTTTGGGCATAGGGCCCGTTAGTGGAGTTGCTTCTGGCCAACCCAAAGCAGTTCCACAGGCTCATGTTTGGATAGTCGCCACAGTTCCGGGTCGCCCGTTACGAGAATGGCATTCTGCTGACGGGCCGTTTCCACAGCGAATGCTTCTGCGTAGGAGATGGGGTACCTGCTCTTCAGTCGGGCGGCATTCAGGATTAATCGGCGGTCAGGAAGGAACGGCTGAATCGGTATCGCTGCGAGGTCAGCAAGGAAGCGCTCCGCGAGCACGGGCCCGAGGCGTTTCGCGATCAGGTAAAAGACCTCGCCGACGTTGATCAACGAGATGCCCAGCTTGGTTTCGCCTCGCGCGCTCCGCTCAAGCAGTTCGTGCACTTTGGAGCGAGCGGGTTCTTCGCCTTGAAGCCAAGCGATCAACCCCCAGGAGTCAAGAACGGTTGCGCTCACGAGTTAATTCCTGCCGCCGATTCCGAGCCAGATCCCCCAAGAGATCGGAGCCTTTGAAGCGTCCTTCCCAATCCTTCCAATTCCCCATCAGTGATTTCCGCAGGATCACCTCATCACCCTCCACTCTAACTGTCAGAAAGGTACCTTCGCCCAAACCCAATTGATCCCGGACCTCTTTTGGGAGCGCTAGTTGTCCTCTGGAGGATAAACGAGCTTTCAACATGGTTATCGCCTCACGTCTTATTCTATAGTAAGACAGAATTTAGCTCAAGACAGTTCAAGCTGGGGGGCTGCCTGCGTATCCGGCATTTCAACTGTGCCTGCTGACCCGGGGCTGGCGAAGCTCTGCGGCTTCCAGCCCTCGCGACTGTATAGGTCGCCGGCTTGCGGACCCGTTGCGCCCCGGAAACTTGGCCCCCTGCCTCGAAGCATTCTGCGACTTTAAGGGTTTGCCGGCGTCCTTGCCACTGTCCTCGGGAAGCATGCGCCACCCGCGCGGCAGGGCAGCGGATGCCCGTTCTGTTCCGGGAATGGACTTTCTTTTCCCTGCGCGTTTTTCGCTTGACAAACGGGACGACATAGGCTAGAGTTGTTTCGTGGGGTAGGGCAGGGGATCTGACCCCTGCAGGATAGGTTCTGCCGGGAAGTCCTCTTTTGTCTTCGCGGGTGACGCATGCATTGCTTTTTATGTATGCGCTCTTTGTCGTTGGGTGGCGTAGACGTGCCGTCCTTTGGCATGTCTGCGCCCCTCCCTTTAAAGTCAG
>Ga0187784_10005632_pt1 | contig 10113 bp, 10 predicted proteins | sample 1015_SJ02_MP15_2_FD_132964 | JGI IMG/M metagenome (GOLD analysis project Ga0187784, IMG submission 132964) | Tropical peat soil microbial communities from peatlands in Department of Meta, Colombia - 1015_SJ02_MP15_20_MG | ecosystem: Environmental > Terrestrial > Soil > Wetlands > Peat | place... | reverse complement strand
TTCAAGAGTTTTTCCATTAACAGTCCTATAAGTGATAAGGTCTGTCCTTCCCCACAAAGAGACCACTTCTTCTTTCGTCATGTTGGGTTTAATGTCTGAAACATGACGAGGGTGGCATGAAGAAGAAAAGAGAATAAGAACAACAAAAAGAAATGGAAAAATAATCCTTTTTCTTCCCATGTTACCTCATCTCCTTTCTCTCTTTAACCCCATTTGCATAAATCTTTTTCTCTATAGTATTCATCATGAGTCCTCCTGCATTCTCCCCAAAAGGAATTTGTTAAAAATTATCATGTCTCATTTTTCGATTCGAGGTGTTTGTCCTATTTCGGCAATTCAGATCTTCCTGTCAATTGTCACCCAGTTTCTTACACCGGGTTGTCTGTCAAAATGCGGTCATATTTGGCCTTCACCTCAGTCTCTCTTTTCCGCGGTTTCCAAGAGCTCAAAACGGCCAAAGCATAGCCAAGGGCTGCGATGGGCGGATGGCCCAAAATATTTCTGCTTATCTCTTCAGTGCAAAGACCCATGAGATAACTGGGGAGAGCTGTATTGCAAAAATACAGGATTTTTCTCCCGGGTTGAGTGTATTTCCTTATCAATTGGGCATAAAACTCAAGTTTTTGTGGGCCTTTTAACTGCGGAGCTTCTGTCAAGTAGAAAGGACTGATGCCTCTATGCCGACGGTCCCTATTGAACTGATCTAAAAGCTCCATCATTGCCAGAGAAGTTGTATTGCCATAAAATTTTATGGTCTCCATAAATGGAGAAAAAAGTCTCTGAAGTTTCAAAGCATGTTTTAAAAAAGTGTCAATATCGGATTCATTCGCTTCTGCAAGGACCCTAATATGGCGAGTCTCCAACTCCGTACCCTCAAACAAGTCCACTGCCGCAATAACCAAAGAACCATCTTTCGTCTCTGGCCAAGCAAGGCCACCCACGATTTCCCCATATTTCCCCGTTGTCTCTATGTTGAAGTAGTATCGTTCCCCATCTTCATAAATCTTTTTCTCAATAATATTCATCAACCGTCCTCCTGCATTCTCCCAAAAAGGAATTTGCTAGCTGATAAATTTTTTACTGGAATTGTGAGTTAAATATCGCTTCCTTTCGGGTTTGAGGGTCCACCTAGAATCTCCTGCAAGCTGGTGGCTCAACATAATAACGTTGTAAATGAAGCGCCTCCCAGAAAACCAAGAACTCCTCAATAATGCTCCATTTTCGACCAAAACGATTATCTTCGCTCAAAGGAATTCTCCTTAAGAATTTACTGATAAGTAGGCCTTAACAAAAGTGTCCATCATACTATTAATCAATCCCATCATGTCGTTTGCTATATTTGACGCTGATCCTAAACCGAAAACTCCTGTAGACCAGGTTCCCGCAACCACCTCGACCTTGGGGTCTCGCTTCAAAAAGCCCTTTTGCCATAATTCAACTTCGATAAGAAATGAAAAGGTTTTATCAGTCTTTTTTGAACCATCGACCTCTACGTGCAGAATTGGAGTATCCGAGGATAAGTCCTCTACGTAAACAACATCGATTTTTGCCTCCTGAAGTTTTAGCTCTACACCAGCTCGAATTCGATCTTCGGTAAGGCCGGCTTTCTTAAACTCCTCAGAAACCGGTTTTTCAATTTGCACAACCACAATCAATTTCTTAAAACCCTTAAGCGATGGGCGACTATACTTGTCATCACCTATTGCAAAAACGACCTAGGTAGATATTAAAAGGTTTAAGAACACAAGGGCCAAGATGATCAAACACTTTTTGTTGCTCATGGGTTGCCTCTCTCAATTATTCTCTTTCCTCTTTTCAATTGGACACCGGATCTTATGGCCGAGGAAGTCTAAAACCATCTCAATCTTTCTCTCCATTTTGGTTGAAACCATCCATTGACGATTGATAGACTCTTTAACAAGAAGAGGCTCATGATTACTCAAGAGGCCCTCCAATTGGATCCCATCGGACGGAATGAATACCCTTTCTTCTGTCATCCTACTTTGAGGAATGAAAACACGCTCTGACGAGTCTCCTTGGGTTTTTCCTTTTCAGAAGATTCGATCTTTGCATCGACCTTCTCCCTCACCCATCCCAAGATACTTCTCAAAATCTCCAAGAACCGAACCTCTAAGCGAGTTATATTTTCACTTTCGATCTGATCGTTGATCGATTTTAGCCATTCATCAAGTTTTTCACGCAATCTCTTTAAGACCAAAATGAAATGAGGGTCTGTCTGTTCCTCTTTCCCCTCGTCCTGGGCGAAAAGAATCCCGGATCTCTCTCCGCTCTCCTCTCTGGTCATCGATGCTTTGAAGATATTGAAAGGGCTGGAGACCAAGAGCAACACAGCGACCAAGAGTAAGGATAATAAGGGTACGATCCATTTCTTCATCGATTCGTACGCCCCTGCACAGAATAAAAAATGGTGGTGGGCAGAATTCTGCGAACCTTATCCACAGTCTTCTTTACAGAAACAGATAGTTTTGACAGCGAGACTTACAAGCATCTGAATCAAATATGGGAAAAAGGGAAGTCACCTCCCCCTTTTTCCCATATTCAAATTGATGTGTATTCCTACTCCCTCATTCCGGGGCGACCCATTCCCTGGCCATGGTGATGATGGTGGTGGTGGAAACCATGGTGCCTCCAACGCATCATTCCCAGCTTCTCAATTTGTTCGGGCGTGAGGGAACTGCGAAATTCCAATTTATATTGGACAACTTTGTCCTTCATCCGGTTTTTAAGGTCTCTCAACTCCCTTTCCTTGGCCAGAATAGCCTGGGAATTAGCTTTTGGATCGGTCCACAGTAACCTGAGTTCCAGCTTTTTGGTTAGAAGTTCCCCTCGGAGTTGGGCGGTTTCTCTTATAAACTTTCGGCGCAATTCCTTGAACTTTGCCTTTTGCTCCGGGGTGAGGTTAAGTCCCTTCCCACGGCCCCAGGATTTCTCGCCGTACATCCGCCCATGCCCTGGAGGGTCACCCTGCTCTTGTGCATAGACATAGGAGACACCCAATAGCATCACAACTACCAACCCTAATGCAACCATTGCCTTTTTCATAAATCTTACCTCCTCTGACCTTTTTTGTTTAACAGAACATCTCAAAGCAACTCCTGTGCCAACCCATTTTCAAGAGAATTCAACAGATGTTCTGCTCCATCCTCAACCTGATTTATCCAGAATATTTAAAGGCTTATTAAGACCTTTGACCTCCGGAGAAATTGAATTGTTATAAAGAACAGAGTGTTAAAGTTTAGTCTTAAACCGGAATGTTTTGTCGATCTTTTTAAAGCGGTAAAGGCTTTCTTCTTAGAATTCAATTAATAATGAGCTTCGACAATTTTGATGACCAATTCGACAAGAATTTCCGATCGGATCATCTCTTTTGGTTTGAAATATTGTACTAAGGGAAAAGATTAAAAAATTACAGTTACAAAGAAGGAAGCGTCCAAAAGGGTTATTTGTTCGCCTGACCCCCTTTAGGTGTGAATGGAAAGTGAGAATTATCGAGGGCTTTGCGTTGCAATCGGCATGTCAGTCCAATAAGCAGCATTAGATACACGATCAGGAAAACGCAGGTGAGCCATTCCCAGAACGCGAGACTAAACACGAAGGGCACCCCGCGATTACGCCAGACAAGGGGCGCTTGACCGAGTCCTCTGGCAAAAAGATAGAAGTAGAGCTGACTCAGACCCGTCCCCGCCATGGGAATCAGCGCCAGAGCCGTCAAACTGATCCAGCTCCAGAACATTTCGCTACCCTTCGGAGTAGCACGCGAGAGTTCCTGCTTCACCACGAGGCCTGTGTTTACCATCACGGAAAGCACGAGCGCGACGAATGCTATCATGGCCAGCACATCATGTGCTTTGGGGAAGAAGGACGGATGCTTAGGGGTAATCCCTATCAGGATCATGGCTGCCAGCCCTAAAACCATAAAAACCCAACCCAACCTCGCTCCCCATGGTGAAATGCCACGCAAGCGTTTGTAGAAGAAACCGGGCAATGGAATCTGGATCAGGCCCGAAAGGGAAATGCCGAGGGCAATTGCCCAATGGCCATGCGGGTTTTCGTGCGGACGCAGCAGGCGGGAAATCACCATATAGCGCCAATCGTATTGACGCGGGAAGCGATGAGCGGCCAGCCACAGACCTCCAAAGAAGGTCAACCAAGCCACGGGCAGAACCACCCATTGGACGAACCATTCTGGAAGCCTGCCCAGAAACCAGTTTTTGATCATGGAACTCCCACCCACGTCGTCTGGAGAAGGTGTTTTCTTGATGCGGTAGCAGACATGAATACGGGTTTTCACAACTTATCAAAGACCATGGCCACCTCACGCAGAACGCGCAGGTTAACGCTTGTCCTGGTTAGGTCTGAAGGCTCCATATCCGACCAATGTAAAGCCTTGATTTGCAGTAGCTGAACGGCACGTGCAGCCACAGCGGGAACCATTGTAAACCATCTTATACCTCTCTTCTTGTCTTGAGTCAAAAAATGCATTGGAAGCTGCGTGAAGTGTAGTGCTTAGAAGGTGAGGAGGGAGATTGGGAATCAAGGAAAAGGAGGACTGAGGATTACCAAATCCAAATCGTATATAATTTGACAAAATGCTGGGTTAAGGACATCAGGAATTATTAAATAACCATTCCACCCATCCCCTCCCATATAGCCAAAGACCCCAGATCGCTTCGTATAAAACGTAATGAAGAAAGTCCAGGATCGTTTTCCTATCCCTTAATCTTATTAAAATCATCCCAAAATTTCTCTGAGAAATGGCCGCTTCTGGATAAATACCACACTCCATATTCTAATGAAATACCAGATCGTTTTCCACTAAGATAGAAGGTAAGGAGTTCGTGACCGGAGATGACCCTAATGACTCGATTCGACGTCAGAGGTATGATAGGGACTTGCCTAGAGCCTTTTCTGCCAAAGATAAGGAGTAAATTTGCTGAAGAGTAAATTTTATTTTATAGTTTCTGTTCTAAATGAACAAACATCATTGAGGTCTTAAGAATGAAATATCAATGGGTTGTTCTTACAGTTACAACAGTCGGAGTCTTGATGGCTGGAATTGACTCCAGGATTGTTATCATTGGTCTTCCTCAAGTCGCTTCAGCATTGGGTGCCGATGTAGAACAAGCGATATGGTTCACCCAATCCTATCTGCTCGGAACGACGGCAGCTCTACTGCTAATAGGAAGAATGACTGACATAATAGGAAGGGTTAAGATTTACACTTTAGGTTTTACAATTTTCACTCTTGGTTCCGCATTAACTAGCCTTTCCCGAACTCCTCTTCAATTCATTCTATTCCGAGCCATTCAAGGACTGGGGGCAGGCATGCTCTTTACGAATAGCCTTGCAATCGTTGTAGATGCAACTCCAAAGAAAGAACTCGGCTTTGCCCTTGGTGTGAATCAGACTGCGTTTAGATTTGGTGCAATGGCCGGGTTGACTGTTAGTGGTTTGATTCTATCTTTTTTAAACTGGCGAGCTTTGTTTTACTTGAATGTACCAATAGGCATATTCGGAACGATATGGGCTCATCGGAGACTAAAGGAAATAGCAAAATTAGAAACAGGTGCAAAGATGGATTTGTTTGGTTTTATGGCATTTTCAATTTCATTACTCACCTTCCTGCTTGGTTTAACCTATCAGGCTTACGGATTATCAGAAGAATTTACCGTTTATTGTTTCTTCATCATCAGTGTAATAACTATCGTGGTGTTTATATTAAATGAGAGAAAGCAATTGTATCCATTACTCGATTTTGGGTTGTTCAGGATAAGAGAGTTCACCGGTGGTATCATCGCGCTAATGCTGAATGCAGTCGCTTGGGGTGCCATGTTGCTATTGATCAGCCTCTACTTCCAACTCATCCTTGATTTGAGTCCGCTTGATGCAGGAATAAGAATCATCCCATTTGACATTGCTTTTTTGATTTGTGGGCTTATCAGCGGAAGACTTTCTGACAAATATGGCCATCTCCCTTTCACAACATTAGGACTCGCTTTCATGAGCCTATCCCTTTATGCCTTCTCCACTCTTACCGAAGCAACTTCATTTTTACATATAATTGTTTACTTGGTTACCTTAGGGATTGGTTGTGGGGCGTTCATTTCGCCAAACATGAGCTCGATCATGAGCTCTGTGCCTGCGGAAAGGAGAGGAATAGCATCAGCATTGAGGGCGACTGCTTTCAATGTGGGTTTTGCCATAAGCCTGAATTTGGCAATCTCGATAATGACGTTTACTGTCCCGTTTTCGATTGCAACGAAAATCCTATCATCAATTAATGGAATAGGGATATCTCAGACGGACAAAATGCTCTTCATGAAAGGACTGACCAATACCTATCTGTGGCTCGCAGTCATCAACACTGCTGCAATCCCGCCTTCCGTCCTTAGAGGAAATGGGACGAAAAGCAGATCAGTGAAAATTCAGTGATGCTTATAAGCAGTACGCATTTATGCTGTCAATTCTTGTGAATGGTAAAGTTTATTCTTACCCAGGCAAAAGTCCCTTTACTTTGAATGTCATTCCGGGCTTGACCAAGCTTGCCCCGTGCTTGACACGGGGGAATCCAATGATCTCAACTGGATTCCTGCTTTTGCAGGAATGACAGCTTCTGAACTTATGTAAAGAACTGTTGGACGCACTACACTAGGTATAAGTTAGTTGTAGGTGACAAGATACATTCTTGGCATATCATCTTTACGAAGGAGACATATTGATGAGCATATTCAAAGGAAAAGAACGCTTAGCACTGATAGTGACAGTCTTTCTATCAGTTCTGATCACGGAGGGCTGTGCAGCAGCTATCAAATATTCCTACGATGCAAGGGTCAACTTTTCGGAACAAAAGAGTTATACGTGGGCTTTGTCATCGGTTATGGACAAACAAGACTACCTGCTTGAAATAAATGTTCAGGTTCTTGCAGATCGACTCCTTGCGCAGAGAGGCTTCATAAAGGTGTCCGAGAATCCTGATCTGATGATATCAATGAGTTACGAATTCGACAGCCCTGTCTATCAGCAGGACAGCTATCAGCTTCGTATGCTGAACTTGAACATTTACAAAATCAAGCGCGATATGCCTTCTCCTTCCGATATGCCCAGAATGTCCATGGACAAGGGAAACACTACTGAGAAGAAAGAGTTGGTCTGGCGGGGGACAGCATTCGGGACCATCGACACAAATGCGGCTTCGGACGACCTAAAGAAGGTCGTACAAGGCATTCTTTCGAATTTCCCGCCGAAGTGAGGTGCTTCGTTAACAGATGACTAGCACAAGCCATAGAACGTCGAGAACCATACTATGTCCTAACTTGTCTACGGGATCCCCATATTTAGCCTAAGCACCTTAACACCTCAGAGATTATCTATTATTCCCCGAATCATATTAACCGGCTCCACTTAAGACAGGTGTTTAGAGAGGGATTGAACACACCCTTAACATCATTAAACACCCTTTCTACAACCGATCAGTCTCTTCTGCCTTCCAATGGAACTTGCGTTTGCTTTTTAGCCCCTCGCTAACCCCGCCACCCTTCTCGCCATTCTCTGTTTCTATGCCAGTATCGTTCACGCTCCCATCTCGCCCAGTTCCTTAGCAAATACCCAAAGGGGATTCGAGGGTATCTGGGTGGTACGGTGCGATAGTTTGGCGGGAGCACTAACAAGACTCGAGGCACCCTAACGGGATCAAGATACACCCATGGTCCGTTGTAGAACTGGGCGAAGTACCAACGTCCCGCATAAGGGCGGTACCAAGAGCCATGATAGAAGAGAATGTCCACATCAATGTCCGGGACTACGTACACATAGGTTCCTGGTATCACTGCCACTTGAGGAGGATTAGGGAACACGTATTCTGGCGGAGGGACATTGATGTCGACCTGAGTTCCAGGCGTGGGAGAGGCGACCATACCGGAAGTAGATGGAGCTGGGGGAGGGGGTAACGGAGGCGGTGCCGTTCCAGGCGCCCGTTCAACTCCAGCATACTGACTTTCGATATTCACAATGAGATCCTGAAACGCCCTCATTGCCTCATCCTTATGCATCGCTAATTTGCCGGAATCCACTGCCGCACCAATAGCATTTTGCAACTCACCTATAATATCGGGCGTCACCGGATAATCCGCAATCCATCCGTTATGGGGTGCAATACCCATTGAGGATAGTGTACTCTCGGCTTCTGCCTCGCTCTTAACCGGTCCTATCTTCAGTGCCTCAACCAGCTTCGCTGCAAAAGAACCTTCACGTACCAAACTCTGTCCAGCTGGGGGGGCTTCCGTTAGATTCGGCTCTGGCTGTGCATAATACCGATACCTTCCACCTCGTAGAGGACGACACTGGGTAGCCACTACTCTGTCCTGAGAAAAAGTGACCCAACAAAGAGAACTAGTGTTTGAAAAATGATATTCCCAGGTTTCAACAGCTTTCCCATTAACAGTCCTAAAACTGATAAGGTCTGTCTTCCCCCACAAAGAGACCACTTCTTCTTTCGTCATGTTCGGTCTAATATCTGAAACATGACGAGGGTGGCATGAAGCAAAAACGAAAATAAGAACAGCAAAAAGAAATAGACAAATGATCCTTTTTCTTCCCATCTTACCTCATCTCCTTTCTCTCTATTTGTCAATTCTAACACTGGAATCATAATTTTTCTAACCATAATATCCATCCCCTTTTATCCTTGTAACCTTTATCAGTCCTATTTCTTCTCCATATCGTAGGCTTTAATCACCAGATCTGTAAGGTCAATAGACTTGGAAGTAAAAAGCACAATGTTCTCGTTTCTCCGCAAAATAACAGTGTAGCCCTCCTTTGCCCCAATCTCTTGAACTACCTTGACAAGGCCACTTGAGATGTTCCTTTCCATCTCAATCTGCTTCTGTTTGAGCTCATTCTGAACGTCCTCACCCCATCTCTGAAAATCTCGAAGCTTAGTCTGTAATTCTTTTTCTCTTGCTACCCTGGCTTCAGGGGTCAACATCAAACCCTGCTTCTCCAATGATCCTTTCATCTCTTGAAGCTCTTTCTGCTTCTCAGCAATGAGGCGCTGAACTTTTTCCACCTCTTGGAGGAGCGCTTTTTTGGCTTCTTTCCCCGCATTACATTCATTCACTGCCCTCTCCGTATCAACCCATCCAACCTTTATATCAGCAGGGTAAACCCTTCCAGTAAGCAATCCTCCTATAATTATTAGAACGAGGATTCCAATAAATTTTTTATATATTGGCATTTCTTCCCTCTCTTAGTATTATTTAATGGCTTGCCTTTCTGGCGCCACTGTTGACAATTTATGTTATTACTCCGAATAGGAACCATGGATCAGGCTTCACGGGGTAAAGTTTCCTCGCTTCAGTGAGTAATATCCTAAAAGAAGGGTTAAACGGGCATTAAATTTAGATGAAAATTTCTTAACCCTGCGAAGTAAACCTACATCATGTAATCGCCCTCTTTATTCCATTTCATCGATTACTGAAAAGTTGTATCGAGGGAGAAAATTCTAACATCACGATTAAATAGAGTGTTAAAGCTTAGTTTTAAACCGGAATGGTTTGTCGATTCTTTTGGCGATGCCTAACAGAAATACAATGTTTGCCCAAGAGCTCGTCTTCTAAATCATCTTATAACGGCGAGAATAATCATTCTTTAGACTCTTTACGTTCTGAAGGTTTCACAAATGTTTGTATTAAGAAGGTTTCAGCTTTTTCAAATACTCTTCTTTAACTTGATCCCACCACGCTTGCCATTCTTCAGGACGATCGCCAAAATATTTACCTGTTATGTGTGACAGTGCACTTGATGCCCTATGTCGAACATAATTATCCGGATCCCTTAGCGTAGCAATAAGAGGCTCTACCGCACGGTAATCCTTCATAATAAGCAATGCCATTGCTGCATTACCGCGTACATCCTTATTTTGGTCTTTCAGAGCGCCAATGAGAGGCCCTAATGCTGGTTCTCCTATTTTCGCAAGGCCGAATGGTACACTCTCTCTGACTTCAACAACATCATCCCTTAAGGCAGCAATGAGGGGTTCAACTGCACGGGCATCCTTGATCTCACCCAGTGCCATTGCTGCATTCCGTCGTACTT
>Ga0187784_10005631_pt1 | contig 10114 bp, 8 predicted proteins | sample 1015_SJ02_MP15_2_FD_132964 | JGI IMG/M metagenome (GOLD analysis project Ga0187784, IMG submission 132964) | Tropical peat soil microbial communities from peatlands in Department of Meta, Colombia - 1015_SJ02_MP15_20_MG | ecosystem: Environmental > Terrestrial > Soil > Wetlands > Peat | place... | reverse complement strand
CAATTGATGCACCAGCGTGCGGTCCTCAATCAGGCAGTGATGCCCCGCGAAACGCAGGTGATGATCGTGCACCGCCACCATGCGCACGTTGAGCCATGCCATGCTTCCGTCGGCGCGCAGGCCCAGGCACTCCAGCGAATCGATCCCGGCGAGCAGCATCTGGCTGTAGGCTTCCCGTGCCCGTTCCCGGTCCTTCTCGGCAAAAAGGGTCATCCAGATCTGGTCCCTCAACTGTTCCGGAGTGCACCGGAACGTATTCGCAAAGGATTGATTCACTGAGCCGATCCGCCCATCCGCCCGCACCCACGCGACCCCGCTTTGTACGTGTTCGACCGCGACTTTTTTCGAATACAACTCCTCGTCCAGCGGTGTCTGCCGCCGCAAAACGCGGCGCAGAGCGATCGTCAGCAGTGTAACCACACCCAGCAGATAGAGCCACAACATAACGGGAGCTCTGTCGGGCTCCATCTATTACATCGGCCATTCGCCGCCCGGTCTTAAGTAAGGTTCCGCCGATTCGCCCACGCCCTTTTGAAAATTGGGGACAGACGGCACACCCAATGTGATGAGTCGCAAATTCGTCAAGCCGCGCCAGCGATGGCGGGGCTCTGGATATCGTGAAAGCCGCGCCAGTAATGGCGCGGTCGCACGGACAGGATCACAGCGGCTTGAGTTTCGTTGCCAACTCGCCGCTCGAAACACCGGAGAGCGCAGCGATATAACGTGGACAGCGCACCGATATAATAAAGTCACAATGTCAGCCAGCGTGACCCCGGTTGCGCCAGCGGATGTGATCGCCAAATACGAGCCGGTGATCGGGCTCGAAGTCCACGTCCAGTTGGCTACGCGCACCAAAATTTTCTGCGGATGCCCCACCAGTTTCGGAGCGCAGCCCAATTCCAACGTCTGCCCCGTTTGCATGGGATTGCCGGGCGCGCTGCCGGTGCTGAATCGCCAGGCGGTGGATATGGCGATTGAAGCGGCGCTCGCGCTCAACTGCACCGTGAATGCGCGATCGATTTTTGCCCGGAAGAATTATTTTTATCCGGACTTGCCGAAGGGTTACCAGATTTCGCAGTACGATCAGCCGCTCGCCGCGCACGGGTTCGTCGAGATCGGCGTCAATGGCGCCGCCAAGCGCATCGGCGTCACCCGCGTTCACATGGAAGATGACGCCGGCAAGAGTATCCACGACGGGTTCAAGGATTCCGGCCGGTACACTTATGTGGATCTGAACCGCTGCGGGACGCCGCTGATTGAAATCGTGAGCGAGCCGGACATGCGGAGTTCGGAGGAAGCCTACGCGTACCTGACCGAGCTGAAGCAGGTGCTCCAATACGTCGAAGTGTCGACCTGCGACATGGAAAAAGGGCATCTGCGCTGCGACGCGAACGTCAGCGTCATGCTGCGCGGCGCGGAAAAGTTCGGAACCAAAGCGGAGGTGAAGAATCTCAACTCATTCCGCTTTTTGAAAATGGCCCTGGATTATGAGATTTCGCGGCAGGTGGCGCTGATCGAAAGCGGCGGCCGGGTGATCCAGGAAACGCGGCTCTACCACGTCGATTCGGGCGAAACAGTGGGAATGCGCAGCAAGGAACATGCGCACGATTATCGCTATTTTCCGGAGCCGGATCTGGTTCCTTTGCGCGTGAGCGAGGAGTGGCTCGGCGCGGTTCGCGAAAAAATGCCGGAGCTGCCGCAGGCGCGCAAGCGGCGGTTTGTCGAGTCCTATGGGTTGCGCGAATACGATGCCCGGGTGCTGACCTCCACGCGCCCCATGAGCGAGTATTTCGAAAAAACCGCCGCGGCGTCCGGCGATCCTCGCGCGGCGGCGAATTGGGTGATGGGCGATCTCGCCGGGCTGCTGAAGCAGGATGGAAAAGAGATCGCGGAATCGCCAGTGAGCGCGGAAAATTTGGGCCGGCTGGTGACCCTGATCGGCGACGGGAAAATCAGCGGCAAACTCGCCAAGGAAATTCTGCCGAAGATGTTTGCCTCGGGAGAAACCGCGGATGCGATTATCGAGCGCGAAGGGCTGGCGCAGATCAGCGATGAAGGCGCACTCGGGAAAATGATCGATGAAGTGATGGCGGCGAATCCGAAACAGGTGGAGCAATATCGCGGCGGCAAGACGGCGGTGATCGGGTTTCTGGTGGGCCAGGTGATGAAGGCGAGCCGGGGACAGGCGGATCCGGCGGCGGTGAACCGGATGCTGAAGGGCAGACTTTGAAAATCGCCGTTCCAGCCGGGCCCGCGGAAACCGAACAGATCAGTCCCTACATTCGTTTCTCGCGCGCGGAATGGGCCAATCTGCGCGCATCCACTCCCCTGCCGCTCACCGAACACGATCTGTCGACTCTGCGCGGCATCAATGAAGACATTTCGCTCGATGAAGTCGCGCGCGTCTATCTCCCGCTATCGCGGCTGCTCAATCTGTATGTCAGCGCGATTCAGTCTCTGCATAAAGCCACGGACACGTTTCTGGGCCACCTGCCCGCGAAAGTTCCCTACATTATCGGCATCGCCGGATCGGTCGCGGTCGGAAAAAGCACGATGGCGCGCATCCTGCAGGCCCTGCTGGCGCGTTGGCCGGATCATCCCAAGGTCGATCTGATCACCACCGACGGGTTCCTTTTCCCGACGGCCGTGCTCGAAAAGCGCGGCCTGATGAATCGCAAAGGCTTTCCCGAAAGTTACGATCAGCGCCGCCTGGTGCATTTCCTCATCGAAATCAAGAGCGGCAAGCGCGAGGTCGCGGCGCCGGTCTATTCACACCTGCTTTACGACATCGTCGCCGGCGCCGCGCAAACCGTGTGCCAGCCGGACGTGCTGATCGTCGAGGGGCTGAACGTTCTGCAATCCGGTCACAGCCGGAATTCGCCTCGCGCGCCGGGAATCTTCGTCAGCGATTTTTTCGATTTTTCCATCTATATCGATGCGGATGAGGAGACCATCGAGGATTGGTATGTCGCCCGTTTCATGAAGCTGCGCGAAACGGTGTTCCGCAATCCCGATTCGTATTTCCATCGCTATGCGGAGTTGAGCCCGCAAGAAGCGGCCGAGAAGGCGCACTCGATCTGGCAAACGATCAACGGGCCGAATCTTCGCGAAAACATCCAGCCGACGCGCGAGCGGGCACAATTGATCCTGCGCAAAGGCGCCGGCCATTCGGTGGAGGAAGTGCGATTACGGAAACTATAGCTTCCATGCGGGCCGGATCGCCGGGACCGATGAGCGCAGCCGAGCAACGCGTGCTCGAATGCGTGGAATCGATGGCGGATGAGATCGTCGCGTTCGCGCAGGAATTGGTTGCCATCCCCACCGTAAATCCGCCGGGCGAAAACTACCGGGCGTGCGCGGAGTTGATCGGCGCGCGCCTGGCGGCGTTCGATTACCAGGTCGCCTACGTCGCGGCAGAGGGTTTGGCAGAGCACACCGCGCGGTATCCGCGCATCAACGTCATTGGCGAGTTGCGGAAAGCCCCGGCCCGGCCGGGACTGCACGGGCCGCGGCTGCACGTCCCTCGGCTGCACTTTAATGGGCACTTCGATGTCGTGCCCGCCGGCGAGGGATGGACCGTCGATCCATTCGCAGCCTTAGTGCACGACGGAAAGCTGTTCGGCCGCGGCTCGACCGATCAGAAAGCCGGCATCGCCGCATCTATTTTTGCGATCGAAGCGATCCGGCGCGCGGGTGTGCGCCTGGCGGGCGCGGTTGAGCAGAGCGGAACGGTGGATGAAGAGAGCGGCGGCTTCGCCGGTATGGCTTATCTGGCCGAGCGAGGCTACGTCAGCCGCGAGCGCACCAGCTTCGTGATCATCACCGAGCCGCTGAATGTCGACCGCGTGTGCCTGGGACATCGCGGCGTGTATTGGTTCGAGGTGGCCACGCTGGGACGCGCTGCGCACGGAAGTATGCCCTTCCTGGGCATTAGCGCGATCGGCAAAATGGCCGATTTCATCTCGGCCATCGAGCGCGAGCTCCAACCCGCGTTGCGCGCCCGAGCCACGGCGATGCCGGTAGAGCCTCCCGCCGCGCGTCATCCGAGCATCAATATCAATTCGATCTCCGGAGGCCAACCCGCCGCGGGGTTCCAGACTCCGTGCGTCGCGGACCGCTGCGAAGCGATTTTCGATCGCAGATTTCTGATCGAGGAGCCGCTCGATCAGGTGCGCGAGGAGATCCGCGCGATCCTTCGCGACATCGCGGCGCGAGACGGCGATTTTCGATATGAGATCAAGGATCTGATGACGGTGCACCCGGTCGAGACCGATGCCGGATCGCAACTGGTGACCGTCATGGCGGGGGCCATCCGCGGCGTGCTGGGTTCCGAGCCGCCGCTCATCGCGAGTCCCGGCACTTACGATCAGAAGCACGTGATGAGGCTCGGTCACGTCGACCAGTGCATCGCATACGGACCCGGAATTCTAAACATGGCTCATCAGCCCGATGAGTATTGCCGGATCGATCATCTTTTGGACGCGGCCAAGGCCATGGCGATTGCCGCCATGCGGCTTCTGGGGACGCAATAATCACAGCGGCGGTTGGAAGCGGCCGTCGATGGCAGTCCATCCGCCGTCGACGAACAAAACCGCGCCGGTAACATAGCTGCTTGCGGCGGAGGCGAGAAATACCACCGGCCCGGCCATTTCGTCGGCGCGGGCCCAGCGGCCCAGGGCGTTTTTTTGCGCGTAAGCGTTGTACCATTCGGGCCGGCTTTTGATCGGCTGCGTGAGCGGCGTTTCGACCGCGCCCGGCGCGATGCAGTTTACGCGCACGCCGGCCGGCCCCAGCTCCGCCGCGAACGTACGCGCCAGTTGCACCAGTCCCGCTTTCGTCGCCGCGTATATGCCCTGACCGGGCTCGGTGGTGATGGAACGAATCGACGACATGAGAATGATGCTGCCGCTTTTCTGTTCGCTCATCACGCGAGCTACGGCGCGCGCAACGAGAAACGTGCCCTTGAGATTCAACCCGGCGACCTTGTCGAATTCAGCCGGAGTGTAGCTCAGGAGCGGCTTGCGGACGTTTACCCCGGGCGTGCTTACCAACACGTCGATGCGGCCATGCTTTTCAAGAATTTTCGCGACTGCGGCTTCCACCGCCGCCTCATCTCTGATGTCCAGAGCGAACGATTCCGCATGGTCCTCCTGAACCCGGATCTGCTCGGCTACGCTCTCGGCGCCCGCCGCGTCGATATCGGTGCAAACCGTGATCGCTCCGGCGCTCGCCAATCCGAGGGCCGACGCCCGCCCGATTCCCGACGCGGCTCCGGCGACCAGAGCAATTCGACCGTCGAGACGAAATAACGAATCCGCATTGTGCATACCCGACAATTGTAGATCGTCGAGCTTTCATCGGGTTTGTGATGAGGACTCCGGCGAAGCCGAACGCTGATTCTGAAGGGAGGCCGAACAGCATTCCGGGATGAACCCGAACACCCCCGGGGCGAAGCGACGCTGGCATCTCGATTGTGCAAGAAGTGTTCGGCTTCGTCAAGGGAAACCTCTCCGAAGCGCAGCGAGGGAAGGGTGCCGCTAGCGGAGAAAGGGGTGCGGGGAAAGGGGCGGCAGCCCTTGTCCCCGCCTCAGCACACATTAGCCCCGGAACGCGCCCTGCGCTCCGGTCGGCAGTACGGGATCATAAGGGTCATGTCGGATTCTCCAACCTCCGGGACAGAAATCGAAGAGCCGAGCGAAGAAACATTTTTCCGCTATTCGGCATCGTTACGCATATTTGGAAACATTCCAAACGTGGATGAACTCAGTCAGCGGCTCGGCGTCTCCCCGACGCATGCACATCGCCGAGGAGAGAGACGGGGTCCGCACTCACAACCCTACGAGCACGATATGTGGGCGTACACAGTTCCCGTCCCGAGTACCGAACCCCTCCATGTTCACATCGATGAGCTATGGAACATTTTCAAGGGTCGGAAACAAGATCTACTACAACTCAAAAATGAGCTCACCGTGGACGTTTTCCTGGGGTACCGATCCAACTCTGATAACGCGGGCGTCGAGGTACCGTCAAAATCGCTTGAGATGTTTGTAGACCTACAGGTGCCGTTCGGACTTTCGATTATCATCACCTAGAGAGTGTCGTCACATACTACCGAGATTGAAACTCGCTGGCCGCTTTCCTTCTTCCCCCGGTTCTTGCGCGTCGAGTCACCTCGCATCTCCATGCGGTGCGCATCGTGAACGAGGCGGTCAAGAATGCCGTCAGCCAACGTGGGATCGCCGATCTGTCCCTGCCAGCGCGAGACCGGCAACTGCGAAGTCAGAATCGTGGAGCGCAGCCGGTATCGATCCTCGCAGATCTCCCAGAAGTTCATCGGGTTTGTGAGACCGCGACGCTAATTTCCCCGGCTGCGTAGCGCCGGAAGTGGGTGTGGATAATCTCCACAAAAAAAACAACGAGGTGACACACCATGAAAAAGATGATGATTTTTGCCCTTGGGCTTTCCCTTTTTGCCGGATCGGCGCTCGTCGCGGCGCCCCATCCGGGTCCGGAACGAGGCAGAGTGAGAAATGATGCGAGGCGCGACAAACGGGACGATGGGCGCGGCCGGCACGACGCGGGGCGCGACCGGCACGATCGGCGCCGCTAATGAACTTGCGCATCGGAGGACAGGCGTGGCCGCTTTCGCGCCGCTTCGCCTGCCTAGACCAGTTTCATGGATAACGGAGACTATTGCAGGATCGTCGGATGTTGAGACTGCCGTTACAGGCCGCTTGAAACTGGTCTACGCGAACTCCAAAAATGGTCTAATTCGCGAGCGGGTCGGGTCGAATTTGAAAGTGGACCACCTTAGGGCTAGTCCCTTTTCCGGTTTCGCTGTGGAAAGGCGTGCGCGTCCCCCAGGTGGTCCACACCCCTTTTCCCTTCCAGCCGGCTTTGGCATCGTCAATGCGGCCGTCCATCCCTTTGGCGAAGAATCCGAGCGGATACGGCACGCGCAGGATCACGAATTTTCCGTTGACCAGCGCGACCAGCGAATCCGAGCTGTTGCCGGTGACAATCGGCGTATTTTTCCCCAGTCCGAGCGTGTCGAATTGATCCACCCAATCGTAGTAGTGCGAGTCCGCACTGCCGGAGCCGGTGACGTTCTTGAATTTCGGACCCGGCGTTTGATACAGAGTCCAACCTTCCGGGCAATGCTGGCCGGTCGCGTTCGGGCCGTTTAGCGGACCCTTGCATTTGCGCCGGTCAAAGCTCGCAAGATGCCCGCTTCCCAGCGCAACCCACACCACATTGTTCCGGTCGATATCCATCCCGCGCGGCGAATATCCTAAGACCGGCGCCTTGGGATTGTTCCACGGCACCTCATAATATTCGGCGAGCGTCGTCTCCGGCGGATTCGATCCCGGATTCAACCTCACGATCCCGCCCGGGAAGCCGAGCACGCTGCCCCAGATCATCCCATCGGTCCCGATCGCGAGGCCGTAAAAGGCCGCATTGAGCCGCGTATCTTTTTTCGGATCGGGCGCCACGTTGAGCGCGCTGGACGTGCCTAAACTTTCGCCGCTCGGGGCGGTCAACACCCGTTGCTCGGCTTCGACATAAGCGTCGCGCTTGCCGTTTCCGTTGGTGTCGAGAATCAGCGCGGTCCAGCCTTGCGATTTTGCCGCGTCGTGGGTCTGGTCCCACATTTTCGTATTGAGCCATCCGACCACGCCGCCTCCGCCGCCGCTGCTGGTCCACAAGGTGTTGTCGGCGTCTTCGGCGAACAATAAATGATGCGTCCCGAAACAGGTGTCGATCATTTCGGTTTTGCCCGTTTTCGGGTCGTACACCGCCAGTTCACGGCCGGAGCGCTCTACCGGCGTGAGCTTGGCTGACGGGAGACTCGAACCGGCTTTGCAAAAATCAGGATTGTCCGCGGCGCGAATGCGCGAGGTGTACCACAGGCGGCCGCGTTGATCGAACATCGGATTGTGAACCGTCGTATGGCTGTCCCAGATCGCTTCGTCACCCCAGATCGGCGACGGCAGGAGCGGCTTCGGTTGGCCGGGCGTGTCGGGATCGCGATAGGGAACCGTAACCCGGCTGGTGGTGTTGTGAACCGGATCGAGAACGGGGAGATAATCGCGGCTCTCTTCCGGCGATCCGTAAATCAGGCCATATGCGTTCACGGCCGGGTTGCGTTTGTCGGTGGAGATTTCATCGTGCAGATACGCTTTGGGATCGGCCCAGTCCCATTGCGTGATGACGACGTTGCGCTCGATTCCTTGCGGGCGCGGAGGAACTTCTGAAGGAAGCTCGCCGGCCGCGATGCGGGTGGTCCAGTCCGCGAATTCCGCCGCCGCGCGTTGGCTCCCCAGCTGATTCATTCCGCCCACCATCGCATTGCCCGCTTGTCCGGATTGAACCCGTCGTATCCAGGCCTGCGCCGGCGAATCGAAATTGGAGAACAGCGGAGGAATGGTGCGCGTGTATTGGTTCCCGAGCTGATGGCACGATTCGCAGCTATCGGTCTTGATCAGGTGAATCCATTGGCCCTGCGTCTTCACATTCGGCGAAATGCCGTTTCCTTGCGGACCGGTGCCCGGAAATTCGTTTTTTTCGGGAACCTTCAGCAGGGAGTACCAGTAATTGGCGGGGTAAATCTGCGCCGCGGTCTTCGCGTCGGGCGCGATGGACGGCTTCAGATCCACCCGCTTTCCCGGTTCGGTTTGCACCTTGGGCGAGTCGACCAATCCGTAGCCGCGCGCCCAAACGGTGTATTTGGCCATGGGCAGGTCGGGGATCAGGTAGCGGCCGCGATCGTCGGTGACTACTTCCTTGATATAGCGCGTGGCGAGATCGGTGGTCTCCGCGATCACCCACACGCCGGCTTCGGGGCCCTTGGCGCTCGAAACCACTCCACCGATGTCGGCCGCCTTCATCGAGGCAGACTGCTGCGCATTCAGATTGGTCCGCGTTGCGACCAGGAATCCGGCGATGCCGGCGGCCGCCAGTGCCGCCAAACACCGAAGTTTGAAATTCCGCATATCGTACCCCCTATTTAGTGGCGTGCCGCATAGGTACGCCGTCCCAAAGCCCTGCCGGTCACGGCGGGGTTGCGCTCGCGACTGCGCGTGGTAGTTTGGCGATCGATTGCGGATTCACGCGCTGCCGCATCTTGCGAATACTGGACGTAATCCTCGCTAGCGGTGGAAGCGGCCTACGAGTACGCCCTTGCCAAGAATGTGTCCGTCGATCGCTTTCATCACATCCGCCCGGGTGGCGTCCGGATTGAGATCGAGTTTCGTGTCGAGCGCGATCAGTTCGAACGTATAGTGATGATACGGGCCGGCTGCCCCTGCGCCGGGCCCGCGATAGCCGATTACTCCGCCGCCGTTTTTAATCTGCACCGACCCGTCAGAAGGTTGCGAGTTGATCGGCACGCCCTCTGCCAGCGAGCGTGCGTCGCCGGGGATGTTGAATAAGATCCAATGCAGCATGTCGTCTGTTTTTCGCTGTAGCGCTACATCCGGATCGTGCATGTACAGGACGAAGCTGACCGTGTTCGGCGGCACATTGGACCAGTCCAATTTGGGTGAGACCGGATTTGGATCGGACTGCGTGTACCTGGCGGGAATCACGCCTCCGTCCTCAAAAGCGGTCGTGGTGAGGGTCAGCCCGGGCCGCGCCGGGGCTTTGCCTTTGTCCTGCGCGGTGGCGATTGCGACGACCATAAACAGAAGGATCCAGTTTTTCATATATCGCTCCATTCCCGGTTCATCAGAATATCATGGCGCGGCGCCGCGCGGCCGCTCTGCTGTTCGACGGTAATGGGGAGGAGAACACGCATGGCGCCCGGAATGCGCCCGGTGGCCATCGACAACGCCTCGGCAATTTCCGCATCGCCTTCCGGCGGACCGAATCTCATCACCATGTCTTCGGGCCGCAGAAAGCCTTAAGCGGGTGATTCGAGGGCAAAAATACTTTTGTCATTGGCCCTCAACGGAAAATGCGAGGATACTTGTGGTAGCTTCATTTGTGGGCCGGCTGATTTGATACCGTGCCGGCGAGGGAGCGGAAACAGCTGAAAAAGGGGACAGACAGCTCTGTCCACGCCGACTGCTCTCAAATGGATCGGCGACATCGGATCGGGGACAGAGTAGTCTGT
>Ga0187784_10005630_pt1 | contig 10116 bp, 10 predicted proteins | sample 1015_SJ02_MP15_2_FD_132964 | JGI IMG/M metagenome (GOLD analysis project Ga0187784, IMG submission 132964) | Tropical peat soil microbial communities from peatlands in Department of Meta, Colombia - 1015_SJ02_MP15_20_MG | ecosystem: Environmental > Terrestrial > Soil > Wetlands > Peat | place... | reverse complement strand
GCATTTATTCGCACGCAAACGATTTGAACGACGTAACGTCCGGGTCGGACGGAAGCTGCACGGTAGCCTACCTCTGCACAGCAGAGGTAGGGTACGACGGTCCGACGGGACTCGGCACTCCCAGAGGGACTGCGGCTTTCGGCGGTAGCACCGCGTCCCCGCTGAGCATCTTTCAATAGCCCGAGCCGGGACCGGCATGTCGAAAGCAACGCTTGCTTCGTAATTCTCGACCGATGGCTCTGCCGCTCAAACAATTTGCGCTTGTTCATGTCTGGGTGCAGCGCCGAACCAACGGGCAGACTCGGCGCGAAACTGCTACGGCTTCCAGCGGGGCGAAAACCGATGGGGTTATTCCTCCAACGACAGAGCCGATATTGCGGGTTCTCGCGGCATCATCTCCGGACGCCGGTGCATCGCCACGGACTGACCTGGTGTGCCTACGGATCAGAAGGCTAGCGGTCCCGCTCTCTTTCCGCCGATCAGACAGCGCCGCGTATCGGGCTACTGTACGGCGGCCTGGACAGGCATTGCGTCCGCAGTGCGTCCGCAGTAGCTTCGTCAAGCGCCGTCGCCCGCCAACATCATCAACCCGCTGACCGGCGACTTTCCCGTTTAGCCAACGCAGTCAACCGCGACAAACGCCCATGTTTACTCGTTCGCATCGAGTAGGTCAGATGGTTATCTAGCAAGCGTCTAAGTCATCGATCGGCCTTCGGAACGCCGGCCAAGTGGTCGAACCGTGCCTGCATCTCGGCGATGACCTTCTGGCGCCGCGGCGACACCTCATCGCGGTTCAGCAGCTCGACGTAGCGGCCTGTCTCAAACGCACGCAGATTCGTGTTCAACCTGCGCATTTCAGCCTCGGCGCTGACCTTGCAGCCATCTGAACAGAACCGCGACGGCCGCCCACCACGAGGACCGGGCGGCTGCAAATCGCCCCCGCACTTGACGCACTCGGTCGGTCGATACTTCATTGACCTGCACTTTCTAGTTTTGAATGGGGTTACGCTCTGCTAGAAACGGCGAATCGTGTTGAATGGCAAAGCGTTTCGCTGTGTCTAATAGTTTTGGCCCGAAAACGTCACTTTTTCGAAAACATGTCAGCACACACGCCAAGTTGGCCGGGGTCGCTTCCGGTGGCCATCGTGGAGATCCGAAGCCCCCCATCGGGGGATATGCACAAAGCCGTTTTTGAGCGGCACAACGTCGCACGCGGCCGTGCAGCGGTACCTCCGCGGGGTTCCGCTGGCGGTGATCGCCAAGTGGCTCGGGCACGCCAATCCGGCCATCACCGCGCGCATCTACGCCCACTCCCAAGACGAGGCGTTGGCCGCTGCTGCGGCGAGTTTGGGTGCGGTTGTGACATCTTCGTGACACCGAGGCCGGGCCGGGGAATCGGTGCCATGACGTGGATTCGCGTAATGGCAGGTCAAGCTAATGTTTGTGAGTGCGCCGTCAGGGTTTCGAACCCCGGACCCGCTGATTAAGAGTCAGCTGCTCTACCAACTGAGCTAACGGCGCGTGAATCCTGCTGGACTGTGTTTGCGAGAATAACAGCCATTCCGTCGGCGTACGAAATCGTCGAGTCAGGGATTGACCGCTGGTCACTGTTAGCAGTCGTCTACCGCTTAGAATACTCGCCAATAACACAACGTTGCTGGTGGCGAGGGGGAGCAGGGTACGTGGCAGGTCGCTCGATGACGCGTCAGCGCTTGTGCCGCCGATGGTTGGCCGCGCTGATGGTCCCGCTTGCCGTTTTCGGCGCGGGGGCCTGCAGCGGCAGCGGCGGTAACCCGCCGCCGAAGGCCATCATGGACAAGGCCACCCCGTTTGGTGACCTTCTCGTCCCCAAGATCAGCGCTTCGGTGACCGACGGCACCGTGGGCGTCGCGGTGGACAGGCTGGTGACGGTGACCGCTGACGACGGTGTACTGGCCTCCGTCGAGATGGTCAACGAATACGGGCGGTCGCTGAGCGGCCAGCTCAGCCCCGACGGCGTGCGTTGGTCGACCACCGAGCCGCTGGGCTACAACCGGAGCTACACGCTGACCGCCAAAGCGCGTGGGCTGGGCGGTGTGGCCACCCGCGAAATAACCTTCCAGACTCAATCGCCGCAGAACCTGGCGATGCCGTATGCGATGCCGCACGACGGCGAGGTGGTGGGCGTCGGCGAGCCGCTGGCGATCCGGTTCGACGAGAACATCGCTGACCGCGCTGCGGCCGAGAAGGCCATCGTGGTAACCACCGACCCGCCCGTCGAAGGTGCGTTCTACTGGCTCAACAACCGTGAAGTGCGTTGGCGCCCTGAGCATTTCTGGAAGCCAGGCACCGCGGTGAACGTCGCGGTGAACACCTACGGCGTCGACCTGGGTGACAGGGTTTTCGGCGAGGACAACCTGCGCACCCACTTCACCATCGGCGACGAGGTCATCGCGACGGTCGACGACACCACCAAGATGGTGACCGTGCGGGTCAACGGCGAGGTGGTCAAGACCATGCCGACGTCGATGGGCAAGGACAGCACACCGACCGCCAGCGGCTTCTACATACTCGGCGAGCGGTTCGCGCACATGATCATGGACTCGTCGACCTACGGAGTTCCGGTCAACTCGCCCAACGGCTATCGCACCGAAGTGGATTTCGCCACGCAGATGTCCTACAGCGGTGTGTTCGTGCATTCGGCGCCGTGGTCGGTGGGTGCTCAGGGCCACAGCAATACCAGCCACGGTTGCCTGAATGTCAGTCCCAGCAATGCGCAATGGTTCTTCGAGCACACCAAGCGCGGCGATATCGTGCAAGTGCTCAACACCATCGGTCCACCACTGTCGGGCACGGAAGGTCTTGGCGACTGGAACATTCCGTGGGATCAGTGGCACGCCGGTAACGCCAAGGCGTGACGCCGCTGCGCTGCGACAGCTAGATCCCTATCCACACCCACTGCCCATGACCGCCATCCCATACCGGGCGGAGCTGCAGCTGCTGCGCCCACGGCGGCGGTGGAGGGGGTGGCGGGATGTCCGCCGGTGCGAATTGCGGCGCATAGGCCGGCTTCGGTGTATACCACGCTGGCGGCGGCGGTGGCGGCTTGCATTCGTTGGTCCACACGTTGCGTGACCAGTTCGGGTCGCATTGTGCCGAGCTAACTCCCGGCGTCGCGACGGTCACGGCCGCCATCGGAACTAGCGCGACCGCGACCACACGAGCGACCAGACGGCGAGCGGAACCTGTCATCGTCGCCTCCCAGCGGGATCCGTATTGGACCTTTGCGTGGTTCAGCTTATGCCCTATGCAAAAGGTCAGAGGGCGAAAATACCCTCTGACCTGTTGGGGTGAGTGACGGGACTCGAACCCGCGACATTCAGGATCACAACCTGACGCTCTACCAACTGAACTACACCCACCATGGCCGCCGGCCGGACCCATGAGGCGACAAGCGGCGACGTCGATACTAGCCGTTCGGGCCCTCGGCGGCCGAATCGATTGTCTCCGGCGTGGTCGCCTCACCGCCAAGCTCGACGGCAACCGCGGCAATGTCGCTGGTGGCAGGCCCCGGCGGCGGCACGAACGCGGTGCGGCGGTAATACTGCAGTTCGCGGATGGATTCGTGAATGTCGGCCAATGCGCGGTGCGCCAAGCCTTTGGCGGGCTGGCCGTAGTAGATGCGCGGGTACCAGCGGCGGCAGAGTTCTTTGATCGAGCTCACATCGATCATCCGGTAGTGCAGAAACGAGTCGAGGACAGGCATGTCGCGGGCGATGAATCCACGGTCGGTGGCGATGGAGTTGCCGGCCAGCGGTGCCGTTTTGGCTTGTTTGACGTGCTCACGGATGTAGTCGAGCACCGTCGTCTCCGCCGCAGCCACGTCCACAGTGGACGCGCGCACCTCCTCGATAAGGCCGGACCGGGTGTGCATTTCGGTGACCACGTCGATCATCGACGACAATGCCGCGTCGTCGGCGTGGATCACCACGTCGACGCCGTCGCCCAAAACGTTCAGGTCAGCGTCGGTGACCAGGACGGCGATTTCGATCAACTTGTCCGAGCGCAGGTCCAGCCCGGTCATCTCGCAGTCGATCCACACCAGTTCGTCCCGCACAGCGTTCACAGTAGGCAAAGTTAGCTGCCAGACCTGCAGCCACCCCGGCCGGGCGCGACAGCAAGTAAGGTCATGCGTTGTCGGTACTACGACTAGTAGGGGAGGCAGAGGTCGCAATGAGCTCCGACTCGACACCGAGTAGCGCATCGGCGGGAACTCCAGTGGCTCGAGCGCAGCAGATCGCAGCCGGTTACGCCGTCGAGGGCCAGGCCCTGGAGTTGGGTACGGTCGTCGTCGACGGCACGACAGACCCAGCCGCACAAATCCGCATCCCGCTCGCCACTGTCAACCGGCACGGTTTGGTGGCCGGAGCGACCGGTACCGGCAAGACCAAGACGCTGCAGGTGATCGCCGAGCAGCTGTCCGCGGCGGGCGTGCCGGTGTTGATGGCCGACGTTAAAGGCGACCTCTCCGGTCTGTCGCGCCCCGGTGAGAGCAACGACAAGACCGCCGCGCGCGCCAAGGAGACCGGCGACAAGTGGGAGGCGAGCGCCTTTCCCGTCGACTTTCTGTCGCTGGGCACCAAGGGTATCGGTGTTCCGGTGCGCGCGACGATTGCCAGTTTCGGCCCGATCCTGTTGTCAAAGGTGTTGGGCCTTAACTCTACTCAGGAATCAACGCTGGGCCTCATCTTCCACTGGGCCGGGCAGCAAGACTACGAGCTGCTGGATCTAAAAGACCTGCGGGCCGTAATTGGCTACCTCACCAGCGACCAAGGCAAGACCGAGCTGAAGTCGCTGGGCGGCGTATCGGCGCAAACGGCCGGCGTCATCCTGCGCGCCCTGGTCAATCTGGAAGCCGAAGGCGCCGATACCTTTTTCGGCGAGCCCGAACTAAAACCCAAGGACCTCCTGCGTTTTGACGACAAAGGCCGCGGCGTTATCTCGCTGCTGGAGTTGGGCGACCAGGCCGCACGCCCGGTGCTGTTCTCCACCTTCTTGATGTGGGTGCTGTCCGATCTTTTCAAGTCTCTGCCCGAGATCGGCGACGTGGACAAACCCAAGCTGGTGTTCTTCTTCGACGAGGCCCACCTGTTGTTCACCGAAGCGTCGAAGGCATTCCTGGAACAGGTCGAGCAGACTGTCAAGCTGATCCGCTCCAGGGGTGTTGGCGTGTTCTTCTGCACCCAGTTGCCCACCGATGTGCCCAACGAGGTGCTGTCGCAGTTGGGTGCGCGCATCCAGCACGCGCTGCGTGCGTTCACTCCCGATGACCAGCAAGCGTTGACCAAAACCGTTCGCACGTACCCGAAAACCGATGTCTACGATCTGGCTTCGGCGTTGACCTCGCTGGGTATCGGCGAAGCCGTGGTCACGGTGTTGTCGGAACGGGGCGCCCCCACCCCGGTCGCGTGGACCCGGCTGCGCTCGCCGCGCTCGCTGATGGCAGCCATCGGTGACGATGCGATCAGCGCGGCGGCCAAGGGCAGCCCGCTGCAGGCCACCTACGGCGAGACCAAAGACCGGGAATCGGCGTATGAGAAGATTCAAGCCAAGATTGCGCAGGCTGCCGCCGATCAGCCGGCGGAGGCGGGATCGAAATCGCCCGCGGCTGCGAATAAGCCGGGCTGGTGGAAGCGGTTCGTCAACAGCCGCGGTTTCCAGACCTTTCTCAAGGCGCTCGGCACTGAGCTCATCCGCGGCATGTTCGGCGGCGGTGGGCGCCGTCGTCGATAGGTCAGCCGCCGAGCTTTTTGTAGAAGCTTCCGACGATCGGCGCGATGATAGCGCGTGGCGCATACCCGCTCGCCACCGACATAGCTTTGGACGTCAAGCCTGGGACGACGCGCATTTTGTTGCGCGCCAAAGCATTTAGTGATATGCGCGCGGTGTGCTCGGTGGAGATCCACAAGAAGTCCGGCACCAACTTCTCGACGATCGACGCTTCGGCCGGGTCTGGTAGCTCGGTACGTACCGGGCCGGGTGCCAGCAGCGTGACGTGCACACCGGATTTACGCAGTTCCCCGCGCAAGGATTCGCTGAACGTATTCACGAACGCCTTGCTGGCCGCATAGGTCGCGTTGTAGGGGATCGGTGAATTCCCCGCCGCCGAACCAGAAATCAAGATGCCGCCGGCCTTCCGCTCGATCATCCCCGGCAGCACCGCGAGCACGAGATCATGCACGGCGATCGCGTTCAGCTGTACCTGAGCCCTTTCCGCCGCGGCGTCGAGTGTCGAGACCGGACCAAAGGTCGCAGTGCCGGCGTTGGCGCACAGGATCGAGATGTTACGAGTGGCCAACTCGTCTACCAGTTTTGCGCGTTCCGCCGTATCGGCGAGGTCGGCGGGGCGTACATCGACGGCTACTCCGTACTCGTCGGTCAAGCGGCCGGCCAGGTTGGTGAGAAGGTCTTCGCGGCGCGCGGTGATGATCAGGCTGTGGCCGCGGGCGGCCAGTTCGGTGGCCAGTGCCTTGCCGATGTTTTGGGAGGCTCCGGTGACAACGGCACGAGCGTCGGGGTTAGGCGCGGGCACTGGCATGCGCCAATCGTAGACATGGGGTGGGAGCGCACCGGGTCGGCGACCCAACGTTAGAGTCCGAGCATGAGCAACCGGGGGACGGGTTCGCGCAGATCTGAGCGATCCCGGGTGCTGACGTGGGCACTGTGGGACACCGGTGCTGCCGGACTGAGCGCGATCGTGGTGACATTCGTGTTCTCGGTTTATCTGACCGGCAGCGTCGGCCAGGGGCTGCCCGGTGGTGCTCCACCGGCGAGCTGGCTGGGTCGCGCGCTGGCGGTCGCCGGGGTGACCATTGCGCTGCTGGCGCCGTTGATCGGCGTGTGGGTGGAGGATCCGCACCGGCGCCGCGTGGCCTTGACCGTGCTGACCGGCCTGGCGGTGGCGCTGACGTGCGCGATGAGCCTGATCCGTGAGCGTCCGGAGTATCTGTGGCCGGGATTGGCGCTACTCGCGGCGGCCGCGGCGTGCGGTGATCTGGCCAGCGTCCCGTACAACGCGATGCTGCGTCAGCTTTCGACGCCACAAAATTCCGGGCGGATCTCCGGTTTCGGTTTGGCGGCCGGATTTAGCGGCAGCGTCATGCTGCTGCTGGTGGTCTACTTCGGTTTCGTCTCCGGCAAGGGCGCCACCCGCGGGTTGCTGCACCTCCCCGCCGCGGACGGCATGAACGTCCGGACGGCGATGCTGTTTGCCGCGGGGTGGTTGGCAGTGTTGGCGCTGCCGCTGCTGCTGACCGCGCACCGGCTGCCTTCCGTTGGCCAGGTGGCCCGTCCAGGGAGGGGTCTGCTTGGCGGTTACCGCAAGTTGTGGACCGAACTGGCCGCCGAATGGCGCCGGGATCGCAACTTGGTGTACTTCCTGCTGGCCGCCGCGGTGTTTCGGGATGGGCTTGCCGGCCTGTTCACCTTCGGCGGCGTGCTGGGTGTCAACGTGTATGGGATCTCACCGGCCGATGTGCTGATTTTCGGCGTGGCCGCGAGCGTGGTGGCGGCGCTCGGGGCTGTGCTCGGCGGGCTAGTCGACGACCGGTTCGGATCCAAGCCGGTGATCGTCGTATCGCTGGCCAGCATCATCGTGTTCGGTCTCACGATGATGGTGTTGTCCGGTCCTCGCGCGTTCTGGCTCACCGGACTGCTGTTGTGCCTGTTCATCGGGCCGGCGCAGGCATCGGCGCGCACGCTGCTGCTCAGGATGTCCAGACACGGTAAGGAAGGTGTGGCCTTCGGCCTCTACACGATGACCGGGCGTGCGGTGTCGTTCCTAGCGCCGTGGCTGTTTTCGGTCTTTGTCGACGTGTTCGGCGCCGTTCGCGCCGGCATGGGCGGGCTGTGTTTGGTGATGGGTGTCGGGCTGCTGGGCCTGTTGAAGGTGCGTGCCCCCCGAACCGTTACGGCTGACGCGGGTTGAGCTCAGCTTGATCCGTTGCACACCGTCAGGCCGACGCCGGTGCGCTCGGTGACCTCGACCCCGTCGAGAGTCACCGAACAGGTGACATCGTGGCCGATGTTGATGATCGTGATGTTCGGCTGCCGGCCGCCTGAATCCGGCAGGCTGACTTCCTTGCTCCACGGAAGCGCGACGTTGAATTCGGTATGCATCATCCCGTCGTTGTCCACGTAGGTGATGCTGATCGCGCGGCCTTCGCCGCTCACGTTGTAGACCACGTCCTGCATCGCGCTCGCGTTGCTGGGCGGACTGGATTCGGTGCTGGTCGGCGCGGATGTGGCGGCCGACGGCGAGGGCGACGTCGGTGTGGTCGACGCCGGGGAACTTGGCATCGCCGGCAGCGGTGAGACCGCGGTTTGCCTCCCGGCCGTGCCATTGGCGATCACTAGGGCGATGACTAGGGCCGCAACCAGCAGCACCGCCGCGGCAGCGGCGATCCACAACCAGCGCGGTGCCTTCGGTCTTCCAGGTGGGGGTTCTTCTGTCGGCTGATCCGGTGGAGGCTGACCGTGCAGCCAGTACTGGGGCAGCTGCTCGGTCGGGTGGGTTGCGTTCGCGTTGGGTGCATAGCCGGGGTAATACGGGGGCGAATAGTATGACTGCCCGCTGTACGCCGGGTCGACGTACTGCGGATAAGGCTGACGTATTCGTCGGGTTTGCTCGGTCCCCTGCTGAGCCGAACGGGCGTGCTCGGACCGACGTGGATCGTTCATGCCCACCTCATGTTGGCAGGTTACCTGCAGCACGACGCCGGGCGCCGGGACATCCGATGAACGATTGGGATCCGCGCAGGCTGAGTCAGATTGCTGAGAGCCGAAGCGACGCCGGTGCGCTTTCGGGCACGATCGGACTGCTCGGCCGAACCGGCGAAATCCGCTGGTAGGCGGAGCCGAGCGGAGGACGTGGGTCGGGTTCGCCTTTGTTGGGCCAGAGCGCGGCCGCCCGTTCCGACTGCGCGGTGATGGTGAGAGCGGGATTGACGCCCAGGTTAGCCGTGATCGTCGACCCATCGATGATGTGCAATCCCGGATACCCGTATAGCCGCTGGTAAGGATCGACGACGCCAGACTGCCGGCGAATCTCCAATGGGACAACCGCCGATGAAATGCGCGGTGGTCGGTCGGTTGACGACGTCGAAGTACCAGCCCCGGGGGTCACCATCGATCTTTGCGGCAGCACGTCGAGTGACGTCATTCGCAATCGGAATCCAGTTCGAAGTGGGCGCGCCGACACCCTGTCGGGACGCCATCTTCGCGCCCAACAGACCACGCTTGAGGTAAGTCGTGAGCGAATTGTTCAAATCCTGCATCACAAGCAGGGATACTGATCTCTCCGAGCCTCTCCGCACATTGAACGAGCGGGCGAATGCAGCCGGGTGACGCAGATTCGTCAGCATCCATCTGGCGAGACGGTGCCGGTCGCCGTCGACCAGAGTGGTGGTGAGTAGAAAACCCCAGTTGCTGCCCTTCCCGACACGGAAGGCTTCGATGTGCGTGTTCGCATCGGGGTGGATCGACGACGTCCCGGCCACACCTTGGGCCAGATCCGTCCGGGTTCGCGAGGTCGCGATCAGGTTGACCTCCGAGTTGGTCCGCGCAAGCTCACCCAACCGCGCCGAGATCCGGGGTAAGGAACCGTTGGCCCGTAGCCGATGCAGCAAGTTTTGCGTGCCGATCGCGGCGGCCGCGAACACCACCTGATCGGCGCGCCAGGTCCGGTGTCGCTTACGAAACCACCGTCCAGTTTCGACGGTTTCGACCTGGTAACCGCCGGCGGGCGATTCACGGACGTCGACGACCGTCGTCATCGGATGAACCTGCGCGCCCGCCTTTTCCGCAAGGTACAAGTAGTTGCGCTCGAGGGTGTTCTTGGCATTGTGCGCGCATCCAGTCCGTGATCGAGGCCCATCGCGGATCGTTGTAGAACTGCTCCGGTGGTTCGTAGAGAACATTGCCGTAGATCAGTGAACCGCCACCGACGCCAACAGCCGACTGGATAGCGACGTTCTTCAAAACGGTGATTCGCAGCGGGCCTGTGAGGCCGAAATAGGGCTGCCACAGGGTCTTTCGCATAGGAACACTATCCGGCGGGTAGTCCTCCGGCCGCCAGCG
>Ga0187784_10005629_pt1 | contig 10116 bp, 9 predicted proteins | sample 1015_SJ02_MP15_2_FD_132964 | JGI IMG/M metagenome (GOLD analysis project Ga0187784, IMG submission 132964) | Tropical peat soil microbial communities from peatlands in Department of Meta, Colombia - 1015_SJ02_MP15_20_MG | ecosystem: Environmental > Terrestrial > Soil > Wetlands > Peat | place... | reverse complement strand
CAAATGACCGATGCGGTGGTGCCTATGAGCTTGGCAAGCTGAGTTTGGGTGATGCCTGCCGCCGCCCTCAGTTCTTGGATTTTGCGGGCGATCTCTTCATTCGCGCGTGCTTCTTCCAGTTTCTTCAGCCGGGCCGGCTTGCCTTCGTAGAGCCGGCGATGAAGGATCTCCACCGCGTCGCTGGTCGGTTTCAGCGTCTTTGCTTTGTTATCTGGCATGGTCAAGCCTCCTCATAGGTGTGCTTCGCAGGATTCGCCTCAAACCGCTTCTTGCGTTCGACGGCCCGATCGATCTCTTTCGACGGCACCACGCGCTCCTTCACAAGACCGTGAGAGACCACGGCCGCTACCGCGCCGTGGAAGAAGTACAGGATCCGGTGATGAACGCCTCCCAGGCTGGCGCGCAGCTCGTAGATGCCGTCTCGCAGGAAGTCCGCTTCGGGCCGACGCAGTTCGTGGCCCATCTCGCGCAGGCGCTCTAACCGGAGGTAGCACTTGTCCTGCGCCTTCGCCGGTAACTTGTCGAACCACTCGATGAACGGACATGATCCGTCTTCCTCCCGGTAGAGGACAACTCTGATCTTGGGCACTCGATCCCAGTTTATTCGCAATATTGCGAAACCGCAAGGTTGCTTATGAGGCGGCGAAGGCGGTCACCGCTCCACGTGGGCATCGTCCTTATAGAGAAATCTTTTGTTGTCTGCTCACGCAGACGACAGTCACGATGGCTTGCAACCGCGCGCGAAAGCATGGGTCGTGCCGTTTCCGATGCGGAGCTCCGGAGTCCGAGCACAGGCGACATTGTGAAAGCCGCCTTCCGCGGCGTCCACCGGAGTCCACGTCGCGTCTTGCGAAGTCTTTTGTTTTGCTCCAAACATCTGCAAGTGATTGATTTGTCTTAAATGGCATGGAAGAGGTCGCGAGTTCGAATCTCACCAGGTCCACCAACCACTAATGCTGCACGGTGAGCACTACGCCGAGCTGTGTGGCGACGCCGTTGTAGGTCGCTGTGAGCGGCTGATCGCCATCCGGAACGTTTGAAGGTACGTCGACGTTGAATTGAAATTCGCCGGGCGCGTTGTTCAGCCCTGCGAATCGAACATTGGCCTGGATTCCGCTAATCGTGATCACCGGCAGGGGCGACAACGTGCCCGATTGCGTCATCGATCCGCTGACCACCGGTACGGATGTCTGCCCAAACCCATTGGCGTAGATCACGATTGTCTCGCCGGGGCTGGCCGGCGTCGTAAGACCGGGGTAAAGCGTCGGCGGACCGATGTCCGTGCCGTTCAGATGTGTGGCGACGACGTGCGTTCCATCGAAAACGAAAAACGAAGGCGAGATCGCCTGCGCCTGCGCGGTGTACGTCTGGCTCGATACACCATTGTTGTTCACCACCACGTTTACGGTTCCCTGCATGGCGTCGGGCGGCGTCAGCGCGTTCACTTGCGACGGATTCACATAATACAAGTAGGCGCTTTCGCCGTTCACCGTGACGCTCACGCCGTCAAGCTGGGTCGGCATTTGATTGCTCACGAAATCCGAGGGCAGCCAACTGCGGGTACTTGCGGCGAGATTCGTTCCCGCGATTGCAATCCACGTGTTCGGAGCAATCAGGGGCGCGCCGCCCTCGGCGTTTATCGCGCTCGTGATGGCCGGACCGTCCACGCCCCCCGACATTTGAGAAATCGAGATCGTATTTCCAGTCGTAGTTCCCGGGTTCCTCCAAAACCCACTCCCCAGGTTGGCGAAGAGGGACGCGCCGCCAAGCACTCCCGCCACCAGATTATCCACCACGGTCAACTGCTGCACCTGGTTTCCATTCGCATTCAGTAATCCGCCCGTAACGTCAATACCTTGGGTTCCCGGAAAGTCAATACGCATCGTGGGTGCTTGGTCGATTTGGTTACAGGAGATCTGCGCAGAAGAGACGACGTTGTTATCCGCCGGCGAGATAGGCGGGTTCGGCAATCCCGATCCGCCCACTCCTCCAATGATGCTGATCCCCGCTAGCGGCGTATTCACGTCATTGTTCGCTATCGAAATACCGGTGACGTTGTTTCCCGGCTCCTCCTCTCCCGCGATAACAACGATACCCCCGAAGGTGAGTCCCAATCCCGCGGGGTAACAGTTGCACGCGGGCGTCATCTGAATGGTGTTCGCCTGGACCAGGACGTTGGACAACGTGTTGCCCGTGGAGGGTCTGCTGTAAGCTCCACCGCTCGCACCACTCCCGAGCTGCATCCCGTAATCCGCCGCGTCGATCGTATTCCCCAGGATGGACAGACCAGTGATCGTGTTGTTGGCGTTCCCGCAACATGCCACCTGCAACTCGATTCCGAAATTCGCGCCTCCCTGGATTGTGTTCGAGAGAACGCTGAGGTTGCGAATGATGTTGTTCTCCGAGTACTGGATCGGCCGTAAGGACGGGAAGGCGTCGTCGCTGGCGGCGTCCCCGCTAAACAGCTCCATGCCGACTGTACCGGGGGCGCCCTCCACCGGCGGACCGGTAATCAGAATCCGGTTGCCAATCACCTGCATCCCGTCAATCAGGTTCGAGGATGCGGCAGCCACCCCTGTCGCTACGCGAATCCCGACCTCGGGAAGAAGAGATGAAATGACGTTGTTCGCGATCAAGGTATCAAGCGCCTGGTTCTTCGTCGCCCCAAGCCCCGTGCCGGAGTCCACCGAAACGCCCTTCGCTCCGGTCGTCGGAAGATTAATATTGTTGTTGGCAATGGTGGTGTGTTGCAACGTAGCGCCGGTCGTGCTGCCGAGGTCCACGAGGATACCCCACATCGGACCGCTGGCGTTGCCGGTGATGGTGTTGCCGACGATCAGAACATGGTCGAACGTGCCCTGGCTCGCTGCGCTGTTCGGTGACGGTGGATTCACTCCAATTCCTGTATTCTGGATGTTTGTCAGCGTCAGGTTGCTGATGGTGATGTTGCTGAAGGTCCCCCCGCCGGATCCCGGCTGCCCCGGTGCTGGGGGGCTGATCCAGACCCCGTAGGTGAAATTATTGAGAGCCAGCCCGTTAAGGGTGTTGCCCCCGGAGACGACATAAATACCCGCATTGTTGCCAGACTGGCTGGTGAGCGTGATATCGGGCTGCCCGTCGCCATTGATGTCTCCGTTGATGGTGACATTGCCCCCGCTTAAGAAAGACAAGCCCCCGAGTGGGCCGGAATCGACGACGATAGTGGAGCCTTTCAGCGCCGGGGCGAACTGGATGTTCCATGTGCCCGGGCTATTATTCGTCGCCATGACCGCTTCCTGCAGGGAAATTCCGTCGGGACCTGGATTGGCCACCAGCGCGGCCACCGAGGACGTGTCGCCGTTGATCGCCATCGTGGCATTGGTGACCGTGATCACCGTGCCGCGATTAAGCACCACGGCGGGAATGGCCACCGTAGGAGGGGTATAGCTATTCGCGCCGACCGCGCCGCAATAGGCAGGCAGGGTGTCCGCCGCCGGAAGCGGTGCACCGGCGAGGAGTAACAGGACGATCATCACGGCCGCCGATGCTGACAGATTCACGCCGATAGACCCCGGTTGAGTCTAACAGAAGCGGGAGCAGTTTTGCTGAGCTCGCTCTGCGTTTTGCTGAGCTCGCTCTGCTCGGATGCTGAACGGTAAGCTACTGTAGGAAGTGGCATTCTTCGAACAGGAGGGAGAAATGGCTGGCGATCCATCGCGCCACATCCACCACGTGCCGCCCAACGGCGGTCCCTGCATCACCTATGGCGGCCAGGTGATGAACGTCAAGCTGACCGCCGTGGAATCCGGCGGCGAACTAACCGTCATCGAAGACGTGATTCAGCCCGGAGTCGGGCCGCCGCTCCACGTTCATCAGCGGGAGAACGAAGCCTACTACGTGCTGGAAGGCGAGTTCGAGTTCATCTGCGGCGCCGATGTCGTTCGTGGAGGCCCCGGAACCTTCGTCCACAGCCCCCGCGGCGTGCCGCACCGCTACCGCAATGTCGGACCCGCGCCCGGCCGCCTGCTGTTTGGTTTCACCCCCGGCGGCATCGAAGCCTTCTTCACCGAGCTAGGCAGCCAGAAGGAGCTGACCCCGCCCCTCATGATCTCGATCGCCGCCCGGCACGGCATCACCATTGTTCCCGAATAACGCCTTCATGGCGTCGAGCGGCCTTGCGATGGCGGGCGCCCTCCAACATCGCATATGTCTTGCCGGCACCGGCCGCATAACAGAAAAAAAAACGGTCTTACAGTGTTAGAACACCCACGTGAAGACGACGGTGCCTTGCACGCCGCCCGGCATTCCTTGTTGCCCGGGTAGCGATTCCGGACTGCCTATCTTGAATCCAAAGCTCGGCCCACCCTTCTTGTTTGCTTTCGCGAGGCCGCTCACCGCATCGACCGCGTCCTGAACGGCATCGACGTTTGGCTTGATCAACGCGGCGATATTTCTGACGTCGTTCAGGTTGCTGAAGGTGGCTGTCGCATCGGCTATTTTTACGACCGCTTTCTCGCCATTCTGGAACACTTTGCCGAGCGTGGACAGGTCTGGAATGTAGGAATCCTGCGGAAAACTCAGCGTGATCTCCCATTTGTCGTTCGATAAGTTTCCCTCGAAGTGAAAGGGTCCGGATTCCGCTTGGACCTTCAGCGTGCCAGTCCACGAAACGCCAACAGAAGCCGACTTGTCTCCGCTCTTCAGGTTTGCCGTCAATCCGGTCACTCCGAGGTTGACGTTGGTTCCTTTTTTCCCGATGGTCACTCCGTCATTCACTGTCGTGATCGCTCGCCTGACCGCGTCCATCAGGGCGCTGTCTGAAGGCCGTGAGGGTTGTCCAGGCGCACCTGGCCCGGTCGAACCAGCGAGCGAGGGATCGATCAACAACCCGACCGCGTTGAAGGTCGCCCATTGAACCACAACCTTGCGGATCGCATCATCCGAAATCGGCGGGGTCATGCCGAAGAACACAGAGAGTTTCACATTTTTTACGACGTCAGCGATCTTGGAGTTTTGGATATTCGCCTTGTGAGCGAATAGATAAGCAGTGATTCGGTCTTCGGGACTCATTTTCATCCTCCAGTACACGTCAGTATACGCTCAAGCGCCCAGTGTCTTCGGGATGCGCCAGCACCTTCACTTCTCTCCTCGATCGGCGACCACATCCGGCGAAGCGCCGTTTGGCGAAGCTTGGGCGACCGGCCAACGCTGATTCAGTTTAATCCTGTAGTTGGCAATGAGTTTGCTAGGCAAATCAACCACTTGATCACTGGTTTTGGGTCGATAAAGCTTCTGATTGACCGCTCGGCTGGCCACATCCACTTGGTTTATCACGCCTTCGGCACGCTCCGGAGGTAACCGTCAGCGGGGGTGGAACCGTCTGTAGCATTGGCAGCCAATGGCGTCCTGTCTCTCGGCGAGGAGTGAATGCGTCCAAAGCGTCTGAGTTCGTGCATGGCGGCCGCCGTGGCGACTTTATTCTGCGCGGCGAGCGGCATGGCTCAAAGTGATGCCGGGCCTCCTGCCTTATCGCAGGATGGCGGCGCTCCCGCCAATACGGCCGAATCCGCGAAATCCGCGGACGATGCGAAAGCCCAGTCCTCGCAGTCGCAACGCGAAAAAGCCGAGCAGGAAATGCAACAAGAGGAGCAGCAACGCATCCTGGGTGTCGTCCCCAATTTCAATATGACAAACACACAGAACGCCGCCCCGCTTACTGTCGGCCAGAAATTCCGTTTGGCTCTTCACAGCGCGGTTGATCCCTTTGAGTTCGTCGCTGCCGGCATGGACGCCGGTTGGAGCCAATGGCAGGACGACTTTCGGGGATACGGCCAGGGCGGGGAAGGCTACGGGAAACGCTACGGCGCTGCTTTCGCCGATCAGTTTTCCGGAACGATCTGGGGAAACGCCGTCTTCCCTGCGCTGCTGCGCGAAGACCCGCGCTATTTCCGGAAGGGCACAGGCACCATCAAGCGTCGCCTTCTGTATTCGATTTCTACTACCTTCTGGACCAGGAACGACAACGGCACGTGGGGTCCGAACTATGCCAATATCCTGGGGAACATCGCTGCCGGCGGCCTTGCAAATCTGTACTACCCTTCCACCGACCGGGGCGTGGGGCTGACTTTCGAGCGGGCTTTTACCGTGACTGCTGAAGGGACCGCCGGAGCGGTCTTCATCGAGTTCTGGCCAGACATCAACCGCAAGCTGTTTCATCGGCACGACGTTAAGAATACGCCCTGAACCGCAGGGCGGAGTCGTTCGTCCCCTGCTCCAACCCGTATAGGAACCGTTCTTCTGAAGACTGGCGGATCACTGGACGGAGTGAGATTTTCCCCAGCCAGGGGATCGACTGCTGATCGGGCGATCTAATCGAATAGGCCTGCGCTCGTCCGGTGGCGATGTGTGGTGTTGCCGGCAAACGACCGAAAACGATAACGCGCATCGAGCCATACAGGCCGGCGCTGCGGAGTTGGAACTCCGGTTTAGTGGTGAACGATTCCCGGGCGCCGTGGTCGTGTCCGCTGGGCAACTCGACCGGACTTCACCCCACCAGACGCCCATGAAGATTTCAGTGCAACCGGTCTTGTGACGAAAACGTCCACAATTCCACTTAGCTGGGTTGCTTCAGCAGCGGTCGAGATCTGAGGTATGCTCCCTGTTTCCTGCGCAGACGTTTTGAAACGTTTGCCGTTGCGCTAAGCCGTTTTGTGAAATCCAGCGAGATCCGATGAGCCGGAGTCGCCATCGACGAAAGCAGAGCCAGGCTGGCCAAGCCGGAGCAAAAGCAACCGCGCAGGTCGCCGCGGCGGCGCAGTCGCCAATTTCCCACGCTTCACTCTGGCTGGCAGCAGCCTTCCTGGTCCCGAATCTTGGTGCGCTGGCGTGCGGCTTCGTTTTCGACGACCGTATTCTTATCGTTGAGAACGCGTCCTTGCACGTTCAGTCACTTTCCCAGTTGGCACATATTTGGAAATCGGGCTACTGGCCTGATGGTAACCGCGGGTTGGGGCTTTATCGTCCTGTGGTGCAGACCGTCTGGGCCCTGATTTGGGCCGCAGGGGGCAACTCCCACCCAGGTTTGTTTCACGCCATCGGTTTAGCACTGGGTCTGGCGGTCGTGCTCCTCCTGTACCGCTTCTTGCTCGCCGTGAAGACGCCGCCGCAGACCGCGTTTATCGCCGCTTTGCTGTTCGCACTTTTTCCGATTCACACCGAAGCCACGACGTCGGTGGTCGGCTCAGCGGAACTGACGGCCACCGCTTTCGGTCTGGGTGCGCTGATCCTTTACTGGCGCAATCAGCCCATTGGGGCGCTGATTCTGTTTGCGCTCGCTGTGTTCTCCAAGGAAAGTGCGGCGGCCTTTGCGGCGCTCCCACTGGTCTTCCAGCGTAAACAGGAGCCGTCACGTAATTCCCGCCTCGCCGCTGCCGGAGCGGTGGTCGTTATCGCCGCTGCACTCCTAGCGCACCAGGCCGTCTCCGGCAACTCTCCAATCCCCCCGATCGACAATCCGACGGCGCTCGTCGACGGGGGCAAGCGTATTCTTACCGCCCTTTGGGTCCAGTATTTGTATGTGTTTAAGACGCTCGTGCCGGTCACGCTTTCGGCCGACTATTCCTATAAACAAATCCCGCTCGTCATGGGACTCGGCGATTGGCGTGCGTGGGCAGGACTGGGACTCGCGGGAGGCGCTTTATTTCTGGCTTTGCGACGCCCTGAATTTCGATCTTCGATGCTCACTTACGCGATTTTGTTTTCGCCGACGGCGAATATTCTGTTTCCGATTGGCACGATCATGGGTGAGCGGCTCGTCTATGCTCCCAGTATCGGTCTGGCGCTGCTTCTGTCGATTTTGCTCGTCCGAAGCCGCCACGCGAAAATGGTGCTGGCGGTCGTGACGCTCGCTTTTGCGGCCCGGACGGCTGTTCGCAACCTGGACTGGCTCAACGCCGAACGCTTTTACGGCAAACTGGTGAAAACTGCGCCCGGCAGTGCGAAGTCCTATTATTCGATCGGCGTTCTGCGTGCAGCGAATAACGACGATGCCAGCGCCATCGTCGACTATGACCGCGCCATCGCCATTTTTCCCGCTTATGCCGAGGCTTATCGCAACCGCGGCAATTCGCTGGTGCGCCTCGGAAGGCGAGAGGAAGCCATGGCCAGCTACCGCCAGTGCCTCCGGTTCGACCCCGAAGACTTCGCTGCGGCTTACAATCTAGGGAAGCTTCAAGCCGGCCTCACCGTCAATCCTCCTCGCGCGCACCCCTGATTGCTCAGGCTCACGCTCCAACAAATCCCACATAACCCGTGATCGAAGGCGCCAACATCACGTGGCGGAGGAGGTCTCAGATTAGTCGATTTCGCAGGTGCATCTGGCAGCTCTTGATGTCCTGACCATTCTGCCCGAACATGTGGCAGACTAGTCGCAGGCGTTGTGCCAGACTTGATGAGCCCCGCCGCCAAACAGATCGTCTCGAACTTGACAGGCGTGCTAGTCCAGGCTGCCCATCCCAAACGCATCATCCTCTTCGGCTCTCAGGCTAGGGGCGACGCTGCTCCGCATAGCGATTTCGACATCATGGTCGTGGAGGAGACGCCTGCCGACCGATTCGCGGAGATGGTCCGCCTAAATCGCCTCATTCGCTCGTTCGATATCGCCGCCGATCTCTTGGTTGTCAGCGACGAAAAGTTTCAGTACTGGCGGGAGATTCCCGGCAACGTTTACTACGAAGCCGCCACGGGGGGCAGGTCCTCTATCAAGCGGCGTGAACAAGCTTTGCTCTTTCTGCGCAAGGCCGCTCAGGACTAAGCCTTGCTCGACGCAGTCATGGGGTCCGACAAAGTGAGCGACGAAGTAATTGGTTTCCATTGTCAGCAGGCTGCCGAGAAGATGTTGAAGGCTCTGCTCTCCGATTTGGGAGCCGCGTTCCACAAGACTCATGAACTGGGAGCGTTAATGGATACACTGGCACGCTCCGGCGCGCCGTTGCCGGGCGAGTTTGAGAATCTGGACGTGCTCACACCGTTTGGTGCGGTTTATCGGTACGATGATTACGATGGCACGGGGTCACTAAACCGGGCTGAGACCCGCGCCCTATTGAGGTCACTCCGATCATGGGTGGAACACCGACTGGACAACCGGACCTCTTTGGAGGCAACGTAAACCTACACAAAACCGCTCAGTACCTGCCGACGAGTGACGGAAAAACAGGTACACTCTCTTAATAAGGAGCGAGCCATGCCAGACGAAAAGCAAAATCCGACAACCGACGCGTCCCGCCGCGAGTTTGTATCTTCCGTAGCCGCCGGCCTTGCCGCGGCCAGTGCGGCGTCGGCTGCGGGACTCTCCCTGGTCGAAACCGATGTCGAAATCAAGACGCCCGATGGCGTCTGCGACGCCGCATTCATTCATCCCGCCTCCGGCACCCATCCCGGAGTGTTGATCTGGCCCGACGCCTTCGGATTGCGGCCTTCGATGCGCGACATGGCCAAGCGCATCGCCGCCGACGGATATTCGGTGCTGGTGCCCAATCCCTTTTATCGCGTGTCCAAGGCTCCGTTCACGACCGGCGCAAATTTCAATTTCCAGAACGCTGACGACATGGCGAAGCTGCGGCCGCTGATGGCGTCGGTGAACGCGCCCGGCAACGCCGAGAAGGATGCGGTCGCCTACATCGATTTTCTCGACGCGCAAAAACAGGTGAACAAGTCGAAGAAAATCGGCACGCAGGGCTATTGCATGGGAGGACCGCTGGTGATGAAGACCGCCGCGACGCGCGCGGATCGCGTGGGCGCGGGAGCTTCGTTCCACGGCGGCGGCCTGGTGACCGACCAGCCCAGCAGCCCGCATCTGCTCGCGCCGAAGATCAAGGCGCGGATGTATTTCGGCATCGCATCGAACGACGACGCGCGCCAGCCGGACGCGAAAGACAAGCTGCGGGAAGCCTTCGCGGCCGCCGGGAATCCCGCCGAAATCGAAGTGTATTCGGGATTGCATGGATGGTGCGTGCCGGATATGCCGATGCAGGACGGCAAACCGATTTACAACCGCGCCGACGCCGAGCGCGCCTGGGCCAAGCTGGTCGCGTTGTACAAAGCCGCGCTCGCCTGATCGCTCCCATGCCGAAGCGTCTT
>Ga0187784_10005628_pt1 | contig 10118 bp, 8 predicted proteins | sample 1015_SJ02_MP15_2_FD_132964 | JGI IMG/M metagenome (GOLD analysis project Ga0187784, IMG submission 132964) | Tropical peat soil microbial communities from peatlands in Department of Meta, Colombia - 1015_SJ02_MP15_20_MG | ecosystem: Environmental > Terrestrial > Soil > Wetlands > Peat | place... | reverse complement strand
CGGATCCTTGGTTGGTGGCATAAGCATATTGGCCACCCACGCGGGCATCCATTTTCCAATACTTCAGCGGACACCAAGAATCGGTGAACCAGCGGCTCAGTTCACCGGCATCGGTGAGCGCCTTGAACACTCTGTCCGGCGGAGCGGAGATATCGATTTCGCTGACGACAGCGTCTTGATCCGGGGTAACGATGGTCGTGCTCATGAGTTCTTCTTCCTTCTGGAGGCAGGCAGGCGGAGCGCCCGCCCTCCGCATTTCGTGCTTTAACTCTTGCGGTGAAGGTCGAACAGCATTCTCTGCTCCTTGCCGTGAGCCAGGAAAGTCCATTCCTCGGTGTGGTGATTGTCATCCAGAAGGGTCAGCACCATGCGCTGCATCCGCCCGGCATCAGGCGAGGCGAGATTGGTGGCATCGACGTAGTCGAACGTAATGGTCTTCCCGTCGGGGGAGACCGTGGCCTGCATGCGGGGCTGGTTTCCTGCTGCGCAATAGTGAGTCAAGAGGAGGCGATTCGGACCATCCATGTGAATCATGGAAATCATGTCTTCATTAGGGACAAGGATCTCGCTCATGATGGCCGATCCGTTGGAGACGACTTTGAAGGTGACCTCGAGGGGCTTACCGGAGGAATCCTTCCCCTCCCAAGTGCCAGGCATGCTCTTGATGGAGGCGAATGCCTTCTGCGCGTCGGTCTGCGCGACGGCAGCGGCGGCGGCTAACGCGATGGCAATGATGGCGGCGGTGCGAATCGATTTTTTCATGACAGTTTCCTTTTCGGTTGGTTGGACATTGTCCGTCACGGAACTCGTTTGGGTTTGCGGGAGACGGCTCCAGCCGCTGCAGTCTCCCGTGCATGCTCGGCTTCGACGAACGCTTTCAGTTTGTTCAAGCTAACGGCCCAGAAGACTCGGTAGTGCTCGATCCAGGAATCGACGGCACGCAGAGGTTCGGCATTGAGTTCATAGACGCGGTTGCGGCCTTCGCGATGCTCGCGTACCAGATGAGCACGACGGAGGAGGCGGAGATGCTTCGAGATCGCAGGACGGGAAACAGGAAAGGCGCTGGCGATCTGTCCTGCGGGCTGCGAGCCACGGCGGAGGAGATCCAGGACGGCGCGCCGGGTGGGATCAGCAAGCGCCTGGAAGGTAGCCTCGCTGGCCCGGGCCGTTGAATATGTAACCGATCGGTGACGCATAATATGTAACTTTACGGTTACGCGGTGAGCAATGTCAAGAGGAAAGTTTGGCAAAGCAATGCCTATCCTTCAAAGCCCGAGAACCCTGGGGAGCCGACAGCGCTACGAAATCACCTGCCGTTGGCTACGAGATTGAGGAAGGCCTGGTGGATGCGGGTATCGTCGGAGAGTTCGGGGTGAAATGTGACCGCCATGGCTCTCGCCTGCCGGACGGCCACGGGGTCGGCGCCTTCGGTGGCCAGGACTTCGACGCCTTCTCCGACGTGAGAAATTTTCGGAGCACGGATGAAGACCATTTCCAGCGGAGACTCGGCAAACTTGCCGTGGAGATCGCGAAGGAATTTCCCTTCACGGATAGAGCTGTCGAGCTGCCGTCCATAAGCATTGCGCCGGATGCGGATATTGAGGGCGCCGAGACCAGCTTGCGTGGGATTCTCCACTTCTTTGGCAAGAAGGATTGCGCCGGCGCAGGTGCCAAAAGTGGGCTTAAGCCGGACGAAATGCTTCAGCTTTTCGAATCCGACCTTACCCAGAAGCTTGAGGAAGGTGCTGGATTCTCCTCCCGGAATCACCAGGCCGTCGATGGCCTCGAGTTGTTCGGGCTTCCTGACGAGCACGACTTCGGCGCCCAGTTGTTCGAGCCGCCGGCGGTGGGCGTCAAAATCGCCCTGCAAAGCGAGGACTCCGATCTTCAATCTCAAAGCGTTTCACCATGGAGAAGACAGAGCAGCATAAAGGAACTAGTTCATTTTAATGGATGCGCTGGCGGTAACAGGCATTTTGCAGGCTAGCCGCGGCCGCTTGCAACCAGGAGGTAAGCAATGGCGAGCGCAAAGCGGCAGGCGGCGAAGGTGGCAAGGAAGAAACAAGCGGTGCAGGACGTGGTGTCTGATCCCGTCGCAAAAGGCCCGACAAGGATGGGGCGACTGTCTTGCGGAAGCTAGGGGACTGGATTCTGCTGAACTGGCCAAGCCACCGTCATCAGCAACGCGACGGCGATTCCCAAGGACACTTCGACGAATCCGTGAGTGGCGACAACCCAGGGCGGGCGACTGTGCGCGATCAGAACAACGATGCTGAGAGTGATGGCGAGGAGCGGTAGGCGGCGCCGAGGTGCAAGACCGCCATGAGGATACCGCAGAGAAATATGCCGGCACCGTACACGATCCAATTCTGATTCGGATAGCTGGCGATGACTGCGCCGACGACCGCTCCGACAGCGGTCCCCGCGAAGCGCTGCCAGGCGAGGGCGAGCGGATTGATAGTCGAGAGCAGGATCACAATGGCGGAGATCGGCGCCCAGTAGAACTCGGGCAACTTAAGACTGCGGGCCAGGAGAAGGGATATGACCGTGGCAATCGTGGTCCGGGCGGCAGTGATGAAAGCGTCGCGAGTGAGCCCCGGGCGGGCCGTCCAAGTGGGCATAACGTCCGTGATTGTATCGTGCGAGGAGCAGAGCCTTCGTGATCGAACCTGCCGAAGGGGGGCCTCGGGGCGGTGATTAGCTTGCGGGTTTGCGCACTGCTGCGCCGAGCAATTTGCCAGGTCCAGGTTCCTGCACGAACGCGATGAGACGCACATTGCTGGGATCGGTGCCGGGCTTGAGTGCCAGTTGGACGTCGGTGGCCAAGGATTGGCCCTTGGGAAGCTTGCCGATTTTTTGCAGTGTTTGCACCACGGCCACGTGGACCAGGTGGCGGCCACTATTTTCGCCACGCAAGACTTGCGACTCAACGTGATCGAGCGCGACAGCCACGTAGACGTCGGCGTTATGTTTGCCCGAGTTGGTATCGGTATCGACGTGGGCTCGAAGCACGGTCGGATTGGCCGGATCGAACGTGATCTCGCCGATGTGCACGGAGAGCTTGGGCGCATCCTTGGCTTTTAGAAGAATCTCTTTGATGTGGCTTGAATTCGCGAAGCTGAATTCCTGGGTTCCGTCCACGACGAACTGCGGGGTGTAGGAGTCCTTCTCGCCTAGAACCTTTTCATAGGAACTTTGGCGGTTGGTCAGCGCGGGGGAAGCATTGGGGTCCTTCCAGCCCTCGTGATCCCAATAAGTGACGTGCTCGCTCAGCACGATCAGGTGAGCCCCAGTGAGCGGCTGATGCACGTCGAGGTTCTCGAGGAACGAGTCGGCAGGCGGACAACTGGAGCAGCCCTCCGAGGTAAACAGTTCGACCAGGATGGGGACGTCGTTCGTTGAGGGATCGGCAGGTTTGTGCTCGGAGGTTGAAGTCTGGGCTGGACAGGCAAGCGGAAGGGACAGCGAAATCAGAATCAGGAGCGATCGCAGTGCTCGATTGCGTCGAACCATGGTGCCGATTCTAACACTCGCGGCGGGCCACTCAATCGCCAAATCGGCTTGCCCATGTCGCTTGGTCAAAGCCCTGGCTGCGGCACCCAAGACCTGGAGTTCGAATCCCGCCCGCCCACCAAGAGCCCGCCAGGGCGAGCAACCACCACCCTTAAAGCATTCGTCACTTCCTGCGGTCGGGAGTCGATAACCACAAAAGCCCCCAAGAAGCGGATCTGGTATGGGGCATATTTGGCGGACAACGGTCTCCGCCCGGTGCCAATTATCTCCCTGCCTGCCCGATCTTACCAGCCGCGGGTTTGCAGCATGTGGGCTTCATCGAGGGAACTGACCGCGAGGCCTTTCATCGCTCCGCTGAGATCTTCGCTGACCTCAAGTAATACTTTAGGGTCTTGATAATGGGTGGCAGCGACGACGATGGCACGAGCGCGCTTGGCGGCTTCCTCAGGATCAGCAAATTCAGTCGAATTCTTCATGAAGATGCCACTGCCGACAAACACCGCTTCGGCTCCGAGTTGCATAACCAGCGAGGCATCGGCCGGCGTGGCGATCCCGCCAGCAGAGAAATTGGGGACGGGAAGTTTCCCTGCCGTGGCGACCATCTTGATCAGTTCGTACGGCGCCTGGTGCTCCTTGGCTTTGGCGTAGAGCTCTTCTTCGCTGAGCACGGTGAGGATCTTCATTTCTTGAACGATCTGGCGCATGTGCTTGACGGCGTGGACGACGTCTCCGGTGCCGGCCTCACCCTTGGTGCGGATCATGGCGGCGCCTTCGGCGATGCGGCGCAAAGCTTCACCTAGATTGCGGGCGCCGCAGACAAAGGGAACCTTGAAGGCGTGCTTGTCGACGTGGTGGGATTCGTCAGCGGGGGTGAGAACTTCGGATTCGTCGATGTAGTCGACGCCGAGTTCTTCGAGGATCTGGGCTTCGGCGAAGTGGCCGATGCGGCACTTGGCCATCACGGGGATGGAGACGGCGGACATAATCTCACGGATCTTTTTGGGCGACGCCATGCGGGCGACGCCACCTTCGGCGCGAATTTGCGCAGGCACGCGCTCGAGGGCCATGACGGACACAGCTCCGGCCTTCTCGGCGATCTCGGCCTGGTGGGCGTCGGTGACGTCCATAATGACGCCGCCTTTGAGCATTTCGGCCAGACCGGTTTTGAGACGAAGCGAAGTGTTGGTGTTACCGCCGTTATTCTGGGACATGGTGGACTCCGAAGCTCTCAGCTTTGAGGCTGTCAGCATCAGCCAACCCTTTAATTTGACGATTTAGGGTGGGGTTCCGCCGCTACTTCATTTTACAGGCTGAAGGGATGGTTGAGGAACCCCGGAGGTGATTTCAGCACCCAGGTAAGGAGACCCGGAGAAAAGGCCGTTAGACGATTTCTCCCGGACTCCCGTCCGGCTGGGTTCATCTCTCTACGAATTTGCCAAACACTTTCTCAGGGTCAATGGCGATGAAGATACCGCGGCTGCGGGCGAGGACTTCCCCCCGCTCGTTCGTGATTTCGGCCATGTTCACGTGCTGGCGCCCGTGGACGCTCACTTCCCTGCCCTCGACCCGCAGCGGCGTGTGAAGCGGCACCGGCTTAATGTATTCAACGGTCATTTCTTTGGTCAGGGCGATGACCTGGCGGAGCTTGTTTACCTTGCCCATGGCGTCGTCCAGAATGCTGGCGATGATGCCTCCGTGGCAGTGGCCCGGAGGGCCCGTGTACCGGTCGCTCAGATTGAAATTGCAAACGAAGGTGCGGCGCTGTTCATCGAGCGTGAAAACAAGGCCCATTCCCTGGGGGTTATCGGGTCCGCAGACGAAGCAGGTGTTGCGGGAAAGTTTGACTGCTTTAGTGTCGTGGCCATGGGGCTTTCCGGTCATGGCACAGATTCTAGCGGCTTTCCCTTCCTTTGCCACCATTTGCGGGGATGAGCACGGATGGGAAACTTCGGCCATATGCTTTTCAGATCGCGCCGCAATCCTGTATACATATCCGGTTTCAAGAAACGTGATTGCGCCACCGGGGCTAACGGCCATCGAGTTTGGACCCGGCTTGTGCGGACCTACCGGGCCGCTCCTTTACGGTGGAATCCGTAATTTTTTCCTTGCCGGGATCTGGAGTTTTCCTTCCGCCGATGGCATGGACCCTTGGCGCACAGAAGGCGCGTGCCTCAGGATGACAACGTTGTGACTTTCGCAGATTGACTGGAGCTCTCCATGAAACGTCTCGCCCTCATCGTGGCCGTGATTAACATCGTTTCCCCTGTTTTGTCTGCACAAGCTGCCCAGGATCAGAAGACTCAGGATCAAGACAACAAGAAACAGGCTGTGGCCACGGTTGGGAGCAGGAAAGATAAGAAGAATCAAAAAGAGGAAAAGAAAGAAGAGCCGGAGAAAAAAGGCGGGATGACCGCCGATACGTTCTCCGGCCTGAAATTTCGCTTGATCGGGCCCGCGGTAGCTTCGGGGCGGGTAATGTCGATTGCGATGAATCCGCGGAAGAAGGCCGAATATTACGTCGGCGTGGCATCGGGCGGAGTGTGGAAAACGGTCAACGACGGAACCACTTGGGCCCCGGTGTTTGATGGCGAGGGATCGTATTCGATCGGGTGGGTGACCATCGATCCCAATGATTCGTCGGTGGTGTGGGTCGGGACCGGTGAGAGCAATTCGCAACGGAGCGTTGGTTATGGAGACGGGATTTACCGCTCCGATGACGGCGGGAAAAGCTGGAAGAATCTGGGACTGAAAAAGTCGGAGCACATTGGCCGGGTGGTGGTGGATCCGCGGGATTCGAAGGTGGTGTATGTCGCGGCGGAAGGACCGTTGTGGGGACCGGGCGGCGACCGCGGACTCTACAAAACGACTGACGGCGGAAAGAACTGGAAGGCGGTGCTGACGATCAACGAAAACACCGGCGTTGTGGATGTGCAGCTGGATCCTTCGAATGCGGACATTGTGTATGCCGCCGCGTATCAGAGGCGGCGTCACGTGTTCACCCTGATTGATGGCGGTCCGGAAAGCGCAATTTATAAATCGACCGATGGGGGAACAACATGGAACAAAATGACCTCCGGATTGCCTTCAGTCGATATGGGCAGGATCGGGCTGGCGGTTTCTCCGGCCGATCCGAACGTGGTGTACGCAACCGTAGAAGCGGCGGACGGAAAGGGCGGGATTTTCCGCTCCCAGGATAAGGGCGCGACCTGGGAAAAGCGGAACGATTTTGATGCCGGTGCGATGTATTACGCACGGGTTGTCGCAGATCCGAAAAATGTGGACCGAATTTTTGTGATGAACGTTTCACTGCGCGAATCCGTCGATGGTGGCAAGACACTTACCGAAGTGAATGAGAAGAATCATCACGGTGACAATCACGCCCCCTGGCTGGACCCGGATGACACCGAGCACTGGCTGCTCGGCTCCGATGGCGGCATGTATGAGACCTGGGATGACGCGAAGACGTGGGAGTTCAAGGCCAATTTGCCGACCGTGCAGTTCTATGATGTAGCGGTCGACAATGCGGTTCCCTTCTACCACGTGTGCGGCGGAACGCAGGACAACTTTTCGTGGTGCGGTCCGTCGCGGACCAGGAACGTGAATGGAATCATGAATTCGGATTGGTACGTCACCACCGGGGGAGATGGATTCCGCTCGCAGGTGGATCCGGTCGATGCGAACACGGTGTACGCGGAATCGCAGTACGGGGTGATGGTGCGCTACGACGTGGCCACGGGACAAGAATTAGTGCTGCAACCGCAGGAGGGGAAAAGCGAGCCGCCACTGCGATGGAACTGGGATTCTCCGGTGATCATCAGTCCGCATTCGCATACGCGGCTGTACTTTGCCGCGAATAAATTGTTCCGCAGCGACGACCGAGGTGACACCTGGAAAGCAGTGTCCGGCGATCTGACACGACAAATCGATCGCAACAAGCTGCCAGTCATGGGAAAAGTGTGGGGCCCCGATGCGGTGGCGAAGAACCAATCGACCTCGTTCTACGGAAACATCGTGGCCCTGGCGGAGTCGCCGAGGAAGGAAGGCCGTTTGTACGTCGGAAGCGATGACGGCCTGATCCAGGTGTCCGACGATGGCGGCGGGAGTTGGACGAAGTACGAGAAGTTTCCAGGCGTGCCGGAGATGACGTATGTCAGCCGACTGGCGGCCTCGAATCACGATGGCAACACGGTGTACGCGGGGTTCGAGAATCACAAGAATGAAGATTTCAAGCCGTATTTGTTGAAGTCGACGGATGCGGGAAAGACCTGGACGTCGATTGCTGGAGACCTGCCGGAAAGCGGCTCGGTGCTGGCGTTTGCCGAAGACGTGGTGAATCCTAATTTGCTGTTTGCCGGAACGGAGTTTGGAGCCTACTTCACCGTCGACGGCGGGCAACATTGGGTGAAGCTGAAAGGCGGGCTGCCAACAATCGCGGTGCGCGACATGGTCGTTCAGGGTCGCGAGGGCGATCTGGTGATCGCGACCTTCGGGCGAGGGTTCTATGTGCTCGATGACATCACGCCACTGCGAACAGTGAAACCCGAGGCGACGGAACAGGCCGCGGCCATGTATCCGGTAAAGGACGCGCTGATGTACATCGAGCGCAGGCCGCTCGGTGGGCCGCACAAGGGATTTCAGGGAGACGAGTTCTATACCGCAGAGAATCCGCCATACGGAACGGTATTCACGGCGTACTTAAAGGAAAAGATCAAGACGAAGAAGGAAAAACGGCAGGACGCGGAGAAGGAAGCAGCCAAGAAGAACGAGACGCTGCCGTATCCGTCCAATGACGAACTACGCGCAGAAGCGCAAGAAGCGAAACCGGAGGTTTATTTCGTCGTGTATGACGAAAGTGGGGCGGCAATCCGGCGCGTCGACGGGAGCACGGATCGAGGATTTCAACGCGCTGCTTGGGATCTTCGGTACCCGCCCGGACGGGTGCCGAGGAGATCGAACCAACCGGAAGAGGATTTCCCGGATGCCGCTGATCAGGGGCCGTTGGTCCTGCCGGGAAGCTATTCCGTGCGCATGTTTGAAAAAGTTGATGGAGTTGTGACTGAAGTCGCGCAACCGCAAACCTTCAAAGTAACCATCGAAGGTTCGGCTTCGATGAATGCCGCAGATCGAACCGCGCAAGAAGAGCTTCTGCGGAAGGTCACCAGGCTTTATCGCGCGGCCTATGGTGCGACGCGCACTGCCGAAGATGTGGAAGCGAGATTGAAACAGATACGCGAGGCGCTGCGAGAGACGCCAGCGGCGGAAAGGCAGCTTGGTACGCTTGCCGACTCGCTGGAACAACGGAACCGCGAAACTCTTCGCGCGTTGCGGGGCGACGTCGAGATTGCCAGGCGGAGCGAGCCGGTGCCGTCGTCAATCGACGACCGCCTGAGTTCGGTGATGGACGGAGAACGGTTCTCGCTGCAAAAGCCGACGCAGTCGAATATCGATTCTTACAATATTGCGGCCGCAGAGTTAGCGGAGCAGCTTGCAAAGCTTCATGGGTTAGTTGAAGTGGACCTGATCAAACTGGAGAAGGATATGGAAGCTGCCGGTGCGCCCTGGACACCAGGGCGGGTACCGGAATGGCCCCGGAACTGACACTCCATCCCCAGGTCGCAAGGCGGAGTTCGCAGATTCACGGATTCAACCGGCCGCTTTACGTATCGACAGCGCGCCGCGTGGTGGTGTTGAGAACAGCGATCGCTGTTATGAACTGAAATGGACTGCCCGAATACTCCGTCAGCAATTCGGCTGCTTGCTGTTTATCACGGGGTTTTTCGAAGATCCCCTTCCCTTCCGCCGCGACCGCATTGCCCGAAAAACGATCGCTTTGTCGGGACATTGCTCGGCGATTTTGTGAGCCTTGGCTTCAGCCAGTGTCCGCGTCAATTCCCACGGACTGTCGTCGCAGATTGTCCTGTCGTCGCCAGGGCTGGGGCGGGCCTCATACGGCCGACCGAGCAAGTCTAGGGCGCGCCTGCGGAGCTGCGATTCGGATGCCAAAAACGATACTTCATTGTGAGAAATTTCTGTTTAAAATTTAAACATAGCACGCGAATTAGGCCGCCAGAGTGCACGAGTTGGGACTTTTTCCTCAACTACGCTTGCATTGTGCGCGCACGCCTGTGGTAAACTCGCCGCCGACTAGTGCTCGCGTTGAGGAAAACGCGACACAGCCGTGGGGAAATCGTTCGTTGCCCAGGGGGTACTGGGGAATGGGCCTCGCGTTACTGATTTTAATCTGGCTGATCACTCTGGTCAGCACGTACTTTTTTGTCGCCAAAACCTGGTGGCTGCCCGTCGGCGCTTCTGCCGCAGCGGGATGGATCGACCATCAATTCGCGCTCACCTACGTGATCATGGGGATCGTGTTCCTCGCGGCCCAGTTGTCCCTGGGCTACATCGTGTGGAGATACCGGCAAACTCCGAAATCTCCCCCGGTGGCGTATTCCCACGGGAATACCACCCTTGAGGTTACCTGGACGGTGCTCACGGCAATGTTGTTCATCGGGTTGAACCTGATGGGTAGCACGGTCTGGGCGAGCCAGCGGTTTGATCCCCCGGAGAGCGGGGCGGTGCAGGTCGAAGTCACCGGGATGCAATTT
>Ga0187784_10005627_pt1 | contig 10118 bp, 8 predicted proteins | sample 1015_SJ02_MP15_2_FD_132964 | JGI IMG/M metagenome (GOLD analysis project Ga0187784, IMG submission 132964) | Tropical peat soil microbial communities from peatlands in Department of Meta, Colombia - 1015_SJ02_MP15_20_MG | ecosystem: Environmental > Terrestrial > Soil > Wetlands > Peat | place... | reverse complement strand
GAATCGCTCGGTTCGCGAACCTACTTCCTGACCCGCTTTCCACCCGGAACGGATACCTCCCACATGCCGGAACGCTTTCGCATACGCAGATATTTTGAGTACAACTACACGGAGTTCATTCGCGCGGCGGCTCCCGACGCTGAGAATGTGACTACTGTCGGCACGCGCGGGTTTTTCCTGGGAGATTCCAATCTGATTACCAGCGGTGACCGAAGTGTCGAGAAGGTCATCGTTCGCGGGGCGGAACCGGAATACATCGTGGCGCTCCCGCTATTCAACATTGAGCGAGGGCGCTTCATCAGCGCGTTCGACCAGGAGCACGCGCGTCCCGTCGTGGTGCTGGGAGCATCCATCGCTGAATCGCTTTTCCCAAACAGCGATCCGCTCGGCAAGACCGTACGCATCAATGGCGCGGTCTACGAAGTCATCGGTATCTTTAGTCATGACCAGGGATTATTCCTGGGCCCCGGCGTGGATATTTTTGCGGTCATCCCGTTGAGCAACTTCAAGAAACAGTATCCCGAGGCCAAAGAACTGATCATGATTTTCACCGTGGCAAAAAACGTGAATGTGGAAACGGCGCAGGCTGAAGTCATTCAGGCGATGCGTCGTTTGCGACGCGTCCCGGCGGACAAGGACAACGATTTTGAACTGAGCTCGCCGGACTTTCTGAGCAATTTGTGGAACCAACTGACCGGCGCGCTGGTGATACTCACCACGGTGATCAGTTCGATCGGGCTGCTCGTAGGCGGCATCGGGGTGATGAACATCATGCTCATTTCGGTGACCGAGCGCACGCAGGAAATCGGTGTGCGCAAAGCCATCGGAGCCCGGAAAGCGGATGTGCGTTTGCAATTTCTGTTCGAAGCGGTGGCTCTGACGCTGGTTGGCGGCACGATCGGGATTCTCATTGGAGCGGGGGTTTCGACAATGGTGCGGACCTTGGTGCCTTCGATCCCGGCAACGCTCTCCTACCTATGGGTTTCCATTGGATTTGCGATCTCCGTGGGCGTTGGGCTGTTCTTCGGGTACTATCCCGCGAATCTGGCCGCGAACCTCGATCCGATCGAATGCCTGCGGTATGAATGAAAATAAACCCAGCTCATGCGACGAATTCGGCTTCTTTGTGACGTGGCGCACGAAAGACTCCGCCTTTGCAGGCGCAGTATGGATTCAATCTAACCACCTAGTCAGGAGGCCATCATGTTGGGAGGCTTACTCTTTGTAGTGTGCGTCATTCTGCAGTACCACTATCACGACCCGATACCGTGGTACATCTGGGTGCTTGCGTTGGTCGCGCAGCTTGTTGCCTTCGGCGAACCAGCGATGCGATCAGCTGCTTCGAAGAAAAGCTGAATCTAAGCTTATTGCCGTTCGACTCTCGCTCTGCAAATGAAAAAGCCCCCGAGGATTCGGGGGCCTTTCCGAAGAGTTGAGACTGTGGATTACGGCTTGCTTGGGTCGGGAGCCTCGCCGGGCTTGCTCTCCGGCGCCGCCGGCGCCTGAGCACTGGCCGCAACGGGCTTGCCCGCATCGGAGCCGTAGCGGGTCAAGTACGGCATGAACGGCGTGACTTCAAACGGCATCTTTTCCCGCTCCGCCACCGTGCCGATGGGCTTGCTCTTGATGAGCTCCAGCTTGTCGCTCCAAGGATCCATCTTGACGCGGCCGCCGAGCGGAAGCGCGGCGATCTTCTGGGGATTCTGTTTGGGATCCACCTGCGCCGAAGACCTCAGGTCGTTGATCTGCGGCACGCGATTCCCGAGGTGGCCGCTGATCAGGTTGGGAATTTCCTTCTGGCGAGCCTCCAGAGCCTGCAAGAAAAGCCCGGCATTGCCCAGCTGGTTTTTGTACGGCGAGTTGTTGAGCAACTGAATAGCCTTGGCGTTCGCGGAGCTTTCCTCTTCCGGTGTGCGCGCAAAGCCGAAGTGGCGGTAGGTGTCTTTGTCGTCCACCAGCAACTGATCGAAAAACGCGAACTGCGAATCGACGCGGTGGCCGAGCACGACGTGGCTCAGCTCGTGCGCGAGCATCGTGGCCAGGCTGGCTTCGTCTGGCAGCACGTCGATCAGCCCACGGCTCAACACGATAGTGTGGCCCACGGTGAAGGATTCGAGGGTGGAGACCATCAGGACGCGGCACCGAACTTCAGGATCGACGTCGACGTTGTTGGTGACTTCCAGGTTGTTGATGACCGTCTCCAGCACCTTATCGACTTCACCCTTGGGTGCCAGCAAGCCAATGCGTTCCAGCCGGTCGGTAACGTTGTCTTCCGCCTGGCGGTCCCACGAACGCTGGGCCTGAATAGGAGAGAGGTCATTGGAGGTCTTGGTGTCGTCGTTCACCGGAGTCTCGACGAGAATCTTGCTCAGCTCTTCTTCCTTGGAAGAGCCGCCCAGGTTGTATCCCCACAGGCGGGTCTGAGCCTTGAAGTCCAGCTTCTTGGAAATGGCATAGTGCAGGTCGTGCTCTTCGCTGTACACGAAGGTAGGCAGCCAGATGCCGGGTTGCGTGTTGGTGCGCCAGCTGTCGAAATTGAAGTACCAACTCGAGTGACCGTTGCCCTCATAGCGGCCATTGAAGCGCACGATGTGGAAATCCTGATCTTCCACCCAGATGCGCCCAAGGAAGCGGCCCCGGGTGTTCTTCTTATCCAGCGGCGTCACGTCAAACACCAGACAACGCACCTCGCCGAGAAACTCGCGGCGCACGTAGTCGAAGTGGTAGTGCTGTTTGTCGAAGCCGTTGGTATCGATGAAGATCATCTGCAGGAAGCCGTCCGGCAGGAATTGCATGGCGAAGCTGAAGAAGTTGCCAACCGAGCCCATCATCCTGTGGCCCTTGCTGGAGACGTCGTTCAACGGCACCAGGCTTACACCATGACTGAAATTGGCGCGTCCCAGGAAATACTTGTCGCCCGCTGGAACCTGACCCAGGTCCTTGTCGGGCTTTAAGTTCTGGATGTAGGTCTCGACCAGCGGCTGGTAACTGCGCATCTGGCTGTAGAGCCGCTGTTCGTTGTTGATGACGCGATCCAGCACCTGGTCCATCGTGCGAGGCTGGTCAGCCGCCGGCACTGGTGGAGTGTTGGCCATCAGCGCCATGCTCGCGCACGCGCCGAGGAGCATCACGAGGATATATTTCGACAGCATTCGCATGATTGTTTCTCCCTCAGTAGGCCAAGCGGAATTCGATGCGCACGCGGGCTGGAAAATCTACCGCCTCGCTCTGACGTTTCGCCGGCTTAAATCTAATTTGTTGCGCGGCCCGTACCGCCGATTCATCCAGGCCGTGCCCAAGGCCGCTGACTACCCGATTGATCTGAATTGTGCCATTGGCCTGGAAAACCAGGTCAATGACCACGTCCCCTTCAATTCTCGCGCTGCGCCCATCCGCTGTATATTCCGGGCGGGGCTTGTCCAAAATCTCCGGCGGAGTATCCGCAGGACCTGTCGACGCAGCTTTCTTCTTCGGGGCCTCGGCGCTGGTGTCCGCAGCATTTGCAAAACCCGTGCTGGCCACGACCGTGCCCTTCTTCGGAGCCGAGGTCGGAGGAATCGCGGTGCCATTTCCAAATCCCGTACTGGGGATGACTCCACGGACGCCCTTATCCCCGCCGGTTCCATTTCCATAGCCCGGGCCACCCGGGAGTGCTGGGGAACCGAGGCGGTTCACATTCGTGGCATGATTCGGATCACCCTTGCCAGGCATACCGTTCGGGTCTCCGAATCCGCCCGTTTGCACTTTCTCGACGGGCATCGGCGGTAGGGTGGGCGTCGCGGCGCTGCCGGTGTTCAAGTTGTTGACCTTGACATCTTCCTTCGGGCGCTTGGGACCGTTCTCCTTAACGTCAATTTTGGCGGCCTCAAACTTAGGTGTGAGGTCAAGAGCCTTGGTTTCGAGTTTCTCGACTTTAGGCTGAACCACCTTCGGTGCGACTAAATTGGCAAAAATGTGCGGCTGCTGCGGATTGAGTTTCACCGGTTCGATGGGATCGGGCTTCTTCACTTCGACCTTGGGCACTTTCGCAGGCTTGGGCGGGGGAGGCGGCTCAGCCACGGGTATCTCAGTCACGGGTTGAGCAATGGCTGTAGAAGTGTACCAGTGAACCGCAGTCTTCATTCCCTCGGGGTATAGCAGGGGTACGAGCACAAAAAACGTGAGCGCCGACAGCTGCAGAACGGCACTAACACCGATGCGGTTCCAATTGGGTTTGGGGTCAGGCAAAAGCGACAAGCGGGCCGGGACAGACCGGGTTCCGATGTGCTGTTTCCATGCTTCTCTATTGACCACGCCTCTCCGCTGGGCTTCAAATCCGACGCCCAAGGAAGCGCGGCGTGGTGGATCACCGATCATGGTTGTCATCCGGTTCCCGCCTCATGCGTGCATTGGTCCCGTAAACTCGATTCCAGGGAATCAAGCCTATTCGGTCCCAAAATGGTTTCTGTGCCAGTACGAGCGTACTGTCCGGCACGGAACCTCCGAATAGGACTTTCGTACCAAAGACGCGTATTCGCTAATGACCACGCGATTGCACGTTTTTGGACGCGGTGTTTACCGGGACAAACCCGCCGAGGCGAATTTCGTTGCGGGCCGGGTCGCAACCTCCATAGGATACCGCACCTGCGGGCCGGGGGAACCTGCGGATTCGTGCACCCGTACCTCCGAACAGGGAGTTGCCCCAGTACGATGCCTTGTACCCCATCGGGCGTTGGTTTGCCATGACGGCTTTGTAAAGGCTAGATATATGGGGGTTAAGAAGCGCTAGAATGGCGCTCAGGGATGCCTGTGCCGCCCGACCGTCCGCCAACTCCGCTTCGCGATGCAGCCGCGCTGCTCGCCAATCTGCAACCCAGACTGGATGCCCTATATTCTGAGTCTCGCGCCCTTGCCTGGTCTGTCAGCCGCCAGCACTTCGTCTCCGCCCTGGAGCGCAGCGTGCAGAGGCGCTTTACCGATTGTCGCTTGACCCAAGCCAACCTCGAGGAGTACCTCGAGACTCTGCACCTCGAGGATTTGGCCCTGGCATGCGGCTGCATGCTGGGATCAGAAACCGCTTGGGAATACTTCGTTCGCACCTATCGCCCCTACCTCCGCGTTTCGGCGGGCGCCATTACAAGAAACAGCATGGCGGGAAGCGACCTTGCCGATTCGCTGTTTGCGGAGCTCTACGGCCTGGTCGATGGGAAACGCGGAGAGGCCTCGCTGTTCCGCTATTTCCACGGGCGCAGCTCCTTGCGGACCTGGCTGCGAACCGTTCTTGCGCAGCGCCACGTGAATCAACTGAGGCAGGCGCGGCGATGGCAGCCGCTGGAGCGGGACGATGGCATGGAAAGGCCGGTCCTCCCACAAAACATCGTTACGAATCCGCTCGATCCCAAGCGCGGTGTGTATTTGCGGCGATTTGTGCACGCGCTCACGGTGTGCATGGCGGCGATGAGCAGTGAAGACCGGAAACGCCTGGAACTTTATTACGCACGAGAGAAAACCCTCGCGGAGGTCGGCCGGCTTCTTGGGGAGCACGAATCGAGTGTTTCCAGGAATCTGGAACGCGCGCGCAGGGAATTGCGCCACAAGGTTGAAGAGAATCTACGGACCGGAATTTCCGGAGATCCGGAGACCGGTTGCCCGCCCATGAGCGACGCGGAAGTCGCACTGTGTTTCGAGTATGCCTCGGAAGATACTCCCATCGACTTTCGCCAACTCTTTCCCGAAGGGCCTTCTCGCAAGCGAGAGGCGGGAAGGAAGGAATCGCCGTGAGGTGCCGCAAGAAACGACGCCCGCAGCGTTCTAAGAAAGGAGAGCGCCATGGCCACTGATGATCGTGAGCAGCAATTCGAACGCGCATTGGCGCGGCTCCTGCGCGACGCTTCTCCTGATTCGCAATGTCCCGACGCGGAAACCCTTTCCGCGTACCACGAACGCACACTGCCACTGGACCAGATGACGCTGTGGAAGGAACACATCTCCGGATGTGTGCTTTGCCAAGAAATCTTGGCGCTGGTGGAGCAATCCGAAAATGTACATACGGAGGAATGGGAAGAAAACGAAGTGCCTGTTGCCGAATACGAAGAAATGGCAGCAGTACCGCTGCGTGCCGCCGCTCCAAAATCCTCTGCGGCTCAAAGCGTTCACGGACAAGCCGTGCCTGTAGAGGCAGCAAGGCTCCCCCGTACAGGGTCCCGCGAGCGCTGGCGTTGGATCGTCCCCATCGGGGCTGTAGCGGCGGCCGCTATGGCGTGGGTTGGGGTGCATGAAATCGAAATGCGCAATCGCAGTGCAGTGGCAACTGTTCAGACAGCGCAAAACCTAAAGACCGAGCCGGAACTCAGTGCTCCAGCGACCTCGCTCACAAACCAACTGACTGACCAGGGGAGAAAAGAGGTGCTCCCCAGCGCAACTCTCAACGAAGTCGTCCGCGAAAAGAAGATTGCTCCCGTGTCACCTAAGGCCGTGCCACGAGCCATTGTGCCAGCAGCCGATGCTGCCGCGAGCGGGGCAGCAGGCGGTGTAGTGGGCGGTGTTCCAGGTGGGGTTGCGGTGTCCTCGAATGAAGCGGCCAAGCTGCCGACGCTTCGCAGAGAATACTCCCAATTGGTAGTGCCGCCTCCGCCCGCGACGTCTTCTGCGAACACTCTGAAGGGCCGCGATGCGGAAAAGGCCGCTCCTGCGCCTCCCTCTCCGAGCCCTGCGGCTCCGGCTGGGGCTCGCATTTCTACGGCCAACGCCCCTACGCCAGAACAGAAACAACTACAGAAACAGCAAGAAGAAATGCCTCGAGGTGTGGCGGAGTCCGTGACCGTCCAGGCACAAAACGAGACCGTGGAAGTACAAAGTGCACCTGCCGACGCAATCTCGGCCAAAGCAATATCCAATCTTCCTGTGCAGGGAGAGAACTTCCAGAATCTTATGCGCCTAGCCGCTGCTGACCAGCGTTACATCGTGGCGCCCGGCGGGAAATACGCCTGGCGCGTTGGCGAGGCGGGAAAGATCGAACGCAGCGATGATCATGGCAGGACCTGGAAGCCTCAACAAAGTGGCGTGGCCACGGATCTGACCGCGGGTTCCGCCACTTCGGACAAAATCTGCTGGATCGTGGGCAAAGCCGGAGCGGTCCTGCGGACCACCGACGGAGGCAAGCACTGGAAGCGGATGTCCTCCCCGGCATTGGAGGATCTGGGAGGCATTCAGGCAACGGATGTCGCGCACGCGTCCATCTGGGATATTTCCAAGCACGTAACTTTCGAGACCGCCGACGGCGGTGTGACCTGGCAGCAGGTTCCAAGGAATTAGCCGTCGAACGCAAGAAATCACCTTGTCTTCGTTCTAACTGAGGAAACACATTTTGCTCGAGGAGCGCTCATGAAAACTTCGCAGATGCTGAAAAACTTGGTCTCACGTCGGGCGGCAGTCGCAACTGTTATGGCACTAGCCGGCGCTGCCGCATTCGTGCCGTCCTACCAAGCGCGCAGAGCCGCTGAACCGCAGGAGAAAGGCGCCGCAGCCGCAAGCGCGCCCGACCAATCCACTTCTCAGAGTGACCAGACCGAGTTGTCCGTGGCCGTGTATAACTCGAACATCGCGTTGATCCACGACGTGCGGCAAGTCCAACTACCCTCTGGCACCTTCCGCCTGAAACTTATGGACATTGCCGCCACCGTGAATCCCGCCACCGTGCATTTTCGTTCTCTCACCGAACCGGAGAAGGTGGGCGTTCTCGAGCAGAATTACGAATACGACCTGCTGGAACCCAACAAGCTGCTGAACAAGTACGTGGGCAAGGAAGTCACGCTGGTGCGCTCGTACATGGACAACAACACGACCAAGCGCGAAGAGATTCGGGCTACGCTGCTTGCCAACAACAATGGCCCGGTCTGGAAGATCGGCAATGACATCGTGACCGGCACCTACGCCGAAAGCTTTCGTTTTCCAGAGGTCCCGCCGAATCTCTACGACCGGCCGACGCTGCTGATGTCTCTTGAAAATTCCGGCACGCACAAGCAGACCATCGAGACTTCCTATCTCGCCAACAATCTCTCCTGGAACGCCGATTACGTTCTCACGGTGGGCCGCGACGATAAGGCCGCCGACCTCGATGGCTGGGTCACGCTGGTAAACAATTCCGGCACGGCCTTTCACAATGCCAAACTCCAACTCATTGCCGGTGACGTGAACCGTGTGCCAGCGAAGGCGCAATTTGCAGCTGGGCAGGGGATGGGGGTCTACGAAGGAGTAAGAGCCGCACCCCAATTTCAGCAGGAGAATTTCAGCGAATACCACCTCTACTCGCTCGGGCGCCGAACTTCGCTCGAAGATAAGGAAACGAAGCAAATCAGCCTGCTCGAGGGCAGCAGCGTTCCGGTCGAAAAGCTTTTTGTCGTGAATGGCCAGAATTCCTATTACCGCAGTGCTCAGAATCCCGGTGCTCCGCAAAAGGATCCCGTTGCAGTTTTCTACAAATTTAAGAATGAAGAAAAAGGCGGCCTGGGCATCCCGCTGCCCGCGGGAAACGTGCGCGTCTATCAAAAGGACTCCAAAGGTGGACTGCTGTTTATCGGCGAAGATCACATCGACCACACGCCCAAAGACGAATTCGTCACCGTGAAGATCGGCAACGCTTTCGACATCGTCGAGGAGCGTAAACAAACCGACTTCAAGAAAATTGCCGACCGCGTCTACGAAATGGAGTTTGAGATTACCCTGCGCAATCACAAAGATACGCCGGTGACCGTTCAGGTGAATGAGCCTGTCGGCGGCGACTGGGAAATGCTGTCCTCCACCTTCCCTGCGAAAAAGACCGCTGCTTTCGCCGCTCAGTTCGACGTGCCCGTAAAACCCAACGGCGAATCCGTGCTCAAGTACCGCATCCGCGTCCATTGGTAGGTTGTTCGGCCCGCTTCTTCTATACGCGGGCAGGCAGAAAGCGAGCTCTACAAAGTCGCCACAAAAATCATCTCTGGCGAATCGTCCTTGAGCGGCAAACCGTCGAAACTTCCGTACTCCGCCTCCACGCGGAAGCCACAGCGCGCCAATAAGTGTTCCACTTCGTAGCGGAAAAAATAGCGCAGCGTCCACGCCATCACCAGCCGCTCTTCTTTTCCGTCCGCGTGCTTCACCGTGAAGATCATCTCCACATCATTCTTTTGTTCTGCGCGGTGAAACGCCGACACACGCTCCGACAAGACCACATGCCGGCCGCTAGGCAACTCATACTCAACCAACGGTGACTCTTTCAAAAACTTTGCATCGTGCATGCGCTCCGCGTCGGTCTGAAAAAAGTCCACGAGCAATCGTCCATTCGGGGCCAGATGTTTCTTCGCGCAAATCAGGCACGCAATCTGCTGCTTAACTTCCAGCAAATGTTGAAACGGCCGGAAAGGAACGATGATCGTTCGGAACTGTTCCCCTAAGCTGAACTGTGCCATATCTCCATGCACGAGACGCACGTACTCCTGCGCTTCTCGTCCTAGCCGCGCGCGTTTTTCCACGGCGCGCTGCAACATTCTTTCCGATATGTCCAGCCCCACAATCCGGTAGCCCGCTTCGGCAATCGCCACGGTGATGCGTCCCGTCCCGCACCCAAGCTCGAGCACCGGCGCGCCGTACTGCTTCGCCGCGTTGACATAGAACACAATGTCCTGCGTCCTCTGCACCAGGATCGGCGAGCTATCGTAATAGTCGGCAATAAAACCGTCGTAGAGCGCCTTCTCCTCGTTCATTCTTCAATCACCGCCTCAGCTTCGATTTCCACCAGCATTTCCGACGAAATCAACCTGCTCACCTCGACCATTGAAGTGGCTGGCCGGATTTCGTGGAAGAATTCGCCGTGGGCCCGGCCGACCTTCTCCCACTCGGCTATGTTGGTGACAAACATGCGTGTGCGCACCACGTCTTTCAGCGTGGCTCCCGCCCGCACCAGCGCGGCCTCGATGTTCCGAATGGTCTGGACGGTTTGCGCGTATGCGTCCCCGACACCCACGATTTTCCCGTCCGGACCTGTAGCGGTCGTTCCGGAGACGCTGACGTGATTGCCAATGCGTACCGCCCGGGAGTAGCCCACGATCGGCTCCCAGGGCGTTCCTGTCGCGAAATTTTGCCGTGTCATATACGTTTCCTCG
>Ga0187784_10005626_pt1 | contig 10119 bp, 9 predicted proteins | sample 1015_SJ02_MP15_2_FD_132964 | JGI IMG/M metagenome (GOLD analysis project Ga0187784, IMG submission 132964) | Tropical peat soil microbial communities from peatlands in Department of Meta, Colombia - 1015_SJ02_MP15_20_MG | ecosystem: Environmental > Terrestrial > Soil > Wetlands > Peat | place... | reverse complement strand
CCCATGGGCAGGCAAGAAAACCATATTCCCTCTCAGTCCGCTAGAAGCTGCGATCCAAACATTCGGAATCCACATTTAATTCCTAAAGCTACTTATAACGAGGCCATGTTGAACAGAGACCTCCTTAGGGTCGTCGACCGTATCCAGGACAGCTCGCTACGTTCGAAAGTGAGAGACGTTCTCGAGAATCCTTCCGTTAAGATTGGTGGAAGAACATATTCGGGACTACCGCTTAACAAGTCTCCGGCAAGTGTATGGCGCCACCACAACTACGCGGGAGGCTTTCTCGAGCATACCTTAGCCCTCTACGAACTCGCCATCAATATGGCCCGCATGGTTAGAAAAATCTACAGATGCCGCGTCGATACGGACCTTGTAATATGCGGAGTACTGCTTCACGATATCTTCAAACCCGCCACTTACACCGAACTTGGCGGACGATACAGCCGGTCAAACCTAGCCGAACGGCTTGACCACCTATCTCTCGCAACCGCCGAGCTAATCCGCAGAGGCTTCCCACTCGACGTCGTACACGTTGTGGCGGCGAGTCACGGCAGACAGTATGGCCCTATTGGACCTATGACCATTGAAGCGTTAATCTGTCACCTCGCAGATCGCACCGAAGCTGAGCTAAATGGTGAAATGTTAAGCGCGGCCCGCTTCATGATTCGTCAGGTGAAGGGAGAGGAACCTCAAGCATTGACCGGGAAAGAGGCTTTCCGTGTCGTTCGAACGAAGACGGATAAGGGATGGAAGGGACTCAGCGACTCGCTATCTGGAGAGGGCAGGAAAGGAGTTCGTTCCTAGCAGGCAAAGCCTATAATTACGATGCCTCCCTCCGCTGCCGGGTACGTGCCCCTGATTGGCGAATGCCAAAATCTCTATCTTCACTATATTACTGATAGCCCTTCTAACCCAAACCCTCGCAGGGGTCACGGCCGAGAATACAACCATTACAAATCTAGTATACTCATCCAGCCCCGTTTCAGGCGGGACAACACATGTGTCTTTCAATCTAACCTATTCGGGGCTGACGAGTGCCGAAGGACTCATTGGAGCACTCATCAGTCCCGCAACCAGTGACATTGCTAATGGGACGGCTTCCTCCACTCCGGACCAATGCATTTCGCTGGCAGCTACACAATACAGCGGCAAAGCGGCATGCCTTTGGCGGCTTAAGTCAAGCTCGGGGACAGAACACCTAACATTCAACATACAATTCCCCAGCACACATATCCAAGCCTACGACTTCGAAGCGGTGGCAACCATTGTTACGAGCGGAGGAAACTTGCTTGGCACTAGCCAGGAAACGTTCTCAATCATGGGAGGCACGACGTTCGAATTAACGGTTGACACCACCTATCCCGTCGCCCTTACTGTCGACGGCTCTACTAGTGTGACGAGCCCTGTAGAACTTACACCGGGAGATCACGTTGTCTCCGTTCCAACGCTAGTTCAAATCGACAATTCTAGCCGGTTAAGGTTTGAGCATTGGGACGACGGCTCAACCCAGCCGAATCGGACTGTCAACCTTCAATCCGATACGACCATTGAAGCAACATTTGTGCCTCAATATCTTCTGACTTTGAATAGCCCTCCAACCCTAGCCATGGGGGCTGGCTGGTACGACGTGGGTTCTACGGCTCAGTTCTCCGTCCCTACCGCAACGCAGATGCCCGGGCTTCCAGGAGCCATTGGGGCGAGATTAGTCTTCAAAGGGTGGTATGAGGATGGAATACAAGTTACTAAGGCGAACATAGGCAGCGTGGGCATGTTCGGAGCCCACACCCTATCCGCCAAATGGACACCGGATTACACGATTCCGGTAATATCGCTAGCCACTATAGCCGCAGTCGTAGAAGGTTCGGCTGCCTTTCTGTCGCGCCGAAAAAATGCCGGGGGCGAACGGAAGAGAAAGCGACACCGGGCAGTAAGGCAAACAAGGAGAAAACGGGCCAGAGTTTGACCTCAAGAAAGCTCGAGGTATCGAGCGATCTTCGGACCCTCAGCTTTATCAAATAAAACTATGGCAGTTAGAGCTGCCCGGTTGTGCCTGAGACACCTCTAAATGAGTTCACGGTTAGGCCGACCCTTCCGGCAACTAATCACGCAGAATTATTGAGACTTGATATGTATGACCGTTGTGGACCCCCTGGGAAGGGCTGGTTCTGGTAAGTGCGAATTGGCCTACCCCTTTCGGGGACTAGCGTGCTGTGAGTGACCTTCTCAATTTGTTATGATAACCGTCAGAGCTTCGCTATCGCAACGCGGGGCTGATCACCTATACTGTTTACGGAGAGCCGGCTTGATCTTTCCGGCGCCTCCCATGAGGCTTTGCAGAGATTCCGGTATGTCAATTGAGCCGTCTTCGTTCTGGTAGTTTTCCATGATGGCTACAAGGGTTCGTTCAGTGGCGATGAGCGTGCTGTTGAGCGTGTGAACCCATTTCGTAGGTTCATCCGGCTTGTCTCTAAACCTGATCTTAGATCGGACTGCCTGATAGGAGGTGCAGTTGCTGCATGAGACGATCTCCCTGTATTTCCCTTGTCCCGGCATCCATCCCTCCAAATCATATTTCTTCGCCGCCACCGACCCAAGGTCTCCTGTGCAGACGTTAACAATCCTGTAAGGAATTTTCAATGCTTGAACGAATTCTTCCGCATTGGAGATTAGCTTCTCATGTTCCTCCCACGACTTTTCGGGTTTGCAGAATACGAACTGTTCAACCTTTTCGAATTGGTGAATCCGGAAGATCCCTTTGGTATCCCGGCCGTGCGCGCCTGCCTCTTTCCGGAAGCAAGGGCTAACGCCGGCATACCTTAGGGGCAGCGACTTCCCGTCAAGGATCTCTTCCATGTGTTGGGCGAGCAAGGCATGCTCGGATGTCGCGAGTAGGTACAGGTCTTCTCCCTCCACCTTGTAGAGCACGTCCTCGAAATCTGACAATGCGACCGCTCCGCCGACGGCCTCGCGGCGGAGTAGGTACGGGGGTTGACAAGGGCTGAAGCCTTTACTCTCGAGGAAATCTAATGCGAAACGGATTAAGGCGTAGTTCAGCTTCACCAAGTCGCCGCGGAGGTAATAGAACCTAGAGCCCGCCACCTTTGCCGCCCGTTCCATGTCGATCAGACCTAGCTTGTCGGCTAGGTCAATGTGGTCTTTTGGTTGGAAGTGAAAGGCCGGAGGATCACCCCACTTCTTCACTTCTTGGTTATCGTTCTCATCCTTCCCAAACGGGACGCTCTCATGCATTATGTTTGGCAGCTGCATGAGCGCCGTAGTGATTTTCCCTTCCAACTCTGTCGCCTCTCTTTCGGTGCTCTTAATCTGATCCGGGATTAGCTCAGCCTCGCTCATCAAGTTGGATGTATCTTCGCCCCTCTTGCGGAGTTGTGCAATCTGCTCAGTGATTCTGTTTCTTTTACTTCTTAGGTTGTTAGCTTCGGATTGAATACTTCGCCATTTAGCATCATCGGCAAGCAGCTCGTCGACTGATGCAATCCTTCCTTCCTCGCCCCTGCGTTTGAGGTTCTCCTTCACGACATCCGGATTTTCCCGCACGAACCTTATGTCAAGCACCTTACTACACGCCCAGTTTAGCGGCCTACCTATGATATAATTCTTGAAAACTTATGCTCTGTTACCGCTTCGTTTGGTGGTTCACTTTCACGTACTTTTCAGGGTTAATTTGGAGTTGGGGCTTCATCTTCTCTCGGTCGCTGGTGGATGAACGCTCGTCGATAGCGGTATGTGAGCACCCTTGTTGCCTGAAGCCTGACGGATGCAATGGTGGGGTATGCGGTTCCTGACAAGGTAACCCGACTGGCAAGTGTCAAGCTCGCCCAGTGTATTGCTGGGCTGGAGCCTGAGAGTGAGGCTCTACGCGCTTGGAGCTGAAGCGATGGTATGGAAACCCGTTCCCTGCGTCGTCACGACAGGGTATTCGGCTATCTCGGAACCACTCGTAGCGGCAGGGTTCCACTCGGAAATGTTCTTAGGGAGCCGTAATGCAGGCGTGAAGTTTTTGTGCTCCTAAACTTGTGAGTACGGTGGAGCGTTCAGTAAGAGGGATTGAGGAAGCGGGTGAGTGATAGGAATGGATGAGGAACCTGGGAAGGCGTCGAAGCAGGTGCAGGTTCTGGAAGGCACTCCGAAGACTTCGGCCCGCAGGATGAAGCAGCTCATCCATAACGGAGTCTTGATTCCCGACCCTTATGTTCCACATGGATTCAGTATAACATACCGAGGCGCGCCGCTCAAACTTACACCCCTACAGGAGGAGATGGCGGTTAAGTTCGCACAGAAGTTCGGAACTCCCTACACCGAGGATTCGACTTTTTGCGCCAACTTCATGAAGGATTTCGCGAATGAGCTAAGAATCAAAGAAAGAGTCACGATCGCCGACTTCGATTGGACCCCAATAGTCCGTTGGATTGAAGCCGAGAGAGCCCGGAAAGCAAACTTGTCGAAGGAGGAAAGGAAGCAGTTGGCCGCTGATCGAAAGAAACTTCGCGAGGAGAGGAAGGAGCGCTATGGATGGGCAACGGTAGACGGGGCAAGAATGGAAATCGGCAACTATGCCGTCGAGCCCCCTAGCGTTTTCATGGGACGAGGAAAACATCCCACGCGAGGGAGCTGGAAGCCAGCCGTAACTACTAAGGATGTCACTGTGAACCTTAGCCCTGATGCACCGACGCCGGCGGGTGAATGGGCTGGCCGCGAGTGGAGACCGGACGAGCTTTGGATTGCAAAGTGGACCGATAAGCTGTCGGGAAAAGTGAAGTACATCTGGTTCCACGACGCTACTCCAATGAAACAGGAACGGGTCCAAGAGAAATTCGACCTAGCGCATGAACTAGAGTCAAGGATCGATCAGGTGCGGGCACACATCGCGGAAGGCCTTAGGAGTGAGGATTTGAAGCGAAGAAAAGTGGCAACAGTAGCGTACCTTATCGACGTATTCAAGATTCGAGTCGGGGATGAGAAGGAGACGGAGTCTGGCACGGTTGGTGCAACAAGCCTCCAGAGTAAACACATAACACTTCACAACAGCCCGCACACCGTAAAGTTGCGCTTCCTCGGCAAAGACTGGATCTTGTTTGAAAGAGAGTTGGAGGTTTCCGAGGAAGCATTCCGCAACCTGGCAGAATTCAGATCAGAAGGCGGGCGGATCTTTAGCGGCGTCACTACCGAAGCCGTTCGGGAATTTCTCTCGGAAGCGATGCCTAGGCTGAGCCCAAAAGTCTTCCGAACCTTCTCCGCAACGCATCTATTCAGGGAAAGACTGGATAGTGCAAAGGTTGAGCCGGACAGTACCGAGACGGAGAAGAAGATGGCATTGACGGAGGCGAACGCAGCCGTAGCCCAGCTCCTCAACCACCAGAAAGCGATTCCGAAGAAATGGCAGGAAACCTACAAGAAAAGATTGGAGATGCTGAGGTCCCTGAGAGGGAAGAAAGGAAAGTCTATAGCCAAACGCAAACTTGGACTCCAATTCCGAATCGCACAAATGCGTTTGGGAAAGAATTGGAATCTCGGAACCTCTCTAAGGAATTACATTGACCCAAGAGTCTCCGTGGAATTCTGCAAGAAAGTCAACTACGACTGGAAGGCGTACTACCCGAAGGCACTTATCACGAAATTCGCCTGGGCAGAACAAACCTGAAAACAGGGCAAGTGACCCAGCAGCTCCTCGACGCTCAGATCGGACCGAAACTGCCTTCCACTTGGTTGAGCGGTCATCAAGAATATTAACCACCCCCACGAGCGGACCGAATTTCGCCCTAGATCAGCAAGAAACATCGCAGAAAAACGCATGAAAAACAGGCTCCGGACACTTTTTGCGGCATTACTCTCTTGCTTTGCCGTTTTTTATAGGCTTCTCTGGCCTCTTGGTTCACATCGGAACGTAGTGAGGCGTTCAGCCTCAAGTTGTGACGTACGCATTGCTTTGAGTCAGAAAACCATCGATTCCTCTAACTGTTCGGGTTAGTCAATATAAGTCGCCATCGACTACGTCATCTTCGATCATGTTATCATCCGCCCTTGCCCCTAACTCAGACTTCGAGGAATTCGATCTCGACGACCGTGAAATCGAAGTACTCAAACTGCTGTCCAGCGAGCAGAATGCACACTTTTCATTTCAAGGACTAAGGCGGAGGCTAGGGTTTCATCAGGAAACGCTGACGCGTACCCTCAAGAGGTTGGAGGAGGCGCATGCTATCGAGCGATCTCCCGACGGCTACACGTTGAGAAATCCAAGGAACAACTTCTCCTTCACTGTTCGCACTACTCCTCCGAACTCCAAACCCATTGTTGAGGCTTTCCTTCCCGCTCAGGTTGACGTGACGGTTCTCTTTCAGCGCCTCAGAGGTAGGTGGTTTGGAAATTTCCGGTGGCTCGGTTACTCTCATGACGGAAATCTACTCTCCATGAGTTGGATTAGCGACGACGGACGCATGGAATTGCAGGCCAAGATAAACAGCGACAAAATCACAATTGGCGCAGACACCCGAGGAAATTATAACGAATCGGAGCAGATGGCCGCGGCCTATCAACTCTTCGAGCACATTACAAAGATCGCTGAAGAGATGGTTCAGACGACGAATACTCCCCCCGCCGCGAGCTGACCGACCCTTTGTTCACTTAGTCATTATCAACTCTGCAGCCTGTACGGTTCGAGAAGAGAAATGATATCGTCAAACGATCCCATGTCCCGCGATCGGGATATTAGTAATTTAACCGCGCCGTGGAGACCGATAGAACGTGACCCGGAACCGCTTGAGCGGCGTCCTGGCCACAGCGAAACAAGACCCAGACCCTGATACCCGACGTCGCTTATGGCATACACAGCAAGAGCAGAAGAGCAGCCCAGTAGCCCGCTGCCCTACACTCTCTTCCCGCTGAGACATGGCGAACATGGAGGGCATATATTCCACTCCACATCTTTCTAAATTGCGCCAACCTGCTAGAGGGAGAAACTTCGTGGGCCCTCTTATTCAAGTAGATAGGAAAGAATGGAAGGACTTTCTCGAGAGTCTTTCAAAGCTTGAGGAAAAGTATCGGTTGGTCCTCGATGAACTCGACACGGCACGTAGCCGTCTTCGAGCTTTAGAGAATTCATTGGAGAGCCGTGAAGAGAAGCTTCCGACCCCAACTATTGGCGCAAGCGTCGAGAACCAAACCATTCGGGCAACGATAGAGCAGGGGAGAACAGGACCTCTGGCCCAATTGAGGACTGAATTGCGATCTCTTCAAACTTCCGCGGCCAGTCCTGCCAGCGGGCGCCATCCTACTCCCGAAATATATTGCAGTCGTTGCCGATGCGGAGTCGTGCATGGCACAAGGTTCTGCGAGCTTTGCGGTGCTGACTTCGGAATGTGGGTATGTTCATGCGGACGTGAACTAGTGGAGTCGGACAGGTTCTGCGATAACTGTGGACTGCCTGTCGAATACGCGCCGTAATAGGCCCGCGGCGAGAGTTGAAGTCACAATTTACCCCTTTTTTCATTTTGCGATTCGCTTGTCAGCCTCCTCGATCAACCGGGCAATGACGGCACTAGCTTTTCTAAGGGCATCATCCGATTGGCGCATGGCCGCCATATCTGACTCAAGTGCCTTCAGCCTCGCCCTTGAGGCCTCAAGCTCCTGCCGAAGCTGCTTGTTGTCCTTCTCCAACCTGTCGATCGTGCCCATAAGCGCTTGCGATCGATCGATGAGTTTCTGATTCTCAGCTAAGAAGCTCTCAAACTCTTTCCGTTCAACCGTAACACGATCTGACATAGCCGACCCGGTTCCGGTTTGTGTGGTTCCATATGAGGAATTTGGTTGGCCCTAGCGCAGACAAATCAATGCTAAGCCGCGGGAGTAGGACGCTTTACCTCGGATTTTGCCACCGTTTGTCTAGCTGACGGATTAACCTAGTAAACAATCCGCCGTGAGGGACAGGTTGACTCAGGCCGCGTTGATGGTACTCCTCCCGGGAAGGCATGGAACCACAATATTTCAACGTGGGAGGAGAGGGAGGCCTCCCTCCCGTTATCTCTAGGTACGAACTACGCATTGTAGTAAGTCTCAAATATCAACTAAAATGCAGTGTGTTCGTGATTACATATTGGGACTGAAATCATTTCTTCTTGCTCCCAGCGGGCGCGCAGGGCAGTTTGCTTTTGTTATCGTTAGACTGGTAATTGCGGCGTTTTGGCTAAACTCGGACATCCCTCGGTGGACGAAGTTGATACTTGGCCACCCCCAGTCCAATGGCTTAGTTCGAGTTCTCTTTGGATCCGGCCTGGTTGTCCCGCTGACATACTTCTTTACACTGCTGGAGACATTAGGGGCAATTGCGCTAATTCTAGGCTTTCTGACAAGACTCGCGGGTGCGTGGGCAACAGTAGAGTTCGCAATCACCGGGACCATCGGTCTCGTCATGGGCATAGGGGGGTTGCTGAAGGACTACGGATTGATGGCTGGGGGAATCGTCTTGCTCCTCAACGGAAGCCAACTCCTGAGCGTAGACGGTTTGCTGGCCACGGGCAGGACAAAATAGAAGAAAAGGTTCCGCATGGACCCTCTTGGGCACCAAGCCCGAAAACACATCTATCGCCGAGGCCTCTTGCACGCTAACCCGCAACATTGCGGTGTTTATTCACTTGCGAGCCCCAACCAACGCAATGATCCCGAAACTCGCCTTCTCCAAGAATGTGCAACGAAAACCCACCTCAACAAGAAGATTGCCCAGTTCCCCCGGTCGAGCCGCAATCGTTATCGAGTTTGCTAGGTAGACTAGGGTCATCTTCCAATGCGATGAAACGAGCCCTCCAATTGCCGGTAGAACGTGAAAGATATGAAAACGATAGATCGACCAAACCAGTGGATTGTCGGGACGGACAAAGTCAACTGAAAGAAAACACCCTTTTCGCCTAAGGACTTTGTGCGACTCCTTGAAGACCGCGACTTTGTCTGCAAAATTTCGCATAGCTAAACCAACTGTGACATAGTTGAAGGCTTCAGCGCGAAAGGGTAAGAATTCTCCAACCGCCCTTACAAATTCTATTGGGCAATCTGGTCGTTCTCTGAACTTGTTTCTCCTCGCGATTCGTAACATCCCCGGGCTCGGGTCCAGTCCCACAACCATTTGGGGCGTCGGCGACGAATTTGCAAGATCAAACGTGACAAGCCCAGTTCCACACGCCAGATCCAATACTCTAACTTCGCTTGAGAAATAAATCTTAGATAGCATGTGATCTCTCCAAACTGAGTCGAGAGTCAGGGACATCAGGTGCAGGAGAAAGTCGTATTCTGTCTCAACATCTGTGAAGATCTTAAGGACAAACTTTGCCTTGTCGATGAATTTCGTTGGAATCTCCATAGTGGTCGCGGCTCAAGCCTCCTAGGTTGAGGGAACGGTTAAGTTAGGCAGTTTGGAGGCTTAATATTCGCTGAGCCATGTATCAAGTAGAAGAAGAGAGAATAATCCAGGAGATAAGGCGGCGCGGATCAAAACGTGTCCTCCTCCAAATGCCCGAAGGCCTAAAACCTCTTGGGTTCCGACTCGTCACCCTCCTCGAAGACCAAGAAGAAGTTGAAGTCTTCCTATCAGGTGATCCATGCTACGGAGCCTGTGACCTAGCGTTAGGCCCGAAGTCACATGTCGGAGCTGATTTACTCGTACACATCGGGCATGCCCAGATTCCTGGCGAGTTCGAAGGGGAGAATGTCCTGTTCGTCGAAGCGCGATCTAACACTCCAATAAACAATCTCATAGAGCAGGCTGCAAGAATGTTGATCGCGGAACACAGGATAGGCCTCGCGTCCAATATTCAACACATTCAACAGCTCGACATGGCGAAAGAAGTTCTGGAGAAGAGTGGTAAGGAAGTGCTCGTGGGTAGGGCTTCGGGATGGCTGCTGTACCCGGGGCAGGTGCTCGGATGTGATTATGGAAGCGTCCGGGCAATCGCTGACAGAGTTGATGCTATCGTTGTTCTGAGTGGCGGTGACTTTCATGCGTTGGGTATACCACTTGCCACTGGGAAGCGAACCATTGTAGTCGACCCGTTTCAAGGAACAGCCAGGGACATGACTGAAGTCTGCAAGAGACTCCTTCGAAAGAGATGG
>Ga0187784_10005625_pt1 | contig 10119 bp, 10 predicted proteins | sample 1015_SJ02_MP15_2_FD_132964 | JGI IMG/M metagenome (GOLD analysis project Ga0187784, IMG submission 132964) | Tropical peat soil microbial communities from peatlands in Department of Meta, Colombia - 1015_SJ02_MP15_20_MG | ecosystem: Environmental > Terrestrial > Soil > Wetlands > Peat | place... | reverse complement strand
GGTTAAAAAGAAAGGCCTGGTGCCTGAATTGCGGATGATGACCTCATCTGCATGAACAAAAACGGGCAGGTCAGTCGCCTCGCCAATGCCTTTCAACAAATATATACTTTGGCCATATGCTCTTCCCCAAAACTTCTAGTCACAATGTCTGCGGCGGTGAAATGTGGATATTCGTTGAGCCGTATATCTTTACAATGGGTCAGATCATTGCGTCGAAGGGCCGAAAATCTGTTCTAACACACCTGAGCACATGTCTATAGACATCTTGCCGACTCGTTTATTTAACATTACGTTAGTGTATGAAATGGAAATGTTAGCATTTTGGCGCCTCATTCCTCAAAGTTCGGGAGATGAGGTTGAATTCCAATAATTGCGCTGATCGGGCGATTCAGAGAATGAGGTACTCGTTCTCCGAGTGCCGTCGACTTCATCGGGTTCCTGAAACTCCAAAGAAGAGTATTATTACAATATCACTTGCATGTCAGATCGGAAGATCGTATGGTTCGTATGCGTTTCAGGGACGCGGCAGAAGTTTTTCGGCAAAAATTCGACCCCTCGATACAATTTTGATGCAGCGGACGGAAGTTGATGCATTGTTCCGGTTCATTGACTGAACGGTAGTTGGGACGGTCTGGCGTGAATGAGAGAAATGAGAGAATGGACGTCTACGTGAACAGCGAAAGAATCAATCTCTACCGAGGGATGAAAGTAAAGCATGCACTGATAGCGTTCGATCAAAGTTTGTACGAGGGTGCACTTTCCGGAAGGATCCGCATCGAGGATGAAAACGGCTTCACGGTGGGACTCGAAGGAGTCCTGGCGGACGGGGCAAAAATATTCGCGATAGATACGGGGTGACGGAAACGATAAAACCCTGTCGCTTCAGTGAAAACCGAATCGCAATCATCTGTTTTTTCCTACTCAGAGCATCCGCACCTGTGGTTTCTCATAGTGGCATGCATTGACAGCCTCCGTTGACCACTCTTAAGTTACTTGTGATGCAATCAGTGGATCACGAGAAAATTGAAAACCAGAGTCTTAGAGGGAGAATAAAATGAACAGGATACTGATAGGCCTATCGCTATTGGGAGTGGTCTTTGCCCTGTTATTTGTATTTGGTACGTCTGCTCAGGCTGACCAGACCAATGTCGGGCGCGATCTTGGAATATTCACCATGGGGGATGCCAACTATTTCGGGGATGACCAGGCGCTCAATTCAGCAACCGGCGGGGACAGGGATGCCGATTCCCGGTCTCTCAAGTGGACACCCGATACTTACGGAATTAAAGGCACATACGGTTATTACAGCAACGGCGCAGGGTAAGCCCGGATCGGAGGAACCCGGCCATAAACGCCAGTGTGATGGTACAAGGACTGCCGGCACTCAGCCGGCAGTCGTCGTTTTGAGGAACGTCTCCTACCGGCATGGGCATCACCAAGAAAATGTACCGAGCGGGGGGAACCCTCAACAGCTGAGCAGGCAGGTCAAGGCACGGTCGTTCGACCCGAATTGAGCAAATCCAAATACAGGTTGATGCAAGTTATCAAACATATTATTGTTGTACAACAATTTCAGGCAAATGCTACCGCAGACTCTTACTAATCCACTCTGAGGCGACCGCCGTCGAGGTGTGCAGCACAGTGGGACCTCACCGCGCTGTGGAGGCTGCCTCAGCCGAAAGGGAGACGCAATGGGCAGGATGAACATCGTGGTGACGGACGGGTTTACCTTGAACCCCGGCGACAACCCCTGGGACGAGATCGAAAGGCTGGGGACTCTAACCGTTTACGACCGCACCGCGCCAGGGGAGCTCATCGATCGCTGCCGGGATGCGGACGTCCTGATCGTCAACAAGACACAGGTCAGGGAGCCCTCCCTGGAGCAACTGCCGTCCCTGCGCTACATCACGCTCAGCGCCACCGGCTATGACGTCGTTGACGTCGCCGCGGCCGGCCGTCGCGGGATCCCGGTTTCCAACGTTCCCATCTACGGGACCGACTCTGTGGCCCAGTACGTTTTTTCCGCCGTGCTGCACCTCTGGCACAACATAAGCGTCCACGATGAGGCCGTGAAAGCGGGGGAGTGGACTCGCAACCCGGACTGGTCGTTCTGGAAGAGGCCTCTGGTGGAGCTTGCAGGCAAGACTATCGGCGTGGTCGGCTTCGGGCGGATCGGGCGCCGGGTCGGGGAGTTAGCGCACGCGTTCGGCATGAGCGTGCTCGCATACGATACCTACCGCGGGGCGGACCCCGGCTATGCCCCTTTTTCCTGGTCCTCCCTGGAGGATCTCTTCGCCGGGTCCGACATCGTGTCCCTGCACTGCCCCCTCACCACCGACAACTACGGCTTCGTGAACCGACGGCTGCTAGGGTACATGGGGCCGAGCGCCATACTGATAAATGCCGCGCGCGGACCGCTGGTCAATGAGGGGGATCTCGCCGCCGTGCTGAACGAAGGGAAGATCGCAGCGGCCGCGGTGGACGTAGTGGCCGTGGAGCCGATCCGCCCGGAAAACCCGCTACTCACCGCCCGCAACCTGGTGATCACTCCGCACATGGCCTGGGCCACACTCGAGGCGCGGAAGCGATTGACGGCGATAATCGTCGATAACCTGCGCGCGTTTCAGGCCGGTGTCTCTCAGAATGTCGTCAACCAGTCGCACCTGAAGACGACCGGGTCTCCGCGCGCATGAAGGGTGCTTCATCTTGGTTGACGACCTGCCCTTAGTTCTCATCGCCCGGAGCCGGTGGGGTAAATGCGGTCCCGCGGACTGGATTCAAACCCGGGCAGCACGGACGCCGTCTCTATTGCGGTTGCTTCATCTTCCGTGTAAACAAACATGGGCTATGCTGCTTTTGGCAGCACGGCTTCGGCCGTGAAGCCGAGCCAGGGAGGCTCAGCCACTTCACCGCATGTTGCCAGAAACGAAAAATCCCTATGCTCTGCGGCTGGTTGCATAATGTGGAAACGGCAAGTATCGCGATGAACTCATTTTCTTACGGCCGAGGAGAGTGTATGGAAGCTCACGGTCTGTTACGAACGCAACATGTGCAGTGCCTTTTACGGAAGCGCGCCGGTTCTATAGCAATCCGATGAACCGCCACCAGGTGAGCGCCGTTACGATCCAGAGCAACCAGATGATAGCATTGAGCAACAGCGACGACTTGAGCTGTTCTATCACCGTGTAATAGCCCGAGCTGAACATGATGATATTTCCCATGGTGTTGAAGGGCAGGAACATGGCGTAAGCCATCATGATGGCTTGAGGCAGAACGAAGCTAACGACGTTGAAGCCCAGGGTTTGAGCCAAACCGATATAGATGGGGATCATGACGCCGACCATGGCCGTGGTGGTGGACCAGATGATATGGGAAAAAATGCTGAAACCAAGCAGAATGATCAGAAGAGGCATCATGGGAATGGAGTGCAGCCCCAGGGAATTCAAAAGGCCCTGGATCACCCATTCGAAGGCTTTGCTCCTGGTCAAGGCGTCACTCAGGGTCAGCACACCACCAAAATAGACGAACAATTCCCAGGATATGGCCTTCTCCGACTCCTTCCAATCAAGCACTCCAAATCTGGGAACAAAGATCAGAAATGAGGCGAAGAACGCCACCATGGTCGCGTTGAACTGATGAAACACATCGGTGGACCACAGGACCAGGGCGATCAGGAAATAGAGGACGGCTTTCTTTTCCCTGGCCGACATGGGACCCATGGCTGCCAGTTCCCGCCTGATATATTCAATGCCCCCGGGCAGAGCTTTCACCTCGGGAGGAAACAGTTTAACCAGCAGCACTCCGGTGACGACCAGGATAATCACGTTGGTGGGCAGGGCGGCGAGCGCCCAATAACTCCATGACGTGTAAAGCGAGACACCGGCTGCCGCCGCGATCATACCTATGGCGACCGGATTAGGAATGGTGCCGGTCATGAAGGCGGAGCCCGTGATGTTGGAAGTGAACGTAGTTGCAAGGAACAGCGCCTTTCCGAACCTGCTCTTCCCCGGCTGCACCTGATATGCCTCCGCGATTCCTTCCACAATCGGCAGCATGGCCGCCGTTCTGGCGGTGTTGGAAGGGGTCATGGGCGCCACGATGAAGTTTGCCAGCATGGAGGCAAAGATGGCGCCTCCGGGGGTTCGGCCCAAAATCCGCATCATGTGAAGCGTCAGTCGCCTGGCAACGCCGGAATGAATCATGGCGATGGAGATAATATAGCCGGTGACCAGCAGCCACAATGACGCCGTGCCATACCCGCCCACGGCGAAGTTGGCATCGCGCACCAGCCGTCCTCCGGCGTTCAGTTTGCCCTCCGGATTTCCAACCCAGAAATAGAGCAGGACCACGATACCAAGAGCGCTTACGGCGAAATTCACGCCGATGGTGATCCACACCACCACCGCACCGCCAAAAATCGCCAGGAGCTTATGTTGGGTAATCGTCATCGTGGCGGGAGTGGGGATCAGCCAAATGGCCAGGCCGACCGCCAGCGACAGCATGAACCCATACTTTTTCCCCCAGGCTTCGAAAGCGCTTTGCTCCTGCGACTCCGCCGTAACGACAGCCGCCTGCGGGGACCGGGAAGCCATATCTCGTGTTGTCTGCGACATCTTCGTGCTCCAAAAAGAAAAAACTCAGACACGGTCAGTACGGTCTCGGCCTTCCGCCCACAACCTGCCTCATGCAACCCGAACTGATTTTGGGGCGTTCGGTCTTCCACCAGCTAACAGAACCACGTGGGCGGCAAGCAGAAGTTCTTAGAGGAGGCCCGCGTTGACAGTATTTCGCATCACCCTCCAAAGGATCGGCAAAATTAGAAGCAGCTTCGCTAAAACAATGGCAGCATTAGGGTGGCGGAAAATTGATATTTGGACCAAAACCAATTGTAGGAGCTGCCATTAAGGAATTACCATATTGAAGCGGGTTTGTTAATTTTAGAGTCATGATTTCCGGGTCTGGAATGTCATTTTAGACGAGTAGAGAATAAAAATTCGGTCGATGTCAATATGATTTGTTCTCAGATAAGAATTGATTTGATACAGGAATCAGCGCATCTCGGATGCTTGGTGCGGCATCGAGCAGAGCCTTTTTGAAATCCGTTTGGTGTGCCGGTAAAGTTTGTTAGAGGGAAAAGATCCGGCGTGAACTCTTGGAAAAGCCGGGACGGAGCCCAAGCGGTTGATGTCATGTGACCATACAGAGGGATCGGGGTAAGTTTGGGATGGCCAGGAGGCGGGGCCGGTTACTGGCGGCCGGTATTGAAATTGTGCGTCAACATGAGCTTTAAGACCAAGCCTTGTGCGCCGCTGGTAAAGCCATGGCCTACGCCAAACTCCACGCTGTTTATCTCTCCCTTGTAATCGACTACCGCAAAAACGGTCTGATCCTGCTGATTGAGCGGCACAAAGTCATTCAGGCGGCCGTAATCCTCGTAGTGTTCAATGGCTACCGCCCAGGCTTTGGAGAAGTTGTAAGCGAGGCGCTCACAGGGTACGAACTCAAGCCTTTTGAATCCATCGAATTCCGTGTCGAAAATGGGGTTGACGATAATATCAACCGGCCCAATACGGCCACCGATGATCGGGCGGACCTCTCCCCCCCAGCGGGAAGGGTCCCAGTGTCTGCTGTTGTAGCTGAGTTCGAAATTGATGCCGTAAAAAAATTTTCTCTCGTCGGCGTGAGGGGAGACGAAAAGTGCCCGGAGTTTGCCGCTGTCAATGAGAAACCGCTCGTCTCCGGTCAGCGAGTAAACCGGCAGATAAAGCCCGGCCTCAAACCATTCGGTTACGCCGTAGGCCCATTCAGGAACACCATTGAGGGTGTGATTGGGGGCGATGCCTCCGGGGAAATCGGGCTGTTGGTGGCCGACTGCGGTGAAATTATTGTGCCACTCCACGCTGAATTGCCCCACTTCGTTGATCTCAGCGTCGTAGACCTGTATTTCGTCGGTGAAAACGGCCCGCGCAACTTCAACAGGGCGGCCGAAGTTTGCGAGCACGGCCCATGAAATGATCAAGAGTCCAAAGGCTATCTTTCTCCGTTTCATAGGAGCCTCGAACACTAAGTTTGAGTTTTGGAATTCTCATTCTTAACTTATACAACCCATCGACTCGATCACTGAGGGGAGCTAAAAACGCAGCATTGTGCGTCCTTAATTTCAGAGGCCTTCTGTTGGCAGCACACCTCCACCGCCTTTTCATGCACCCATAGCGCTCCATGCTGCTTTCAAGGCTGAGTTGAGGCAATGGGGCTCATCCGCTCGTTCCCAGAGGCCCGATTCGTTCCCGTCATTCAAATCAATGCCCGGCAGCCAGCGTCTCGGCCTTCGTTTTGTGAACAGTGCGGTCCTCGTGCTCAGGGGGCGTATAAATCTTACACAGCCGCAAGTCCTGTTCGGCCTACGGAAATTCCGGTTATTTGAAGTCTTCTCTTCGATGTCGGTAACATATCCCGACATGGCTCACCATCTCTTGCAAAGAGGAAAGGGAGCCGTTTCCTTTGCAGGTTGCGGCTCCGAATCCTGGTAACGTCAATCGGTCGTGAAGCAAATTACTCGTTAAAATCGATAATCATATTGGCTTCATTGCCGCAGACCTTGCAGGTCCTGGTTTCTCTCTGTTTTTTTTGCATCTCTCCGGATGGAGCCTTAACATCGACCCACTGGCAAGAAATAGTCATCTCTGCCTCGTTCCCACACTTTTCGCACATACACACTTCCACTTTGTCAGCCATTAGAGGTCTCCTTGATTGTGATTGGGAAATGAAGTTAAATTGAGCTCTTAACGATTAGAGCCCCTAGGAAACCTTCAGCGAACAGGTTTCCAGCCGTCCGTAAGAGTTTTGAGGAAGGCCACGATGCAGGCCTCCTCTTCGCTGCTCAGTCCCAAACTTCCGAGTTCCTTTTTGTTTACTGTCTCAGGGACTTCCGGGGGCGGCCAGCAATTGTCGCCCGGAATATCACCTTTTGCAAGAGGTTCGGAGCAGGCGGGCAACACGTCCCGCGTGTTATAAAAGTGAATTATGCTCTCAAGGCTCTTAAAGTAGCCATTGTGTCCGTAGGCTTTCACGGATGTGGGGTGTGGTCTTTTGTCCACGTTGCGAAGGGTTGTGACCTTGTGCTTACCGTATTCGGAAGGGGCGTCTAGAAAGCCACCCAGACCGAGGTCCACCCAATGAGGACCGGCCGGGTTTGACCCGAACTGATAATAAAACGGATTGAGCGGGTTTCTGGGGAGCCCCAGATTATCGTATGTGAAATCGGTGAACAGGACCGGCCCGGGGTTTTCGGGCCCCGCCGAACTTGGGTGGCACTGCGAGCATTTACCCTTATTTTTATCGTTAAACAGGGCGAGGCCTTTTGCTTCTTTCGGAGTTAGAGCGGCCTTGCCCTTAAGGAAGTAATCGTATTTGGAGCTGAATGGGTTTACCTCCTTTGATCTCTCATAAGCGGCCAGGGATCGCACGATGTACTCGTAGGCCTTGTCCGTGTCTTTGCACGCATCCTTCCCCCAAACGGATCTAAAGAGCCCTGCATAATCGGCTTTGCAAACCTTTTCGACTAGTACGGCAGAGCTTGGGAGCGCCTGTTCCGGAAGGTTTAAAAAAGGTGCTCGGGCCTGCTCCGCCAGCGGATCACTCAGCTTTTCGCCAGTGGCGCGACCATCCCAGAACATCCCGCCGCACCAGGTTCCATCATCCTGCTGATGCAAAATGGGGCTGTCTCCGGCATAAGCGGCACTCGGCGGTTTACGATTCACAAAGAGGCCGTCCACCGAACCCATATAGATGCCTCCCAGGGCATTAATGCTGGAATCTGCGCCGCTAAACCCCGCTGAGGGTGAATGGCACGATGCACAAGACTGGTTTTTGTTGACCGAAAGATTCTTATCAAAAAAGATCAATTTCCCCAGTTTCTCCATCGCCATGAGGTTTGCAACGGGAGGGACATTTCCTGCAACGGACTCACCGTGGGCCAAATCCACACTCGATGCAGTCCCCAGAGTGATGACCGGGACAAGAACGATCGCCCAAATCAGCAATCTCATCTTGGTCCTTTCTCGGGCCGATTCCAATCCCCACGCTTGCAGTACCACTGAGTGGCAGCCCTGTCAATGGACCGGAGAGAACCAGAAAGAAGTCTTATCTCGGCCCACATCGGTAACTTTTCCCTGGTAGCTGAAAGCCATGGAAACAGCGTTTCGGGGCAGCTTTATCCTTCGACTAAAAGAGATCGGATCCAGGGAGCCGCGGCTCGTGATCAGTCCGATTTCTTCGATAACCCTTCCGTTTTGATCCAGCAATATTGCGCTAAGACGAAAGTCCCGCAGGTTCTTGTAGCCCATGGTCAGAGAATAGGAAAACCGAACGTTGCCCGAAAGGTCTATTTGTTCCTGATCTTTTGAGTAGCTGTAGTCAACGGTAACGTCGTCACCCTTCCATTGTCCGGCGTATTTGGACTGCTCAATGGAAAGGCGATCTAACGGTGAAACGAAGCCAGAGCCGGCGTGCGCAGAAGTCATCAGTGAAAACGCAATGAGAAGACTTACTGCGATTACAGGTAAAAGAGAAACAGAGTGCGTTTTCATATAGGATCCTTTGCGATGTTCCCGGTGGTTACGGAAAACCATGCTGTGAATCATCCATTTTCCAAGCACAATATTTATCGATCTGCTTGAAAATTCAAGGAGGCCGGTTATTCCGCGGCCCCCAATCGCTCCGTCATGCGCGCGAGGGAGCCGATGTTTTAACGGGCAGTTCACTAAGCGGGATTCCGGCCGCTTCGGCTACTCTTTCGCCGGAAGCCGGATCTGCCTTCAGGCCAATTTCAATGTGGCGACCCAACACAACGCGCTACTCCTTTTTCTGACACTCCGGGCAAATGCCGTAAAAATCGAGTCGATGGCCGATAAGTTTATAACCGGATTCCAATCGGAGCTTTTCAGTCATTTCAGACAGGCTCGCCAGTTCCGGATCGACAATCTTCTTGCATTTGATGCATATCAGATGAGGATGAGAATAGGGTTTCTTTCCATCATAGCGGTTGTAATCACCGCTGAATTCTATTTCGAGCACTTCGCCGATCGATTTCAGAACGGCCAGGGTTTTGTACACGGTAGCGATGGTCGTGGTGGGGAAATTAGTTTTTACTTCGGCGTAAATTTGCTCTGCGCCGGGATGTCCTTTACTCTCGGCGAGAATCTTCAGTATGGCAAGCCGCTGGGGAGTGATGCGGAATCCCATTTTCCGGAGTTTTTGGAGCATAGTGTCGATGCGGTCAGGAATTCCCTGCATTGTGATTCTCGGATTTTAAGTTATTAAACGGATAAAGAGATCTCCCGTCGACTTGCTAATCTTCGCCGCCGGCAGGAGGGCCGGCAGATTTGGCACCAGAGTTGGTAGCCAAGTCACCGCTGGGCTGAGATGACTGAGGTCCAAGCTTCTGGCCGAAGGAGGCCGATGGCGCTTGTTTGACAGGTTCCTTGGGTTCTTGATTTGAGTTGGTAGCCAGATCGCCGCTGGGCTGAGATGACTGAGGTCCAAGCTTCTGGCCGAAGGTGCTCTGCGCAAAACAAGGAGTGATAAGGCCCAAAGCAAGGAGGCCGACGCAAGTCAGTACCGCTACGAATTTTATTCCTTTCATTGTTTTCTCCTTTCTACTGCTATTTGCTGGAAATTCGAGTGACGAACGCGGGGTGATGCATCGCAATTGATGGCATCGCGACCTGTTTCAAAGAATTAACCATATGGATACTCACTATCATGAGAGAATCAGTCTGTCAAGCGCAAAGGAGAGGACAGCGAAAAAAAGATAACAACCAAATCCGATCTGGCAACTCTGAGGCGGAAGACAGCTTGCCGAAATAGCGAATGTGATCGGTGACCGGCGGCTTAACCGGGATGATTCGGGCGTGTTTAACTTTTTGGGCCCATCGGTTTTGCTGAAGAGGAGGGGTAGTGCAGCGTAATACCCCTGGCTGCCAGTGGGGCTTAATAAATTTTTCGAAGCCGGAGGCCAGTGCTTTGTCAATTTTAGTCCAACGTTGAAACCCTTGCCCTGAGGGCAAGGTCAGAGTTCAGTGGCTTTGCCATCTGAACGACCCATCTGCTACAAACAAG
>Ga0187784_10005624_pt1 | contig 10119 bp, 9 predicted proteins | sample 1015_SJ02_MP15_2_FD_132964 | JGI IMG/M metagenome (GOLD analysis project Ga0187784, IMG submission 132964) | Tropical peat soil microbial communities from peatlands in Department of Meta, Colombia - 1015_SJ02_MP15_20_MG | ecosystem: Environmental > Terrestrial > Soil > Wetlands > Peat | place... | reverse complement strand
GCCGTGGTCAGAGATCGTCGACGGTGATCGCAAGGCCTCGATCGAGCTCCTCGATGCGATCGGCACCGAGATTGCGCCGACCGATCGGGCGCTGGTGTTTTTCTCCTCGGGCTCGACCGCGAAGCCCAAGGCGGTGTTGCATGCGCACCGTGCGGCCGCCATTCAATTCTGGCACCTGCGCCGCGTTTACGCGCTAGACCCCAATGTACGTACGTGGGCAGCGAACGGTTTCTTCTGGTCGGGTAACTTTGCGACCGCGATGGGCGTGACACTCGCCGCCGGTGGGTGCCTCGTGCTGCAGCGAACGTTCGTGCCCGGGGAGGCGCTGCGCCTGATGCACGTCGAGCGCGTGTCGTACCCCGTCGCTTGGCCGCATCAGTGGGTGAGGCTGGTCGATGACCCCTCATGGCCGGAAGTCGACCTCGGCTCGCTGCGCTACGTCGGGGAAAGCTCCCCGCTCCGCACCCATCCCACGGTCAAAACGTCCTGGTCCGAGCCGACGGCGGCCTACGGCAGCACCGAGACCTTGACGTTGAGCACCGTGCATCCGAGCGGCACGGCTCCCTCCATCGCCCAGGGAAATCACGGTGCACCGCTCGCGGGCAACACGATTCGTATCGTCGATCCGGCGACCGGTGCAGTATTGGCGCGTGGCGAGGTCGGCGAGATTGGCGTGAAGGGTCCGACCCTCATGCTCGGGTACCTGCGCGTCGCGCCGGAGCAATCGTTCGATGCAGAAGGGTTCTTTCGCACGGGCGACGGCGGATACACTGACCCCGAGGGTCGGCTGCACTGGCAGGGCCGCCTCAGCGACATCATCAAGACCGGGGGTGCGAACGTCTCGCCGCTCGAGATCGATGCGGTCCTCGCCGAATGTCCGGGCATCAAGATCGCCGCGAGCGTGGGAATACCGCACGATACGCTCGGCGAGATGGTGGTTGCGTGTGTGGTGCCGGAAGCAGGCGCGAACATCGATGAGTCGGCCGTGCGCGCGTTCGTTTCCAAGCGGCTGTCGAGCTACAAAGTCCCGCGACGCGTGTTGTTCCTCGCCGAGTCGGATCTCACTTTGACCGGATCCAACAAGGTGAGAACCGCGCCGCTGCGCGAGCTTGCCGCGCGGCGCTTGGGCGTACAGGAGTCGTGATCACCACGATGCCGGGTGCGTGATCACTCATTGGGTTGTGATCACGCCGGCGTATCGTGGTTCCAGATTCGCCGGTGCCAGAGCCTGCGCTCGTAGCGCGCCGCGATCATCGCGAGCTCCGGATTGCCGTCGGCGACGCTCTCGAGCGAGGATCTTCGCATTCCTCCAGCTGCGCACGAACTCGCGGTGCGCCGGCGTATCGTCTCGCTCGGCAGGGGAGGCAAACTGGCCGCGCGAGAAGGCGATGTTGATCTGAAAAATGAGCTCGATGTAGGGACTCGAGGCGAGCTCGAAGATCGCGGTGCGGCTCGCGTTCTCGACACGCAATACGTCGTGAAAAGAGGCCTCGTTGCGCAACGCTCTCACCCTCTGCAGTTGCTCTTCAGCGACCGCCTTTGATTTCTCGTTGTTGACGCTCGCCGCTCGACGAATCACTTCCACCCAGAGCACCGAGGCAATCGTGGTAACGTCCTCCGGATTGGTGCGAACCAGCTGCAGGTAAGAGCTCACCGTGGTCTCGATGGTGCGCACATCGGGGCGTTGAGCGAAGTAGCCGCCGTTGATGCCCCGCCTCACCCGCAAGAGCCCCTCTCGCTCGAGCAGCCGCGCGACCTGCCGCAGCGTCGATCTCGACACACCCAATGTCGCGATGAGCGCCTCCTCGCTGCCGATGAGAACGCCCTCCTCGTGGGCGAGCGCCATGGAGCGCAGCTGCGCCGCCGCGGCATCGATGGCGGAGCTCGTCTTCGGGGTCGTTGCGCTCGCGGTGCGATCGAGGTCGATCACCATGGGGGCCGCGCCTCAGGCTGATGATAAGAGGTCCCTCTAAGGCAATAATTTCGGTTGCATTCCATAATCTGTCATTATAGAGTATCCTCAATTGCTTTCCAGCCAGGCTTCGGGGCTATGTCACGCTTACCGTGGGACATGACGGGCAAGGTCGTCGTCGTCACCGGCGGCAATGCGGGGATCGCGCGCGCTTGCGGGCCGCCGGGATTCGGCCTTCGACCTTGATCACGGGCTGCTTTGCGCTGAATGCGCCGAAGAGCTGGGATGCAACCCGCCGGACGGTGAACGCATCACTCGATCTCGTCGCCTCCCTCGGCGGGGGCTCGGTTTACTTCACTCCCGGTCGCACTGCCGCGGTCGAACGTGCCTGCGAGCTGCTTGCGGCGATGGGACTGTAGGCCTTCACGCCGAAGGAGGATGCAAGAGCCATGTTCAGCTTTGCAAACAAGAACGCTTTGATCATCGGCGCCGGACGCAACATCGGGCGCGCGATCGCGCTCGAGTTCGCCCGTCGCGGATCTCGCGTCGCGGTTGCCGATATCGAGCTGGCCGGCGCTCAAGAAACGGCGCAGTTGGTCGAGCAGGCCGGTGGCCGAGCAACCGGCATCCAGTGCGACGTGACGAGCGAGAGCTCCGTGCACGATGCCGTGACCCAAGCCGAGCGATTCCTGGGCTTCATCGACGTTCACATGAACAACGCGGGCATCATCCACAGTGGAAATCCGGAGGATTTTCCAGTCTCCGAATGGGAAAGGATGTTCAGCGTCAATCTCTTCGGGGCCGTGCGCGCGAATGCGCTGGTTCTGCCGAAGATGCTCGCGCGCGGGCAGGGCTACATCGTGAACACCGCCTCCTTCGCGGGCCTTTATCCCTACGCCACCAGCCGCATTCCGTATGCGGCTTCCAAGGCGGCGCTCGTATCGATGTCGGAGAACTTGGCGGTGTATCTCTTGCCCAAGGGAATTCGAGTGAGTTGCCTGTGCCCTGGGCCCACCATGACGACCTCGATTCAAGGAATGAGGCCTTGGTCGGAGAATGTGACCATGCGCGGGCCGGGCAAGCACTTGCGGGTCAAGAGTCAAGAGGAGGTCGCGCGGATCCTCGCGGATGGTATGTGCGCGGAGCGCATCATCATCGCAACGCACGAGGAAGGATGGGAGATCGTCAGGCGACGTGGCGCTTCGCCCGATGAGTTCATCCGGACCAAGATCGAGGAGTTCGCGCGCGGTGATTCAGGTCTACCGCGATAACGAGGGTCAAGGGGGGCTTCATGGGTTCGCTGTCGGGTAAAGTCGCGGTCGTCACGGGAGCGAGCCGCGGCATCGGGAAGGGAATTGCCGTCGCCCTCGCCGATGAGGGCGCCACGGTCTACGTCACCGGCCGCACCGTCGCGCGCGGCACCTCCCCCCTTCCGGGCACCATCGGCGAAACCGCCGCGGAGGTCGACCGCCGTGGAGGCAAGGGCATTCCCGTGCAGGTCGACCACGCCGACCTCGGGCAGATCGCCGCGCTCTTCGAGCAGGTCCGGCGGGACCAGGGCCGCCTCGACATCCTGGTGAACAATGCGATCGCGATTCCTGCGGAGCTCACCCGGCCGGGCGCGTTCTGGGAAAAGCCCCTATCCAACTGGGAGATGATCGATGTCGGGCTGCGCTCGAATTTCGTGGCGGCCTGGCATGCCGCGCAGTTGATGGTGCCGCAGAGGTCCGGCCTGATCGTCGCGCTCTCCGGCTATGTCGGAGTGACCTATACGTACAGCGTCATCTTCGGCACCTGCAAGACCGCGACCGACCGGATGGCGCGCGACATGGCCATCGAGCTCAAACCCTACCACGTGGCTTCGCTGTCGCTGTGGCAGGGGTTCACCTACACCGAGCGAGCTCAGGAGAACCTGAGGACAGTCCCCGGCATGGCATCGCAGCTCAAGAGCGCCGCCGGTACCTCGGTGCAGTTCCCTGGGCGCATCATCGCGGCGCTCGCCAAGGACCCGGGCCTCATGAGGCGCTCGGGCGGGACCTTCATCAATGCGGAGCTCGCACAGGATTACGGCATCACCGACATCGACGGGCGGGTGATCCCATCGCTTCGTGCCGAGCGTGGCTCGCCGATCTGGATGCCGGTGGGGGACAGTCGATGACGGAACGCCGATTCGATGGTCGTGTGGCAGTGATCACCGGCGCCGGCCGGGGGCTCGGGCGCGCATATGCGCGCCTGTTGGGCTCGAAGGGGGCGAAGGTGATCGTGAATGACCCGGGCGGCAGCTTGAAAGGCGAAGGGACCGATGCCGGCCCTGCCGAAACCGTGGTGCGCGAGATCATCTCCGCAGGCGGCGAGGCCGTTGCCTGCACCGAATCGGTGGCGACGCCGCAGGGCGGCAAGGCCATCATCCAGGCGGCGCTCGATGCGTTTCGCCGCATCGATGTCCTCATCCACAACGCGGGTAACGTTCGCTACGGCTCGCTCGAGGAGATCACGCAGGAGGACTTCGAGGCGGTCGTCGACGTCCATCTCATGGGCGCGTTCCACGTCGTGCGCCCCGCGTTCCCGATCATGGCCAAGGCGGCCTACGGCCGCATCGTGTTGACCTCCTCGATCGGCGGTCTTTACGGCACGAAGAGAGTGGTGAACTATGGGGTATCCAAGGCCGGCATCATCGGACTCAATAACGTGGTGGCAATCGAGGGCGCAGAGCGGGGCGTGAAAAGCAACATCATCCTGCCGGGCGCCGTCACCCGCATGGCGGAGGGGTTGGATACTTCCCAGTATCCGCCGATGGGTGCGGAGCTCGTCGCGCCGGTGGTGGGCTGGCTCGCCCATGAGTCCTGCTCGATCAGCGGCGAGATGCTGATCTCCATGGCCGGCCGGGTAGCGAGGGCGTTCATCGCCGAGACCGAAGGCGTCTACCGCCCGTCATGGTCCATCGACGAGGTGGCGGATGAGATCGAGGCCATCCGCGACACCGGCCGTTTGTGGATGCTCCCGGCAACGTCGGGCTATCTCGATCATCTGCAGCGCAGCTTCGAGATGGCTCGAACGGGCGCGAGCCACAAGGGCGCGCCCGAAGCGGGCGGAACATCGGTACCACTGAAAAGCGAGACTTGAGATGAACGACCTCACCGAAGAACTCAACACCCTGCTCGAGCGCGACAGGATTCGCCGCTGCATCGCGGCGCTCGCGCGGGGCGAGGATCGCCGCGACGCAGAGTTGATCCGCGCCTCCTACTGGCCGGATTCGACCAGCGACTACGGCGTGTTCGCCGGCACCTTCGATGAGTACCTTGCCTGGGTCGTGCCGGGCTCGCCCGCGATCCCGGTGACCCAGCACGTCCTCGGTCAGAGCATGATCGAGCTCGAGGGCGGCACGGCACGCGCCGAAACTCACGTCACCTCGTACCACCGGGTCAAGATGGGGGCGGAGGAGCGCGACACCGTCATCGGCGGCCGCTACCTCGACCGGCTGCAGAAGCGCGCGGGCGAATGGCGGATCGCCCATCGCACCATGCTCTATGATTGGTTCCAGGATTTCGGCACGTCGATCGACTGGTCGAAGGGCATCATGGGGCTGCCCTTCAGCGCCGACCACTACACCGGCAGAGCCGTGGGCGATTACAGCGAAACCTTCTTCGGCAAGAGATCGCCTCGTCGATAGGCCCCCGCGGCGTCGACAGTCAGAAACACGAGCGCGCTCAACGCAGGAGGTCGCATGGAAGAGGGTCGCATGTCGCCGCTTTCAGGTAAGGTCGCCGTCGTCACCGGCGCGAGTCGTGGCATCGGGAAGGGGATCGCGCTTGCGCTCGCCGCCGAAGGCGCGACTATCTACGTCACCGGGCGCACGGTGACGCCGGGCACCTACCCGCTGCCGGGCACGGTCGGGGAAACCGCCGCGGAAGTCGTGCGCCGCGGCGGCAAGGGGATCGCCGTCGCAGTCGATCACGCGAAGGACGATCAGGTCGCCGCCCTGTTCGAGCGGGTGAGGCGCGATGAGGGCCGTCTGGACCTCCTGGTCAACAATGCCTTCTCTTTGCCCGAAGACCTCACGGAGCCTCAGCCCTTCTGGGAGAAGCCGCTTTCCAACTGGGAGATGGTCGACGTCGGCGTGCGCTCGAACTTCGTGGCCGCGTGGCATGCGGCGAAATTCATGGTGCCGCAGAGGTCCGGTTTGATCGTGGCGATTTCCGGCTACGTGGGCGTCACGTACACCTACGGTGTCGTCTTCGGCACCTGCAAATCCGCCGTCGATCGCATGGCGCGCGACATGGCCATCGAGTTGAAGCCGCACCACGTGGCCTCGCTCTCGATGTGGCTGGGACTCACCTTCACCGAGCGGGCCGAGCGCAACCTCAATCGCAATCCCGCGATGAAGTCGCAGATCGTGACCAACCCCTCGGTCGGCTCCTCGGTGGAGTTCCCCGGCCGTGTGATCGCAGCGCTCGCCAAGGATCCGAACATCATGCGCCGCTCGGGCGGCACTTTCATCGCCGCCGAGCTCGCGCGTGAGTACGGTGTCACCGATATCGATGGAAACGTGCCACCGTCGCTGCGCGCGCAGCGCGGCGCGCCCATCTGGTCGCCCGTCTAGCAAAGGCTCGTGGAGAGCCAAAGACAAGGGGTCGTGATGAAGAACGCAGCATCAGGGAATCTCGATCGTGAAAAGCTCGTGCGGCTCGAGCGCTTGCTCGAGCGTCAGGACATTCTCGATTGCCTGATCCGGTTCAGCCGGGGAATGGATCGCTTCGATCGGGAGCTCTTTCTTTCGGCCTTTCATGCCGATGCGATCATCGATGCCGGCGAGTTCGTCGGCGGACCCGTAGAGCTCTATGCGTGGGCATCCGACCTGCACGAGCGCGGACAATTCTCGACGCACCATAATCTGCTGAACCACAGCTGCGAGATCGATGGCGACGTTGCACACACGGAGACTTATTATCTGTTCACCGCGCGCAACCGCGATGACACGAACTGGATCGCCGGCGGCCGCTATGTCGATCGCCTGGAGCGGCGCGACGGAGCGTGGAAGATCGCCCTGCGCTGCAACGCCATCGAGTGGTCGGGCATGATCCCCAGCATGGCCATCCCGTTCGCGGAGGTGCCCGGCGTTCACACGAACGGCGTGCCGGCGCGAAGCCGGCAGGACATTTCCTATCGGCGCCCGCTCAGCAATCGGCGGGCGCTCGGCCTGCCGTCCGGTTTCCAGATGCCGAAGTAGATGCCGAAGTAGTGGTCCGGATTGACGTGTGCCGGCATTCGGGGGTATTGGTTTTGGTCATCAGCGCGTCGGTTTATTGAGGAGCATGCCGCGATGGAAATGAACAACATGGTGATCGTCAGCGCCGATGATCACATCTGCGAGCCGCCCAACATGTTCGATAACCAGCTCTCCGGCGAGCTGCTGGCGAGCGCACCCAAGAACCTGACTGACAGGAACGGCAACAATTACTGGAGCTATCAGGGCAACGTGCGTCCGCTGATCGGTCTCAATGCCGTGGTCGGCCGGCCGTTCGAGGAGTACGGGATGGAGCCGAGCTCGTTCTCGCAGCTGCGTGAGGGCTGCTACGATGTGCACGCGCGCGTCGATGACATGGACGTGAACGGCATCGCAGCTTCCCTGTGCTTCGGTAACTCCATCGGCTTCGACGGACAGACCTTCCACAAGGCGCCGGACAAGAAGCTCGCTCTGCGGCACATGCAGGCCTGGAACGACTGGTACTACGACGAATGGTGCATGGCCTATCCCGGCCGATTCATCCCGATCGGCATCCTGCCGACCTGGGACGTCGGCGCCACCGTCGCCGAGATCAATCGCATCGCGAAGAAAGGCTTCCGCGCCGTTTCGATGAACGAGAACCCGACCGCGCAGGGCCTGCCGAGCATCCACAATGCTTACTGGGATCCGATCTTCAAGGCGATCGTCGTTAACGACCTGACCATCGCCTGTCACATCGGCTCGGGCAATCTGGCGCCGCACGCGTCCCTGGAAACGCCGATCGAGGCGTGGATCACGACGATGCCGATGTCGGTGGCTCAGGGCCTTGCGGACTGGCTGCAGCTCGAGGAACTGCACCAGTATCCCAGTCTGCGCATTGCCATTTCCGAGGGCAGTTTCGGCTGGGTGCCCTACTTCATGGAGCGCGCCGATTTCTCCAACTGGCGGCACAAGGCCTGGACGCACTCGCGCTTCCAGAACATCAAGCCGAGCGAGCTGGTGAAACGCCACTTCCTGCATTGCTTCCTGTGGGATCCGCATGGCCTCAAGAATCTCGATGCGGTGGGCGAGGACAATGTCGCCTACGAAGTGGACTACCCGCACTCGGACGCGATTTGGCCGGATGCTCCCGAGCATCTGTGGCGGCAGATCCAAGGGCTCTCCGATGAGCAGATCGACAAGATCACTCACCTGAACGCGATCCGGTGGTTCCGCCACGACTCCCTGTTCGAGCATCACAAGCGCGAGGAGCTCACCGTGGGCGCACTGCGTGCGAGGGCCAAGGCCAGGGGCGTGGACACGAGCCCCAAGTCGTCGGGTGGCGTGCGACCGACCGATGAAGTGCGGCCGGTCACCTCCGGCGACATCATCGCCATGGCCAAGAAGGCTGCCGAGGCGCGTGTGTCCTGATCGCAGACGTTGCTCGCAGCGGACATAACGCTACGCGAGAGGTTGCTGCGGAGTCTCCTCAGGGGACCGGGGTAGTCTGCGGGATATTGAAGCGCTGACTATAGTCCTTGAAGTGCGTGCGCACGCCGGCCGCGGTGAGGCCAAACTCCTCCAGGCTATAGCGATGCGCGCCGTGTTTGTTCCTTGGGTTCGCGGCGAGCAGCTCACGCATGGCCGCCTCGGCCTTCGCCGTGAAGGGCTCGTCGAAGTGCGCATAGAGCTTGCGCATCTCACCGATCGGATCACGCAGCTGATCGCCGTACTGTATGTCGTATATCGAATCCTCGCCGTGTCGAGCGCGGAATGCATTCTGACGGGCGATCATGAGATCGAAAGTCTCGATCATTTGATCGGCGATCTCTCGCAAGTCGATCTCTTCGCTGAACATCGGTCGCACCAGGCGAATGAGGCTGCATGCCGACCCGACCACTTCGGCGGGGTCGCGATGGGTCATGACCAGCTGAGCATCGGGGTAGACGGTGCTGAGGTCGTCGAGGAACAGCGGATGCCAGGGGTTCTTGAGCGTCCAACGCCCGTCGTTTTCGGCCTGCAGAAGCTGCAGCAGCTGCTTATGGAACCGGAATGCGGGCAGATAGCTCGTCGCGAAGAACCATTTTCGATAGCTGGGAACACGGACGCTCGAGTCGAAGAGCTGAGCGCAGAAGGAGAGCGCCATCGAGTACTGGCATTCGGTCGGACTGTCTGCATCCTCGTAATGGGCGGCCGCTATTTGCGGCGCAGACTTGATCGCCATCGCAAGCCGTTCCTGCTCGGCATGACAACGCGGATCGGTATGCAGCTCGCCGAATTTCGCGGGCGGCACGGAATCGAGCGCCTCCCAGCGCAGGAAGCATCGCCTCGCGGGGTCGGCACTCAAGAGGTTGATCGTGAGCGTGGTGCCCGTGCGGGGCAAGCCGAAGACGAACAGGGGCCGCACGATGGGTCGCTCGAGCAGCTCCGGGTGGTGTTTCAGGTAATCGACGATCCGCAGGCGGTTGGACAGCGTTCGGACGAGGCTCGCCTCCCAGCGCCGCGCGCCTGCGGGTGAAAGACGAGCCTCCGCGTTGCAAGCCCTCACCAGCACTCGAAGACCTTCGAGGGATGCCGGCTCGCCCACGTCGGACAGTCCGGTGGCCGTGCAAGCTCCGGCAATGATGTCGTCAACCTGCATGGTCGCATCAACCTGCATGGTCGATTGCGACGCCGCTCACTCGGCGTCTCGTGCGACCTTGGCCTGAGCCGCTTCCATCAGAGGCATCAGCTTTTCCTGCACGATCAGCGCATTGTAATGCTCTGCAATCGCCGCAAGCCGCCCGTCCCGGACGCGAAACACGAACACATACGTGTTGGCATATTCCTCGCCGTTAATGAGTCTCCCCTTCGACTCCGCCTCCGCAACCACGCGATCTTCATCGGCCGTCAGCGACCGAATCGTGAAGCGAAGCGGGCCGTCGCACATCGCGGCAAGGAGTCGGATCAGATGCCGGTAGGCCTCCTTGTCGATCGTGCCCCCGGTCGTGATCCAGGCGGTCAT
>Ga0187784_10005623_pt1 | contig 10120 bp, 9 predicted proteins | sample 1015_SJ02_MP15_2_FD_132964 | JGI IMG/M metagenome (GOLD analysis project Ga0187784, IMG submission 132964) | Tropical peat soil microbial communities from peatlands in Department of Meta, Colombia - 1015_SJ02_MP15_20_MG | ecosystem: Environmental > Terrestrial > Soil > Wetlands > Peat | place... | reverse complement strand
TCGGCCGCAAGGCGAAAGACTTCGCTTCGTGAATCCTTCGTGTCCTTCGTGCCTTTGAGGTTGTTTTTCACCACAAAGGCACGAAGGACACGAAGATGATCACGAAGAGAAAAAACTAACCCGCTTCCTTGTTGCCCTTGTCGCGGCGCAGCCGCGCCTCGGGGCTGCTATAGGGCTCCTGGCGATCGACGCTCCAGTAGCGTAGCTCCTCGAGCGGAATGGGCTCGCCCGTCACCGCGCAGCGCACGAAGGTTCCGGACCTGCGCACGCGGTAATCGCCGTCGCGATATTCGAGCTCGGCTTCGACAGCGCCATGCGGCGGTCGCTCAAAACGGTTCATGCGCAGCAGACCTGTCACGCGTTCCGCGACGCGCTTCATGGAGGTGATGATCGAAGCCTGTCGCATTGCTCAGGGACTCGCCCCTTTCTACACCCGCAGGGCGGCGCTTGACCAGCGTGAAGCGGCGAGATTGCGCCTTCGCCCCCTTCCTGCTAGCGGAACGCGGGAACCCGGCTTGACCTTCAGCGATTTGGGCGATGACGGCGGCGACACTCGAGCGGCGGCCAGCCGCAATCATCTTCATCCTAATCACGGTCGGCCTGGACATGCTCGCGCTCGGCGTCATGCTGCCGGTGCTGCCGAAGCTCATCGTCGAGTTCGAGGGCGGCGCGGTCGCGAGCGCGGCGAGCATCGCCGGCTTCTTCAGCTTTTCCTGGGCGACGATGCAGTTCCTGTTTCAGCCCGTGCTCGGCGCGGTCTCCGACCGCTTCGGGCGCCGTCCGGTGGTGCTGATCTCAAATCTCGGTCTCGGCCTCGACTATCTGTTCATGGCGCTCGCGCCGTCCCTGCCCTTTCTCTATGTGGGCCGGCTGATTTCCGGCGTCTCCGCCGCGAGCTTCTCGACCGCTACCGCTTATATTTCCGACGTCACGCCGCCCGAGCGGCGCGCCGGACGCTTCGGCCTGCTCGGCGCGGCCTTCGGCCTCGGTTTCATCGTCGGCCCGATGATCGGCGGCCTACTGGGAGACTACGGACTGCGGGCGCCGTTTTATGGCGCGGCGGCTCTGAGCCTCATGAACTTCCTTTATGGCTATTTCATCCTGCCGGAATCGCTCGCCGCAGAAAGCAGAAGCAGGACGCTGTCCTGGCGCAGCGCCAACATCGTCGGCGCGCTGCAGATGCTAGGCGGCCAGCGCGAATTGACGCTCATCGCCGTGGCGGTGTTCTTGTCGTACCTCGCGCATGACTCGCTGCCGAGCCTGTTCGTGCTCTACAGCGACTATCGCTATCACTGGGACACGAAAACGACCGGCCTGGCGCTGGCGGCGGTCGGCGTCGCGCAGACCCTGGTCTCGGGAGGACTCGTCCGGCCCTTCGTCGCCCGTTTCGGCGAGCGCGCGTCGCTTGCCCTCGCGCTGGCCTCGGGCGCGCTCGGGTTCGCCCTCTACGCCTTCGCGCCGAACGGCGCGCTGTTCATGAGCGGCATCGCCTTCATCGCGCTCTGGGGCATGGCCAATCCGTCGTTTCAGGCGCTCGCGACGCGCCTCGCCTCGGCTTCGGAGCAGGGCCGGCTCCAGGGCGCGCTCTCGAGCCTACGCGCCGTTTCCGGCATGATCGGACCGCTGCTGTTCACGCAAATCTTTGCGCTGAGCGTCACCGCCGGCGTGTTTCCCGGCGGGGCGTACTTCCTCTCCGCCGTGCTCCTGGCCGCAAGCCTCGTCGTCGCACGCGCGGCGACCGCGCGCGCGACTTGACCTTCATTCCCCCTGAGGCTCAGCAGGGGACGCAGCGGCAGCACCGCGGCGCGCAGCGGCTGATCCAGCCGGGACCGCATCCGCAATAGCCGGTCGTGCCGTCACAGGCCGCCTCAGCGATCTTTGGGCTGAAGTTCTCGACGGCGCGCGTGCAGGCGTCCTTGAACTGATAGCTTTGCGCATAGGCTTCCGAGGTCGTCAGCATAAGCGCACCCGTGGAAAGCGCGATCGCCAACTTTCGCATGACTATCTCCCGTCCCTTGGGGCTCGATGGACGAGCCTCAGGCTAAACGTCCTGCGCGTCGGGGCGTTCCACGCTCTAAAAAAACTTCGCCGTATGGGTCCTCTCGTCGAGCCCGAGCGAAAAGCGCCGGCGAAGGCTCCCTTTTCGGGACGCTTCAGCCGGCGCAAGTTTGGGAGGAAGAGGAAGGAAATCTGAAAGATCAGAGGCGGTAGCGGATCTGGTCGGTCCAGAAGCGCTCCAGGCGCTGCAGCGAGGAGTTCAACACCTTGAACTCGTCGGCGCTGACCCCGCCGATCTGCTCGACGGTGACCGCGTGCTTGTCATAGAGCTGGGCCACGATGTCATGCACCTCGCGGCCCTTGGGGGTGAGGCTGATGCGCACCGAGCGGCGGTCTATGCGCGAGCGGGCGTGGTGGAGATACTCCATCTCCACGAGCTTCTTGACGTTGTAGGAGACGTTGGAGCCGAGATAGTAGCCGCGCGTGCGCAGCTCGCTCGCGGTGAGCTCCTTGTCGCCGATATTATAGAGCAGCAGCGCCTGCACGGAGTTGATGTCGCTGCGGTTGCGGCGGTCGAACTCGTCCTTGATGACGTCAAGCAGGCGGCGATGCAGGCGCTCGACGAGGGTCAACGCCTCGAGATAGACTGGGCGAACCTCGTTGATGCGCTCGGCGCGGGCCTGCTGCTGCGGGGCTTTCGCTGCGATGTTCATAGTTGTCTCCGTCTTCTTCCCAAAGGCGTGCAAGCATTCGCCTTCCGCCGTTCATGAGCAGAAGTTACCGGGCGCGAATGAATTCCAATTTAAGCAACAGCCTGAATCGCGAATTTACCTAGATGGCTGAGGTTGCGGTGAATCGAGCGTGAAAAGAATGTCTGATTTACGCTGAATATTCCTTAACCTTGCTGGCCGCCGCCGCCCGCGCGCCGGCGGCCAAGGCCCAAGGATTTCAATGCGCCGCTGCTGCCTTTCTTCGGACGGCGGCGCTCCATGACGCGCTGCGCCTCGAAGTCGCGGCCCGCCTCGAAGGTCAGGCCGAAGTAAAGCGCGATCAGACCAAGATCGATTCCGACCAGCCAGTAGCCGCCGAGAAAGACGCGCGGCGTCGTCGCCGCGACGAAAATCTGCGCGCTGGCGATCAAGAGCCACAGCACGCCGCCCCAGGGCGTGGCGAGCCACAGCCCGACGCCGGCGACGAGATCGAGCACGCCGAAGAAGACGATCGCCAGCGCCGCGTTCTGCGGCATGATCTCGAATATCGAGCCCCCCGCGGTCAGGACGACATACCATTGCGCAAGACCCTGCAGCAGCCAGAACAGCGCCATGACGCGCATGAACAGCGTCAGCAGATAGCCCCAGCGCGTGGCCTCGCCGTTTGAGGCGTCGCCGACTCTGATCGCACGGTAGGGGTCGTCGGCGTCGTCGTAGTTTTGCGGCTCGGCCATGGGGCTGCTTCACTGCCCGCGTCTGGCGCGCGCGGCGAAGCGTACAGCCTCCTCAGCCGCGCGGAACAACGCCTTCGCCTTGTTCTCGCATTCGCGCTGCTCGTAGGCGGCGTCGCTGTCGTAGACGACGCCTGCGCCTGCCTGCACATGCATGCGCCCGTCCTTCACCACGGCGGTTCGCAGCACGATACAGGTGTCCATTTGCCCGCCGGAGCCGAAATAGCCGATGCAGCCGCCGTAGATGCCGCGCTTGTCCGTCTCGAGCTCGTCGATGATCTCCATCGCCCTGACCTTCGGCGCGCCGGAGACAGTCCCCGCCGGAAATCCTGCGGCGAGCGCGTCGATGCAGTCGCGGCTTTCATCCAGCTCGCCTTCAACGTTCGAGACGATGTGCATGACGTGGCTATAGCGCTCGATCACGAATTGGTCGGTGACCTTCACCGTGCCGGTCTTGGCGACGCGGCCCACGTCGTTGCGCCCGAGATCGAGCAGCATCAGATGCTCGGCGCGCTCCTTCTCGTCCGCGAGCAAGTCCTTGGCCAGCCGGAGGTCTTCCTCGGCCGTGGCGCCGCGCCAGCGCGTGCCGGCGATCGGGCGGATCGTGACCTTGCCGTTCGAAAGCCGCACGAGAATCTCGGGGCTCGAGCAGACGATCTGAAAATCGCGAAAATCGAGGAAACAGAGGAAGGGAGCCGGATTGATGCGGCGCAGCGCTCGATAAAGCGCGAAGGCCGGCAGCGCGAAAGGCGCCGCGAAGCGCTGCGAGAGCACGACCTGAAAGATGTCGCCAGCGCGAATATATTCCTTGGCGCGCTCGACCATTTCGAGAAAGCGCTCGCGCGGCGTGTTCGATTCCTGCTGGGGCGAAACGAGCGCGGCGTCTGCGGCCGCCTCGCGATGATCGAGCGCTCCCTCCAATGTGGCGGCCACCCCGTCGAGTCTTGCGAGCGCCGCCTCATGCGCCGCGCGCGCCGAGACTCCGGTCTTGGGGCGCACGGGCGTGACGACGGCGACGTCGTCCTTCACGCTGTCGAACACCACCATGACCGTCGGGCGCAGCAGCATCGCATCCGGCGCGCCGATCTTGTCTTCCTTCGCCGGCGCAAGCCGCTCCATCAGGCGGACCATGTCATAGCCGAGATAGCCGAAGACGCCCGCCGCCATTGGCGGCAGATTGTCCCGCGTCTCCGTCGCCGACTCGGCGATGAGCTCGCGCAGCGCCGCGAGCGGCGGCTTGTCGCAAGGCGTGAAGCGGGAGGCGCCATTCAAGGCGTTGCGATCGATCTCGGCGCTCTCGCCATTGACGCGGAAGATCACGTCAGGATCGAGCCCGATCATCGAGTAGCGCCCGCGCGCCGCGCCGCCTTCGACCGACTCGAGCAGGAAGCAATTGCCCGCGCGATGGCGCGAGAGCTTCAGATAGGCCGAGACGGGCGTCTCCAGATCGCCAACTAGGCGGATCGAGACGAGGCAGGGACGCCCCGCCTCATACAGGCGCGCGAACTCGTCATAGGCCGGTTCCGAAAGCTCGGCGCTCACCTGTCGCTGTCTCCGCCGACCGCCGCCTGCAGCGCCTTCTGGTTGATGTCGACGTTATAGGCCTTCTCCAGCCCGCCGACATATTGCTCCAGCACGTCGTTCTCGATGGCGGGCTTCAGCTGCTGCTTGAGGCTTTGCATCTCCGCCGAGTTCGGATCGAATGGCGGCGTCGCAGCCGATATGACCTGGAAGACGAGTTGCCCGCCTTCGATCGGCGTCGCGCCGGCGCCGCGCACTGGCTGCTCAAAGAACTGCACGATCGTCGACGCCGAGTAATCGGGGCGGTTCGCGCGCCTCACGTCGGCGATGTGGCGCAGCGGGAGGCCCAGCTCGCCGGAGAGATTGTCGATCGGCTTGCCGCCGCGGATCTGCTCGACGAGCTCATTGGCCTTGGTCGTCAGCGCCTTCTGCTCGGCGTCTCTCTTCATGGCCGCGACGACCTCGCCCTTGACCTCCTCATAGTTCTTCTGCCGCGATTGCTCAATGTCGGTCACGTCGAACCAGACATAGCCGCCGTCGCGCGTCGCGACCGCCTCATTGTCGACGCCCTTGTCGGAGGCGAAGGCGGCCTTCAGCAGCTCCTGACCCCCGGGAATATCAGCGACGACAGGCTTGCCGGCCTTGTCGCGGCCGAGATCGTCGACCCAATCGATGTCGCGGGTCTTGAGGCCCGTGGCCTGCGCGGTCTCGGCCAGCGACTTGCCGGCGCCCCGCTGCTCCTCGATCGCGTCGTGCAGGCGGCGAACTTCCGGGGCGGTCTTCTTGGCCGCAATCTCCAGACGCAGCTCCGGCGTCGCCTGCTCGAAGGTCTTGATCAGCACCGCTGGTTGGATCTTGCGAATCTGCGAGACGGCATAGCCGAAGGGCGTCGCCGCGATCTCCGCGTAGCCTGGCGCCGGCGGCGCGAAAACGGAGGCCGCCACCTTGGCGTCGCCGAAGTCGCTCTGCGCCACGAGGCCGAGATCCACGTCCTTCGGGGTCAGATTGCGCTCTTTGGCGAGCGCCTCGAAGGACAGGCCACCCTTGAGCTTCTCCAGCGCCTCCTTCGCCTCGGCCTCGGTCTTGAAGACGATCTGCGAAACCTCGCGCTTCTCCGCCGTGCCGTAACGCTGGCCCTTGACCTCGTCATAGAGCTTGCGCACGTCGGCTTCCGGCACGTCCTCGGTCTTCGCGATCGCCGCCGCCGTGTCGGCGAGGATCGTGAGCCTCCGATATTCGCGGGCGCGGAAGGCCGTCTCCCACTGGTGGTAATATTTTTTGATCTCCTCATCGCTGGGCTCAATCGTCGCGCCGATCGCCGAAGCCGGCAGCAGAAAGGCGTCGATGCTGCGCGTCTCGTTGCGGAAACGATGGATGGCCTCGAGCATTAGCCGAGGCGCCTCGAGCCCCGAGGTGATCGAGTCGGTGATCGCCTTGCGCAGCACGACCGCCTTCTGCTCGACAAGGAACGAGCGCTCGGAATAGCCTGCGTCGTTGACGATCTGCTTGAAGCGTTCGGGGTCGAACTGGCCGTTGGGTCCTTGGAAGACCTTTTCGGTCTTGAGCTGGCGCTGCACCTCCTCGTCGCTCGTCGCAAGCCCGAGGCCCTTGGCGCGGGCGTCGAGTGTGGCGTCGGTGATGAGGCGCTCGAGCACTTGCTGGTCGAGCCCGGCGCGGCGCGCTTCGTCATTGGTGACGGCGCGGCGAAGGCGCTGCTGGAGCCGGCGCAGCTCATTCTGATAGGCGGAGCGGTAGGTCTCGACCGAGATCTCGCCGCCGCCGACCTTGACCAGGCGCTGCGAGGTGAAGCCGCGGAACACGTCGCCGATGCCCCATATCGCGAAACTGACGACCATGAAGCCGAGGACGAGGGCCATGATCCCCCGGCCGAGCCAATTTTGCGAGATGACGCGCAGTCCGTCGAACATGTTGTCCTTCCCTTGCCGCCAGCCTTTCGCGGCGGCCTTTCTCGATTTTGGCGCGGACTATAGGGATGCGCGGGCGCCGATGCAAACGAGGTTTTGGCTGCCCTCGCCGGGGTTGCGCCGCTCAGCGCGCGCAGACCGCCCGAGGCCTTGATCGCGGTCGGCGCGCGGCATATGCGCCGCAGTACCCTAGTGGTTCGCCTCAACCAAATTGAAGCCTCTCGGTTTGCGGGCCTGGAGGCCCCCGGTCCGACGGCGCCGCAATGGACCGCTCGCCTCAAAGGATCTCCAGGCTCGCATTGTAACGCGCAAATTCGATGAAGCGGACAACCAGTGGCGGCTAACGCCCGTCGATGAAGGCTTCGACCTGCTCATAAACCTCGGGCCTGCCGAGCACGAGATGCCCGGCGCGCGGGACGGCGATGAATCTCTTCGGCTCCTTCGCCAGCGCGAACAGGCCGCGCGCCTCCGCGATCGGGATGATCGGGTCGCTCTCTCCATGCGCTACAAGCAGCGGCATGTCGACCGCGCCGATGGCGAGGTCGGAGCGATAGGGGTCGCGCATCAGCCAGCCTATCGGAAAAAAACGGTAGCGCGTTTGCGCGACATGCAGAACCGAGAGGAATGGCGAATCGAGCACAAGCGCCGCAGCTTTGTGCCGCGCGGCCAGAATCGTCGCGACGCCCGTGCCGAGCGACTCGCCCATCACCACGAGCCGCCCGTCGGTGAAGCCGCGCCGTTCGGCCTCCGCGAAAGCCGCTTCGCCGTCGAGCAGGAGGCCTTCTTGCGTGGGCCTGCCGGTCGAGCCTGGGTAGCCGCGATAGGCGATCGCAAGCAGCCCGTAGCCGCTCGCCAGCATCTCGCGGAAGCGCAACGCGCGGTCCGCGAGAGCGCCGCCATTGCCGTGAAAATAGAGGATCAGCGGCCGCCCCGGCTGCGGCCGCGCAAACCAGGCGAGCAGCGTCTCGCCGTCCTGCGTCGCAAGATGCAACGTCTCGATCTTTTCCACCCCCGCCTGCGCCGGCGTCAGGAGCGGCCCGCCCGGGAAGTAGAGAAGGCGCCGTTGAAAGAGCGCGAGCACGCAGAGCGTTAGAACATAGAGCGCGGCGACGACCATCGCGGCGTTTCCCACGAGCGCCATGTCTTTTGGTCCCTGCGGTTGCGTGACGAGAATCCGAGGAATTCTTTTGTCGCCCTCTTCGTGTCCTTCGCGCCTTTGTGGTCGGAATCACCACGAAGGCGCGAAGGACACGAAGACTAATAATCCACTCCGACCAAATAGAGCCCGTGCGGCGGCGCGACTTGGCCGCAGCGGGCGCGGTCGCGCGCCTCGAGCGCATGGCGCAAATCCTCGATGCGCCACTTGCCCGAGCCGACATGCTCGAGCGATCCCGCGAGCGAGCGCACCTGGTGATGCAGAAAAGACGGCGCGCTCGCCAAAATCTCGATGCGCTCGCCGAAGCGGCGCACGTCGAGACGGTCGAGCGTCCTGACGGGCGACTTCGCCTGGCACTCGGACGCGCGGAAGGTCGAAAAGTCGAACTTGCCGACGAGCGCCTGCGCCGCCGCATGCATGGCGTCGGCGTCGAGCGCCCGCTTCACGTGCCAAGCTCTGCCGTAATCGAGCGCGAGCGGCGCGCGGCGGTTGTCGATGAGGTAGCGGTAATGGCGCGCCCTTGCCTGGAACCGCGCCTCGAAATCGTCGCCGACCGCCCGTGCGGACAGCACCGCGATCGGGTCCGGCAGCAGATGCGCGTTGATCGCGTCGCGCAGCCGGTCCTCGCGCCACTCGCGCTTCAGATCGACATGGGCGACCTGGCCCAGCGCGTGGACACCTGCGTCGGTGCGCCCCGCGCCGTGGACGACGCGCCGCTGGCCCTCGATCGCGAAGACGGCCTCCTCCAGCCGCTGCTGCACCGACACGCCATTGGCCTGGCGCTGCCAGCCGACGAAAGGGCCGCCGTCGTATTCGATCGTGAGCGCATAACGGGGCATGAGCCGACGACTTGGCCTCGCCTTACTTCGCCTCCGCCGCCGCCTTCGCCTCGACATAGCCGTCGATGAGCTCCGCGCCGGCCAGAACCTCGATCGTCGAAGCCTTGAGCTCGTCGGCATGCAGCGGCTCCGCGCGACCGCCAAGACAATGGCCGAGGAAGCTCTCGGTCAGCGCCTGCACGGCGATCACATTCTCCGGCTGCGCGAAGCCGTGGCCTTCGTTTTTCACTAGGACATAGGTCACGGGAATGCCATGCTCCTTCAGCTTGTCGGCGATCATGTCGGATTGCGCCTTGACGACGCGCGGGTCATGCTCGCCTTGCAGGATCATGAGCGGACGCTCGATGCGGTCGGCCTGGCGCAGCGGCGAGCGCGTCTGAAGGAGCTGCAAGCCTTGCGCCGTCGCGGGATCGCCCACGGCCTTCAGCCATTTCGCCCGGCCGGAAGTCCAATAGGGGGGCACGGTGCTCAGCAGATGCACCAAGTCCGACGGGCCCACCGTGTCGACGCCGCACGCGTAAGTCTTGGGCTCGCGCGTCAGGCCGACGAGCGTCGCATAGCCGCCGTAGCTCCCGCCCGTGATGGCGATGTGGTCGGGGTCGGCGATCTTGCGGTCGATCGCATAGGAGACGGCGTCGATCAGGTCGTCGTCCATCTTGCCGCCCCATTCGTGGTCGCCGGCGTTGATGAAGTTCTTGCCGAAGCCCGTCGAGGATCGGAAATTCACCGAGAGCACGGCATAGCCGCGATTGGCCAGCCATTGCGCATGGCCGGAGAAGCCGAAGCCTACGCGTCCCCACGGACCGCCATGGACGTCGAGCACGAGCGGCGCGGGCTTTTCCGGGCGGCCGGGATGGCCGTCGTCGGAGCCGAGCGGCAGAGTGAGGTAGGAGACCAGATTCAGGCCGTCGCGCGACTTAATGACGATCGGATGCATGGCGGCGAAAGGCGTGTCCGCGAGCTCGGGACGCGAATCATAGAGCTTCTTGAGCGTCTTCTCGGCGCGGTCGTAAAGATAGGCGCTCGGCAGCCTCACGTCGGTCGCCGAGCCGATTACCCAGTAGCGATCGTCCTCGCTGCGCGACTGCAAGCCCCAATCGTCGTTGAAGGTCTTGTACAGGAAGGCGAAGTCCTCGCGCACGCTGTCATCGAGAACATGATAGATGTTGCGCTCGTAATTGGTGGAATAAGCCAGGGGCTCGTGCGTTTTCTGATCCGTGAGCAGGGCGCCCACGTCCGC
>Ga0187784_10005622_pt1 | contig 10121 bp, 8 predicted proteins | sample 1015_SJ02_MP15_2_FD_132964 | JGI IMG/M metagenome (GOLD analysis project Ga0187784, IMG submission 132964) | Tropical peat soil microbial communities from peatlands in Department of Meta, Colombia - 1015_SJ02_MP15_20_MG | ecosystem: Environmental > Terrestrial > Soil > Wetlands > Peat | place... | reverse complement strand
CTTTTCGCGTTTCTCAAAGGCAGCGTATTTCCCGATGATCTGGGGATTCCCCTGTCGATCGACGGACTGGCGATGGTCTTGCTTGGCGGCGTGGGCACGGTCGCAGGCGGCGTTATCGGCGCCGCTATCTATAAGTCCCTTTCGATCTGGGTGATCAGCCACACCGAATATTCGAAGCTCGTCCTTGGCCTGTTGATCATCGCGCTGGTGTCGATTTTTCCGCAAGGCGTACTCGGCGCTTTCTCCGCATGGCGAAGCGGGCGTGCCGCGAGTGAAAAGCCATGAGCATCCTCGCCGTCGAGAATCTCGAAAAGTCCTATTCCGGCTTCCAGGCCGTAAAGGGCGTCACTTTCTCCATGCGGGCCGGCGAGATGCTGGCCCTTATCGGCCCCAATGGAGCAGGCAAAAGCACCTGCTTCAATATGATCAATGGCCAGCTGCTGCCGAGTGCCGGACGCATTCGCATTTTCGGCCGCGACGTTACCGGGATGGCGGCGCGAGAGGTCTGGCGGCTCGGCGTCGGCCGCACCTTCCAGATTGCGGCAACCTTCGCTTCGATGACTGTCGCCGAGAATGTTCAAGCCGCCCTGCTGTCGTATCGCCCGCACTGGGCGGCCGGCCGCTGGGCGGCCCGCTACTACCGCGGAGAGGCGAGTGACCTGCTCACCCTGGTCGGCATGGCGGATCAGGCGCAGCGCAGCTGCGGCGAACTTGCCTACGGTGACGTCAAACGGCTCGAACTCGCCGTTGCCTTGGCCAACGACCCCAAGCTTTTGCTGATGGATGAGCCCACCGCGGGCATGGCGCCAAATGAGCGTGCGGCGCTCATGACCCTCCTGACGCGGATTGCGCGCGAACGCGCGATCGGCATTTTGTTCACCGAGCACGACATGGACGCCGTATTCGCCCATGCCGATCACATTCTCGTTCTCAATCGCGGCGAGATCATCGCCCAAGGACCGCCGGCGCAGGTGCGCGCCAACGCCGAAGTCCAGGCGGTTTATCTGGGCGCCGGCTCACTGCTTGAGGGAGCGTCGCATTGACGACCGCCGCACCGCCCAAACTCGCCGTCAAGGCGCTCAATGCCGCTTATGGCCGCGCGCAAATTCTCTTTGACATGGCGCTGGACGTCGGCACCGGCGAGGCGGTGGCGCTGGTCGGCCGCAATGGCGCCGGAAAATCAACAACCTTGCGCGCAATTCTTGGTCTCGTTGCCAATTGCGCCGGCGAGATCGCCTTCGACGGCCAGTCGATAACGCATCTTCCGGCATACGAGCGGGTGCGGCGTGGCCTCGGCTATGTGCCAGAAGACCGCCGCATATTCTCAGACCTGACGGTCGACGAGAATCTCGAGGTCGGCCGTCAAGGCTTCAGGGCAAGCGCGCCGCAATGGACGCGCGAGCATCTTTTCGAGATCTTCCCGAACTTGCGCGAATTGCGCCGTCGATTCGGCGCCCACATGTCCGGCGGCGAGCAGCAGATGCTGGCGATTGCGCGCACGTTGATGGGTAACCCGTCTCTTGTCCTGCTCGACGAGCCCTCCGAAGGTCTCGCGCCGAAAATCGTCGAGCAGATGATCGAAGCGATTGTGGCTATGAAACGTGAAGGCTTGAGCCTGCTGTTGAGCGAACAGAACCTCCGCTTCGCACGGCTCGTCGCCGATCGCATCTGTGTCATCGAGAAAGGGCGTGTCCGCTTTTGCGGAACGACCGCCGAATTCGATGCGCGCCCGGACATCCGCAACACCTATTTGGCGCTGTGAATGTCGATCCAGGCCCGCCGCCAAAGCCATACCGCCGGGGACGCCTATGAAAGCCAAGCAAGCCCTTGAGGAACATCGCAGTGCGGACGACTACACGCTCGCCGAACAGATCGGCTTCGTTCTGCGCCAGGCGCATCAACGGCACACGACGATTTTTGCGTCGCTGATGATCGAGGGTCTTACGCCCACCCAATGGGCGGCGCTCGCCAAGCTTAAGGAGATCGGTCCCTCGTCGCAGAATTTGCTCGGCCGGCTGACCGCGATGGATGCCGCGACGATCAAAGGCGTTATCGATCGCCTCACCAAACGCGGCCTCACCAGAACCAAGCCCGACCCCGCCGACCGGCGCCGCCTGCTCGTGACGCTGACCGAGCGGGGCGCGGCGCTCTATGAGCGCGCCCGGCCGATCGCCGCACGCATCACCAAACAAACGCTGGCGCCGTTGAGCGAACGCGAGCGGCCGGAACTGTTGGAATTATTGGCAAGGCTGACGTGAGCGCCCCAACGGTCCACCCCGTCCGACGCATGTTACGCGACGATATTCGGCACCTTGGTTGCCGGCGGCGTGTTGCGGCTGCGGTGCGAGCGCACGATCCCGTCGATCACGGTCATGCCGACGCCGGGCAGATCGCCAAGCCGGACGCTGTCGAGCAGGGTCTTGCCGCCGGAGTGCTGCGCGCGATCGAGAAAAACGAAATCGGCCGCCCGGCCGACTTCGATGAGACCGCAGTCGAGCGCGCGCAGCTTCGCAGTGTTGCCGGTCGCGAAGCAGAACGCCGTTTCGGGGGGAATTTCACCGAGCGAAGCGAGCATCGATATCATCCGCAAAATTCCCAGCGGCTGCACCCCCGAGCCTGCAGGCGCGTCGGTGCCGAGAATCACGCGGTCGAGCTGGTTGAGCTCCTTGGCGGTACGCAATGCGAACAGCGCGGCACGCTCATTGCCGTTGTGCACGAGTTCGAGCCCCCGCCGGCATTGCTCGCAAAGGCATTCGATCTGGTCGTCCGGCAAGGCGGTGTGGCCGCCGTTGATGTGGCCGATCACGTCGGTATCCGCCTCCAGCACCACGTCCTTGTCGATGAGGCCGGAACCGGGGATCGAAGGTCCGCCGGTATGGATCGTACTGTTGATCCCGTACTTGCGCGCCCAGGCAACCATCTTGCGCGCGGTCGGGCCATCCTTCACGCCGCCAAGACCGACCTCGCCGAGATAGCGTATGCCGGCGCCGGCAAGTTCAGCGAAATCCTGTTCTTCCATACCCGGTTCGATCACCGGCGCGCCGGCGTGCACTTTCACGCCGTTTACGCGGAAATTTGAAAAACAGCGCTGGGCCGTGATCGCCATGGCCTTGAGGCCGACAACGTCGCGCGGCCGGCCTGGAGTATGCACCTCACCGGCCGAGATCATCGTGGTGACGCCGCCGTGCAGGCAGGAGTCGATCCAGTTGAGCTGGCTTTGCCGGGGCGTCCAATCGCCGGCGACCGGATGCACGTGGCTGTCGATAAGGCCCGGCGCCAGCGCCACACCATTGGCGTCGACGGTCGTGGCGGCACCGGAAAAATCGAGGTCGCCAGCGCGACCAATCGCGCTGATCAGCCCATCGATCGCAACAACGGCGTCGGCGTCGAGGATCGGCCTTGCGAGATCGCCGCTCAGCATGAGGCCGACATTCTTGATTACGAGTTTGCCGGCGCCGCCCTTTGTGGCCTCGTCATGCGCCATGTGATTTTTTCTCTGGGCCGCTTAGCGGATTTCTTCCATTGAAGCGCACGTGCCGACCTTTGCGCAAGAGGACTGTACCGAGCGCGGCGCGCGCACTCATCCGATTTTTGCCTGTCGGGATTGCCGTCATGTCGTGGTCACGAAGCACTGCCAAAACACTTAAGGACGCAATGAGCGGACCTTCGCATGGCAATATTTGCAGCAATTTTAGCGATGTGGGCGCTCGGCCTTCTCAGCCTTGCATTTTCATTGCCACCGGAATTCTGGCAAGACGTCGAGAATCGCAAAGCCGAAGACGAAGCAATCACCTGAGGGTTTCAATTGATTGATGTTGCCGCCCCGACGGGCTGCAGCGGGCGCAGGCGCGATCGCTCTTTTGCGCCGCTCACCAGAAAATATTTGAGTGCGAATTTTCCCTCGTAGGCCTGAAGCGGCATGCCGCAAATAACGCACGCTATCTGCGGATTGTCGTCGGCAACCGACTCCATCTCGACGTGAACGACCTTATATCTGCCGCCACAGTGATTGCAGCTGAAGCGTGCAGACTGAGATTCGATCATCGCCATTTTCATCGGATAGAAAGCAAGCGTCATCCACCAAGCATATAAGCAGCCCTACGACTTGATCCATGTCAAGGCGCGGCTGCCGTACCAATTTCACCACGACGGTTCCACTCGGGAAAGCCCCACCGCAAGGCTTCCGGACGAGCGGGGCTCAGTCTAGCGGCATTCGCAAAGCTTTTGTGACAGACATCGCGCCGACGAGGCGTGCCATCATTGGCAATTTGCCTGGCGTATTCGACACGGCGTCACTGGCTTCGATATAAATTTGGTACTATGGCGAAGGGTCAAGAAGCCCGTTTCAAATGCCCGCACTGCGGCGCCGCCTACAAGATTGTTCGCGAAAGGGCACACCCAACATCGAAGAATCGTGAGACGACTTGCGAGGTTTGCGGTGGCCCGCTGCATGGACGTCGCGGGGGCTTCGTCATAAGATACGTTCTTGCCGATCCCGCCGGCGAGCGGAAAAAGCCTTGAAAAACGCGCCGACAAGAGCTCGCTATCGCTGACAAACATCGGTGGTTGCGTTTAATCGTGCCTGCACTAGCTTCGACGCAAGAACTTCAGCGCGCTGTCGTTGACCAGACCGAAACGCAGGTTGAGCAGGTCGAAAATATAATTCTGGTAGAGTTTCCAGGGCTTTCGCGAGCCTTGGCGCGGAAATTGGTCGATCGAGCGCCGGATATAGCCTGACGAGAAATCGATCAGTGGCTCCGGCTTGACGGACGGATCACACAGGTGCGGCGTGCATTGAACGTAGCCGTGCCGATCCATGTAACTAATCAGCCGGCCGACATAGGCGCAAGTCAGGTCGCACTTTAGTGTCCATGACGCATTGGTATAACCGATTGCTGCGGCAAAGTTCGGCACTTCGCTGAACATAACGCCTTTGAAATTCATTGTGTCGGCAAATTTGACCGGCTTGCCGTCGACGACGACTTGCATACCGCCGAGTAGCTGAAGTTTGAGTCCTGTCGCAGTGACGATGACGTCGGCTTTAAGCTCTTGCCCCGATCGCAGGCGAATTCCCGTTTCGGTGAAGCTATCGATCTCGTCCGTCACGACATCGGCCTTGCCGGCCTTGATGGCGCGGAAAAAGTCCCCGTCGGGTGCGAGGCACAGGCGCTGGTCCCAAGGATCGTAACGCGGCGTGAAGTGAGTATCGACGTCATAGTCGGCGCCAAGCTGCTGGCGGACTTGCGCCACGATCCATTGCTTGACCGCCTGCGGCTTGCGGCGCGACACATTATAGAAGTAAAGCCCAAAAGAAATATTGTACCAGCGCGCCAGGCGATAGGCGATGCTTCCCGGCAGACACCGGCGCAGCCACTTGGCAACCGCGTCTTGCGATGGCCGCGCGACAATGTAGGTGGGCGAACGCTGCAACATCGTCACCTGTGCCGCAGTTTCTGCGATAGCGGGAATGATCGTCACCGCCGTCGCGCCGCTGCCGATCACTACGACGCGCTTTCCGGCATAAACGAGTTCTGCCGGCCACTTTTGCGGGTGCACGACGCGGCCGCGGAATTTCGCGACACCGGCGAACTCGGGCGTGTAGCCCTCCGCATAGTCGTAATAGCCGGTGCAGCTGAAGAGAAAGCCGCAGGTGAAGCGAACCGGCGTTTGTTCGGTTCCACGTTGCGCCTCTACCGTCCAAACGGCCTCGGCGGACGACCACGAAGCACTCTTCACCCGGTGGTGAAAGCGAATTCTGCGGTCGATGCCGAAGGCTTGCGCGGTCGCACGAATATAGGCGCGGATTGACGCGCCGTCGGCGATGGCGGAGCTGGTTTGCCAAGGCCGGAACGAATAGCCGAACGTGTACATGTCGGAGTCGGAGCGAACGCCGGGATAGCGGAATAAATCCCAGGTGCCGCCGATAGCGTCCCGGCTCTCTAGAATGATGTAGGACTTGCCCCGGCAATAGGCCTTTATGTGATAGGCCGCGTCGATGCCGGAGAGTCCGCCCCCGACGATGATGACGTCAAAATGTTCCGGCTTGGCCGATTCCATCGTTACGGTCAGTCGACCGGCGCCAGCACCGCTTCGCCGGCCACGGTGCGTTGCGCCATACGCGCAATGAAATCGGCGCAGTGATCGGCCGAAGTGATAACAATCATGTGTCCGCCATCCTCGATCAGCTCGAAATGCACGCCGGGCACCTTGGCCGCCAACTCTCCGCCGTGCACGGCGTGATCGAGAAGAAGATCGTTCGTTCCAAACAGTATCCCGACCGGAACGGTCAGGCTGCCATACCGCTGCGGCAGGTGCGGGAGGTCGTCAACGGCGGCCATCAGGTCACTTGATGCGGCGATGTAGCTGCGCGGCCGCAACGTCAACAATCCGCCGCCCCTGATCGCATAATCGGCCGGCACTGCGCCGGAACCAAACACGGTGCCGAGCACAAGCTCGCGATAGATGATCGACATGGGAATTGCCAGCGTCCAGCCCATAAGCCGGCGCATGAGCCGGGAGCGAACGTGGAGCCCGCGAAACAGCGGCGGCACGCCCTTTCCCGGCTGCGTCGCCGGCGCGAGCAGCGCAAGGCCCCCCACCTTCTGCGGATGGTCCAATGCCAGTGCCAACGCGATCGCCCCGCCCAAGGAGTGGCCGACCACGAGCGGCCGTTCGAGCCCGAGCGCCTCGATGAAGCCGGCGATAGTCCGCGCCTGGACGGCGAGCGCCGCCGAGCCACGCCGCGGCCGTGTGGAGTATCCGCTGCCGGGACGGTCGAGAATGATGACCCGGTGATTGCACTTAAGCCGGTCGAGGAGCGAGTGCGCGAAATTATGCATTTGCCCGCCGAGCCCGTGAATAAGCACGAGCGGCGGCCCTGCCCCTTCATCGAGATAGTGGATACGCGCACCTTCGACTTCGACGAAGCGCCCGCAGGGGGGCAGCACTTTCTCAACCCGTCGTGCCGTCCATGCGGCGAAAAGCGCGAGCCCGCCCAGCATGAGGCCGACGAGTAACAGGCCGGCAGCAACGATCCAGGCCGCAACGATCATCGGCACGCTTCGCTTGCCTGCCCGGCTGCCCATGCGCCGGTATACGTCGAAATCGCCTTCATCCCTTCAACCATCGTCCGCGCACACTCCAGTAGCTGGCAGGCATCAGCCGTGCCAGGGGGCCCATCCCCTCCGCGGCGCCAACCCGGAGTTTCGATTTGTAAATAGCGCACATTTTATACCAAGATAACAAGTGAATAATCGCGCGGCGCCGTTGGCTTACCGCACAGCCATAAGCGGCGCTGTCGTCTCGCTCAGGGAGAAGTGTGAATGCCTGCCAAGAATCTGGAAGAGTTGCTGCAGACCGTGACGAACCCGGTCGCGTTGTTGCGCAATCAGCAAACCGGACCGAATGTCTATCCCGGCGTGCCGGCCGAATATACGAACTGGCGCGACGAACAGCAGGCCTGGCAAAAAACCTGCGTATTGTTCAATCAGTCCTACCACATGGCCGATCTGGCCGTGGAGGGACCGGATGCTTTCAGGCTTCTGTCCAGGCTGTCTATGAACAGTTTCAGGAATTTCGAGGTCAACAAGGCAAAGCAATTCGTGCCGTGCAGCCCCGACGGCTATTTGATCGGCGATGTTATCCTATTTTATCTGGCCGAAAATAAATTCAATCTCGTCGGCCGCGCACCGGCCCTGAACTGGATCACCTATCACGCGCAAACCGGAAAGTACGACGTCAAGGTCGAGCTGGACCAGCGCTCGGCGCTGCGCTCGGACGGAAGGCGAAAATCCTTCCGTTTCCAGATTCAGGGCCCGAACGCGATGCAGGCCATCGCCAAGGTCCTCGGTAGGACGCCGCCGGAGCTTAAATTTTTCAACATGACGACACTGACGATTGCGGGCAAAACGGTGCGTGCGCTTCGTCACGGCATGGCCGGTCAGCCGGGCTGGGAACTTTTCGGCCCTTGGGATGAGGGCGAGGCCGTGCGCGAGGCGTTGGCGAAAGCCGGCGAGGAATTCGGCCTGCGCCTGGTTGGCGGTCGCGCCTATTCTTCCAACGCCCTGGAATCGGGCTGGATACCGTCCCCGCTTCCGGCCGTTTACACCGGCGAGGCGATGAAACGCTATCGCGAATGGCTGCCGGCCGCAGGCTACGAAGCTTCGGCCACGATCGGCGGCAGCTTCTATTCCGACAGCATCGAAGACTATTACTTCACGCCCTGGGATATGGGCTACGGCGCCTTCATGAAATTTGACCATGACTTCGTCGGCCGCGAAGCGCTTGAGAAGATGTCCAACGGCCCTCACCGTAAGAAGGTCACGCTGGCGCTTGATGACGCCGATGTAACGCGTACGATCGGCAGCACTTTCCAGAAGCACAACCGGGCAAAATTCATCGACTGGCCCTCGGCGGTCTATTCGATGCATCCGTTCGATCGCGTGACCGTGGACGGAAAGACGGTCGGAATTTCCACTTGGATCGGATACAGCGCCAACGAAGGCAAGATGCTGACATTGGCGGTGGTCGACGCCGTTTACGCGGAGCCCGGCACGGAAGTCATCTTCGTGTGGGGCGAGGAAAACGGCGGCTCCGCCAAGCCGACGGTCGAGCGCCACACGCAGACACACATGCGGGCAATCGTCAGCCCGGTGCCATACGTGGAAACGGTGCGCAAAACGTATGCACCTGGCGGCTGGCGGGCGGCTCATCTGTAAGGTCGGCCGGCAAGCCTAGAGGGCAAGCCGCGACGCAATGTCGAAACATTCGGGCGCGCACGCTGCTCGATCAAATCACACCGGCCTCTCGCTTAATGCAGGGCCCTGTTACTGGCACGCAACACTTTCACGGAATCTTGCAATTCGTTCAATGTTCTGCGCGCCCTACCCTTTGCCGCTCTCGCCGGCAGGTGTATCGCTTAAACCTTATTGCTTCTGTGAAGCATATTTAATCCAGGTTGGTTGCGATCGGGGCGACCGCTTGCTTCTTGAGGTGGTACATCCCACCGCGGCGGGTGCGATAATGCGTAATTTTCTGATTGCCTGGCTGGTTCTTGCGATCGTCGTCGCAATACTTGCCTTGGTCGCTTTTGGCTACGATCTCCGGCAGTTTCCGGCGTTTTTCCAGGGTCTCTCGATCGAGCGCAAGGCGCTCATTTTCGGGATCGGTATTCTGGTACTCTGGCTGATCGGAACCGCGCTTTGGCAAGCGGATCGGCTTTCCAAGCGCGACGGCCAAATTTCGCTTCTGCAGAAACGCCTCGACGGCGTGTGGCTGTCCGCCAAGGCAGCAGAACAGCAGCAGGGCGAGCTCCAGGCCGGCATTGGCGCTCTTTTAAACACCGATCCGGAGGAAACCCTCACCTCGCTGCAACAGCGTCTTACCGACGCGGAACGGCGAACCGCCGTCCAGCAGACCCGGAACGAACCAGCCGATATGCAACAGCGGGTACAGGAAATTCAGGACCGGCAAAAATCCCTGCGCCAGCACATTGGCGAGGTCGTCGATGCCCGACGAGCCAGCGATCCGATCTTGATCGAACTGAGGGACCGGCAAAAGAATATCGAGACTTTGCTCGGAGAGATTGAAACGCACAACAGCGGTAAAAGCCTCGCGGAAGTGCTGGATGAAGCTGTTGTTAAAGCCGGTCAGGCGCAGGTGCGCCTCAAGGCCGGCCAAAACGCGCTGGAAACGCTGACTCGACTGAGAGATGAGCTGAGCGGATACCAGGAAGACATGAAAGTGTTGCAGGATTCCCAGAGCGGCCTCGAAACGATCCTGAAACAGGCAAATGATTTACGGAGCGACCTCGCCCGCAAGCTTGATGTAACCGAGGGAAGCGGCAGTGCGCGATTGGCCGCCCGCACGGAAGCTCTGACCAAGAACAAAAACGACGCCGAAAATCGGATGATTGCCGTCAAAAACAGCCTGGCGACCGTTCAAACAATCCGCAAGGATTTAAGTGTGCTTCTGCAACACCAGGCGGAAGTGGAACGCGCACTTGTCGAATCCGCCACCGACGAGAAGGGCACCGACATCGCCGTTCGCATGAGCGACGCAACCCGCTTCCTAGCCGAGGCCGAGGCGCGGATCGCTCAGCTGAAGGACATGCTGGCCAAACT
>Ga0187784_10005621_pt1 | contig 10122 bp, 5 predicted proteins | sample 1015_SJ02_MP15_2_FD_132964 | JGI IMG/M metagenome (GOLD analysis project Ga0187784, IMG submission 132964) | Tropical peat soil microbial communities from peatlands in Department of Meta, Colombia - 1015_SJ02_MP15_20_MG | ecosystem: Environmental > Terrestrial > Soil > Wetlands > Peat | place... | reverse complement strand
AGGTCATTCGCCGCGGATTTCAGCGCTAACTATCAGGTGGGCAATTATCTGACGATGCTCGGCAATGATAAAGACTTCATGCCGACGCGGGTCTCGTACAAGCTCAACCTGCACGGCCCAAGTGTGACCATCCAGAGTGCTTGTTCGACGTCGCTGGTCGCGGTATGCCAAGCGTGCACAAGTCTTCTGACCCATCAGTGCGACATGGCACTAGCCGGTGGTGTTTCCATCACTTTTCCTCAAAAGCGCGATTATCGATACCAGGAGGAGGGACTGGCCTCGGCGGACGGCACTTGCCGGAGTTTTGATGCGGACGCTTGCGGAACAGTGTTCGGCCACGGCGTTGCTGTAGTTCTTCTGAAACGTCTGGAGGACGCGTTGGCAGATCGCGATCCGATTCTTGCCGTAATTAAGGGGTTTGCCCTGAACAATGACGGCTCCGACAAGATCGGATATGCGGCGCCCAGTATAAACGCGCAAGCCGACGTTGTTGCTATGGCCCAGGCAGCCGCCGACATCCATCCCGACACTGTCTCCTATATCGAAGCGCACGGTACGGCTACTCCGCTTGGGGATCCGGTCGAAATCGCCGCTTTGACTGCTGCTTTCCGGCGAGGAGGAGCTTCGCGCAATCAATATTGCGCAGTCGGCACTGCGAAGACAAACATCGGACATCTCGACATCGCAGCGGGTGCAACGGGCTTGATCAAGACCGTTCTTCAGTTGCAACATGAACTTATCCCTCCGCTTCTGCATTTTAAGTCTTCGAATCCCAAGATCGATTTCCAAAACAGTCCATTTTTCCCTGTCTCGAAAGCGATCGAATGGAAGCGCGGTAGTATGCCCCGAAGAGCCGGTGTGAGCGCACTTGGCATTGGCGGAACCAATGCTCATGCGGTTGTGGAAGAGGCGCCGCTATCGTCGTCCTGTCCATCCAGAAAGACCCAACTACTGTTGCTGTCAGCCAAAACACCAGTTGCATTGGGATCTATGTCTGCGCGCTTGGCGAAATATCTTGAGGACCACCCGGAAAGTTCTCTGGCCGATGTTGCGTTCACTCTGCAAAGAGGGCGGCAACGATTTCGGTGTCGTCAGGCGATATGTGCTTCGAACCCGGCGGAAGCCATTCAGAGCCTGCGATCAATGGATCGGGAGATCACTTCGACCGCGCTGGCGCCTACCGACTCGCCGCCTCTCGTCTTTTTGTTTCCGGGCCAAGGCTCTCAATACGTGAATATGGGTCGAGAGCTCTACGAAAGCGAACTACTATTTCGAGCGTCCGTGGATCGTTGCGCGGAATGTCTAAAGGATCACCTCGGACTCGACATACGAACAGTTATCTATCCGGAAAACGCCGAAGCAACCGCCAAGGCAAGACAGCAGATTAATCAAACCCGAATCACGCAGCCCGCGATTTTCACTTTGGAGTACGCGCTGGCGCGTCTCTGGATTTCATGGGGTATCAAACCCTCTTTGCTCATTGGCCACAGCGTCGGTGAGTATGTGGCCGCTGTTCTTGCCGAGGTCTTGAGGCTGGAAGATGCCATAGGCCTGCTCGCCGCCAGAGCGAGGCTGATGCAAGGTCTCCCGGGAGGATCGATGCTCGCAGTGCGGCGGAGCGTTTCAGAACTCACGGGAATGCTTCCTGACGATGTTGCAGTTGCAGCGAGCAACAGCCCGGTGTTGACCACGCTCTCGGGGCCGAGTCCGACGCTGCAGCAGCTACAGTCGAAATTTGAAGCTGCGGGTACCTTCTGCCGTTTGCTGCAAACCTCGCATGCGTTCCACTCCCCGATGATGGATCCCATTGTGGAGCCATTTGCAAAACTGGCCGATGCTGTGCCGCACAAGAAGGCCGCGCTGCCTTGGATCTCAACGTTCACCGGAACGTGGATGGACAAAGAACCTGGCCCGGACGGGTCATACTGGGCCGGGCAATTGCGGCGCACGGTTCGCTTTGGCCAGGCGATCGAAGCGGCGCTGCAAAGTGGGGCAACCACATTCCTCGAAGTAGGCCCTGGCCAAGCATTGACCCAACTCGTAAGGCAGCAGCCTTTTAAGCCGGCTGCTCTCGTCACCTTAACCTCCCTCGGGCCCGACGATGCCGATCCAGTGGATCTTCGTGCTATGCTCAACTCCCTTGGTCGTTTGTGGTTGAAGCGCATTGAGCCAGATTGGGCAAAGTTTTACTCGAACGAGGATCGAAAAAGGCTCGCTTTGCCGACGTATCCGTTCGAACGGAAGAGTTACTGGATATCCCCTCCCAGTAAACCAATCGAAGCCTGCGCGATTGGTGCGTCGGTAACCTCGGCACGAAGTGATGCAGGGAACGGCAGATCTGGCCGAGTGCACACAGAACTATCTGACGCAGCAGGCGACACGTATTCAACCTCCCCCAACTCATTTGTCACGGAAGATACGCGTAATGCAACCTGCCGCCTCATTGAGAGGCAGGTCGAGCTCATGACAGAGCAACTCGAAATCCTTCGTAGGCGAACTGCAGTGGGGGGATCGACAAATGCCTTCTGATGAACGACGCGAACGACTAGTTCAACAGGTTCGCGAGATTGCACGCGACTTGTCGGGCGTCTCGTTAGAGACTATTAGCGAACACGCGAGTTTTCTGGAGCTCGGTTTTGATTCTTTATTTCTGACGCAGCTGAGCAGTGCGTGCCAGAAGGCATTCGGCGTGCGCATCACGTTCAGGCAGCTATTCACGGATCTGAAATCTGTTGCGCGTCTGGGCGCATATGTGGATGAACAACTGCCCGCAGACCATGTTGTTCCAGCCAGAACGAGCACGGTGCAGAAGCCTGTTCCGGCCGCCGATACTCGGGCGTTAGCGTCCGGTCCTCCGCCCTCGATAATTGCTGCACCAGTTCCCTCCCAGGTTTCGTCGCGAGTGGAACCACGCACGACTTCTCCAGCGTTATCTTCTCCCCTCACGGTCCAACAGGCCATACCTGTCGCTGGGTTGGAACGTATGCTTTTGCAGCAGCTCGAACTGATGGCTGCGCAATTGCGATGTCTACAAGGCTTCCCGGCAGATCTTGCGATGCCTCTACCTGAGCTACAAAGCGCCGCTCGATCGGCTTCTGCTGGCTTGCCGGCACCAGTTTCAAATGCTCCAACTGTCGAAAGTGTTCTCAACCCATCTCAGGTGGGAAGTGGAGCAAACACTGAGCCGACCGAAAAGCCGAAAGAGCAGCCACCAGTCAAGATGTCTTCTGGTTTCGGACCCAGTGGGGTCGCGGATGCTGGATCGCAGCCACTCTCGCCTAGCCAGCAAAAGCACCTGGAAAGATTAATCAGGAACTATACGCAGAAAACCGCTGGTTCCAAGGAGCGCACCCAGCAATATCGCAGGCATCTTGCAGATCCTCGCACAGCGGCCGGCTTTAATCCGCTGTGGAAGGAGATCGTGTACCCCATCTGGGTCCAACGATCCAGCGGGTCGAAGCTTTGGGATGTGGACGGTAATGAGTACGTCGACTTGCTGAACGGTTTCGGTCCTATTTTCCTCGGACACGCGCCAAACTTGGTCACTAGAGCGATTGAAGAGCAGCTGAGCTGCGGGTTTGAGGTTGGTCCCCAGACGCTGCTGGCTGGTGAAGTCGCCGAGATGATCTGCCGACTAACAGGCATGGACCGGGCCAGTTTCACCTGCACCGGGTCCGAAGCAGTACAAGCCGCTATGCGACTGTCGCGGACTTTCACTGGTCGAGACAAAATTGTAGTTTTCTCGCGGGATTACCACGGCAACTTTGACCAGGTTCTCGTTCATCAGGCAAACCGCGATGGCCAACTATGCACCATGCCCTCTGCTCCTGGCGTCCCGTTCCGGAGCGTGGAAGATACGTACGTCATGGAGTACGGGACGGAAGAGGCACTCAATCTAATCAAGAAGTACGCTGGAGAAATTGCAGCTGTTCTCGTGGAACCTGTGCAGAGCCGAAGGCCAGATTTTCAGCCAAGAGAGTTTCTACAAGAGCTGCGCCACATCACCCGGGAATCCGGGATTGTGCTCATTTTCGACGAAGTTGTCACGGGATTCCGATGTGCTCCGGGAGGAGCGCAGGCTTACTTTGGCGTTGAGGCTGATCTCGCTACATACGGGAAGGTCATCGGTGGAGGTATGCCGATTGGTGTTGTAGCTGGCCGAAGTTCGATTATGGACATCTTTGACGGTGGCTTCTGGCGATACGGAGACGGGTCCTTTCCGGAGGCGGGTGTCACCTTCTTTGCCGGCACTTTTGTTCGCCATCCCCTGACCATTGCGGCAGCACACGCAACTCTGAAGTATCTCATCCACGAAGGACCTAGCCTGCAGAAGCGGGTTTCCGACAAAGCCGGCAAATTTGCGGATCGAGTGAATGCACTTTTCAAGAAATATGACCTGAAGATTGACCTGCCGCGGTTCACGTCCCAGATGTACCTGCGCAATGAGGAGCACGCCGAGCTAGCCCCATTGTTCGGCGCTCACCTTCGTTATCGAGGCGTCCACATATTAGAAGGTTTCCCGTGCTACATGACCGATGCCCACACGGACGAGGATATAGAGCATCTGGAGCAGGCCTTCACCGACAGCGTGGAAGCGATGGTAGAAGATGGCATCATTGGCAATCGCTCGAAACTCACGACTAGCAGTGACTCTGATTTGAGATGGCATCCGGCACCAGCGACTTGCTCTCCCCTGCCGCAGTCGGCAGGCACGGCCCAACCGCGAGCCCGCACTATCGAATACTCTTCAACCGACCTGCAAAGAGAGATGTGGATTGCAGCACGGATGCGTCCAGAAGCTTCCGCCGCGAGCAATGGAACCAATGTTGTCGAACTGGTTGGACCCATCAATGTTTCGGCTTTGGAAGCTGCCATCGCGGAAGTTGTGAAACGGCACCATGCCCTCCGAACGACCTTTAGCGAGGATGGAAACACAGTGGCTGTGCACTGCTCGATGCCGATTCCATTGCGTTGCCATGATCTGAGCGAGTTGACTCCCGCTGATGCCGCCTTCCGGCTTACCGCAATTCTCGCGGAAGATGCCCGACAGATTTTCGACCTGGCGAAAGGTCCCCTGGCGTCTTTTCAGCTGATTAAACTGAGCCCGGACCGGCATCTCTTTGTGTTTACCGCGCAAATGATCATCTGTGACGGTTGGGGATTCAAAGTCGTGCTGGAAGAAATCAGCGGGCGCTACGCCGGATTTGTTGAAGGACGCGAGCCATCAATTAAAGCAGCGACGCAGATGGAGGAATATGCGTTATGGCAAGCGCAAGAACGGGACTCAGTTGAGGCAAAGCAATCGGACGAGTTCTGGCTATCTCAATTCACAACTCCGCCTTCACCGCTTGATCTACCCACGCCAGTTTCTCGGCCACGCATTCGTTCGTATGAAGCCGGTCGATGCAATCTTCGCCTGACGCCGCAGTTGTACCAAAGCATCAAGCGCGCCTCACATTCGCTTGGGAGCACTCCCTTTGCGCTTCTACTAGCGGGATTCTCAACCTGGTTATATCGGATTAGCGGGAAGGACGATTTCACTGTCGGAGTTCCATTCGCTGGTCAGGGAGAACTTGGCTTCAACACGATAGTGGGCCAATGTGTGCACACTCTGCCCTTCCGCTTTAAGCTCAGCAAGGACACACCCTTCTTGGATGAACTTGCCCGAACGCAAAAGCTGATCCTGGACGCACAAGAGCATTGGCGATCGAACCTCGGGACCATCATTCAGAAGCTGGACACGCCAAGCGACCCGAGTAGAATTCCGTTGGCACCTGTGATCTTCAATTTGGATCCTGCGCTGACTGGGGTTCAGTTCTCGGGCTGTACCTCGCGCGTCACCTCGGGGCCACGTTACTACTTCCATTATGACCTTGGTTTTAATCTTGTGGACGAAGGCGAGACACTGCTGGTCGAATGCGATTACAACAGCAACCTCTTCGAGAACGAAACCGTTCGTGATTGGGTCACTGGCTTCCAGAGTCTTATGGAAGCCGTTACTTCGGACGGAAGGCAATTGCTCGGGCAATTGCCCGTGCTGAGCGACAATGCGGCGCCAAGATCGTTCCAGCCATCGAGGTCTATTCCTGCTTCATTGTCTGGTAAGAGTTTGCAAGCAACAACGGATGACTACCTGGCGCCCTGCAACGAAACTGAGGGACGTCTTGCTCAATTATGGTGCGAGACACTCAACCTCGAGCGCGTAAGCTGTTCAGCAAACTTCTTCGAAGTGGGGGGGCAGTCGCTGTCTGCGGTATCTTTGTTTGCAAAAATCGAACACGAGTTTGGAAAGAAATTACCGCTCGCCACTCTGTTCAACGCTCCGACGATCGAAGCGCTCGCAACTGTGTTGCAAGGGGAAGATGGTCGCGGCTCGTGGTCATCTCTCGTCGCGATCAGTCCAAGTGGATCCAAACCACCGCTGTTCCTGGTCCACGGCGCTGGCGGAAACGTTCTTCTTTATCGCAATCTAGCTCAATATTTGGCTCCCGACGTTCCTCTGTACGGGTTGCAGTCCAAGGGTTTAGACGGAAAGAGTCAACCGCCCAGCGCCGTCGAGGAAATGGCAGATTGCTATGTACGGGAGTTGAGAACTATCAGGCCTAAGGGACCCTACTACTTAGGGGGCTATTGCCTAGGCGGGACGATCGCCTATGAAATGGCACAAATTCTCCACCGGCAAGGCGAGGAAGTACCTCTGGTCGCGATGCTCGATACCTACAACTATAGCCTTGCTTTGAAAGTTAGTTTCCGGTCTTTCTTATACCAAAAAGCCAGGTTTCATCTCGCCAATATGTCTGCCCTGCGACCGAGCCAGATGGTGACGTACTTGCGAGAAAAGATGAGGCTGGGACTTGGAGGTGAGCTGGCCAACCTCAAGACCTCGATGCCGGGTTCGAGCGTAGCCAGCGTGAGTCGGGCAACATCGGGTCCCGAAGCAGCGATACAAGCTATCAATGACTATGCAGCAGAGCACTACAATCCAGTTCCTTATCCGGGACGACTCACGCTTTTCAAGCCTCGCTTCAACTATAAGTTCTACCCTGATCCGAATATGGGGTGGCGTGATCTGGCTGCCGCACTCGACATCGTGGAGGTCGCCGTGAATCCGCACTCTATGTTGCTGGAGCCACATGTGAAGGTGTTGGCCGCCCAATTGAAAGAGCGTATCAATTGGGAGCGGGTTGCTCCTGGTTCGGAACATAGAGACTCGGAACTGGTGGAGAGCGTGGCGTGAGTTCCGACACCCTGCATGCACTAGAGACAGATGCCAGACAACATGACGTCTGTCAGCCTACGAACGCAGCTACGCTACCCTTGCATTTGAAGGCAGGCGACTTGGTGGTAGTGCGCAGTCCTCAGGAAATCTTAACCACCCTAGATGCGAATGGAACATTAGACAACTTGCCATTCATGCCGGAGATGCTTGAGTTTTGCGGGAAGCGCTTTACTGTGCTGAATCGCGTCGTACAGTCGACGATCGATGATGCCTTCCTCGTCAAGCACATCGAGTCATTCGTTCGAGAGTTCCACAACAACGACGTCGTGACTCTACAAGGTGTCCGCTGCTCTGGGCAAGAACATGACGCGTGCCAGCGGGCCTGCACAATATTCTGGAAAGAGGCATGGCTCAAGCGCGCCGAGCATGACGAATCCAGCCGCGGCCTCTTCACGCAACAGCACGCAAGAGTAACTCCAGATAACCTTCGTCCTTTATTCAAGACAAAGATCGACTCTCAAAAGTACTTTTGTCAGTCCAGTGAGTTCCTGAAAGCCACACGCCACTTGTCGAGTCTGCAACGTGTCAAGAAGTGTTTTAGTGCCGTGGCTGCAGGGAACATCACCGTCTGGGCAATGGTGAGGCGCCTGCTTGTTTGGGCGCGGTGGAAGGCACATTACAGGCTGCTAGGCGAGCATCTTTGCGGAACGTCAGAGAAGACACCCACGGAAGCCCTTGGTTTGAAGCCAGGAGAATTCGTGCAGATCAAGACTCTGTCCGAGATCCGTGCAACCTTGAACGAGCGTGGACGTAACCGTGGTCTACATTTCAGCGCGGACCAACGTCCGTTCTCTGGGCGTCGCTATCGTGTACGAAATCGTGCGGACAATTTCATCGCAGAGGGCACTGGGGAAATGAAGCACTTCCAGAATACCGTAATGCTGGAAGACGTACTCTGTGACAGCGCCTGCTTCGCTTTCGGCGGATGTTATCGCTCCGATCTTCTCTACTGGCGAGAGATTTGGCTTCGGCGAGTCGAGACACCTACCCCGCTTGCACCCTCGTCGGAATAAGGTAATAGCCGTACGGCGCACGCTCATGCGGAAGTCTGTCGACGTAACATGTGACGGCCGAGATGATTCCTCAAATTGCAGAGCGGAGCCGATGGCTGATGCGGCTGGGAGTGGATTGGATAGGAGATTGGCTGTATGCAATCGATACAGTCGAGGCAGGCCCCCTGCCGCTCGCAAAAGAATGCAGCCGATTTGGAGACCCCTTCGTAAATGGCCCCGTCAGTTATTGGATCTTACATTCCTATCTTGATTGCAAGAAACTTCGAACTGACGAGATATTTTACGACATCGGCTGCGGCGGCGGCCGCGCCGTCTGCATGGCCGCCCGACATCGAATTGCGAAGTGTGTCGGAATCGAACTCTCGGAGAGTTTCGCTGCAAAAGCAAGAGCGAATGCAAAGTCCCTTCGTGGTCGTCTCGCCCCAATTGAGGTTCGAGTGGGAGACGCAGCCGACATGGATTACAACGACGGCACTACGTACTATTTTGGTGATCCGTTCGGTGCCGACACAATGCTCGCGGTGCTGAACCGCATTCACAGCAGCCTGAAGGACTACCCGAGATCTATCCAGTGTATTTTCATACTGCCGGTCGCGGAGCAACCAAACGCAGTGCAGCAGGTTATCGCCGCGAGCGGCTGGCTGCAGTACATGGATCACAAGCACCTACGGTACTCCGCGATGCGAGCTGAATACTGGGCATATGTACTTCCGGACAGCAAGAGGTAACGATGCCTTCCGCCAGGCGCCGCGAACGCGGCAATCGGACGCCTTACGGTTTCGTTTTGATTTCACTTAGATTTTGGGTTGTCGGCTCTACTGTCGCCCTTTTTCCTCTCCATACTGCGCAGTGCGAGGACTTGGGCACTATTGGACTTCCTGGCAATCGGCCGAGCACGTAGCTGTCCGGAGAAAACCGGAGATTCTATGGCACGCCAATTCAACACTCCGTTCGATAGCATAGAGAATACACAAGGCTATCTTCGCCTGCTTTCTGAGGAACTTACCCGCGTCTTGGAGGAGCTCGAGGCTGAGGGAAGCCATGCATCTGCATCGGCATCATCCCGTTACTTGGATGCTCTTCGCTTGGCATGCTACAAAGTGCAAAGGCTACAGCATCACGTTCGGGCAAGCGGGCGAATTCTGAATGACCTTCGTCTCATTAGACGACTATTTGACACTCACGGCGATAGGATGCGGAAGGCGTCTGAAAGTACTCAGCCACCAGCAGCAGAACGTAAACCGCTCGGTCTCTGGAGCTCTTAGAGTGCACGCTCTTACAAGCTCGCGCGATTCGCCGTCTGCGTGACGAATTCTCTTTCGACCACTCAAGGGCAGCTATCTCACACTGGCCGTAGCCGGGTTCTCGGTCAAGACCTGCAGAGGCGAAGTATCAGTGGCGTCAGCGAACGTGATGGCGCGAATCAGGCTTCCGAAACCGCTTTAGAGTCAGCGAGATCTCGGGTCAGCGAGTGACCGCAATGCTCGGGAACATAGTTTCAGCGAGCGGAAGATGCCATGAGCGCTTTCCCAGTCAACACAACTTGTTAGAATCATCGTTCTTAATTTTCGGATTGTTACGGAACGGAACAAGTCCGGAGCAGAAAGATCGGTTTTCTGCTAACCGGCCCGCCGGGTTCGTCGGCTGTAATTCGGTATACCAGTTGCCACTCTCGGCGCGACCGATCAACAACAGAGATTTCTCGCTTACAGCTACCTCCCGTGGAGAGTGATTTAGAGCCGCAGAATCCTAGGGCCGTCAGCGGAGCCGCTACCTAGTACCGGCAAATCCGATGAATAATCGATCGCGATACATCGAGTTGTGTGGTTT
>Ga0187784_10005620_pt1 | contig 10122 bp, 8 predicted proteins | sample 1015_SJ02_MP15_2_FD_132964 | JGI IMG/M metagenome (GOLD analysis project Ga0187784, IMG submission 132964) | Tropical peat soil microbial communities from peatlands in Department of Meta, Colombia - 1015_SJ02_MP15_20_MG | ecosystem: Environmental > Terrestrial > Soil > Wetlands > Peat | place... | reverse complement strand
CTCGCGTCGGTCGCGCAGTCGAAAACGACCAATCTGATGAGCGCCCAGATCGTCGCGCTGGACGGGCAGGCGGCGACGCTCAAAGTTGGCGAGCGTTACCCGATCATCACGTCCGGGTACTACGGCACCGCCACCGGAACGGGCACGGTATACGCCCCGCCGCCGACGGTCAACTTCCAAGACCTGGGACTGGTGTTGAAAGTCACGCCATCCATTGAAAGCGGCGATGCGGTGTCGCTCGACATCGACGTCGAATACAAACTGATCGCCGGCGCGAGCGGCATCAGCGGCATCCCCATCATCTCCAATCAACAATACACCGGCAAATTGAGCTTGAAGTTCGGCGAATGGGGCGTGGTGGCCGGCCTGATCCAGTTGACGTTTTCCGACACGCGCAGCGGGATGCTGGGATTGTCGAATATCCCCGTTCTAGGCCGCCTGTTCAGCAAGAATAATGTGGAGAAAGATTCTTCCGAAGTTTTGATCGTGCTGAAGCCGCATCTGACGGCGTTGCCGCCGTGGGAATATCTTCCGAAACCGCTCTGGGTGGGGACGGAAACGCGTCCCATTACGAGCTTTTGAGCGCGTCCCAGTATTGCGCGGCCACCTTTTCTAGGGCATGTTCCGCGGCGATGTGCGCTGCCGCTCTGCCTCCGATTTCGGCGCAGGCATCTCGATCGCGAGCGAGCCACAGAATGATTTCCGCCAGCATCTCCTCTTCGGCCGGGCCGGCATCCACGCGCAGGCACGCATTTTCCGGAATGCGCGCGATTTCTTCGCCCGCCGTAAAGATCACCGGCTTCCCGATGCCCATCATCCGCACCGCGATGCCGGAGGTTTCGCCCGCCGTGGGAAATCGCAGATTGACGCATACATCGGTGGCCGAGGCATAGCGCCAGAATTCGTCCTCGGGTAGATAATCGCGGCGCAGGATTCTCGTTTCGGAAAGCTGAGATGCGAGCGCGCGTTCGAGATCTGACGATGCGAATGCCCCGGCGAGCAATAATCGCGCGTCGGCTCCCGCGGCCCACACGCGGCCCATCGCCCGCAGCAGCGCGGGCACGCGCTTCGATTCGCGCAAATGGCCGAACACGCCCACCAGCAACGTTCGCGGATGCACGCCGAGCTCGGCGCGGAATCGCAAGGTGTCGATCAACGAGGGAAGCCGCGGAGGCTTGAACAGGTGCGGAATCTCGATCACGCGCGCCTCCGGCGCATGCCGCTTCACCGCGCCGGAGGCGGCCGGATTGTGCACGATCACGGCTCTCGATCCGGCGGCGATGCGCTTCAGCATCGGATATTCGAAATAGCGCGGGTCGGCGGCGGAGCGCGCGCGATGGCGCCAAAGCTCGCCCGCGAATCCGCGCATCCATTCGCCGTAGTTGTAGACGAATTCGCCGGTGTAATGAAATTCGTCGAGCAGGCCGAGAAAGAAATGCTGCAACACCGCGTCATGCAACACCGCGACGCCGGGGCGCTGGATGGCGCGCTCGTAAATCGCGCGATGCAGTTGATTGTTGCCGATGTGATAGAGCGCAACGCCCTCGCGCCCTTCCACTTGCATGTCGCCGTGCTGGCGCAGCGCATCGAGCAGCGTGGCCGCGTAATCGGCGACCCCTGTGGGCGCCGGCGGAAGCGGGGCGAAATACCCGACTTTCATTTGACCCGCGGCCCGAACAGAGCCGTGCCGATCCGGATGTGCGTGGAACCTTCCTCGATAGCCGCTTCGAGATCGTGCGACATTCCCATGGACAATTTTTCGAGCCCGTGCTCGCGGCCCAGTTCGGCGAGCCTGCGGAAATACGGCCGCGTCACTTCCGCGTGCTCATTCCACGGCGGCATCGTCATCAGTCCCGTCAGCCGGAGATTCGCGCAGCCTCGAATCGCGCCGATCAGCGCGGGCAAATCGGCGGGCGCGGCGCCGGCTTTCGATTCTTCCTCCGACAGCTTCACCTCGATCATGACTTCGAGCGGGGTGGCGGCCGCCTGATCCAATCGCCGCGCAAGTTTCTCCGAATCCACCGTCTCGATCACCTGAAAAAGTCCGGCCGCCGCGCGCGCCTTGTTCGATTGAAGATGCCCGATCAGATGAAACTCGGCGCCCGTCAGGTCGGCCAGCGCGGGATGTTTCGTCTCGAATTCCTGAACGTAATTTTCGCCGAATCGCCGCAACCCCAACTGATAAGCCTCGCGCAACACCTCCGCCGGAAATTTCTTCGTCACCGCGATCATCGTAATCTCCGAACGCGCGCGTCCGGCGCGCCGCGCGGCCTTCCCGATTCTTTCCTCCACCTGCTCCAGCCGTTCACGCAGCATGCTGTTTCGAGTATACGAGGCGGCCGTCGATGTACACCTCCTGCGCCGTTTCCATTCCGAAAAAGTACGCCAGCTCGCGATGATCGCCGCAGTCGTGGATCGCGAAATCGGCGCGCTTGCCCGGTTCGAGCGACCCGACCTCCGCGCCCAGGCCGAGACTGAATGCGGCATTGATCGTCGACGCAGAGATGCCCTCAGCCGGCGCGATTTTCATCTGCGTCGCCGCGATCGAGAGGATCATCGGCATGGAGGGCGTCGGCGAAGTGCCGGGATTAAAATCCGTGGCCAGCACGATTGCGAGACCCGCCGCGATCATCGCGCGCGCGGCGGGATAGTTTCGCGATCCCAGCGCATACACCGCGCCCGGCAGCAACACCGGCTGCACGTGAGCATCATGGAGCGCCGCGATTCCCGGCGCATCGGTGTGCTCCAGATGATCCGCAGTCGCCGCACCGAGCTCGGCCGCGAGCCTCGCGCCGCCGCCGTTTTCCAGTTGATCGGCATGCATCCGCAACCCCAACCCGCGCCGTTTCGCGGCTTCGAGAACCCGGCGCGCATCGTCCACCGGAAATACGCGCGGCTCGCAGAACACGTCGCAAAATTTCGAGAGCGGCGCGGCGCGCGGCAGCATCTCCTCGATCACCAGCTTCAGATATTCTTCGCGCCGTCCATGATATTCAGCCGGCACTTCGTGCGCGCCCAGGAACGTCGGAACCACGCGCAGCGGCCTGATCTTGGCGATCACGCGCAGCAGCTTCAATTCATCGCTCACCGAAAGACCGTAGCCCGATTTCGCCTCGATGGTGGTGGTGCCGTTGCGCAGAAACCAATCGGCGTGGCGCGATGCGGCCGCGAGCAGTTCTGCTTCGCTTGCCGCGCGCGTGCGCCGCACCGTCGATCGAATGCCGCCGCCCGCCGCCGCGATCTCCGGATCGCTCGCGCCTTCCGCGCGCTTTTCGAACTCGTCTGCGCGATTCCCCGCGAACACTGGATGGGTATGCGCGTCGACGAACCCGGGCATCACCACACGTCCGCCGGCATCGATCACCTGCGTCGCCGCGTCCATTTCGATTTCGCGCCGCGGCCCCACGCGCTCAACGCGTCCGTCGCGGATCAGCATGGCGCCATCGGGAATCACCTGAAGCTCGCGCAGCTCCGCGCCCACGCGCGGCCGCGCGGGACCGGCGAGCGTCACCAGTTCCGAACAATTCAGAATCCCCAGAACGCTCATTCTTCCATTGGGATGCGAATGCCCTGCTCGTGCGCGACCTGTCTGGCGCGCTCGTATCCGGCGTCGGCGTGGCGAACAATGCCCGTTCCCGGATCGGTGGTCAACACGCGCTCCAATCGCCGCGCGCTCGCCTCGGTGCCTTCGGCCACCACCACCATCCCCGCATGCTGCGCGTATCCAATGCCGACGCCGCCGCCGTTGTGAATCGATACCCACGAGGCGCCCGCCGCGACGTTGATCATCGCGTTGAGCAGCGGCCAATCGGCGATGGCGTCGGAGCCGTCGAGCATGGCCTCGGTTTCGCGATACGGCGACGCCACCGAACCCGTATCCAAGTGATCGCGCCCGATCACCACCGGCGCGGCGATGCGGCCTTTGCGGATATATTCGTTCATCGCCAGGCCAAACTCGGCGCGCTCGCCGTAGCCCAGCCAGCAGATGCGCGCGGGCAATCCCTGGAAACGAATTTTTTCAGACGCGAGCTTCATCCAGCGCGTCAGGGTTTCATTTTTCGGAAACAGCTCGAGCGCCAGCCGGTCGGTGGTGCGAATATCTTCCGGATCGCCCGAAAGGGCGGCCCAGCGGAACGGACCGCGGCCTTCGCAAAACAGCGGACGAATATATTCCGGCACGAACCCGGGAATCTCGAACGCATTCTCGACGCCCGCCTTCTTGGCCTGCGCACGAATGTTGTTGCCGTAATCGAAGGTCACGGCGCCCATGCGCTTCAGCGCCAGCATCGCGCGAACGTGTTCGCCCATCGCCGCGATTGACCGCTCGATATATTCTTCGGGCTTCGCGCAGCGCAGCGCGAGCGCTTCCTCGAGCGTCATTCCGTTGGGAACATAACCGTTCAGCTCATCATGCGCGCTGGTTTGATCGGTCAGGATATCGGGAACCGCGCCGCGGCGCACCAGTTCCGGCAAAATGTCGGCACAGTTGCCGATCAGGCCGACCGAAATCGCTGCGTCCTTCTGGCGCGCCTGATCGACCATCGCGAGCGCTTCGTCGAGGCTCGCGGTCATCCGGTCGCAATAGCCGGTTTCGATGCGTTTCTCGATGCGTCCCGGATCGACGTCGATTCCGAGAAAACACGCCCCGGCCATCGTGCCGGCGAGGGGCTGCGCTCCGCCCATGCCGCCCATCCCGCCCGACACGATCCATTTCCCGGCGAGCGATCCCCCGAAGTGACGCACGCCTGCAGCCGAAAATGTTTCAAACGTTCCTTGCACGATTCCCTGGCTGCCGATGTAAATCCAGGATCCGGCGGTCATCTGGCCGTACATCGTCAGCCCCAATCGCTCCAGCCGATGAAATTCGCTCCAGTTGGACCAATGCCCGACCAGATTGGCGTTCGCGATCAGCACGCGCGGCGCCTCGTCGTGCGTGCGAAAAATGCCGACCGGTTTTCCCGACGCCACCAGCAGCGTTTCGTCGTCCTCCAGCGATTCGAGCGACCGCACGATCGCGTCGAACGCCTCCCAGTTTCGCGCCGCCTGCCCCGTGCCCCCGTAAACGATCAGGTCCTGGGGGCGCTCGGCGACCTCGGGGTCCAGATTGTTCATCAGCATTCGCAGCGCGCCTTCCTGGCGCCAGCCCTTCGAGCGAAGCGCACGCCCGCGCGGCGCTCGAATCACGCGGTTCATTTCTTTAACATACCGCGGCGCATTCGATGCTAGCCTGAGTGCTGGCATGTGGTCTTTTCGTGGGCGCTCTGTTTCCCTGCGTGTTCTTGTGCAGATGATGACCGTGGGCGCGTTCACCGCGCTGGTGAAAGTGGCGGGCGCCGCCAAGGTGATCTTCACCGCGCGAGCCTTCGGCATGAGCGATGCCCTGGACGCCTACCTGATCGGCTATCTGCTGCCCTTGTTCGTGTGCGACACGCTCGCCGGATCACTCAGCTCGGCGCTGGTTCCGACCTTCATCGAGGTACGCGAAAAACAGGGCCGCGCCGCGGCGGACCGCCTGTATCAAAGCGTGCTCGCCTCGGGCGTGGGACTGCTGGCCCTGGCCGCCGTCGCGGTCGCCCTGGTGGCGCCCTGGGTTTTGCACGGGCTCGCCTGGAGTTTTCACGGCGAAAAATTCTCGCTCACCGTTTCACTGGCGCGGATGATGCTGCCGATCATGCCCCTCAGCGCGTTCATCGTCGCGTGGCGATCGGTGCTCAATACAGAAAGCAGGTTCGCGCTGCCCGCCGCGCTTCCGGTCGCGACGCCGCTCGCCGCCATCGCCTGTCTTCTCGCCTTCAGCGCACGTTGGGGAGTCTATTCGCTCGCGGTCGGAACCGTCGCCGGCGTAATGATCGAAGCCGCAATGCTAGCCGTCAGCGTGTTTCGCTGCGGATTTCCCGTCCTTCCTCGATGGTGGGGAAGGACGGTCGCATTCGATCAGGTGATGACGCAATACGGTCCGGTGGTCGCCGGGGTGCTGCTGGTTGGCGGCGCGCCGCTGATCGATCAAGCCATCGCCGCCACCCTCGCCCCCGGCAGCGTCGCCGCGTTGAATTACGGAACCCGCTTCACCCTGGTCATGCTCGCCGTCGGTCCCGCCGCGGTTTCGACGGCGATTCTCCCCCACTTTTCGCGACTGACCGTCAGCGAGGATTGGACCCAGATCCGCCACAGCCTGCGCGTCTACGCGGCCATCATTCTTTCCGTGACCATACCCGTCGTCGCGCTGCTCATCGCCATTTCGACGCCCTTGGTGCGCATTTTTTTCGAGCGTGGCCAGTTCACCGGCGCGGCGACCCACGTGGTGGCCACCGTGCAGCGCTTTTCGCTGCTCCAGATTCCTTCCTCGATGGTGATGGCCCTGCTGCTGCGGCTGGTTTCCTCGATGAAGGCGAATCAACTGCTGCTGCGCGCGGCCGCGTTCGGAGCCGTGTTGAACCTCGTGCTGGATCTGGCGTTGACCCGTCTGATGGGCATTTCGGGCATCGCGCTGTCCACGGCCATCGTCGAATTGGCGAGCCTCATCTATGTGTTGCGGCTGGTCCGCACGCATCTGCCGGCCACGATTCACGCCGCGCCCAGCGGCGCTGCGGCTTCGTGATTTGCCCCGGGGTGATCGATTTGAAAGCGCAAGCCAACACGGCGTAGTGAGACAGGCCGACATGTTCCAGCATCCCGACCGATACGAAAATCATGCTCATCAATCCTGCCGATCAAGAATAAAGATGTAAACCGTCGGATCTTCCGGCGCGTCCAAAAAATGTTGATTTGTGACCGCGTCCTTCGAGGTGAAAATATGTTCATTAGAAGCCTGCTACTGATGTCCGCGCTGTTCACGTGCGCCTTTGGACAGGAAGCCACCACGCCGGTCGTGATTGTGCGCAACTATAGTTTTCCTCCCGTCGGGCTCGCCAATACGGAGACGGCCCAGGTCAACGTGGTCAATACCGCCACCGCTTCCCCTGCTGCGGGAGCCGCCGCGCCGGCATGCAGCGGCACCATCACGTTCACGAATGCGAGCGGCGCGACCGTTGACACCGTCAACTTCACCACCACCGGATCGAACATTTTCTCGACCGATCTCAGCTTCGGCAAGCTGGCCAGCTCGGGCAACCGTGCCGAGTTCATCGCCAACGTAGAGTTGAACACGACGCCCGGATCCATGGTCCCCTGTTCTGCGGCGTTTTCGCTCGAGACGTTCGACACGAGCGGAGTCACCGGAACGCACGTGTACCTGTCGAGTTCTGCGGCCGCCGCTCAGGGCCCAATACTACCGCTCATCGGGCATTGACCTATCATAAAATGAGGGGTTCGCGCCGTTAAGAAAAGACGGCGGATTCGTGCGCCTATTCAACATGCTGACATTTCGGAAGTTTTTTACTGGTGCTGCGTTCGGGGTCTTGGCTTTCGCGGTATTCGACTCGCCCCCCGCCTGCGCGCAAGGCTACACCATCAACACCATCGCCGGGAACAACACGGCAGGGTACGCCGGCGACGGCGGACCCGCGAACGTTGCCGAGCTCAACCAGCCCGCCGGTCTCGCCGTCGATGCGAAGGGGAACCTTTATATCGCGGACACTCTGAACAACGTCGTTCGCATCGTTTCCGGCGGCAATATCAGCACTTACGCCGGCGACAACACGCCGGGATACACTGGTGATACCCAAGCCGCCGTCAGCGCGGAGCTCAATAGTCCCGAAGGCCTTGCCCTCGACTCCTCCGGCAACCTCTACATCGCCGACAGCGTGAATCAGGTGATTCGCAAGGTCGCCACTAGCGGCACCATCACCACCTACGCCGGAAACAATAAAAACGGTGCGGGATATGCGGGCGACAGCGGAGCCGCCACCAACGCGCAGTTGAACGGGCCCACCGGACTCGCCCTCGACAGTGCCGGCAATCTTTATATCGCCGATTCGGTCAACGGCGTGATTCGCCAGGTGCTGGCCTCGAACCAATACATCTACAGTCTGGCCGGCGCCGGCAATACCGGCGGCTTGCTCAACCACCCCGACGACGTGGTAGTCGACTCATCGGGAGCCTTGTATATCACCGACACCGACAATCGCCGCATCGTGAAATATTCGAGCAGTACCATTACGACTCTCGCCGGGAACTTCACTTCCGGATTTACCGGCGACAACGGCCCAGCCCTCAATGCCGAACTCGACGATCCTGTGGGCCTGGTGAGGGACTCGGCCGGGAATATTTATTTCGCCGATACATTCAACAACCGCATCCGCCGCATTTCGCCGGATGGAATCATTACCACCATCGCGGGGGGCGCCAATCGCGGCCAGACAGGCTACTCGGGCGACGGCGGACCGGCCACCGGCGCCCAACTGAATTTTCCGAAATACCTGGCGATCGATTCGTCGGGAAACATTTACGTCAGCGACACCGGGAATAACGTGGTTCGGGTGCTCACGCCGCCGCATGCTCCCGCGATCACCGCCGGCGGAATCGGCAACGCAGCCAGCTATGCCACCGAGCTTGCTCCCGGCGGTCTGGCGACCATGTTCGGCAGCAATTTTTCAACCGCCACGGTGAGCGGCACCGTCACTTCCACCACTCCGCTTGCGACGATGCTCGACGGCGTCACGGTCAGCGTGAACGGCGTCAACGCGCCCATTCTTTACCTCAGTCCGGCGCTCATAAACTTCCAGGTGCCCTACGAAACCGCCGCCGGTTCTGCCAGCATCCTGGTCAACACAGGCGCCGCTACCAGCAACACGGCGACGGTTCCGGTGCTCGCGGCATTGCCGGGCATTTTCGTGCTGCCCACCGGTCCGGCGGTGGAAAATCTGGTCAACGGCGCCTACAGTTTAAACACGCCGCAAAACCCCGCCGCCGTGGGAAGCACCATCGTCGTCTATCTGACGGGCCTCGGTGCAGTGTCGCCCGCGGTCGCCGACGGCGCGGTCACGCCGGCGAGCGGCCTTACCTCGGCGACTGCGTCAGCCAGCGCCACCATCGGCTCCGCAACCGCCAACGTTTCGTTCACCGGGCTAACCCCGGGATCGTTCGGGCTCGGGCAGATGAACATTCAAGTGCCTGCAAGCCTTGCGCCTGGCAGCTATCCTCTGGTGGTGACCGTCAACGGCCAGACCAGCAATACGGTTTCCATCAGCGTGCATTGATCGTCTGCGGAACGGATCAAAAACCGGACGATTCCGCAATAAATCGCGTCCAATTTGCGAGAATTGCTCCTGCAATTTTCGGCCAAATTCCATGCGGCGCGCCTTCGACGATCATCAATTCCGTTCGCGCCGGAATCGCGGCCAGCGCCGCGCGCATTTCCTCGATCGATCCAAATGGATCGCGCGTCCCGTGAGCAAAAAACGCGGGCGTTCGCAGTTGATCAAAGTGTTCCGTGCGAAGCTGCCGCGGCTTGTCCGGCGGATGCAGCGGATACGACAACAGCAACAACCCGTCGGCGAGCGCCGGATCCTCCGCCGCGGCCATGCTCGTTTGACGCCCGCCATAAGAGTGCCCGCCCGCGAATACGCGGCCCGGCGCCAGTTTACGAAGCGTGCTTACGGCCTCGCGGATGCCTTCGCGATCGCGCGCCGCCTGCGCCGGAAAAGGCGGACCATGCGGGCGCGCCCGCCGATAGGGCAGATCGAATCGCAGCGCCAGGTATCCTGCGGCCGCGAACTCCGTGGCGATCGATCGAAGCAGCGGCGCTTCGCCATTGGATCCCGCGCCATGTGTGATCGCGAGGGCGTCGCCTGAAGTCTGGTTTCCCGGCTCATGCAACCAGCCTCTTACGGCCTCCGTCTCAAAGAATTTCGCAGACAATTTCGCCTTTCCCCCACACCGCCTGGCGTCCGACGCCGGTCCATCGCGCGATTTCGAGATACGGCAGGAATTCGGCGAGATCGCCCTCATATTCCGCCTTGCCGACGAATCCTCCGAGCGAATGCCGCTGCCCGGTAGCCCGGCTGGTGCGCTCCGCATCCACGCGGCGAATTTCGCAGCACGTCATTCGAATGCGCGCCGCGCGCTCGCCCATCGATTTGAAATCGATCTCCAGCGGTCCGTCGCCATAGAGAGCGCGGAGCGTGCTGACGCGGTCGCGAATCCGCGCGAACAGCGTGCCGAACTCCGGACGATCCGCGCCTT
>Ga0187784_10005618_pt1 | contig 10124 bp, 5 predicted proteins | sample 1015_SJ02_MP15_2_FD_132964 | JGI IMG/M metagenome (GOLD analysis project Ga0187784, IMG submission 132964) | Tropical peat soil microbial communities from peatlands in Department of Meta, Colombia - 1015_SJ02_MP15_20_MG | ecosystem: Environmental > Terrestrial > Soil > Wetlands > Peat | place... | reverse complement strand
TAACGCTATGCGCTTTGCTCTATGCGCTCTGCGCTTATGTCCATGATAAGGGCTTCGCACTTGGCCCACAATTGGGGATCCCTGAAGTGCATCAGCTCTATGGCTCTGGCCGGGCACTCGGCCACGCAACTGCCACAGCCTTTGCACTTGGCCAGATCGATCTCTGCCTCGCCCTTCGCATTGATCACCGGCACTTCATAGGGACAGACCCTCACACACGTCAAACAAGCCGCACACCGTTCACCCTCCACCACCGCTACCACTCCACCGACCTGAAGGGCATCTTGAGAAAGGATTGTAGCCGCCCGGGCTGACGCAGCTTCGGCCTGGGCAATGGTTTCATTGATCGATTTTGGATAGTGGGCCATTCCACAGAGATAGAGACCATCCGTTGCAAAATCGACTGGCCTCAATTTAACATGGGCCTCTAAAAAGAACCCATCCAACGTAAGGGGGAACTTGAAGAGATTCGCCAGTTCTTTGCTCCCTTCATTAGGAACCACCGCTTCAGAGAGAACCAGAAGGTCTGGATGGAGCGAAAGGGAAAGATGAAGCATAGGATCCTCTATTTGGACAGACAACTGACCATTGGCAAGTACAACAGAGGGTTTTTTCTTTTCATCAAACCGTACGAATAGAACCCCCTTCTCCCTCGCCTGAGTATAAAAGGCTTCTTTGAAACCATAGGTCCTCATATCTTTATAAAGGATAGTCACTGAAGCTTCGGGATAAAGCTCTTTTATCCTGATTGCATTCTTAACTGCGACATTGCAACAGATTCGGCTACAGTAGAAAATTTTAGCAGGATCTTCATCCCACGGGCCTACACATTGAATCATCACAATGGATTTGGCTTTTGAAAGAGAGGGAGCAGAAAGGGAGATACGTTTCTCAAATTCCTCCTGGGTGATAACCCTTGAATCCTCACCTAAGAGATAAGCTTTGCCTCGATACTCTTTTCCACCCGTGGCAATGATCGTGGTTCCATGGTCTAAGACTCTTTGAGTGGAACCGTTGGCAACCTTCGTCTTAAAATTTCCCACTGCTCCTTCGTGTTCTACAACCTGATAACCCTTTAGAACATTGATTTTTGCGTAGCGCTCGACCCTCTTTACCAATTCCCTCAAATACGTCTGTGGTTCTCCACCATTTCCGCTGTAAAAGATTTGTCGAAGCCTTCCACCTAACTCCTTTTCTCTCTCAATTAAAAAGACTTGATACCCTTGTTCGGCCATGCTCAGGGCGGCTACCATCCCAGCCAAACCACCTCCGACGATAAGGCAGTTGTGAACTAAACTTCTCGGAACCTGATGGAGAGGCTCTAGATTCCTGGAGCAGGCAATGGCCATCCGGACAAGGTTCTTTGCCTTCTCAGTCGCCTCTGCCTTAAGGTTCATGTGGACCCAGGAGCATTGGTCACGGATATTTGCCATCTCAAAGAGGTAAGGATTAAGACCTACTTCACGGATCGTGTCTCGAAAGAGCGGCTCATGCGTCCTCGGTGTGCAGGAAGCCACCACAACACGATTCAGGCCGAGTTCCTTCACTCTTTCCTGGATCAACTTTAGGGAGTCTGCAGAACAGGTGTAGATGGTATTCTCAACGTGGACAACTCCCGGAAGGGATTTCGCAAATTCAACAACTTCCTTGACATCCACAGTTCCAGCGATATTTGTTCCACAACTACAGATAAAAGCTCCGATACGGGGTTCTTCATCGGGGGGAACCTCTCTTTCAGGAGGATATTCCTTCTTACGAACGAGCGTCCCCCGGGCTTCTCCAATTACAGAAAGGGCCTTGGCCGCTGCGCCACTGGCTTGAATCACACTATCAGGAATATCTTTAGGCTCTGTAAAGGCTCCACAGGCGTAAACACCGGAACGGCTTGTCTCAATTGGTTGGAAGTCTCGGGTGAAGCAGAATTGATGTGGATCGAGTTCAATGCCTGAAGCCTTCGCCAACATTTGAGCATCTGGAAGGGCTGCCATGCCAATGCTCAATATCGCCAGGTCAACTCGCTCCTCTTTATTAACGGTACGACTTCCATCGGAACTTTCGTATTGGATAAGAATGTCCTTTGTCCCAGGATCCTCTTCCAATCCAGAAATGCGGCAAGGGATGTACTGAATTCCTTTTTCTTTCCCTCTTTCAAAGTAAGCATCAAATCCTTTCCCAAATGCCCTCATATCCATTTGGAAGATCTTGATCTCCACTCCTGGGATATGCTCCATAGCGAGCATCGCTTCTTTAGTAGCGTACATGCAGCAGACCGAACTGCAATAATCGCGCTCCTTCTCTCTCGATCCGACACACTGGAGAAATGCGATCTTCTCTGGTTCTCGATGATCCGACGACCGACGAGTGACATGGCCTCCCCAGGGACCCGAGGCGCTTAGCATCCTCTCAAATTCCATGCTCGTCACAACATTGTTATAACGACCATAGCCAAGTTCGGGCGAAAGTTCCGGTCGATAGAGAGAGTATCCCGGTGAAAGGATGACGGATCCTATCTCTAATTCTTCCATCAGATCAGCCTGTTGGTGATCGATCGCTTCTCTTTTACAAACCTGGACACAGAGATGGCATTCTGAACAGATGCCGCATGCGAGACACCGCGCGGCTTCCTTCTTCGCCTGTTCCTCGGTGAGGACCAACTCCACTTCTCGAAAATCTCTGATCCTCTCTTCCTTTGGCAGCATGGGGACTGCGGTCCTTAGCGTGAGGTCTACTTTCCCTTCTTCTACCATCTGATTGATTTCTTCTTTAGATAGGTCAACCACTGGAAGGGGAATCTGCTCTCGTGGGGTGAGGAGATCAACGCCTCTAAGATATCGATCGATGGAAAGCGCTCCTCTTCGGCCATCGGCAATGGCTTGGATCAGTATCCAAGGACCCCTTGCCACATCGCCTCCCGCGAAGATTCCTGGTCGGTTCGTGGTCAAGGTAAGCGAATCTACGGCAAATGTTCCCTTAGGGGTCACTTCAAGGCCATGGGATTCGTCGAGGAAGGAGATTTCCGGGGCTTGTGCAACCGAAGCAATCATGGTATCTCCAGGCACAATAACCTCAGAACCTTTGATGGGGATGGGCCTCCTTCGTCCTGAGGCATCAGGTTCACCAAGCTCCATCTTGACACATCGAACACCTGAAACCCTGCCGTCCTTCACTAACACCTCGACGGGTGCAGTAAGGATTTGGATTTCAATTCCTTCTCTCTCAGCCTCTTCAATCTCCCATGAATTGGCAGGCATCTCGTCTCGAGATCGACGATAGAGAATACTGACTCCTTTAGCCCCCAACCTCAGGGCTGTACGGGCCGCGTCAATGGCGACATTTCCACCTCCAATGACGATGGTCTTTTCTCCCACTTTGGGTGCGATGGGAATTCCAAAAGCGACCAGGAAACGATCTTCAAACCCCTCCATCACTCCATGCCTTTCAGCTAAGCTCACAGCCTGAAGAAAAGGAACCCCGTAGTGGACCCCTAAGGCATCTTCCCCTGGAATACCCAATTTCTGCGGCTCATGGGCACCCATGGCCAAAAAGACAGCAGAATAACCAACATCGAAGAGGCTGTTGATATTTCGAATCGGGGTATTGAGCTTCAACTCAACGAGTGGGTGATTCAAAATCTCGTCAATCTCCCTCTGGAGCACATCCCTGGGCAAACGATAAGAGGGAATCCCTACCCTCATCATCCCACCTGCTACGGGGAGGGCTTCGAAGATTGTAGTACGATATCCCATGCGGGATAATTGGTGGGCGCAGCTCAGTCCTGCAGGGCCCGCCCCAACAATTGCCACTTTGGCTTTTGGCGGCATTGACTCTTCTTTCGGAGCCTCAGGCGAAAGGCGTGAAGCGTGAGGTGTCACTTGATTCTCTAACTCATCACGATGCCCATAAACCCAATCCGCTACAAATCGCTTCAAGCTGCAGATGGCAACTGGGCTATCCAGTTTTCCTCGATTACATTTCTCTTCACAAGGATGATTACAGACACGCCCTACTGAGGCAGGAAAGGGATTATACTCTTTGACCACATCGAGGGCTTCTTTATATCGGCCAGCCTGGATCAGGGCAATATATCCTTGGGCGCTCGTCTCGGCAGGACAGGTGTTTTTGCAGGGACTGGTTCCTCGTTTAGTGACAACAAAAGTATTGGGAACCGCTTGGGGGTAAGGCCGAAAAATAGCCTTTCGCTGATCTAATCCCTCATTGAATTCATTGGGCAAAAGGACAGGACAAACTTCTGTGCAATCATTACAGCTTGTGCATTTACTCATATCGACGTAGCGGGGATGTTTCCGAATATTGGCTTTGAAATGCCCGGCTTCACCCTCCAAAGAGACAAGTTCTGCGTTAGTAATGATGTCGATGTTGAGATGTCTTCCTGCCTCCACCAGCTTTGGAGAGACAATGCACATGGCGCAGTCATTCGTGGGGAAGGTTTTATCGAGTTGGGCCATCTTTCCACCTATCGCCGGGGAACGCTCCAATAGATAAACCTTGATTCCTGAATTGGCCAAATCAAGAGCCGCTTGAACTCCAGCGATTCCTCCTCCGACGACTAACGCTGCACCTATTCTTCGAGTTTGTTCAGGATTCATACTCCGATTCTCTCAAATATTATTGGGTCAAATAATCCCTCCCAGCCTCCCTATAGCAAAGGGAGGGGATAAATAACTCCCCCTTTTACAAAGGAGGAGGAAGAGGGATTAGAGGGATGAAAGTTTTGCTGCGTCGAGATATTTTGAAATGCGATCTTCTGCTCCGATTGGAATAAAATGGACCCCCTGGCAAATATCCCGAAGGCCTTTCACCAAGTCGCTGACAATTTCAATGCTGGCCTTCTCCTTGTCCGGAGCCTTGGCTAACTTCTCAATGATATGGTTGGGAACCATCCCTGGCTTCACATGTTTGTTAAGAAAGAGACCCATTTCTGCTGATCTCACTAAAATGACTTCTGCGACCACCGGAATCTTCATCGGTCCCACCCGTCGCATGAATTCATGGAAGGAATCGATATCAAAGATAGGAGTGGTCAGAAAATATTGAGTCCCCAAACCGGCCAATTCCTCCATCTCTTTCAACTCCAGATCAGGAACTTTCTTCCCCCAACTCGAATCGATGCCTGATCCCACGAAGAACTTAGGTTTGACCCGGATTTCTTTGCCGGAAATATCCTGACCTTCATGAAGGCTCTCGATAACCGAAAAGAGTTTCCCCGAATCCACATGAAAGAACATAATCTCCTGGAGACTATCTCCGGTGATACGATAATCTTCTGTAAAGGTGAGAATATTCTCCACTCCAGATTCCGAGGCACGCAGGAGATGTTCCTGAATCTCGATCCGATTTTTCTCCCGACAGGTGGTCTGAAGGATCGGGTCGAATTTTTGGTCCCTCAGGGCCCGACACGTCCCCATCGTATCAGTCACCAAACCCTCGATCTTCAGCTCGGGGACGGTCAGGGCATCCACTCTCCCTCGAATCCGCTCCACATTCCGGATGAGGTCTTGAACACCTGTGCCGATAGGGGGTTGAATCTCTGAAGTAACTATAAATCTCTTACCCTTTAAATTTTCTTGTAAACTCATCGACCTCTCCTTTTCATTATAAAATAACTTTTGTTGTATTCCAAAACTCCTCACTTCTTCAGACCCAGTAATTTCGCTACTTCGAATTTTAATTGTTCTAAAGGAAGGGGTTTCGAGAAGCATGCATCTGCACCATATTCTTTCATCTGTTTGAAGGCGTCATCGTCGAGATAGGCGGAGAGCACAACGATCTTGGTATCTTTCGTTTCGGCATTAGACTTAATCTTCTGACAGACTTCGTATCCGTTGATGTCAGGCATCATAATATCCAAGATCAAAAGATCTGGTTTGAAATGGTTCACCTGAAGACCTGCCTCAAAACCATCGGAAGCGGAGATCATCTCATATCCATACTCATCTTCCTCAAGGGCTTGAACGATGGTCTCCACGATGATCCTATCATCATCCACGACAAGAATTTTCTTCCTCTCCTCTGCCTTTGCTTCTTCTGGCAAAGGCATTCCCTTCTCTTTGAGGAACTGATCCAAGTCTTCCTTCTTAATCCTCCGATGTCCTCCTACCGTTTTGTAAGCCTTGATATACCCTGCATCGATCCAGTTAATGATTGTTTTCGAAGAAACCTTGCAGTATTTACTCGCTTGAGATACTGTCTTAATTTCCATTTTTTTCTCCTTTTTCAGAATTTATTACATTTACAGATACTACAGAATTTATAGTTTGTCAATAAAATTGTTTGTCTCTGAGCTGCTTTTGTGCAAATAATTGATTTTGCTGCACGAATTGTCTATTGTTTTCACGTAAGAATCAGACTGGAAGAAAGATCCAATGCTGAAAATATTTCTCAATTATTTCCTACTTCATTTTTCTATGCCATGGTTTGAACTCTCAATTGGTAAGCCTATGGTGAAAGTGGTGCCTTTTCCCTCTTCGCTCTTTACCTTGATTTCCCCACCATGATCTCTAATAATTCCATAACAGACCGAGAGTCCTAACCCGACTCCTTTTACCTTCTGTTTGGTGGTAAAAAAGGCATCAAAGATCTTATCCTTAATGGCTTCTGGAATTCCAATGCCTGTATCTTGGATATGAATCAAGACTCTATTATCCTCCTGGCTCGTTCTGACGAAGAGGGTGCCTCCCTTTGGCATGGCCTCTTTAGCATTTTTGAAGATGTTCAGCAATACCTGTCTCATTTGATTGGTGGAGGCCATGATTTCTGGAATGTCGGGATCAAAGGATAACTCCACCTGAATATTCGATTCTTTCATCTGTTTTTCCATTACCAACAGGATTCCCTCAATGAGCCCATCTATTTTGACGGGCCTTCGCTTTTCTTCTTCAGGTTTTGAAAAACTAAGCATGTTCCGGAGCATCTCCGAAAGCCTCTGAATTTCTGAGAGGGACAATTCTAAAATTCTCCTTCTCTTATTCTCTGGAGGGATTTCCGTCTTGAGAAGCTCAAGGGTATTCATAATGCCATAGATGGGGTTATTCAATTCATGAGCGATTTGGGAGGTGAGCCTTCCCATAGCAGCCAGCTTTTCAGATTGAAGAAGAGCTTCCTGCATCTTCTGGAGTTCTCTCTCTATCCTCAATCTCTCCCTGAGGTCTTTGAAAATGCCAACGCTGGCGATCTCATGCCCTTTCTCATCATAGATGATAGACGCTGAAAGATCTCCTTCGATCAGTTCTCCGTCCTTTCTTTGGTGGAAAATAGGGAATGAGGTCAACTTTCCCATTCCTCCAAAATCAGGGCTCTTCAGTTTTTCCATCACCTCTCTGGCGACGCCGGGCGGATAGATGTTTCGAATATTCATTTTTCCCACCACTTCCTCCCGGTTGTAACCAAGGATATTTTCCGCCCCTCTATTGAAGATCAGGATATCCCCCTTCATGTCGGTGACAATGATGCCATCTACAGAACTCTCGATGAGATTCATTAAGAAGTCGTTCGCCTCTTTCAATTCCCTTTCCATTTTCTTCCGGTCGGAGATGTCGATGTTGATACCTTCATATCCAATCGTCGTTCCCGTTTCATCCCTTTTTGCGGTGGCAGTGAGAAGGACCGTGATCCTCTCGCCATTTTTCTTCTTAAACTCCACTTCATAATCTTTAACGAATCCTAATTTTTCAACTGTGGTCATAAAGGCTGTCCGATCTTCAGGATTCACATAGAGATCTTTCGCGATATCGATTTTCAGAAACTCTTCCTTATCCTTGTATCCCAGTAACCCCCACATGGCTTGGTTACAATCTAAAAACTTGCCTTCCTTTGAGCTGATGTAGAGGCCGTGTCTCACCCTTTCAAAGAGGTTTCGATATTTCTCCTCGGATTCCCGTAAATCCTTCTCAAACTTCTTTCTCTCCGTAATATCGCGGACGTAGGCATAGGTCTTGATCCGCCCATCCTCTGATTGCGTCGGTGCGATACAGACTTCCATCTCCTTGATCTCATTCTTTGGCGTGCGGAGGGACATCTCCGTACAAACCTTTTCACCCATGCCTTCCCCCCGCATCACCATCTCCTCCAAAAACTCTTCATTCCGTTTACCGATGAGGGAGAAAAATTCTCGACCAAGAATCTGGTCTTTAGGAAAGCCCATAATCTCAGAGGCCATTTGATTGGCAAATTCGATCCGAGAATCCTCATCGAAAACGATGATCCCATCATCTCCCATCTCGGCAATCTTCTCAAACCGCTTTGTGGCCTCTCGGATCGTCCTCTCCATCCTCTTCCTTTCCGTGATATCCCTTAAATAAGCATACGTTTGGACACCGCCCTTTTCCTTCTTCGCAATCGTAATGCAGACTTCGGCATACCGTTTCAGACCTTTATCAGTTAAGACCTCCATCTCCGTACATACCCGTTTGCTCTCATCTGCCCCCACTTGAGAATGCATCTGGTCAAGATAACCGATATCTTGTTCGCTTAAAAGCTGCCGAAAATCCATCCCCACCAGTTTCCCTTTTGAATACCCTGTCAACTCCGAGGCGATGGTATTGGCAAACTCAACCCTGTAGTCCTCATCAAAAACGATAATCCCGTCATCCCCCATCTCGGCAATCTTTTCCAGACGTTTGGTCACCTCTTGGAGGTTCTGTCGAGCCTCTTTCCGCTCATATTCCTTTACCTTTCTCTCCAGTTCGGCGACCTTTTGTTTCAAAACTTCATAATCGGGATTTTGTTCCATAGTTCAACCCACCTCCCCATTCTCCTAAAAGAGTCTCTTATGGTCATAGGAATGATTTGAAAAAATACACGGCCTCGATACGACATTGTTACATTTTACAATATCCGAAAGGATTTGTGTCAAATTTTAATAGAAAAAAGCAAAGTGACGGGGGCACAACTGGCGCTGCCTTTCTTGAGCATTTAGTGAGTCGTTGATTTTTTACGAATCTTCATTCGATACAACATTTCAAACCGCAATCGAAGAAACTGCTCGGTGTGTTGACATCCTAACCTGAGCGAATCGCTTGATCATTAACGGTGACATTCTCCGATAGGAAATGCCTTTTTGAAAAGAAAACGGAGCTATATTTAATAGGAGAAGGAAGAAAATTTTATGAAAAATGCATTTAGCAAAAGCATTCAAGACTATGGCTCAGATCGATTCAATTCGAGTAGAGGACAGTAACTTGCGAACATGTTGGTCAATGAAGATTGGATAGCAATTATTCGGAAAGGCTTATCAAGAGATGGGTCAATTTAGCTTTGTCCTTCGGCAAGGCACCGAGAAATCTCACTCCGGATCGGTAATCACGCCATACCCCATTTAAGGAGGTCTTCGCCCAAACCACCTCACCCTGCATTTCGACGGTATTCATTTCAGAGCCCAAGGGAAAGGAGAGTCTCGACTTCATCTGCCGACCAATCTCCAACTGGTCGGCAGAATGGATCAGCATCCCACCTTCACTGAGATTCAATGCCCGGGCATGACGGGTGATCGATGAGTTGACTTCGTTATACTCGAGCGGCAAATCGACATCGAACCGGGGATACCTTCTTCTTTGAAAATCGACGATCCCGGAATGAGGCCTGGTTTTCTTTTCTTCTGTCTCTATCAGTCTTATTCTTTTTAATAATTGGAAAACGTGTTCAAGAACGACAAGCAGGAAAGAGATGAGACGGGCGAGCAGGATGATGAGCGAGAAGGTTATGACCAGTATCGAAAAAGTGGTCACCTTGACCGTTTTTCGATAATAACGGATTTCGAAAAGGGAATTTTCAGCTCTGTTTGCCCTGAGTTCCACAACCACCAAACGCTGCGTTCCGATATTAGCGTTCTCAGACCTTTTCCTGCCGTAGCCCGATCGTCATTTCTCCCATCTATCAGCAATAAGTATGCCTATGAAAACTTTGAGCAAGCTCATCGCGTAACTGTATGATGCTTAATGGCTAATTTAAATTGGATGTGCGAGATTCGGATTGAAAGAGGCCCTGGCCGGAAGCAACATTTTGTCAAGGATAGAATGATTTTTGACAAGCATTACGTATCGTGATCAGCAGGAAAGGGTATTGGCAAGAATTGAAACAGGAGTTGCCGTCAATCAGCGGCCCCAAAT
>Ga0187784_10005617_pt1 | contig 10124 bp, 8 predicted proteins | sample 1015_SJ02_MP15_2_FD_132964 | JGI IMG/M metagenome (GOLD analysis project Ga0187784, IMG submission 132964) | Tropical peat soil microbial communities from peatlands in Department of Meta, Colombia - 1015_SJ02_MP15_20_MG | ecosystem: Environmental > Terrestrial > Soil > Wetlands > Peat | place... | reverse complement strand
GATACCGGCATGGATGTCCTCACGCACGCCATAGAGGGATACGTGTCAACATGGGGTACCAGCATCACGGAGGGGCCGGGATTGATTGCTACGCGGCAAACATTCAAATATTTGCCCAAGGCTTACAAGAACGGGAACGACCTGGATGCACGAAAGGAGATGTTAAACGCGGCCATGCTGGGCGGGATGTCTTTTGGGAATTCCATGGCAGGACTGGGCCACAGTACCGGACACGCGCTCGGTGCCATTTTCCATCTTCCTCATGGACGCACCGTGGGTCTCTTCCTGCCCTACACCATGGAATACCTGATCAACGGTTCCGAGGAGACTACAGCCAAATATGCCGAGATCGCACGCTACTGCCAAATCGCATCCGGCTCCGACAAGGAGTGCGCTAAAGCCCTGGTTGCAAAGATCCGCGCGCTCGCAAAGGAAATTGGCCAGCCGCTCTCAGTCAAGGACTGCAGGATCGATAAGGCGAAATACGAGGAATCCATCCCCGGCCTGATCGACAGGGCATTGAATGAGGTCATGACAATTACCGTTACCCGTGTTCCCGGCGAGGAAGACCTCGGCAAAATCTTCAATTATGCCTACGAAGGCAAACCCATAGATTTCTAATTGGATAACGAATCCTATGCTTTCAAGTCCGAAATTCGAAAACGTTTAGGTCTTTCTCCTTTAGAAATCGTCCTCGGTACCCCTTTGCCAAAGGGGGAAGTTACTCCTCCCTTTCGTAAGGGGAGGTCGGGAGGGATTTAAGGAAGCTATCTTGTCCGTATTCGAAGGAGTGTGGGATGAACGGATACCACGGCAAGTTGCTCATTGCTGATCTTACCAAGGGTACGCTCACCGATGAACCCCTGAACGAGAAATACGCCCGCGACTTTGTCGGCAGCACCAGTCTGGCCGCGCGCTATCTCTTTGACATGGTTGACGAGAAGACTGACCCGCTCGGGCCCGATAACCCTCTTATTCTGATGCCCGGTCTCCTCAACGGTACGAGCGGACCCAGCGTCAGCCGCTGGGGCGGCGCGACCAAATCTCCGTACACCGGTTACTACGGCGATGCCAATGCCAGCGCCTGGTTCGGCGCCCAGCTCAAGAATGCCGGCTATGACGGCATCATCCTCAAAGGCAAATCAGCCAAACCAGTCTACCTCTGCATCAAGGACGGCCTTGCAGAGTTGAAAGATGCCAGTCGTCTGTGGGGAAAAGATACCTACAAAACTCAGGAAGAGATCAAAAAGGAGAATGGAGACGACCGTATTCAGGTTGCCTGTATCGGTCCTGCTTCGGAGAACCTTGCGCTTTGCGGAAACATCGTTTCCGAATATGGTCATTGCCTTGGCCGTGCCGGGTTGGGATGCGTGATGGGTTCCAAGAAAGTCAAGGCGATTGCCGTTCGCGGCAAAATGAAACTTCCCATGCACGATCCGGAAAAATTCCGTGAGGTCGCACGTCAAGCAATGACCGAGGTCAAGGAAGGTTTCTTCTCCATGATCATGCATGAAACCGGCACAGCAGGATGGGTGGATGGGGCGATCTCCTACGGCGATGGCCCGACAAGATATTACACCGCCCCTACCCTGCCTGAGGCGACAAGAATAAGCGGCGCCACGCAGGTGGAGCAATACCAGACCGACAGTACTGCCTGCTACAGCTGCCCGATACGCTGCCGAAAGATTCTCCGGATCAAAGAAGGAAGATATCCATACGATAGGGTCGAAGGCCCGGAATACGAAACATTGATCGCCTGGGGTGCGATGATGGGGCTCGATCTCGACATGTCCACTGCCGTTTACTTCAATGAGATGTGTAATGCTTATGGGTTCGATACGATCAGCAGTGGCGCCAGCGCCAGCTATGCATTCTATCTCTACGACCTGGGAGTGATTACAGAGAAGGACACGGGCGGCCTGAAGCTCACTTGGGGAAATATCGATGCGGCTATCGAGCTTCTTCACCAGATCGGTAAGAACCAGGGCTTCGGCGCTATTTTGGCAGGCGGGACGAAGCGGATGGCGCAAAGATACGGCCGGCCCATCGGAGAAGCAGTGCAGACCAAAGGGCTGGAGTTTCCCATGCACGACCCCAGGGCGTTTCACTCCATGGGCCTTGTTTACGCAACCGCGGCGCGCGGAGCCGATCACAATAAAAGCGATGGATACAATATAGACGGTGGGACGGGCCATCCTGACTTAGGTTTTGCGATCACAGACCGCTGGGCTGACGATAAGGCCGAGATGGTTGAAAGAAGCCAGAACTGGAGGGCAGTCTGCGATTCAATCGGCATCTGTCACTGGGCCATTATACCGGTGGCAATGATCACTGATATGATTAATGCCTCCACAGGCTGGCAGATGGACTTAGACCAGTTATTAAAAGCTGGGGAGCGCGCCTTTCAGCTGCAGCGGGCACTGTCCTGCAAGCTTGGCATTACCGCAAAAGACGATACGCTGCCAGAGCTCGCCATGAGACCGATTCCCGAGGGTGGAACAGAGGGCCATGTGCCGAACATGGAAAAGATGCTGCCCGAATATTATGCTCTCAGAGATTGGGACAGTGTTACCGGCAAGCCATCGAAGAAACGCTTGGAAAACCTGGGCATGCCGGAGATTGCAGCATCCATCGGTGCGAAGTAGGCATTTCACAGAAGAGTCGTCATTCCGGCGAAAGCCGGAATCCAGGGTTCCCGGTGAAAACCGGGATCCAGTACTTGAGACGGTTCCCGACTTTCGTCGGGACGACGCCTGGATGCCGGATCAGGTCCGGCATGACGGGCTGACGGTTTTTATTGGATAGACCTTGGCTAAAGTCAACATTAACTTCATCGGCCCGTTGAAAGTCTTCCTCGGCGCACAAACTGTAAACGCCGATGTCAAGGACGTCGACGAAGCCAGGAATTACATTGAGACCCATTTCGGGCCAGCCTTTGAGAAAAAACTGAAATCCCTGGGAGTTAATAAAAAACAGTCCATCTGGGATAGCAGCGTGTTCCTGCTGAACGGTAGGAACATACGGCAGCTCGACAGTCCGGTCCTTAAGGACGGCGATAAACTTGATTTGATGCTCTTAGTGGCAGGTGGCTGAAAAAAAGCTGCCTTGATCGGGTGACTAATTAAAGAGAGAAACAACTTTAGTTTTTGAATAAGCTCGAGTTTCTGAACAAATTTTCTAAAGGAATGTGGCCATGGCCTGCGGATCTGTAGCAAATGGACGTACGGCACGGCCACTGACCTTGGAAAGGAGGATGGGAGCATTAGAGGAAGAGAACTTGAAGTGACCAATGGCTAAAAAGAAGGAAGGAGGAAAAATCATGAAAAGATCGTATAGCGTCGCAATCATTTTAGTGATCGCACTGATCCTGCTCGGCATTTTTGCCATAGCGAGTGCACAGAAGCCGGCACAAGCGCAAACCTCTGAGGCTAACATCGTAAAGATAGGGCTACCAATGCCTCTAAGCGGCCCGGCATCTCCCTGGGGACTGATCCCAACGCCGTTTCGTGAAGCCTGGATCGAGGTGTTTAATAGGGAGGGCTTCGACGTGGCCGGTAAGAATTACAAGCTTAAGTTGATTCAGGTTGACGATCAGAACAGTTCGGAGGGCGGTGCGGCCGCCGCGAAGCAGCTCATATACGGCGATGGCTGCAAGTTCTTCGCCGGGCATTGGAGTTGGAACTTCCCCGCGGTAGCAGCCGTGACCAATCCGGCCAAAGTGATTTTTGTGACAAGGACCGGAAATCAGGCCTTACCTAAAAGTTGGGGCGGCTTATATGACCCCAAAACAATGCCTTATGTTGTATTCGGCTCTCCGTCTGAGGAAATATTTATAGCCAATGTTTTCGCTCTTGTAAAAAAATTCCCGGAATCCAAACAGTTGGGCATGCTCGACTGTACCCTGGGCGCGGGCGCAGGATGGGACCAGGTATTTGACGTCCTTAAAAAAGCGGGAATTAAATATCATATGGAGCGATTCCCCCTTGGCACGACGGATTTTGCCCCATACATCACCCGGTTTAGAGAAGCGGGCTGTAAAGTTGTCTATATCGCCGGGTGGGTCGGTGAAACGATGCAGTTCGCTAAACAACGCTGGGAGATGGGTTATAAGGATATGGTGGTAGGTTCTTCAGGTCCGTTCGTTAATATAGACATGTATAATACCGTCTGCGGCCACGATGCTGCTCAGGGTCTCATAGGCCAGTATTGGGCTCCCTGGGATTACAAGAAGACCAAGGTGAACCCCAAATACATTGCCATGTGTAGGGAAGCGCTGAAAATAGCGGCTCAGAAAACAGGGAAGCCATACGAATATACGGGCGAGATAGGTTGGGTTCCGAGTCACACATTGATCCTGGTTCAGGCAATGCAGAAAGCCGGCACGGTGACCGATACCGATGCCATCATGAAGGCGATTCGCGGTGGCACCTTTGACACCACGGCGGGCAAATGGACAATGTCAGGCGCAAAGACCTATGGTTCCCCTGTAGTCTTCGGATCCCCTAGCGCCCTCTGTGAGATCAAAGGAGACAAAGAAGTATATCTTACGGAAGATCCAACGCCGCCGCTTCTGTAACAACACAAGAAGAAGGTGAGGGAAATTGGCATGCCCCCTGCTGGAATATGGATTGACGGATTGATTCAAAGCTGCATCTACATGACGATGGCCTTTGGCATGGTGTTGGTATTCAGCATCCTCGGGATTTTGAACTGGACACACGGCCAGTTCTACATGCTGGGTGCTTTCGTCGTCTATTACGGTATCGCAGCAGCGGGCATGCCCCTTCCCGTAAGTATGCTCATTTCCGCGGTCTTGATCGGGGGACTGGGTATGCTGGTGGAAAAGTTCATCATCGAGCGCCTAACCGGTCCGGGCTATGGACCTCTCTATGTGACCGTGGCAACCCTCGCCCTCATCTTTTTTTTTGAAGGTGCATCCGGTATGCTCTTTGGCGCCCTGGATAAGGGGCTGGCTACGGTGCTCCCCGGCGTGCTTGACCTGGGCTCTTTCAGTGTGAGCTATCAGAAGATTGCCGTGATCATTTTTACCCTGATCGTCATGGTTGCCATGTATGTCGTATTGAACTTTACAAAGGTGGGGCTAGCCATCAGGGCTGCAGCCCAGGACCCCGTTGCGGCAAGCCTACACGGCATCAGCGTGGGCCAGGTTTCATTAATCGTCATGGGTATCGGCTGTGGACTGGCCGCGATGGCGGGCGGCATCATGGCGCCTGTCTACGTCATCAATCCTTTCATGGGGCGTACTCCCATGATCATGTCGTTGTTGGCAATTATTATCGGGGGCATCGGCAGCCTCACCGGTGCCATCGTGGGCAGTATCATCCTGGGTTTCCTCAACAGTGTGATAGCCTATCGTCTGTCCTACATTTCTGAGCTCGTTCTCTTTCTACTTGTTATCATCATCCTGCTGGTAAGACCACAGGGGCTGTTCGGAGCCTCCCGAAAATGAAGGCATATATCGATTATAAAAATGTCGTACCGAAGACCGTCATCGGGCTGATGATTTTTCTGATCGTTTTAGTCCCGGTGATGACCTCGAATATGGCAACCCTGTCCATGATTATTCTAAGCGGCGTCTGGGCCATCGCGGTCATGGGTTTCACACTGGTATTGAGAACAGGGCAATTCAGCATGGGCCAGGCTGCCTTTATGGCAATCGGCGGCTATACTTCCGCGGTACTTACCTTCAAGCTAAGCATGCCATTCTGGCCCAGCTTTTTCCTGGCAGGCATTGTTTCAGGAGTCGTAGCCTTATTGATAGGTTCGGTCGTACTGAGGGTAGGCGGTACCTATTTCTCAATTATTACGCTTGCGCTTTGCGAGATCGTGAGGATTGTTGCTCAAGAATGGGAGCCCGTTACTGACGGTGCCAGAGGACTGATGACATCGCCACCTCCGACCATTGCGCTCCCTGGCTTTGAAATAAATTTCGCTGCGAGCCCGGTGCCTTATTATTACTTTATGCTGGTTCTAGTCGCTGTCACGTCACTGGTCTTCCGGCAGATAGGCCGAAGCCGAATGGGAGGCACGTTCTTCGGTATCGCAGCCAATCCAACCCTTGCCGAACATCAGGGTATCCGTCTCATGAAATACAGGGTCATTGCATTTACGGTCGCAGGGGTGTTCACCGGTTTTGCCGGTTCCTTTTACGCCCATTTCCTATCGGTCATTTCCCCCGTCATGTTAGGATTGTGGCAGTCCATACAGATCATGATGATGAGCATCGTAGGCGGTGTCGGTTCGCTGGTAGCAGGGCCGCTTATTGGTGCCCTTTTGCTTTATGCCTTCGGCATCTATGTGTCTCGCCTTCCGGTATTTAATATTCAGTATTTGTTGTTTGGCACCGTCGTTGTGTTGGTCGTGATTATCCTGCCCAAGGGAACCGGCCTGGTTGACCTCTGGGACCGATTCTGGCGGAAGGTGGTCTGGAGGGAGAAGGAATTTGAATTTGAGGAAGTGGAGGAATAGGTAATCTTTTTTTTGAGGCTTTCCACATGCCCTATTTAGAGCTAAAAAACACAACAAAGCATTTCGGTAAATTGGCTGCCCTCGACGATATCGACCTGCAAATTGAAAAGGGTGAAACACTGGGCATCGTCGGTCCGAACGGCTCCGGCAAAACCACTCTGATTAATCTCATCAGCGGGTATTACCGTCCCACCAGGGGAGAAATATTTTTCCAGGGTAAAAAAATATCCGGGCTGCGGCCGGATCAGATCGCCAAGCTCGGCATCATCCGGACTTTCCAGTCGAATGTCCTCTACGAGGGCGCCACGGTTGTGGAAAGTATGCTTATCAGCTCTTACCAGCAATACAAGACGAGCCATTGGCAGTCTTTTTTTGAGACGAAGGCCTGGAAAGATGAAAACGAAAAGGTGGTGGGCAAGGTCATTGACCTCGTGAAGCTCCTTGACCTGTTGAACGATACCTTCTTGCCCGCGGAAGGGCTCTCGCACGGATATCAAAGGATGCTCGGCATCGGCATGGCGATGATATCCAACCCGGGCTTGCTCCTTCTCGACGAGCCCACGACCGGCATGAACCATGAGGAAGCCAAATTCGTGGTGGATAAGATCAAGAAGATCAGTGAGCAAGGCGTCACGGTTATTCTGATAGAACACAATATGAAGGTGTTGCTGGATGTGGCGACCAGGGTAGTCGTTCTCAGCTTCGGAAACAAGATTGCCGACGGAAAACCCGAGGAAGTGATGAATAAGCAGGAGGTCATTGAAGCCTACTTAGGAACGGAGACGTTGTAAGGCATGCTGGAACTGAGAGACGTTTGGGTCAAATATGGCAAGAAAGCAGCGGTGAGAAGGTTATCTCTCTCCGTCAATCAAGGGGATTTTGTCACCATCCTCGGCGCAAACGGTGCGGGTAAAACCACGACCCTTAATGCCATAAGCGGAATCGTGAAGGTGAAAAAGGGTCAGGGAGAAATTCTATTTAAAGGCGAGAAAATAAGCGGCATGAAACCCGGGAAAATAGCTTCCAGAGGCATTATCCAGATTCCGGAAGGGAGAAAGCTCTTCCCGCTCCTAACCGTCAGGGAAAACTTGCAGGTCGGAGCCTACCTGCGGAAAGATAAGCGGGAGGTGCAGACGTCGATGGAGAAATCACTGGTCCTTTTCCCCGACCTGAAGAAGCGCCTCAATGCCAAGGCTCGGGAGTTGAGCGGCGGACAACAACAAATGCTTGCGATCTCGCGAGGACTGATGGCGCAGCCGGAAGTGCTTATGCTTGACGAACCCTCTTTGGGACTCAGTCCCTTGTTGCGCCAGCACCTTGCCGAGAAGATAAAGGAGATCCACCGTGAGGGAGTGACCCTGGTCCTGGTGGAACAGAATGCTCGTCTTGGGCTCATGCTCGCCTCTTACGGCTATGTGCTGGAAAACGGAGAGCTGGCCTTGCAGGGAAAGACGTCTGATCTGATGCTCGACGAAAACGTGAAACGAGCATATCTTGGGGTGTAGAAGCAAATGGTAGAAGGGAGTATTTTATGAAGCAGTATCCATGGGTGAAGCACTATGAGGCCGGTGTGCCGCATACACTACAACCGTATCCGGAGATTACCGTACTCGATGTGCTCGCAGATACTTTGAAACAAAGGCCGGAGCATCCCCTGGCCATCTTTCAGGGCAGGGAGGTATCTCACCAAGAGGTAGAAGAGCACAGCAATGCCCTGGCTGCCGCACTCGTGGCCAACGGAGTAAAGAGAGGGGACAGAGTGGCGTGCCTTTTTCTCAACTGCCCGCAGAGCTTTATTGCCTTCTTTGCCATTTGGAAGGCGGGAGCTATCGTGGTGCCGCTTAATCCGCTTTATACGCCGTTCGAATTAGAGCACTCGATAAACGATGTGGGAGCAGAGGTTGCCATCATAGGCTCGACCTATTATCAGGCAGTCAAGTCCTTCCAGCCGCGCACCAAGCTTCGCTTGGTGGTTGCTTCAGACGTGGAGACTTACGCCAGGTTGCCGATGAAGAGGGAGGGCGATTCAATCAAATTGGAAAAAGGAGATGCTTGGTGGACCGCCCTTCTTGATCAATATGGGGGTTCCCCACTTCCCGGCGTCAAGGTGAGCCCATCGGAAACGGCCGTTATCCTCTTCAGCGGTGGGACGACCGGCACTCCCAAGGGCGTTATGGGCAGCCACCATTCGATCATCATCACTGCGATGGTGCACCTGACATGGTTTCGGTCAGTCATTTCCGAATGGGAAGATAGGGTGTTGGTGCCGCTTCCCCTGTTCCATTCTTTCGGCGTCTATGTCCACTTCGGTTCGCTGTTTATGTGCCATGCCGTCCAAGTGCTGATCCAAAACCCAAGGGATATTAAAAATCTGGTGGATACGATCAGGGATTATAAGATCACCGGCGTATCGGCTACTCCCACCACGCTGATTGCCATCCTGAACTATCCTGGCCTGAAATCGGACGATCTGCGGTCGCTGAGACGTGTCGGTTCAGGCGCAGCGCCCCTGATGAGCGAGACCAAGCATCAGTTCGAAAAACTCATCAGCGGACCCATTGTGGAGGGATATGGTTTAACGGAATCGGGAATCATTGGTACCTCTTTTCCTGCGAAGGGAAAATGGAAGCAGGGATCGGTGGGCATACCCCCGACGGATGTGGTGGTGCGCATCATGGACATCGCTACTGGCACAAAGGAAATGAAGCAGGGAGAGATAGGGGAGATTATCATCAACGCGCCGCAGTTGATGCAGGGATATTGGAACCGGCCGGAGGAAACAGCCAGGATGTTGCGTGACGGTTGGCTGTATACGGGTGATATCGGTTATATGGATGAAGAGAATTTCCTTTTCCTGACATCGCGGAAGAAAGACCTCATCAAGTGTGGAGGTTTTCAGGTGTGGCCGCGCGAGATCGAGGAAATACTCATGATGCACCCGGCGGTCGCAGAGGTTTGTGTTGGAGGTATTCCGGACTCGCGTCAGGGCGAGGCAGTGAAGGCATGGGTGGTACCCAAGGACGGACTTCAGACAACACAGGAAGAGCTTCAGCAGTTCTGCAGGGAGAAACTGACAGGCTATAAGGTGCCGAGGTTCTTCGAATTCCGCAAGGACTTGCCCAAGACCATGGTGGGGAAGGTGCTGCGGAGGATTTTGCAAGACGAGGAGAAAGAGAAACAGGGAAAGATGATGTAAGGCTAAGGATGGAGGCGCTCCTCTACACGCGCATTATCCATCCGATCTATTCTCTCGCGAATACGACGACAGATTTCCAGCCAATCTTTTGAATACTTCTTGTATTTAAACTTACTTTTTATCAGGGTAGGTTTCGGTCAGCGAGGAAGTTCCCGAACGGCGGCCCTTCCCCTTTCAAAGGCTTCTATGTTCAGCTGCAGCTTATGGGAAGGGAGCATCTCCTGAATGATGGTTTGGAATCCTTCCCGGTGCACTGGGAGAAGGTCCGTAGCTGAAAGGGCTCCAAGCATCACGATGTTGGAGAAGATAGGATCGCCCAGTTCCAAACCGATCTCTGTGGCATTGAGCGTCCAGACCCTACGACTCAACCCTTGAATCTTTTTCAGCACCACAGATATTTCCGGATAAGCGGCATTGCCGGCGATCACATCGATGGGAT
>Ga0187784_10005615_pt1 | contig 10124 bp, 6 predicted proteins | sample 1015_SJ02_MP15_2_FD_132964 | JGI IMG/M metagenome (GOLD analysis project Ga0187784, IMG submission 132964) | Tropical peat soil microbial communities from peatlands in Department of Meta, Colombia - 1015_SJ02_MP15_20_MG | ecosystem: Environmental > Terrestrial > Soil > Wetlands > Peat | place... | reverse complement strand
CGGCGAGCCACCCTCTCCCCCAAGGGGGAGAGGGCTGGAATCACGTGGGGGGAGAGGGCTGGAATCAGTTGCAAGGGGGGGAGTGCTGGAATCCGGTGCGGGCGCTTCCGGCTCTTTCCAAAGCCAGAGTAGCGCGTAGCGGTGCGTGCCGTGTAACTTAGCTTGCTTGGCCGGTGGGGCAGCCACTTCCGACGTGCCTTCGTCAATTAACCGGATGTCTACAAACGATGGCATAGGCAGAGGATCCACGAGGGCCGTCGAGAAACGCGCCGGGGCTGATTCAGGCAGCGGCAGGGCAGCGGACGGGTTTGGAGCGCCCGGGGAAACCGCAGGGGCGAGCGGTTCACTGCGGGGATTCGTTTGGCCTTCGACCAGATGATACCGGTTGCCGGCTGTAAGCTCCGCGAACTCACTCACGCTGCCGCTCGGCCACCGTACCCTGACTTTGACCCGGTTCGTGGAGGAAGTAGCGCGGACCTGTTCTGTAGGTCCGCGGTTCGTGGAGGAAGAAGTAGCGCGGACCTGCTCTGTAGGTCCGCGGTTCGTTGAGTCACCCAGCCCGAAGACAAGCTCCTTGCTATGCTGCGCCAGGAAGCCGGACCCGCAGCTCAGGAATCGCACCCGGCGGCCCGTTGGAGTTTCGACTTCGACGCGCGCGCCGATCGCGTCGCGGTTGCCCTGCGTGGCTGTCAGGCGAATGGCCAGGGATGGATTTCTGTGGCCGATCTCGTTGCGTAGCAGGCGCAGTTGCGGACCGGTGCGGTTATGAACAATGAGGTCGGCATCGCCATCACCATCGTAATCGAAGATGGCGAAAGAACGGCCATCGTCGATGAAGTCCAGGCCGGCAGCCGCTGAGGCGTCAACGAACCGTCCGTCCCCGCAGTTCAGAAAAAAAACGTTGCGCTCGAAGCCATCCCATGGGTGTCCTCGGTGCGCCAGTTCGAAGCCGGCAGCCCAGGCGGCCCGATATTCGATGCTGGGCGCCAGGGCGTGAGGCGAAAGGGCAATGATCTCCTCCCAGAAGTAGGCATCGAGTGGAGCGGCGTCAGGCGTAGGGGACGAGAGGTACCCGTTCAGGCAGTAGATGTCCGGCCAACCGTCGTTTTCGAGGTCGAAGATGTCGGAGCACCAGTTCCAATATGCCCAGCGCGCGCCGGCGGCGTCAGGAAGAGCTTGCATCTTGGGCTGGATTCCCGCTTTCGCGGGAATGACGTTACCTTCTGCTTTCGCGGGAATGACGTCATTCTTGGCCTGTGCCGGGAGGGTGTGATACAGGCTACTGCCCATGGCAAACTGCCGCACGGGGGCGACGCCAACGTCGGCAAAGCGCTGCTCGAACTCAGGGTCCGCGGTCACTCGTTCGCCCACGGGTTGCCACATACCGGCGGCGTAAAGTTCGCCGAGCCCGTCGCCATCCACATCCGCGAAGGCGGCGCTCATGCCGGCGCCGTATCCCGGCAGCCCGTCGATGACTTCCTCAAAGGTGCCATCGCGGCGATTGCGATAAAGGTTGTTGCGGCCAAAGTCGTTAACGACGCAAAGGTCGGGCCAGCCGTCATCGTCAATGTCGGCCCAGACGCAGGCGAAACTGTAACGGTTGTTGCCGCGATCGAGCCCGCTGGCTGTCGTCACGTCCACAAAGGTGCCATCGCCGCGGTTTCTGTAGAGGTGGTTGCCCGGGCCGTTCTGGGCGTCGTAATAAGGAGTAGGCAAGGGCACTGCACCCTGGCCTTGAAAGTAGCCGTAAGAGCAGACGTAGAGGTCGAGAAAGCCATCGCGGTCATAATCGCCCAGCGCTGCCGCGGTGAGCGCGGCCTTTGCGGAAGCAGGCGGGAATCCGTTGTGCGCCAGCGTAAATTTCCCGTGCCCGTCGTTCAGGAAAAGCAGCGGCGCGGACTGGGTGATGAGGATGAGGTCCTGATGCCCCCGGTTCAGCAGGTCGGCGAAGAGCGCCATGGGAGTCGCATCCAGCAAGTCGACCCCCGCCTGGGGAGCGACATCTTCGAAGACTCCCGGCTTCACCTGCCGGTACAAGCGATTCGGCAACCCCTGCGGCTGGCAAAGGTAAATCTCGTCGCGCCCGTCTCCGTCCGCGTCTCCGACACTGACGCCGTAATTGCCGAAGATGTCGATGCCGCTCGCCTCATCCAGGACGGCGCGCCAGTAATTGGTGTCGCGGAGGAGGTGGGCGGCATAGCTGGGATCGGCGTTGAAGGCGGCGTGCGTGACGTCGGTGAAGACCGGTTCGGGGGCCAGAACTGTGTCCGCTTCGCGAGGCCGCCAGCCAGCAATTTTCCATTCGGTCCCGGCCCGTTCGGAACTCCCAGTCTCCTGCTCCCACTCAATTTCCCATTCTCCGGACATCTGCCAGCGGGCCGGCGCCGAAGCCGCCCCTGCCGCGGCATTCGCCCCGCACAACTGAAAACGAAACCGCGCCGACAGGTTCTTTCCGGAGTCCACGGACGCGCCGCCTTCGTGAATCTCGGTGCAATCGAGTTGGACGAGGGTGAGCGGGGCATGCTGCTTTAGCCAGCGGCGGAGATCAGCGGTGAATTCATCGCGGCCCAGGACTGCCGTATTTCGCTCGCTATCGTCCCACTCGGCGCGGCGCACCGAGAAGCAGTGGTCGTCCCGGAGAACCGTCTCGCGCCCGGGAGCCAGGGAGACGCCGCGGAAGCGCGGCGATAAATCGATTCCCGCGCCTCCCGCAAGCAAGCTCGCGCGTAAAGCCTCGAGAGGCTTCGAAATGCTTTCAAAGCGCCTTTCGCAGGCGAATCGGTGGCTGGAGAACCGGGCCAGCGCCTGACTGACGGGAGTCCACGTCTTTCGCCCGGGAATGACCTGGTCCGCGGCCTCGGAGGCAAGAACTGTAGTCGGAGCTGCGCCGCCGGCCCGCCACAGAGCGTCTCCGCGGGCGGCCCAGGAGCCCGCGATCAGTCCGGCGCTGGAACGCAGAAAGCGGCGGCGGGAAAGGCTTTGAGCTATGCTTCGATAATCTCGGATTTTGCCCTCGTGCGAAAACAGCTTTTCACCACAGAGACACAGAGGCACTGAGAAATAAGAAGCCTGGTCTTCTCTGTGCCTCGGTGTCTCTGTGGTTAATAGAACTCGTCTTCTTCAATTGCTGCTTTTTGTTTCTAGCTTGCGCGCCGCCGAGCGCCGCTGTTCTTCGGAACGCTTCTCGGCCTGGGCGGCCAAGTCTGCGCGGCCAAGTCTCCGGTAGAGCCGAGCAAGCTGCCACTGCAACTCGCCGGAAGAGTCGGCCGGAGCGGCCGCCTCGAGGTCCGCGAGAGCGCGCTCGTTGTCACCCGAGGCGAGATAAGCCTTGGCCCGGCTCCAGCGAGCCACCAGCAGGCCGGTATCGAGTTCGAGCGCCTGATTCAATAGTTCCAGCGCCGGCTGCGTCTTGCCCAAGCGCTCTTCGGTATCGCCCAACTCGAACGCGACCAGAGGGTCCGATGGATCCAATTCCCAGGCTTGCGCCAACTCGCGCTCCGCTGATGGTAAATCCATCCGCCGGCGATAGACATGGCCGAGGCCGGCATGCAAGAGGGCGTTCTTGGGGTCGCCGGCTAATCCGAGAGTGTATTCGTGCAGCGCCACGGCCTCGTCATCCTCCTGCTCCGCGGCAAGCGCCTTCATGGCGTGGAGATATGCCTGGAAACGCGGGGAAGCCGAGGCGCGGGCATACGCCGTTTCGCTGATGCGCAGGGCAGCGCGCGTCTGGAGGTAAAGTTCCTGTGGGGACTGGTTCGCTTCCGAGATTCGATCCTCTGGAATTGCCGTTTCCGCGCTCTCCTTCGCGGCCTCCGGTTCGCTGCCCCGCAGCGTCCGGGCCAGGACCGGATAGCGCATCTGGACGGCCTCGGCTTCGAGACGGCGGTTCCAGGCACTGTCGGGAGCAAGAACCGACAGGCGCCGGGAGCAAGCGCGGGCCTCATCCAGGGAAGCGCCGCCCAGTTCAAACCAGACCGCCTGCGACTCCGGCTGCAATTCCGCCAGTCGGGCCAGCAACCGCCGCGCTTCGCGGGGCTCTCCTGAACCCCAAGCCACCATGGCTCTCGCCCAGAGTAGATCACGCGCCTTCACGCCCTCTACATTTTCGGTGCCCGCAGCGCCGGCTTTCAAGTCAGCACTTGGCGCCAGGGCGGTCAGATCGGTGCGCGCGCCTGCCACATCTCCACCCAGAACGCGTGCGACCGCCAGCAACACCCGTTCGGCGGCGTTCGCAGGCGCATCGGGTAGGGCGCGGGTCAGTCCGGCGAGGGCGCGAGAGGGGTGTGCGTACGCCCGGGTGAGCTCGCGATTCCACGCGGCCGGCCCACACTGAGGCTGGAGTTGCAAGACGCGCTCGTAGGACGCGGCGGCCGGTTCGAATCGCCCTGCCTCGAGAGCCCGGTCCGCAGCCAGCCACGGGGCTTCGAAATCCGCGTCTCCAGCCTGCGCAGACTTCCCGCATGCCGGCCGGGCGGCTCGAATGCTCCACCCGAAATCTGTAGGCCAGGGTGGTAGCATGGCAAAAGCGCCTTCGATGCGCCGCAGCCTCGTGTCGAGGGGAGGAGAGGGTGGACGCGCGCTGGCGTGACTGGTTTCGCTGGTCACCACCGCGCTGGGGGCCGTATAAGCGCCTAGAAATTCCAAGGCGGAGGTGGGGTCGGCCGGCGGGTTGACCGGTTGCTGGGCCGGCGCCGGGCTTTGCGCCACGGCAGGGAGCGTTGCCCCCAGCCACAGCCACCCGAGGATGCCGTGCCGCGTGCTTTTCACGCGTTCAGATTTAACATGGGGCGCTTGAAAAAGCAACGAGGTTGGGAGGGCGGGCGACGGCCGGCTACCTTTTTTCAAGGTTCTGTGCTTTTGGTTTGCGTCCTCGCCCAACCTGTGGGTACAATGTAACCACGAGGTATTCGTGTTATGACCACTATGCTGGTAAGAATTGGCAACTCGCGAGGCATACGAATCCCCAAGCCATTAATCCAGCAGTGCGGCCTCCAGGGTGCCGTGGAGTTGCGGGTCGAGAATGGGTCTCTTGTGATCGCACCGGCTCATCGGGTGCGTAAAGGTTGGGAGGAGGCGTTCCGCGCTGCCGGGCCCTCTGACGAGGATGAACTGCTTCTCGGGACTTTACCGCCGAACCGGTTCGATCGGGAGGAATGGCGCTGGTAAATGCCCCACCCCTATTGGACGAAATCTGGTTGGTGTCGCTCGATCCTACCCAGGGATCGGAAATTCACAAGACTCGCCCCTGCTTGATTGTCTCGCCCGACGAAATCAACCGGCACTTGCGGACTGTCATCATCGCGCCGCTGACAACCGCCGAGCGGCCATACCCTAGCCGCGTCGCGGTCACTTTCCAGGGCAAGCGGGGGCAAGTGGCACTTGACCAATTGCGAGCCGTCGACCGGCAACGCCTGCGGCGTAAATTGGGCCGCGTTTCCGTCACGACCGCAGAGGCCGTCTCGAACGTGCTGACAGAGATGTTTGCACGGCAGAGTCCGCCGCGGCTCTAAGATCGCGGTTTCGGAGCTTCGAAGCACAATCGTTCTTCCGCCTCGAGATGACCTTGCACTTCGCGGATCATGCGAGCGCCAAGTGCCAGGAGAACGGTGGGGTCCTGCGAGAGTCCGTAAGAAACCATTTGCCGCTCGAACTTGTCCAAATCCACGCCAAATCGCTCGTGCTCGGCGCGAAACGTCGCCAGCTTTAACTGCAGCTCCGCGCTCTGAGGCAAGGCCGGGAACAACTCCGATTCCTCCTGGCGGCAGTGGGCGATCAGCGAAACCTTCAGGCACTCGAGCGACGCCCGCAATCCGGCCTGTGTGGCCTCGCGTTCGGGGGCCGGGCAGCCGTTGGGAGAGAGCCTCTCGAGCGCCGTTTCCCATTCTCGCAGGCGGGCGCGCAGTTGCTGGCGCTGCTCGATCCAGCGCTTTTCATCAATCACTGCCGGCGGGGCCGGCGTGGCCACAGCGGCCTCGCAGGGCCTCTCGTCCGCAAGATGGCGGACGGTCAACCCCTGCTGCTCGAGGGCCGCCTTCACCTCTCGCCGCGGAGGGTAATCGTGGGTCGAGAACTGGCCGGGAAGATGGCGGCGCAGGTAGGCGCCCGGGAGCGTCTCGCAATCGACAGTAAAAAGATCGCCGGCGGCCACCAGAGAGATATTCAGGTCGTAATTCTCGCGGGTATTGAAGAAGAGGCGAGAGGTGGGGAAAGCCAGGTGATAAACACTGACGACCAGGCGGAAATCATCGTCGGAGACGCTAAAGCGATTGGGCTTCTGCGAGGCCAAGACGCCGCGCGCCGGCTTCAGACGCGGGATGCCCAAGGCGTGCGGCTCGATGCCGTAGTGCCGGCGCAGATAATTCCCGTGTTCGACGACGGCGAGCACGTCGTAGTGGAAATCGTAGAGTCCGAGCAGCACCCCCATGCCGATCTTCGCGAGGCCGGCCGCGAGGACGCGGTCCCAGAGGTCGAGGCGAGACTCAAAGTGGCGCTTGGGAGAGCCTGTAAAGTGCCAGCGGTCGAAATGGGGTTGATGGTAAGTCTCCTGCCACTCGACCACCCAATCCAAGCCCGCCTCGCGCAGGCGGACGTAATCCGCTTGCTGGTAGACCGGGGAGCAGAGGGCGACGACTCCGCCTCCTACGGTATCGAGTTTCCGGCGCGTGGCGGCAACATAGCGCGCCACCGTCTCGGGGCCGAATTCAGGGTCATCCGAGAGCACCAGTTCGATTTGGCGGTGGCCCCAGGCAAGAATCAGGTCCAATTGCTGATCGAAGTCTGCCCAGCCCAGCCGCACGCGCTCCGCGATGGGATTGCTCTGACGGTAACCGCAGTAAAGGCACTCGTTCTGGCAGAAGCTCGTCAAATAGACGGGGATGATGAATTCAACCGTCCTTTCTGCCCAGCGCGCCCGAACCTGGTTTGCGACTCTTTGCACTTCACGGCGCGCTTCCGGCTCGCGGAACGCAGCCAACAGCGAAGCTGCGTCTTCGACCTCGAGGCCCTTCCCCAACTCGGCGGTCCGTAAGATTGCCCGCGGGGCACGCAGCGGTTCCGACATTCCCGCCAATGCTTCCAGGCGCGCTTGTTGGCTTGCATAATGCTCACTGAACTTGGCCAACTCGCTTATTCCTCCGGATAATCTGTCCGGTGACAATTGTACTCTGCATGCGCAAGGGACGTGAAGAAATCGGGAATTCGGTGGTATAATCTCCGTCTTCTATGGAGGTCTTCATGCCGTCCGAATTTTCCCCCGATACATCCTCTGAACAAGCTTTCGCACGCAAACGCGCTGCCCAGGAACTGGCCAGATACTGCCAGGAGTTCTCTCGCTGGCTTGAGACCAAACGAGGCAGAGCGGCCGTGGACCAGTCCCTGCCCAAGCAAGCTATTCTAAGACCAACGCCGATGAAGGCGCCAGACGCGCCGGCGCCCCGCACTTCCGCATAATGTCGCGTGACCAGTGAATCCTTCATTTGCGGAATAAACGCGGCGGAGATCAGTGCGGAAGCGCCGGGCCCATCGCACGAACTCCTTCGAGAGCCATAGGGTTGTGGGGATCGAGCGCCAGCGCGCGCTGAAATGCTTCGCGAGCGCCGGCGCTGTCGCCACTCTGCAGGCGTGCGGCGCCCAGCAGCGCATACGCCTGCGGCTCCCGCGGGTTGATTTGAATGGCAGCGCTCATCAGCCGCTCGACATCTTCGAAGCGCTTCAACTGCAGGCACACGAACCCAAGGTTGAGCATCACCGGTAACTTTTTGGCGGCAGGCGCGGCATGTAAGGCCCGCTCCAGCACATCGGCGGCCTCTTCATAATGCTCTTGGCGCGCGGACGTTTCGCCCAGCGCGCTGAGCGCAAACAGGTCGGTCGAGTCGAGCTTGAGCGCCTGCTGGAGCAATTCCTCGGCCGCGTCGAGCTTAGCTTCGCCAAGCAGGAGGATGCCGAGTTCGCGCGCGGGACGTGGGTTGGAAGGATCCATTTCCATGGCGCGACGGTAGAGCCGCTCGGCTTCGGGACGGTTGCCGAGCAAAGCCTCCGTGTGGGCCAGTTCGATGTAGGCAGTGGGGTAGTAGGGCGCCGCCTGCAGCAACTGGGCGAAGGTGGCGCGCGCCCGCTCGAGATCGTGGCGCAAGAACTCAATGCTGCCCAGGTAATCGAGCGCCAGAGGCTGCTGTGGGTCCTTCCCCAACACTTCGGTGAGCATCCGCTCCGCGGCGTCGTTCTCATGCGCCTGAAAGGCATGTGCGGCGCGTAGCAGTTGCTCGTGCTCGGCAACTCCATCCTTCGGATCGCGGCGCGAAGTGGTGAAGGCCGGCGCGGGCGCTCCGGCCGCGGCGACGTAGCCAAGGCTGGCAAACAATTTGTTGGTCTCCGCGCTCACCGGCCCGCGCCCTGACGAAGGCTTCGAAGGACTGTACGCCCTGACGAAGGCATCCAGTTCCTTACGCCATGCCGCAGCTTCCGCCTGGCGCGATGGATACTCATTCCGCGTCTCGCCGGGATCGCTACCCAGGTTGTAGAGTTCAGGATGCGGGGCCTGGATGTATTTGACCACCTCCCGCTCAGGCGTTTGTGAGACGAGCGTCCACAGCGGATTCCACCCCAAGTGCAAAAGCGGGTACATCGTCTCCGCGTAGACCGGATGCGCCTTCGGTTCCACACCCGAAACGACGCTTTCACTAAACTCCGTCCCCTGCATGGTCGGGGGGATAGCAATTCCCGCCAGACGCAGCAGCGTCGGCGCCAAGTCAACTAAACCGACGGGCGCTTGAATGTCCGCCGGCCGGGCCGATCCGGACGGCGTCCCAGCGGTCTTTGAAGCAGCCGCCTTCACCAGCAGCGGCACCCGCAGGGTCGAGTCGTAGAGGAAGTAGCCGTGGGTCGATTCGCCGTGGTCTCCCAATCCTTCGCCATGGTCGGCGGTCAACGCAATCGTCGTCGAGTCAAACGATCCGCGACTGCGCAGCGCGGCGAACAGCTTTCCCAAGGCCGCATCCGTGTAGGCGATCTCGCCGTCGTAGGGGCGGTCGGCAAAGCGGCTGCGGAACGGCTCCGGCGGGCGGTAAGGCAGGTGTGGATCGTAAAAGTGGAGCCACAAGAAAAAGGGCTTGCCCGCGGGCTTCGAATCCAGCCAGGCCAGCGCCAGCCGCACCACCGTTTCCGCCGGCCGTTTGACGGTCGGCAAGCCGGCTTCCTGTTCTTCGGTCGAGGCACCAAAGCGATCGTCGTACTCTTCGAATCCCCGCTCGAGGCCGAAGCGCCTGGACAGCACCGGCGAGCCCAGCACCGCGCCGGTGGCGTAACCGGCCCGCGCGAACGACTCGGCGAGAGTGGGAATATCCTTCGGCAGACGAAAGCCCGGCTGGTCGCGGACGCCGTTGTAGAAGGGATGAGTGCCGGTGAGCAGCGCGGAGTGCGACGGAAGCGTCAGCGGGACAGCGGCAAAGGCGCGCTCGAACTTCCTGCCTTGCTTTGCCAGAGCATCGATGGCGGGGGTCACACCGCGTCGATATCCGTAGCACCCGAGATGGTCGGCGCGCAGAGTGTCGATGGTAATCAGAAGAACGCTTGGGGAGTGCGCACCCAGCGGGGCGCGCGAATCCCCCTGGTCATCACGGCCGGAAAGGCCGCGGTCACCCGCCCGGACACCCGCCAGCAGGAGGAAGGTGCAAAGTGCCGCGGCAACGGCTCGACTCCAGCGCATCGGCACTTATAATACAACCTTCGGTCCCAAGCTGCATCCGCGCATTGACTTCAGGCCGATCCGTGGCTACTGTGAACGAGTAAGAACGCCGAACTCGGAGGAAGGCGACCTTGTTCACGAGGAACTTCGCAGTGAGGCGCGCCACCGCGGGCGGCCTGGCGATCTGCGCCGTGCTGCTTGCTCAAGGCCCCTCTCGGCCGGAAGCCCCGGCCGGCGCGGTCCGACTTCTGCGCTTCTCGGAGGCGCAGGAGGTCCTTACACGTTTTGTGGATTCCGGCCAAGGCGACTTGGTGGGTGCCCAGCTCAGGGATGCAGCAGACTGGGATCGTTGGGTGAGGGCGCTGGATCAGGGCGTGCGCCGCCGCATCGACCGCGGGACCGAGGATTCCATCAGCAACTTTATTCTCTACGGGACTTCCTT
>Ga0187784_10005614_pt1 | contig 10125 bp, 9 predicted proteins | sample 1015_SJ02_MP15_2_FD_132964 | JGI IMG/M metagenome (GOLD analysis project Ga0187784, IMG submission 132964) | Tropical peat soil microbial communities from peatlands in Department of Meta, Colombia - 1015_SJ02_MP15_20_MG | ecosystem: Environmental > Terrestrial > Soil > Wetlands > Peat | place... | reverse complement strand
CCTTTTTCGAAAATGCAGTTTCAGTATGACTCCAAGCCCTGTCGAGTGCAGGCCGGATGTAATTTCTTTGAAACCTTCTCGTGATAGATGGGGGGCATCGTTTTTCAATGTGTCAAATTCCGAGGGAGGCAACTTTGCGGACGCTGTCGTTTGACACCCCTATTCATGCCGGAGGAGGAATTCATGAATATACACCAGGTAAGGCGCCTTATCCGTCTCCACGAAAAGGCCGCGCGACACTCAAATCAATACAGAAGACTTTCAGAGGATCCGAATACACAGTCGCAAGCGCTGAGGCATCTAAGGAAAGCGGAGCGATTTCATGCTCAGGTTCGGGGTCTCATCAGGGATTGCGCTTCGGTTAAGGTCTAAACCCGGATGGATATTAACGATAGGGGCTTTCCCAAACATCGGACCGGCATTAAAAATTTTACGGCTCTCCGGTTCGATGAGTGTCCAATCTTTGAGATTGACTTCACCGGCCTGATCCAATGCGTTTACAACTAAGTACAGTGATGTTCATATCCGCTCAACATTCCGGTCCATATCTTCTAACAAGGCGAAATCCCGCGATCGCGCGCGGCGCGTGACCGCGACGCACGGGACAGGGCAGGGGGACTGGATTCCGGCCCAATATCAATCCCGCGGGACGCGGGAACGGTGCATGCGTTGTTTCGCTGTAATGACGGGATTGGATTCCGTACCTACTAGAATTTAATGGACGAGGCAGTCAAGACCTACATTTGAACTGCCTCAAAAGCCAAGTCGACATGTTCTTTTCTCACTCCGGTTCAGAGTCGATAATAAAGCACTTGACAGTCCGATAGATATATTTTACAGGGTATGCGGCACCCCCCACTGCTCTTTGGACGATCCATGCTTTTGAGTTTACCGAAGGGCATTTTATCGGCTTCTTCGAGGGGGTAGCCATGTCATTTCTGCTGGGTCTTTTCGCGGGTTGCGTACTCGGTTTCATGGTTACTTGTCTTTGCCGTCTCCTCAGGCAGAAAACTCCGAAACTATACACAGCGAGCAGCAGTTTGGAAGATATCGAAAGGGAGGCTCTGTACGCAGGGCGAGTTCCTGTTTCTTCTCGTCGTGTATCCCCAATTAGGGTTTTTCAGTTGCCGGCCATATTTCCGATCAAACGGTGCGTAGAGAGGGTTTTGAGCCGTCTGGGGCTTGTGGAAAAAACGAACCTGGATTTTCAAGGGAAAATTCGCAGTTGCGGAGACGAAAATTAATAAAGGCATGGCCAAGCGAAGGAAGGGAGTTGTGAGTTATGTCGAAGATCCTTGTTGTCGATGATGAGGAGCACATCAGGCTTTTGTATTCCGAAGAACTGAACGAAGCCGGATACAACGTTACCACGGCGCAGGGCGGCTATAAGCTTATCGAGAGAATCGAAGAGGAAAGACCGGATTTGGTCATCCTGGACATAAAGATGGGTGAATACAACGGCTTGGATATCCTGCAAGACATCCGAAACGATTTTTATGACCTGCCCGTTATACTCTCGACTGCGTACGATAGCTTCAGAGAAGACATGAAATCGATTGCGGCCGACTTCTATGTTGTAAAAAACCTTAATTTGACCGAGCTAAAGAAGAAAATCGCCATGGCGCTCGAAACGAGGGTTCCCACTTGGCAAAGCCGCTTTTCAAGTGATTGCACTTCCCGAAATGAATCGGCGTGCAGCTCGGTTTGATTGCGGAAGAATTTTCAATTTGCCGGCCACCGAAGGAAGGCCGCGCTCTCTCCACTACACTCTACAGTTCACTGATTGTGAACGGCTTTTGAAGAAATCCACCCAAACCCTTTCCCGGATTGCGATCCGTTGTGCCCGTCATGAGAATAACTGCGATTATCCTTGCCTTTCTTAATCAGGATAAGGTCACGCAGCGGGGCACCCGCATTCATGTCCCCAGCCGATAGCTTGCACTCACCGGATAAACCCGTTGGATTATCGGCAGAGACTGGGTCCGTAAGGACTTGTAACAAACGTTATTTCCGAAACCGGGGGGGGAGATCGGCAAGCGGTTGGGCGGCTACGTTATAATTTTGCTTCATACCGTTTTGAGTTCAGATGACCCTTAGCGTTTGAGAGGCACATCCGAAACACCCTTTTGGTGAGGTCCCTGCCGGGATAGACTACCATAGAACAGAAACTGCCGGCACTAAGCCGGCAGTGTTATTATTCCATCACTTGCATTTACGGTGCGGTTGATTTCCACACCGCTCCCGGCCTACCCGGCGCCATTGCTGTAGTAACCATAGGTTCCGTTAATACCGTAAGTATCAGGGGTCCAATGAAAATACTGGAAATCGGCATCCCTGTCGGTTCCCCTGGTCGGTGAATTGTACGCCCGGTCATCGCCGAACTGGTTGACATCGAACATGGTAAACGATCTAAAATCACGATTGACTTGTACCTGATTGCAGGAGTTCTCAGGTGCTTTCAGATCGAGATCGAGATCGACGCGCTTTTGGTCGCAGGGCGGCCCGGTTAATGCGTAACTTTGTGCCAGGGCGGCGGACGCACCGAATGCAAATACAAAGACGAAAACCATTGCTAACAGTGATAGACTTTTCAGATTCTTATTCATTTCATTCTCCCTTAAAGCCCTGTTTTAAGCCATCTTTACCGGACAGATGCGGCCGAACTTCCGGGGCTTATAATTCCGGCTGGTTATGCAGAAGGGTTGGAATATCACCTGCAACGGCGTGACAATTGCCACAGTCCTCTAAATGCTCCATACTTTATTCTTCAAGCACTCGATGGAATTAAAGTCAAGGTGTGCGAACCATCACTCCCGAGAGATGCACATCGATAGGTGACGGAGACTGAAGTATCGAGGAATTCTATCTGACTACCAGGCGCCTACATTCTATCTACATATACAAATACATACAAAACTACCGAAAATCTACTGTGTTTACCTGATTTAATTTTTTTCGGAGTTTTTCTATCCTATGGAGCATATTCATTCCAAAGGAGGAGTTCATGACCATTCACCAGGTGAGGCGGTTGATTCGCCTCCACGAAAAGGCCACGCGACATTCGAATGAATATAGAAGGCTCTCGGGGGATCTAAGTGGACAGTCGAAAGCGCTCAGGCATCTGGAGAAAGCGGATCGACTTTATTCTCAAGTTCGAGCCTTGATCAGGGACTTCACTCCGCATACAGGTTGAGGACCGGGGAATTTTCCGGTACGGATCGGCCGGTGGCAATCTTCCGTGCGCTCGCTTCGATTATGACGCCTTGCGCAAAAGTATAACAATGCCAAAAGATAAACAATCATAAGCCGGCAAACGGGTCCTTCCGATTGGGCACATGAGGGTCTTCTCATTGCAAGCTGCCCAATGGTTGCAATAACCCTCCAGGATCAGTGAAGGAATGATTTGCGGAATTCTCTGATCACCGATCGGGGGAGCGGTCTGATAATTAAGAGCCGCCGGATTTTATGCGGGAGCCGGTTTGAAACTTTTCATTCCGGGCGCCAGACCCTTGCTCGATTCTATTTCTCACCTTACATTCGGCTCATTGAAGATCAAGGAGAACAAACCTTGATAACTCGATCCTGCATTGTGCTGTAGAGCCAACTGCGAGGATGATGGCAGGTCCGGACGGTGATCCGCTAAAAACTTTACCCCTCTAACAGGAGGAATTCATGGGTGCAGAAGCGAAGAATGCCAAGTTGATGGAAATTATGTGCGCAGCGCTTGAAATAAAAGAGAAGATGAAATCATTGTACGATGAGGCCGCGGGAAAGTGTTCCGATGATGTGGGTGTGGAAACGTTCCGGATGCTGAGAGAAATGGAACAGGAGCATCTCAACCGTATAAACGGAGTCTATGCGGAACTGACGAAGGGGCAGGTCGATGTCGATGCGTGCCGCTTCTACGACTTCGACACGACCGACAAAAAAGAGGTCCTGAGACGGATCGCCAGGGAGAAAAAATTCGTCGGGAAAGCCTGCCTTGACGATGTGGCAGCGATCGAAAGCGGCCTGGAACTGGAAAACAAGAGCATCAATTTTTTCGCCGATCACTTGAAAAAGGCTGCCGGTTCGATTGAACGCGAATTCCTGAACCATATGATCGCCGAAGAAAGGTCGCACTACATCATTCTGTCCGATCTCAGGTTCTATTATGTAGATCCGGGGCACTGGCTAATGGAAAAAGGCAGAACCGGTCTTGATGGAGCGGGCGGAATCAGCTGAGTCTTCGGGGGGCATCTTATTGATCCCCGGATTAATCAAGCTTTTTCAAATCATTGCACTCCCCGAAATGGATCGGGGGGTGCAATTTAGTTTATTTGCGCGAACTTTTCCCGACGCTAAAAACAGACCTGCCAACCGGGGGTAAAGGCAACATCTTTTGGTTCTCATTTCCGCTTAGCCCGGTTTGCTCACCGGCGAGGTTGTAATTAGCAAGCTCCGGTTGGGTTGGGGTCAGAATATCAAAATAAATGTATAAAAATGAATACACAGGTGTTTGGTTTGGCCTTCAGACGGCAATCGGACAAGTAATGATTTCAGCCTCTTAGCTTCGGCATACTATTTGCTTATTTGAACACATCAAAGTGGAGGTGATGGGAGACACGAACCGTGATTCCTATCAGGGTGCTTGGACGAACCACTTGGGGGGCGACCTTGCACCCATTTTTTTTTATAAACCTTCACACCGGTATCAAAGACCAATAGAACTTTGGTGATGTCGTGCCCGGGCAGCGTACAAGTCTTTCCGGCGAGCCGGTTCTTCGGAGTTGAAGGTTTGCCCATACATCCTATTCTCTGTGCTCCGATCGGTATCAGTTCTTTTTCCGGATTCCAAGTCAATCACGTTGTCTGAACAGGGAGTGAATCAAGAATTTTGGATGCCGCAATACAATATGTCGATCGTTATGTCATTTGAGGCATATTTAGCATCCAGGGTGTTAAGAGTTAGAGGGATACGAAAAACCTGGTTGGACCGAAATAGACGTCCGGGGGATCTTCGCCAGTCAATTGAGTTGCAAGAAAAGACTGTCCCATGTCCGCCTTATCATCTCAATAAGTGAATTCCGGTGAAGCGGGACGCCGTCAGAAGAACTTGGAGCCTGGCCGTGATTATAGGCAGGCAGCAGCTCCAGTTATGTGACTGGTTTGCGCTTAGCACTGAAGAGTATTGGTTTACAAATCTTTACTTCCATTAACTATTATTAACTCGACTTTAATAGAGACTGTTCATATTCAGCATCAAGGAAAACTACACGGTTTTTTAGAGGGAGGGGAATCTTCTGAGAAAAAGAAAGCGATGGAGCATATGCAATGGGTGGGACCGTTTAAAATCGATGAGTTACTGGACCACATGATGGAATCGTTTCATGAGCGGCCGCCGGAGGCAAAGGGGGTCTATCTAATATCTCAGAGGCCATGGAATGGGAAGCCAACCGCAAAGTGCGATCCTCTCTATGTAGGAAGCACTATGGGAAAATCGAAGCGATTGCGCACCCGCATAGGAGATCTCATCGCCGACCTGTTCGGCTTCTTCGGAGAAGAAACCGGTCACCATTCGGGAGGGGTGACGATCTATGATTACTGCAAGGAGCACAAGATCAATCCAAAGGGGCTCTACATCGGCTGGCTTAAGGGAGTTGGGTGCCTAAGGTGCAATGTGAATAAGGTTTATGAGAAACTCAACCCCCCTCTTAACAGGAACCGTCCATTCAGATGCATCGATCATTGAAAATCAGGCAACCTGCATCGGTCATAGGCCTCCGCCGAGTACCCGGCGATTCGGGCGAGTGACCGATTGCGGTTGGATTTCCGTCGGCAGGAGCTTCTTACGGGCCAAGAGGCACCCATTAAGCCATCCGATATACGGTCCTCCTAATCTCCCACTGGACTCTGGTCCTCAAAACGATCGCATTGGCGCGATCCTTCACTCAAGCGGCTTCGACCATGGGTCGATCATATCAGTTGCGTGTTTTGACAGGAATATCTATTATTCGAGGATCTTGCGAAAGGGCGTCGGTTATTGGAGCCGGATACGATCATGACACGTGGTTCTTACGCGCACCGCGCAGTCGGTACATTATTCCGGAGGAAACCATGGTGACAAAACATAATTTGAAAGGCTATTTTCTTGCTTTGCCAGCAGCGTTGACCTTCCAGCTTATTCTTCCGGGACTTTTGGCGGCAGTGGAACCGGGCGACCTTGTCCAGGCCCAGGCCGTTCTGACGGTTTCGGAGTCGAAGAGGCTTATCGCCAAAGCGGTGAAAGAGATGCCCATCGTCAAGAACGCCCTGGCAAACGGCATGGTGATCATCGTCAAGGGAACGACGAATGCATACGTGGCCGAAGAAATTACAGGGAAGGAGATAGAAAAGGCGGCTTTTGTGCGGGGGAGAATTCAACCTGCCAAAGGCGGGAAGAAACTCCCGGAAGTACAATCCGTTCCTGACGTAATTCTGGAGAAAGGCAAAGTTGTTGACCTGCCGCTTGCCGAAGCGGTGAAGAAGCTGAAGCCCGGCGATGTTGTCATCAAAGGAGGCAACGCCCTCGATTATAAGAATAAACTCGTTGGTGTAAACATAGCTGCTCCAGACGCCGGAACCACCGGGACCACACTGCCCTATGTGGTCGCTCGAAAGGCCTACCTGGTCATTCCTATCGGCCTCGAGAAGTTGGTGGCCGGGGATATTGTGGACCTGACGCTGAAGATGCGTGAACCGATTGAAAGCCTGAACGGTCTTCAGTCCATGTTTCTCCTCACCGGGGAGATCGTAACGGAGCTGGAGGCCATTAACGTTCTAACGGGGGCAACGGCTTTCCAGTGCAGCGCCGGCGGCATCGGCGGTGCAGAAGGTTCGGTCTGGCTTGTTTTCAGGGGCACCAGAGAGCAGGTAACCAAGGCCCTCAAGTTGGTTCAATCCATTCAGGGCGAGCCACCGTATGTGGAATAGGTTCCTTTCACTTGAGGCCGATTTGACAAGACACGGCATAAACATGCATTTCTTGGTCAAAGACCGGTAAAGGAGAGCTTGACGGGCTGTTTGAGGCAATAACCGCGAGGGGGAATCATGGACAAACATATTATCAGACTTTTTGTTTCTACGGTTTTTCTAGTATTTCTTTTTTCAACCTGTGCCGCGAGGATTTCCACCGCCGCCCAGGATGAGACCATCATGGGGTACGTAGTGAAGCGGGGGAAAGGTTTCGTGATCGAAGCGGACGATGGAGATTATGTTGTGAAAGGCAAAGACGTCTCGAAACTGGTGGGCAAATTGGTGGAAGTGACCGGAATGATAACAAAGAGCGACAAGGGAGACATAATCCAAGTAAAATCGATAGAAGATGTCCAGGATACGTTGCCGGAATAATGGAAAATCGAGTACACACAATATAGATCTTTAGTTCATATTATCCGGTGATCCAGTCTATTGAATTCTTTGTTCATGCCTACTGAGCAGAAACTCTAATTCCAATTATAAATAAATAGTATGATGCGGCACTGATAGGAATGTATCTTCAGGATACCGCTTATACCCATTTGTAATACCGATTGTTCTTTAACCCAATTGCAGACGGCGCCGAAGGGACAGGGATCCGGGCCGCCGCCGAAGCCTGCAACGTATCCCTTCTTTACGTCTGGAAACCCTCCACCCGGTTAAGCAGAGTCCTCATTCTGCCGGCCACATCCGGGTCAATTCGCAGTTTGTCCGGATACCAACCCAGGGGTTTGGTCGCGTCGATGCCCATTTTCGAAGAACGGCTGTTTTCGTCGCTGGAGGGATCCAGAGTGCAGCCCATCCCCATATGTTGCGGTGTAATGAAGACATCCCTGCTTGCCTGCATCCTGGTGGCCATCGCCCATAAGACTTCGCTTTCATTGAAGATGTCTACATCCTCGTCCACCACGACGACAAGCTTGAAGTTGTGGTCGATGGACATGGCCTTCAATATGGCCTGGAGCGGCTGGCCTTCGGCAGTTTTTTTCAGAGAAATATAGCAGTGGAGCAGGCCGCATCCCGATAACGGCACGTTCACTTCTTTAATGTTAGGAAGTCCTTCGTTGAGAGATTTCAGCACATCGCCCTCTTTTTGAACGGCCAGTATCAGGTTATGTTCCGCACACATTCCCCCGGTGATCGACTGGTAGACGGGATTGTTTTTGAAGGAAATCGCCTTTACCTTGAATACGTTTTCAGTACTGCGATTGCTGGCGTAATTCGTAAACTCGGCGAACGGGCCCTCCTTTTCTCTTTCTTTAGCCATGATGTGCCCTTCGATCACGATTTCAGACCAGAACGGCACCTGAACGTCGATAGACCTGCAATTCGCCAATTGCACCCTCTCTCCCAGCAATCCCCCTATTCTTGCGAATTTGCCTTGATCGAGAGGGACTATCGCCATGCTTCCCATGGAAAACGCCGGGTGAACTCCGATTACAATAGCGGCTTCGAGGTCTTTGCCCATTTCTTCAGCCCGCCGGAAAAACTCCCACATCCGTTTTCTGGAATGAAGGCTGATTCCCAGTTTATCGCGTCCCTTGAGCTGAAGCCTGTGATGTCCGCACGTGTCTACGCCCGTGATCGGGTCTTTGGCGACAACCAGCCCACCGGTAATATACGGTCCGGCGTCAATCGGAAAGTGTGTCAGGACGGGCAGTTTGTACAGGTCTACATCTTCGCCGGTGAAGCAGTTCTCGGAAAAAGGCGCTGTCTCCGGCATCAATAAGGGCGGCACAAGGGTGTTTATTCTCTTTGCATATTCATGGGGAAGCTGTTTTTCAGCCACCCCGAAAATAAACCCCATTCTTTGCCGCGATGCAAGAACGTTTGCGACTACAGGAATATCATGCCCCTTGACATTATTGAAGAAAACGACAGGATACCTTTTCGCCTTCTCCAGTTCCATGATGAGCGACGTTGTTTCATATCGGCCGTCTATCTCATCGTCAATGAACAGTACATCCCTGGGGTACGATTGCTCATACTGTTTCAGAAACGTCCGCAAGTCCTGGCTCATATCAATTTCCTGCCCCCATGTCGGTCTGTAATCCTATATCAATGCGTCGCGGTCACAGATGTCGCTATATTTATCCGCTTAAAGCGATTGTGAAGAATCAAGGAAACTCCCGCCAACATAACCATGAGGCCCAGATACACGAAGCCCGTAGTATATGAGCCGGTTGATTTATACAGCAACCCAACCACAAATCCGGCGACCGTCCCCCCCGAGGCGCCGACGCCATTGATCACTCCAGCCGCGGGACCGACACCGCCGGGTTTTACACTTGACTGGATGATCGACCATATGTTGGGCTGGAAGGTGCTGGCACAAAAGCCAACGGATAAAGCAATGACGGCCATCTTGATGACTGGATCGTTAATGTGGGGCAAAAACATGAGAATAATTCCCGGAACAAATAATCCTATGACAGTTATCAGTACCCGCCTGCCTGTCCTGTCGCTGAGAACAGACATGGGCGCGCCGAGAATAAGTCCGGCGAAGTAAGGCAGTGCGGTGGCAACAGCCTGCGCGACGCCGGTAAACTGGAGGGATTTAACCAGCATCGGGATCCACAGGGTCGTACCCCAAAAAAGGTTGGACTGGGCAAAATAAGTAAAACACAAAAACAGTATCGGCGGCCCGCCCAAATCCTCCAGCGTGAGCTTGGATATTATTTCCTGCGGGGTCTTGGCAATATTTGATTCGGACTCACGTTTCAAAAATTTCATGAACAGCGGGATGATCACCACTATCCCGGCTGCCCCGGTGATGAAGAACAAAGCCCGCCAGCCGAGGGTGTTGAAAACCGGGGTCAAAATCAAAAACCCGAGGCCCAGGCCAAAATATTGCCCGTAGAAATGGATGAGCGAATTGGCCCGGCTGAGTTCGTGGGGGGCAAACCATGCCCTCGCGAACCGGGATTGCTGAGGCCAGTAGATACCCTCCGTGACCCCCAGGATGATACGGTACACGATCAGTAAACTCACCGACGTCACCCACCCTGTCAAGATGGTGGACACCGACCAAATCGCCATCATGGCGATAACTGTGGTCTTAGGGTCTACATTTCTGGTGACTATTCCGCCGAAAAAGTTTGAAAAACCGTAGCCGATCAAAAAAACTGT
>Ga0187784_10005613_pt1 | contig 10126 bp, 12 predicted proteins | sample 1015_SJ02_MP15_2_FD_132964 | JGI IMG/M metagenome (GOLD analysis project Ga0187784, IMG submission 132964) | Tropical peat soil microbial communities from peatlands in Department of Meta, Colombia - 1015_SJ02_MP15_20_MG | ecosystem: Environmental > Terrestrial > Soil > Wetlands > Peat | place... | reverse complement strand
GCATGAATGCTCTTTCGTCATTCCGGGGCGCCGCTGCGCGGCAATCTGAGAGACGGCCTAAACCCAGGGCCGCGCCGCCTTGGCTTTGGCCTCGAAACCCTCGATCTTGTCGTGCTTCTGCATAGTACTGCCGATCTCGTCCACGCCATTGAGCAGCGCGTGCTTGCGGTGCGGCTCGATGTCGAATTTGACCACGCCGCCGTCGGGACCGCGGATTTCCTGCTTTTTCAGGTCAACGGTCAGTGTCGCGTTGGCGCCGCGCTCGGCGTCATCGAACAGCTTCTCCAAATCCTCGGGCGACACCTTCACCGGCAGCATGCCGTTCTTGAAGCAGTTGTTGTAAAAAATGTCGCCGAACGAGGTTGAGATCACGCAGGTGATGCCGAAGTCTTTCAACGCCCACGGCGCGTGCTCGCGCGACGAGCCGCAGCCGAAATTGTCGCCCGCCACTAGAATCTTCGCCTTGCGATAGGCCGGCTTGTTGAGGACGAAGTCGGGATTCTCGCTGCTGTCATCGCGGTAGCGACGCTCCGAGAACAGGCCTTTGCCGAGTCCGGTGCGCTTGAGCGTCTTGCCGTATTGCTTCGGGATGATCATGTCGGTGTCGACATTGATTATCCTCAGCGGCGCCGCGACGCCTTCCAGTACGACGAATTTTTCCATCTTGTGCCCGCGGGGCGGCGGTGAGCTATGCGCCGGGCTTCACTCCAAAGATTGGGTATCCGCGCCCACTAACGGAACGATGACTCACGCCCAGGGCCGCGCGGCCTTCTGCTTTGACTCGAAACTGTCGATCTTGTCGCCTTTGACCATGGTCAGGCCGATGTCGTCGAGGCCTTCGAGCAGGCATTTCTTGCGGTGCGGGTCGATGTCAAATTTGACCACGCCGCCGTCGGGACCGCGGATTTCCTGTTTTTCCAAGTCGACTGTCAGCGTCGCATTGGCGCCGCGATCGGCGTCATCGAACAGCTTCTCCAAATCCTCCGGCGACACCTTGATGGGCAGCACGCCGTTCTTGAAGCAGTTGTTGTAAAAAATGTCGCCGAACGAGGTCGAGATCACGCAGGTGATGCCGAAATCAAGCAGCGCCCAGGGCGCATGTTCGCGCGACGAACCGCAGCCGAAATTGTCGCCGGCCACCAGAATCTTCGACTTGCGATAGGCCGGCTTGTTGAGCACGAAATCCGGATTCTCGCTGCCGTCGTCGCGAAACCGCCGCTCTGCGAACAGGCCCTTGCCGAGCCCGGTGCGTTTGATCGTCTTCAGGTATTGCTTGGGGATGATCATATCCGTGTCGACGTTGATCATCTTCAGCGGCGCCGCGACGCCTTCCAGTACGGTGAACTTGTCCATCGTCCGTCCCGTGCGTTTAGATTGCTCGGGGCTAGATGGCGCGTTAGCGGACGCGGGTCAACCCTGCGCCGGCCGCATCCGTTGCGTGCTTCTGGCGCGGCTCCGAGCCTGATATATTGCCGCGCAACTGCGCCGGGGTACCGGTGGAATTTACGGGAGCGAAACATGACGATGCTGGCGGAACGGACCCAGGCTGTCACGGTCACCAAGCTGCACCCGCTGATCGGGGCGGAAATCGGCGGCGTCGACTTGAGCCGCCCGCTCGACAAGGACACGCTGGCCCAGATCATGGATGCCTGGCACGCCCACACCGTGCTGTTGTTCCGCGATCAACACCTTGGCGAGGACGACCAGCGCCGCTTTGCCTCCTATTTCGGCCCGGTCGCCAAGCGCGTGCCGCCCAAGCCGGGCGCGCCGGGAGCCAATACCTCGCCCGAATGGGACGACATGATGATGATCAGCGACAAGGTCGACGCCAGCGGCAAGGCGCTCGGCTCGCTCGGCCACGGCGAAATGTGGTTCCACACCGACAAGTGCTACCACCGCCGCCCGCACCGGGCGACGTTCCTCTACGGCATCGACATCCCATCCGAAGGCGGCCACACGCAGTTTGCCAGCATGTACGCGGCCTACGAGAACCTGCCGGCCGATCTGAGGCGGCGGCTCGAAGGCGCGTGGGTGATGCAGGGCCAGCAATACGGCGTCGGCCGCCGCATCGACATCACGCTGCCGCTTGAGAGCACGCATCACTGCCTGCAGCCGATCTTCGTCACCAACCCCGGGTCCGGCCGCAAGGCGCTCTATGTCGCCAGCCAGAACTCGATGTGGATCGAGGGGATGCCGCGCAACGAGAGCGAGGCATTGCTGCAGAAGCTGTTCGCCATCGCCGAGGATCCGGCGATCATCTACGAGCACGTCTGGCGGCCCGGCGATCTCGTCATGTGGGACAACCTCGCCTGCCTGCACGCGCGCACTGACTGGCCGCCGGAGCAGCGCCGCGAATTGCGCCGCTGCACCGTCGAGGGCGAGCCGCTGTACTAGCCGCTTTCGTAGCCCGGATGAGCGAAGCGATATCCGGGGTTTCATTCTCGGCTTCATCCCGCATGTCGCTGCGCTCATGCGGGCTACGGGCGTGATTGCATGAGCCTTCGCCGCAGAACTTTCCTCTCGCTGCTGGGGGGAGCGGCAGCAACTCCCGTGGGGCCGCTGGCAATCGCGTCGGCTGATACCTATCCGTCGCGGCCGATTCACCTCGTCGTTGGGTTCACGCCCGGCGCGGCATCCGACGTGATCGGCCGGCTGTTCGCGCAAGGTGCGGGACCGCTGGTCGGCCAGCAAATCGTGGTCGAGAACAAGCCGGGCGCCGGCTCGATCATCGCCGCCCAATACGTCGCCCGTGCCGCCAAGGACGGCTACACGCTGTTTCTGCCGGCGCTGTCGACGCTGACCAATCAGATCATCAACCCATCGCCGGCCCTCGATCTCAACAGAGATTTTGCACCGGTCGCGCTGTTGGCCATCGGCGCCGTTGTGCTGGTGGTCAATCCGGCCAGCAATGTGCGCAGCGTCCCCGAGCTCATCGCGCTCGCGAAATCGAAGCCGGGCGGGGTGCTGTATGGCTCAACCGGTCAAGGCAGCCTGCCGCAGCTTGCCGCCGAACTGTTTGCGCAGCGCGCGGGCGTCAAGCTTACGCATGTGCCCTATCCGGGCAGTCCGCAGATCACCGAGGATCTGCTCGCCGGCCGCATCACCATGTCGTTCACCATCGCCTCGTCGGTGATCGGCCAGATCGCGGCCGGCCAGATCGTCGCGCTGGCCACGGCGGCGACCAAGCGCCCGAGCGCGCTGCCCAATGTGCCAACCATGGCGGAAGCCGGCATGCCCGACTTCGATACCGGCCTGTGGCTGGGGCTGGCCGCGCCGGTCGGCACGCCGCGTCCAGCCATTGAGAGGCTCGCCACTGCGGCCCACACGGCGATGCACACGCCACAAGCTTTGGAGTCGCTGCGCAAGCAGGCTTACGACCCGCTCGATGCCGGGCCTGAGGCATTCGGGGAATTTCTGCGCAAGGAAACGACGCGGTGGACCGCCGTGGCGCGCGCTGCGGGGATGAAGAGCTGAGTCGAATGCTGCGGCTCAGCCCTGCTTCTCGCTCTTTGGCACCGACGCAAGTTCGGTGACCCACGGGCGCGCCGAGCGGAACCATTGCTGGCGGCGCGGCGGAAGTTGATCGCGCTGGCGCAGGATGCCGACCCGCACCGTGTAGGACGGTTGGACGCCCTCGCCTTGGGTCGTCGAATAGATCGGCGAGCCGCACTTCGGGCAAAACGCCTGCACGCGCGGGCGGCCGCTGTCGGCGGTGGTTTTCAGATACGTCGTCGGCTGTCCGGTCATCTTGAACGACGCGCCAAGCACCGGAATCGAAATGCGGAACGCGGAGCCGGTGCCGGTCTGGCAATCGGTGCAATGGCAGATCTGGACTTTCTCCGGATCGGCCTCGCCCTCGATGGTGATGAAGCCGCAATGGCAGCTGCCGTCGATCCGCATCTCCCACTCCCTAATTTTCGGCGTTTTCGATGGCGTGCATGTCGGCGTCGGACAGGCCGAAATGATGGCCGATTTCGTGGACCAGCACGTGCTTGACGATGGCGCCGAGGGTTTCGTCGTGATCGGCCCAGTAGTCGAGAATGGGCCGGCGATACAGCCAGATCATATTGGGCATCTGCAGCGGCGCGCTCTCGGAGCGGAACGGCAGGCCGACGCCGTGAAACAGGCCGAGCAGGCCGTACGGGCTTCTCACTCCCATGCGGCGCATCACGTCGCGCGACGGAAAATCGTCGACCTGGATGACCATGTTCCTGCACAAGTCGCGAAAGCCTTTGGGCAGATGGCGCCAGACCTCGTCGGCCAAAGCCTCAAACGCGGCGAGCGATGGCGCTTTCACGGGACGCCACGCCAGCGGATCGATGACACGATCGGACATGGTCGAAATGTAGCGCAGAAAGCCGGCGCAGGAGAGGGCAGGTTGGTGCTATAGTGGCGCGTGGGCGGAGCGTTGAGGCGGCGATGTCAGTGAAATCACTCGTTCTGATCTTGAGTCTCGCAACTCTCGGCGCGGCGATCGCAACACCGTCATTCGCGCAAAGCGAACCCAGAGAGGTCTATCCGCCGCGCGTCCATCGCGCGCGCCCGCGCATCGAGATCACGCCGCGGTTCTATCCGTATCCCGGGCTGTACCGCCGCTGCGTCGAGCGGCTGCAGGTGCAATACCGGCCGAGCGGCCCGGTGCTCTTTCCGCTGACGTATTGCTGGTGGGTACGGGGCTGAGAGTCACCGCAATGACGGCTACTTCCACTCCCGCACATCGACGAAATGCCCGGCGATCGCCGCGGCGGCGGCCATGGCGGGCGAGACGAGATGGGTGCGGCCCTTGTAGCCCTGGCGGCCCTCGAAGTTACGGTTCGAGGTCGAGGCACAGCGCTCCTCCGGCGCGAGCTTGTCGGGATTCATCGCGAGACACATCGAGCAGCCGGGTTCGCGCCATTCGAAGCCGGCCTTGACGAAAATCTTGTCAAGCCCCTCGCTCTCAGCCTGCTCTTTGACCAGGCCCGAACCCGGCACGATCATCGCCTTGACGTTGGCGTTGACCTTTTTGCCGTCGGCCATCTTGGCGGCGGCGCGCAGATCCTCGATGCGGCCGTTGGTGCATGAACCGATGAACACCCGGTCGATCGCGATATCGGAAATTTTTTCGCCGCCCTTGAGCCCCATATAGGCGAGCGAGCGTTCGGCGGCTTGGCGCTTGTTGGCGTCGGCGATGTCCTCGAGCCGCGGCACCCGACCGGTGATCGAGACGACTTGCTCGGGGCTGGTGCCCCAAGTTACCAGCGGCGGGAGTTTCGCGGCATCAAGCCTGATCTCGCGATCGAAATGCGCGCCGTCATCGGAACGCAGCGTTTCCCAATAGCGCACCGCCTCGTCCCAGGCCTTGCCCTTGGGCGACTTGGGGCGGTCCTTCAGATACGCATAGGCCTTTTCGTCGGGCGCGATGAAGCCCGCCTTGGCGCCGGCCTCGACCGACATGTTGCACACCGTCATACGGCCTTCCATCGACAGCGCGCGGATCGCCTCGCCGGCATATTCGAGCGCGTAGCCGGTGCCGCCGGCGGTGCCGATCTCGCCGATGATGGCGAGGATGATGTCCTTGGCGGTGACGCCGTCCGGCAGCTTGCCGTCGACCACGGCGCGCATGTTCTTCGACTTGGTCTGGATCAGCGTCTGGGTTGCCAGCACATGCTCGACTTCCGAGGTGCCGATGCCGTAGGCGAGCGCGCCGAACGCGCCATGGGTGGCGGTGTGGCTGTCGCCGCACACCAGCGTCACGCCCGGCAGCGTGAAGCCCTGCTCCGGGCCAATGATGTGGACGATGCCCTGCCGCTTGTCGAACTCGTCGTAGTATTCGAGCCCGAACAGCTTGGCGTTCTCCGCCAGGTAGGCGATCTGTGCCTCGCTTTCCGGATCGGGGTTCTTCTGGTGCCGATCGGTGGTCGGCACATTGTGATCGACCACGAGCAGCGTCTTATCCGGCGCGCGCACCTTGCGCTTGGCGAGCCGCAGCCCCTCGAACGCCTGCGGGCTCGTCACTTCGTGGACGAGATGGCGGTCGATATAGATGAGGCAGGTGCCGTCCGGCTGTTCGTCGACCAGATGGTCGGCCCAGACTTTATCGTAGAAGGTGCGGGGTTGCGGCATCCCGGAATACTCCTCGGCGTTCGCATCACTCACATAAGCGTTGGACCGTCCTTTAGCGCCTGCGCGCGGCCAGGAAAAGGGCAGGCATCCTGTGGCAAGTCATCCTGTCGCCGCGGCCGACCATGCGATAGGCTCGCTCCACAACAGGGATGGAAAGGCCATGCAGCGAAGCGAGGGCGCGATCCGAACCACGCATGCCGGGCGTTTGCCGCCGGTGGCGCCGGCCAGCGCCGATGTCACGAGCCAGGTGGCCGAGGTCATCCGCAAGCAGGCGCAGATCGGCATCAGTTGCGTCGGCGACGGCGAGTTCTGGAACGGGCGGCATTTCCTGTTCTATGGGCAGGAGTTCGAGGGCATCACCGCGCGCGACCTGCGGCCGGGCGAACGCGGGTCGGGACGCGAGGAGACGCGCGAACGCGACGCGTTTCCAAGGCTCTATGCCGATATGGATAGTGTCGGGACCGCGTTCTGCGTCCCCGGCGAGGAACCCCGGTTTTTTCCTACGAAGCGCAAGATGGTCGTTACCGGGCCGATCAAAGGCCGCGCGACCGACGCCATCCGGCGCGAAATTGAAACCTTCAAACAGGCAATGACGGCCGCCGGCCACGCCGAGGAAGCCTTCATCTGCGTTTTCGCGCCGGGCTGGCTCGATCATTTCATCTACGACGAGTTCTATAACAACGAAGAGCAGTTCGTATTCGCGCTCGCCGATGCGATGCGCGAGGAATATCGCGCCGTGGTCGATGCCGGCTTCATCCTCCAGATCGACGATCCGGGCGTGGTGACGTCATGGGACATGATCAGGCCGGCGCCGAGCCTTGCCGAATACCGCCGCTATCTGAAACTTCGCGTCGATGCCCTCAACCACGCGCTTGCCGGACTCCCCGAAGGTCGCGTGCGCCACCACTTCTGCTGGGGCTCTTGGCACGGTGCGCATACCCACGACCTGCCGCTCAAGGAGATCGTCGATCTCGCCTTGCAGGTGCGCGCCCAGGCCTGCAGCTTCGAGGCGGCCAATGTGCGCCACGAGCACGAGTGGACGATCTGGAAGGACATCAAGCTGCCGGACGGCAAGATTCTCGTGCCGGGCGTGGTCGGCCACGCCACCAATATCGTCGAACATCCCGAGCTGGTCGCCCGACGCATCCAGAATTTTGCCGAAGTGGCCGGGCGCGAAAACGTGATCGCGGGGACCGATTGCGGGCTGGGCACGCGCGTGCACGAAGAACTGGTCTGGGCGAAACTGTCGGCGCTCGTCCAAGGCGCGCGGCTCGCTTCCAAAGCGCTCTGGAACACTGAGTGAAACTCGGCCGGACAGGACGTCAGTGAACGGGAATGAAAACACATGCAGCGAAGTGAAGGCTCGATCCGAACCACACATGCCGGGCGGCTGCCGCGGGTCGCGCCGCCAAACGCCGATCTGACGACGCAAGTCGCCGAGGTCATCCGCAAGCAGGTGCAGGTCGGCATCAGTTGCGTCGGCGATGGCGAATACTGGAACGACCGCAGCTTCGCCTATTACGGCAAGCAGTTCACCGGAGTGACGACGCGCGCGCTGCATCCGGGCGAGCTCGCCACGGCCAGGCAGCAGACCCGCGAGCGCGATACTTTTCCGAAGCTTTACGCCGACATGGACCGCGCCGGCACGATGTTCTGCGTACCCGGCGAAGAGCCGCGATTCTTTCCCACGACCAAGATGGTCGTCAGTGGTCCGGTAAAGGGTGGCGCCACCGACGCCATCAAACGCGAGATCAAAATCTTCAGCGACGCGCTCAAGGCCGCCGACGGTGCCGAAGAGGCGTTCATCTGCGTGTTCGCGCCGGGCTGGCTCGATCATCACATGTTCAACGAACACTATCCGACCTACGAGGCCTACATGTTCGCGATGGCCGATGCGCTGCGCGACGAGTATCGCGCCGTGGTCGATGCCGGTTTCATCCTGCAGATCGACGATCCGGGCGTGGCGGACGCGTGGGACATGATCAAGCCCGAACCGAGCATTGCCGATTACCGGCGCAAGGCGAAAATCCGCGTCGACGCGCTCAATCACGCGCTCGCCGGCATCCCCGAGGATCGCGTCCGCCATCATTTCTGTTGGGGCTCCTGGCACGGCGCCCATACGCACGACCTGCCGCTCAAGGAAATTATCGACCTGGTGCTTGAAGTGCATGCGCAGGCCTACAGCTTCGAGGCCGGCAATGTGCGCCACCAGCACGAATGGACGGTGTGGAAGGACGTGAAACTGCCGCCTGGCAAGTTCATCGTGCCCGGCGTGGTCAGCCACGCCACCAATATCGTCGAACATCCGGAATTGATCGCGCAACGGATCAAAACCTTCGCCGACATCGTCGGGCGGGAGAATGTGGTGGCCGGTACCGATTGCGGGCTCGGGGGGCGGCTGCACGACGATCTTGTCTGGGCGAAGCTGTCGGCGCTTACGGAAGGCGCGCGGCTCGCCTCGAAGACGCTGTGGGGGCGCTGATCGGAAAAATTTAATCAAAGCAACCAAGGGAGACGCTCATGGCCAAAGCAAAACCGAAATCGAAGCCGAGATCATCCGCGCGGGCCGTCAAACGCACGCGGCCCAGCGCGCGCCGCTCGCGGCCGGCTGCGCAAGCCAAGGCCAAACCGCGGCGCAAGCACAGCTTTGCCGCCAGCCATCTGCGCGAAGAGGATTTCGAGGGCGGCCTGCGCCGCTATGCGAAATATCGCGACCTCGGCATGAATAAAGCCACCGGCGGCATGGTGCAGGCGCACGTCATCCGCTTCGTGCCGCCGTGCCTGCCCGAAGAAGTCTCAAAACTGCATTTCCACGATGTCGAGTTTCAGATGATCTATGTGCTCCAGGGCTGGATCAAGACCGAGCTCGAAGGGCAGGGCGCCGTCACGATGCGGACCGGCAGCGCCTGGATCCAGCCGCCGCGCATCAAGCATAAGGTGCTCGACTATTCGGACGACTGCGAAGTGCTAGAGATCGTGCTGCCGGCGGATTTCAAGACGGTGGAATTGGAATAGGCGCCGTCATTGCGAGCGCAAGCGAAGCAATCCAGCCTGATGAGTTCAAGAGCTGGATTGCTTCGTCGCCCCTGCGGGGCTCCTCGCAATGACGAAAACGGCCGCTACTCCGCGGCCTTATCCTGCGCTTCGGCCGCGGCGTGATCCTGCCGCTCGACGATGCGGGCGGACTTACCGCGCCGGCCGCGCAGATAGTAGAGCTTGGCGCGGCGCACCTTGCCTTTGCGCACGACCTTGATCGAGTCGATCATCGGCGAATAGAGCGGGAACACGCGCTCGACGCCCTCGCCATAGGAGATCTTGCGCACCGTGAAGTTCTCATTGATGCCGGCGCCGGCGCGGCCGATGCAGACCCCCTCATAGGCCTGCACGCGGCTGCGTTCGCCCTCCACCACCTTGACGTTAACCAGGAGCGTATCGCCCGGCTGAAAATCGGGAATTTCCTTGCCGGCGGAAAGCTTCGCCACATGTTCGGTTTCGAGTTCTTTGAGCAGGTTCATGGCGAATTCTCCTTCGGCTGCGCTTGCGTCGCGCCGTTCCAGTCTTGGCTCGGTACGGGTTGGGGCGAGCTTCTACGCTACCGCGCGGGCTTTGTCACCTTCTCGTCACGGCCTGCCCAAAGGTCCGGCCGGCGCTCCCGGGTGAGCCGCTCCGCCTCGGCGCGGCGCCAGGTGGCGATCCTGGCGTGGTCGCCCGACAGCAGCACGTCGGGGATCGGCCGGCCCTCGAACACCTGCGGCCGGGTGTAGTGCGGGTATTCAAGTAGCCCGTCGGCGAAACTCTCCTCGGCGCCCGATTCTGCGGCACCCATGACGCCGGGCAGGAGCCGGACGCAGGCGTCGATCAGCGCCATGGCGGCAATCTCGCCGCCGGACCCGGCGTCATCCTGGTCTGCGGCCGCTTCGAGGGGGTGGACGAGCGGGTCATCGCCGCGCGCGGCCTCGAGGAGCTGTCGGTCGGCGACTATGTGCTGTCCGGCGGAGAGATTGCCGCCATGGCGCTGATC
>Ga0187784_10005612_pt1 | contig 10127 bp, 8 predicted proteins | sample 1015_SJ02_MP15_2_FD_132964 | JGI IMG/M metagenome (GOLD analysis project Ga0187784, IMG submission 132964) | Tropical peat soil microbial communities from peatlands in Department of Meta, Colombia - 1015_SJ02_MP15_20_MG | ecosystem: Environmental > Terrestrial > Soil > Wetlands > Peat | place... | reverse complement strand
GGACTTGCGGATAGGTTTTTTCGACCTCGAAACACAGAAACTGGCCGATGAGGTCGGCGGGTGGCAGAACACTCACCTCATGCGCGTATCGGTCGCCGTTCTCCATGAGGTTCCGGCCGACACATTCAAGGTCTACCGTGAGAACGAAGTCCCGCAACTCATCGAAGATCTAAAAAATCTCGACCTCATTGTCGGATTCAATATCTCGCGTTTCGATTACCGGGTACTGAGGGCCTACACAACGTTCAACCTGGACAGGCTGCCCACGTTTGACATGCTGAGCGAGATTAAAAAAGGGCTGGGTTTCCGCCTGAGCCTTGGACACCTGGCAGAAAAAACCCTCGGGCGCCCCAAGGCAGGAGACGGCCTGCAGGCGGTCAGGTGGTTCCGTCAGGGAAACTGGGAAAATCTAATAAAATATTGCACCGAAGATGTTGTCATCACTCGCGATCTCTTCTACCATGGCATGGAGAAGGGATATCTCGTCTACAGTGACAAGAACAGCGGCATGCTGCGAATTCCTACTCGATGGAAAATAGATGATCTTGTTGCCGATGAAGACCGCTGAACCACCGATGCCCGTGTCTGTCTCTGGTTTGTGAGTATGCGGGAGTGACTTTTCAGACGAGTTCGTTTATTCTGGGAAATAACCGGATACATGGAATAAAGACATAAATTAGAATGGAAGGGGAAAGGCTCTCGGCGCCGGCTTTGGGGCACGTTGAGCCAAAAAATGCCAAAAATGGGAAACAATGACAATAGCGTTATCGACCCCCCGGAAACCGGGCAACGCTTGTATCAGGCTCCATCCTGCATGGAATGGTACGCTCTCTACGTGCAGGTAAACCACGAGAAGGAAGTTGTCAAAAGGCTGGAACAGAAGGAAGTGGCCTGTTTCCTTCCACTCTTGGAAACATGGAGCAAGAGACGGGACCGCAGGAAGAAAATACAGCTTCCGATGTTTCCAGGTTATGTCTTCATTAATGTCATTCTTGACAACTTCGTGAACCTCACCGTCGTCAAAACTCCGGGAGCGATCAACCTTCTGCATAACTCCGAAGGTCCTTTGTCGATTCCCTCTTATCAAATCGAAAACCTTCAGACCATGATCAACTCGGTACAACCTCTCCAAATCCATTCTTATCTGAGAGAGGGAGATTGGGTTCAGGTTGTGCGCGGCCCACTTGCCGGATGCATCGGTATTCTGAACAGGGTGGACTCCAAAAGAGGCAGACTGATCGTCAGCATAGACATAATCAAAAAGTCGGTAAGCGTCGAACTGGACCTGGAGGACGTCGACCCTGCCCTCCCGCCCGCTTACAAGTGAGGCAAGAGCAAATCCGGAGGCGGGTAGCAAGGTAAAACAAGCAGGCGGAAAACCCCCTTCAGCCCGCTTCTCGCTTGCAGCTTCCTTTCTTTTTACTTCCCGTTCTTCTTTATCCCCAACACCTTAATTTTCTTGTGGAGATGGGTCCTTTCCAGACCCACGCGGGCGGCCGTCTGGGAGATATTCCATTCGTTTTCCTCAAGCTTTTTGAGCAGGTAGTCACGCTCGAAACAAGAGCGCGCCTCTTCCAGGGTCTCGCAAAGGAAATAGGACGTTTCGGCGTTTTCTTTCTGGAGGACATTTCTGAAGTCGGTGGGCAGGTCGCCCGGCCCAATCAGGTTGCCGGGCGTCATGATAATGAGTCTTTCGATGAAGTTTCTCAGCTCCCGGATGTTACCCGGCCACGAATACCTTTGCAGAAACGGATAGATGTTCTGATCGATCTTTTTTTTCCCAAGTGCGCTCTCACTTGCTATCTCGTCGGCGAAATGTTCGACCAGCAAAGGAATATCGTCCAACCGGTCCCTGAGCGGCGGGACAAAGATCGGAATGACGTTGAGCCGGTAGTAGAGGTCCTGCCGGAACCTGCCCAACTCTATTTCCTTCTGGAGGTCCTTATTGGTTGCGGCCACCACCCGTACGTCTACTTCTACCACGTGAGATCCTCCGACCCTTTCGAAAACTTGCTCCTGGATGATTCGAAGGATCTTGGCCTGTGTCCGGTGGCTCATGTCGCCAATCTCGTCCAGGAAAAGAGTGCCTCCGTTCGCCGAGTCGAATTTCCCCTTGCGCTTTTCGTAGGCGCCGGTAAAGGCCCCTTTTTCGTGGCCGAAAAGTTCGCTCTCTATCAATTCCTCCGGAATGGCCGCGCAGTTTACTTCTATCATCGGACGAGTGCTCCGGCGGCTGAGAAGATGTATCATCCTGGCAGCCAGTTCCTTGCCCGTTCCGTTTTCTCCGGTAATCAGCACCGTCGCGTTTGTGGGGGCGGCGCGCCGGATCTGGTCTCGAAGAATGGAAACTGCCTCGCCTTGGCCGATTATGCTGCGGTCTGATTTTTTTCTCAGCAGGCGGTTTTCTTCTTCAAGGCGGGAGAACTCGATGGCGTTTTGAATCGAAACCAGCACACGCTCGATCGAGAGCGGCTTTTCGATGAAATCGAAAGCGCCCATTCGTGTGGCCTTAACGGCCGTTTCTATGGTCCCGTGACCGGAGATGATTATTACCGGAATCAGCGGATAGAGCTTTTTGACCTCGTCGAGCACGGTCATGCCGTCTATGCCCGGCATCCATATGTCCAGGAGGATCAGGTCCGGTGCGTCTTTCCTGGCCCTCTCCAGCGCCTCCTCTCCGTTGGACGCCTGGATTACTCCATAGCCCTCGTCCTCCAAAATCCCGTTGAGTGACTGCAGGATGCTTACTTCATCATCGACGATCAGTACTTTCTGCTTCATAAAAAAAACCAGGTAATCGTTAAGCGATCATTGCCCCGAGGTAATACCTGTCCCCCATGACTTATTGGCTCGGACCCGGCTTCCGTCCTAGCCGGGCAATTCCACCGTAAAGACGGTCCCGCGCGGTTTGTTTTCACGCACCCGGATGAAACCGTTATGGTCGGCGATAATGCTCGATACTATGGCCAGCCCCAGGCCGGTCCCCTTTTCTTTGGTCGAATAGTATGGTTCGAAAACCCTCAACCTGTTTTCGGGGGCAATCCCGTGTCCGGTATCGGCGCACTCCAGCCGGGCGATCTTCAATGCCGGATCGTATGAGAGCCGAATCGAGATTTCTCCCTTTTCCCGGCCGATTGCATGCACGGAATTTTCGAGCAAGTTTATGATTACCTGCCTGAATTGATCCCGGTCAAGCCGAAGATCGGGCATGTTGTCATCCTTCTCCAAGTGAAACGAAATGCTGCTGAAGTTGTGTCTGTAGAGGCTGAATCCCTCCTCGACAATTTCGCTGAGGCTGCATGGCTCCAGCTTCGCCCTGGGCAGCCGCGCAAACCGGGAAAACTCGTTTACCAGGCTCTTCATGTGGTCGACCTGCTGGATTATGGTGCGCGTGCATTCGTCGAAAACCGAGCCGTCCCCGTCGACCAGTTTCGGGTACTTGCGCCTTAGTCTCTGGGCCGAAAGCTGAATCGGGGTCAGAGGATTCTTGATTTCGTGGGCGATGCGGCGGGCCACCTCGCGCCACGCTGCCATGCGCTGAGCCTTCTCCAGTTCGGTGAAATCGTCCAGCACTGCCACTATACCCATGAATTGGTCCCGGTCGTCGCGCAGAACCGATACCTTTATGAAAAGCGACATCGGCGCCCCCGCCACTTTGACCTGGGCAGGCCGTTCAAGGTATGTATGGCGCCCTTCCCTGTAAGAAGCAATAAAGTCGTTTACTATCTCCACGTGGGCTTGGTCAAGAAAGGCAGAGTAATGTTTGCCTTTTGCTTCCTCCGCTCTTACTCCGAAAATCACCTCGGCTGAATTGTTCATGGTTGTGACTCTGCCTCCGGCATCCACGCTTACTACCCCGGCTGCTATATTCTTCAGCACTACCTCTATGTAGCGACGGCGGTCTTCGAGTTCGATATTCGTGCTCTGAAGTGCGTTGTAGGCCCGGTCCAGTTTCTTGCGGCCCTCGCTCAGGTCCTCGGTCATGTTGTTAAAAGAGGCCATGAGCATCCCGATCTCATCCTGCCTGTCGGGCTCCAGGCGCACATCGAGATCTCCCTCTGCTATCTGCTGGGTTGCTCTAAGCAGCTTCTGTATAGGTCCCGTGAGGTTCTTTGCAAGATAGAAACCGAACCAGACCGCCGAAAATATCGCCAGCATCGTCACGATCGAGAAGGTGATGAAATGGCTCTTCTTGAGGGGCTGGTGTAGCTTCTTGAGCTGCAGATAATTGTCGTATCCCGCTGTAATGGATCCCAGTTTGATGGCTAACTCTGCCGGCAGGAACCGCAAAGCTATGAGGGCCGATCCATCCCCTGTCAGAGACTGCAACGGGATACGAGCGGCGATGGCGCTCTGTGAGGTGGCCGGAAAACTGATGATTTTGGAAGCGTTTCCGCTCTCCTTCTGAAAACTGCTCGTCAGCAGGGCAGTGTCGATTTCCTGGGCTGCATTCTGCCTGAAACTCCACCTCAGGTCCCCGGAAGAGTTGAACACATAGGCAGCATCGATTCTGGCGGCGAAAAGGAACCCGATGCCCAGCTCGAAATGAGCCCTTTCCTTTTGGTCGGTAATCATACGAGCAGCTTCAGGAACCAGGGCACGGCATTCGGAAATAAGATTGGTCCTTTCCCGCTCCACATATTCCCTGGCAAGTTGGACCGAATTCTCAAGAGAATCCTGCACCCTGGAGCTGAACCAGTGATCCAGGCTCGAGAAGATAAACTGGCTGGCAAACCAGAAAAGAGGCACCGCCGTGATAAGTGTGAGGCCAACCGAGGATGCTACCAGTCTTGTCTTGAGCTTCGAACCGAGGATGTTTCTCTTTCTCTCGAAGATCAGCTTTACGAAGTTGCGCATAACCAGATAGGCCAGCAGCAAAACGAGCAGGACGTTCAAATTGATGAACACAACGAGCAGAATGTTGCCGAACAGCGAGGCCTCCGATGGAGGCTTGAAGAACCATCCCTGCACCAGGCCCAGTGTCAGGATGAGGATAAAAGCAGCGCATACCAGAATCCGTTCCCGGAAGCGGCGTTTTTCAATTCCTTTGGTATCCAAAGTCTCCATCGCTTATTTCAACTCAGTAAAGAAACACTATAGTATACCATTCAGTCTCGAAATCCCACAGAGACACCCAGAAAAGAATGTACCTGAAAAACAGTGGAAGCTCCACTTTCGAAAGCTCGGCTTTCACGTTCAGATAATACTCCTGGTCTTTGACCAGCCGGCTCGTCGGTACTACCGCAAGACCCTCTACCGAACTCATCCACTTTTTCGCTTCATCGAAGTTCCTGGTCACCAGGGTCTTTTGCGGATGCTCGGGCATGTCCACCTGGAACTCATTGTTGAGGCGGTCGTATATGATCGTATGTCGCAGAATACAATCGGCGATCTTTGACTTTAGAATCAGGGATGGCTTTTCAACGGAAACTATAATTCTAAAGGTAGCTGGTACCCCGTCCAGGATGGCTTCTTCCATGTCTGAATTAAAGCAATCGACCAGACGGAAGCTGACCTCCAGGTTCTTGCCTCTTTTATCGATCTCTATGTTTGAAATCTCCGCCTTGTTGGGTGAGGAAAAACAAACGGCAGGCGATGCGGTCAAGACTGCCAGAAAAAAAAGGAAGAGAAATTTCCTGTTAACCCAAGATTTCACATCTTTTCCACAACTAACCGGGATTAAGTTCCGCCGATGCGGGATTCCACCTGCAATCGAGCGGGCGCTCTGTTCTCGAGGCAGCAGGGCGCCGGGAGCGTTACCGATGCAAGGAATCGGTAATGATGAAAGCAGACAGTAAGGGGCAGGGAGCAAGCAAACGGTTTCGCTTCTGCCCCCGCCACTGCCCTTTCGTAAATCTGACAGCCGATACCTGTTCCAGCCTCCGTTTTTGGCGATTCTAGCGGACCGACCCGCCGAATACAAGTGAAATGAGGCAGCCTAAAAGATGTCGGGCATCGGATATCGGGTGGCCAAAAGATCGAAGAGGACGGCAAATGTGACCTCCAATGGACAAACTGCGGGTGGGTGGGCTGGGTTCTGATGTATCCGCCTTCCGCTCGGTTCGCCGCACTTTCGATTGCAAATTGACAAGGCTGAACGGAATGTTTTATAAGAGTGAGCTATCACTCGGGAGAGATTCCTGGAGTGCACAAGGCGGAATTGCCTATTTCCATGAGAGGAGCAAGCTGATGGCCGGCAACATTATCGAAGTTTCAGATAGCAGTTTCGAGCAGGAAGTACTTCAGTCCGATTTACCCGTTCTGGTGGATTTTTGGGCCCCCTGGTGCGGTCCCTGTCGTGCTATCGCCCCCGTTGTGGAAGAACTCTCGGCCGATTACGAATCCAAACTCAAAGTTGTCAAGTGCAACGTTGATGATAATCCCAAGGTGCCCGGGAAATATGGTATTCGCGCCATCCCTACTCTCATTATTTTCAAGGGTGGAAACGTGAGCGAACAGATCACCGGGGCTGTCGCCAAATCTCAGATCACGGCGGCAATCAACAAGGTCGTCGGTTAGATGTCCAGCCTTTTGGCCTACAGGAGTATTTATGGTGTGTATCTCCAGTCACACTAAAACGGTCTTTCGCCCGTTGGGCCTCCTTTTGATTATCACCGCCCTTGCGGCCCTCAACGGATGCGGCACCAACTTCAAAGAATACTACTTCGGCGACCTTTTTTCGAAGAAATCGTCGACCGTTGACAAGACCGCGGAACAACTCGCTCTTTCGGGTATGGCAAAGCTCGAGAAAAAAGATTACACCAAGGCGATAGAGGAGTTCAAGAAGCTCAAGGAACACTATCCTTACAGCAAATACGCGATTCTCGCCGAATTGAAGCTTGGCGACGCTTACTTCGGCGCAAGAAAATACAACGAAGCGGCAATGAGTTACGAGGAATTCGTACGCCTCCATCCGCGTAACGAGGTGATCCCCTACGTTCTCTACCAAGTTGGAATGAGCCATTTCCTTACTTTCACCACCGTTGACCGGGACCCTGAAGAGACCAAAACGGCTATGCAGGCCTTTGAGAAGGTTATTCAGAATTTCCCGCAGTCTGAATATGCGGCAAAATCAGAAAAGCAGATTGTGGAATGCAAAAAGCGCATCATCTCCCATATGTTCAGCGTCGCCAGACATTATTACATAAATAAGTATTACGCGGCTGCAAAAACCCGGCTCGATACCATGGTACAAAAATACCCCCAGGCGGTCGCCGATCTGGGATATGGGCCCACTGTCGAAAAAATGCTTGCCAAATGTGACAAAGAAGTGGCCAAAGGGGAGAGGAAACCTGATTTCTGGACCCGGTATGGATTCTAGCTGGAATAATCCTGGCGAGGGTTGATTTTGTTGCTCAGGTGACTAAAATTAATACGCGGGTTTTTCCGGAATTTTCGCGAAACTTGTTGACAAACAGGACTATTTTCCTGCATGCTGGCTTCGGTCTAAAGAGGAGAGCGAACCTGCCTTTCTGCCCCCGGAATGTTAAAGGCAAAGATTGAACAGAAAAATTACCGGCTGTTTGGTGACCGGTAATCCCATTCCCCAATGTCTGTGTCTCATGTCCTCCGGAATAACGGTAGCGTCTCTTAATCAGAAAGAAAAATCAACCCATTTTGATTCTTAAATACATTATCGGAGAATAGCCCATGCCTGACGCATCAGTACATTCGGCAGATACCACCAACAACAGGGATTCCATGCGCGAGCGGCGCAACGAGATGAACCTCGTCGAGTTGAAAAACAAGAACATCCGCGAACTTGTGGCCATTGCTAAAGCTTACAGCATCGACGGGGCGAGCTCGATGCGAAAGCAGGAGCTGATATTTGCGCTCCTCCAGGCCCAAGCGGAAATGAACGGCCTCATCTACGGCGAAGGTGTGCTTGAGATTCTTCCCGATGGTTTTGGGTTTCTGAGAAGCCAGAACTATAACTACTTGCCTGGACCTGATGACATCTACGTTTCCCCCTCCCAGATACGCAGGTTCAACCTGCGTACCGGGGACAGCATCTCCGGGCAGATCAGGCCTCCCAAGGATAATGAACGCTATTTCGCTCTGCTCAAGGTGGAGGCGGTAAATTATGAGGACCCTGAGATCGCAAGGGACAAAATCCTTTTTGACAACCTGACCCCTCTTTATCCGGACCGCAGGATCAGACTCGAATCCGACGCCGACAACCTGTCCACCCGCGTCATGGACCTGCTTACGCCCATAGGCTCCGGGCAGCGCGGGCTTATCGTGGCCCAGCCCAGGACCGGTAAGACAATGCTCCTGCAAAACATCGCCAACGCCACTGCCGCAAACCACAAAGACGCGTACCTGATAGTGCTGCTGATCGACGAACGGCCGGAGGAGGTCACCGACATGCAGAGAAACGTTCGCGCCGAAGTGGTTAGCTCTACCTTCGACGAACCTCCCCAGCGGCATGTGCAGGTTGCCGAAATGGTAATCGAGAAAGCCAAACGGCTCGTGGAACATAAGAAAGACGTCGTCATTCTGCTCGACAGCATAACCCGGCTTGCCCGTGCCTATAATAGCGTTGTCCCGCCCAGCGGCAAGATCCTGTCCGGCGGTCTTGACTCAAACGCTCTGCATCGCCCGAAACGTTTCTTTGGGGCGGCGCGAAACGTCGAGCAGGGAGGAAGCCTCACCATTATTGCCACTGCTCTCATTGATACCGGAAGCCGCATGGATGAAGTCATCTTTGAAGAATTCAAGGGCACCGGCAACATGGAAATCGTCCTCGACCGCAAGCTGGCCGACCGGCGCATCTTCCCGGCAATCGACATCAACAAGTCCGGAACGCGCAAAGAGGAGTTGCTCATACCGCCCGATGATCTGAACCGTGTCTGGATTCTGCGAAAACTCTTGTCGCCCCTGAACCCTATTGACGCAATGGAGTTTCTGCTCGACAAAATGCAGGGCACCAAGAATAACGCTGATTTCCTGGCCTCGATGAACAGGTAGGATAAGGGAGGGATGAGGGCAGAGGCGTGCTTTCCGTTCTGAGGGTGACTCGTCGCCTTTTGTCTTGCGGGTGTCGGTTTGAAATGGATTGCAAAAATAAACAATTGATGTATAATAAAAGATTCTAGTATTTATCCGATCAGGAAGGAAAATAGATGAAGGAAAACATTCATCCTCAGTATCATCAAACGGTAATTAAATGCGCCTGCGGCAACGAAATCCCCACCGGTTCCACCAAAAAGGAAATTCGGGTGGAGATATGCTCCAAATGCCACCCTTTCTATACCGGAAAACAAAAGCTGGTCGATTCGGCCGGACGTATTGAAAGATTCCGTCGGAAATATGAAAAGTATCAGAAACCCGAGGACAAGGAGTAGATCCTGAAGCAATAACGCCGAAAGACAAAAGGCAAAAGGCAAAAGGCAAGAGTGAAAACGCATCGTTCGCCTTCATCCTTTTTGCCTTTTGCTTTTTTAATTTTGCCCTCTTGGGAGCAACTGACCGGTTTCGAGGCAAGCTGGAAGAATGTTCGACAGGCTGGAAAGCGTAGTTGAGAAGTTTCAGAGGCTGGAAGAGGACTTGGGCAGCCCGGACCTGCTGAGCAATCAGAAGGAATATCAGCTGGTTGCAAAGGAGCACGCCGAACTCGCTCCCCTGGTGGAAAAGTATGCGCGCTATAAGAAATTGAAAGAACAGGTGCAGGAAAACCAGACCCTGTTTGAGCTGGAACAAGACCCTGAGATGCGCGACCTGATCCGGGATGAAATTGCCGGCCTCAAAGATCTGCTCGACACGGCCGAAAATGAGCTCAAACTTATGCTCGCCCCGAAAGATCCAAATGACGACAGGAATGTCATCCTGGAAATCCGTGCGGGAACCGGAGGTGAGGAAGCGGCCCTTTTCGTTGCAGACCTTTTCCGGATGTACTCACGCTACGCTGAAATGCGCAGATGGAAGGTGGAGATCCTTGATTCGAACATTACGGGCATCGGCGGGTTCAAGGAAATTATTGCCTCCATCAATGGCAGGGGTGCCTTCAGCAGGCTGAAATTCGAGCGCGGGGTCCACCGGGTGCAGCGAATTCCCGTAACGGAGAGCCAGGGAAGGATTCATACATCCGCTGTAACGGTGGCTGTGCTCCCCGAGGCCGAAGAAGT
>Ga0187784_10005611_pt1 | contig 10127 bp, 13 predicted proteins | sample 1015_SJ02_MP15_2_FD_132964 | JGI IMG/M metagenome (GOLD analysis project Ga0187784, IMG submission 132964) | Tropical peat soil microbial communities from peatlands in Department of Meta, Colombia - 1015_SJ02_MP15_20_MG | ecosystem: Environmental > Terrestrial > Soil > Wetlands > Peat | place... | reverse complement strand
TGAGTTCGAAGGTGAGCTTCAGTCGGCTCGGTTTCAGTGGATGAGTGGGCCCGAAGTCATACTGTTGGAACTCGTCGCCGTATACTATGCCGAGTGTTCCTGTCAGTTAACCCGCCCCAACTTGAACCGTTACTCCCGCGCTTACTTTGTTATTGGTATGGGTGCATGTTTTAGTCTGCACCCAAGCTTAAATAATCCATACGTAATAATCGTGAGCAGTGCAGTGAAATGCTTCACTCCCCATCCACGCTGAATGTAACGCTGACCGAGAAGGCCGCAGAGAAAGTCAAACTGGCCATGCAGAAACAGGATAAGCCCAAATCTGGACTTCGCCTCTACGTTGCTGGTGGAGGCTGCAGCGGATTCCAATACGGCCTTGCCTTCGACGACAAAGCGGATGGCGATCACGTTATTGATAGCCGCGGAGTAACTCTGCTTGTCGATGAACAGAGCGCTCAATACCTAGACGGCTCGGAAGTTGACTACGTAGAATCCGTTATGGGAGAAGGCTTCCAAGTCAACAACCCTAACGCAACCGAAACATGCGGTTGTGGACACTCATTCAAACCAAAGTAAAAGTAGGCTTTGCTTTTTCACTAACGAACGAAAAGTGCGCTTGCAGCTGCGCCTGGCGAAAAACAGCAAGGCGCTAACATGGTTCTATCGTAGACGGCGGTTTAGAGGTGATAGCGTACGCAACCCAACTGACACCGTGAACTTCACCTGTAATTCGGCTGCTAACTTCTTCCAAGACATCTTCCGGTATCCTGGCCCAGTCAGCGGTCATCCCATCCGAAGAGGTCACAATCCTAACAGTTAGCATCCTGCCCAGTTGTCGATGATCACCGTGCACACCTACAGCCAGATCGTCCCCTACGATCGCGAAAGCTTGCCACACCTTGTTGTACAGATCCTTCTCGACTAGGATGTTTTCAACTATAGCGCCTGCATCCCGGCATATTCTCAGCTTCTCCTCCGTAACCTCACCAATTATGCGAACGGCTAACCCCGGACCTGGAAATGGATGACCGTTTACGATCACCTCAGGCAGACCAAGTTCTTTGGCGATTCGGCGTACTTCATCCTTGTAGAGAAAACGAAGCGGCTCAATCAGCTTGAACCTGGACCAATTCGGTATCGCCCCGACATTATGATGCGATTTAATCCGAGACGCGGGGCCAGCCGTTCCAGCACTCTCGATCACGTCAGGGTACAACGTGCCTTGTGCAAGCCAAGGAAACGTGCCTAGTTTCGCGCTCTCCTCGTCGAAGACGCGAATGAACTCCTCCCCAATGATTTTACGCTTTTCCTCTGGGTCGCGGATGCCGTTGAGTTTATTCAAGAACCGTGTAGACGCGTCAACATAGTGAAGATTAAGCTTGAAATCATCGACCAAGGTCTTCAGAACGATTTTCTCCTCATTCTTTCTCAGCAAGCCATGGTTAACGAATATGCAGACCAGCTGATCGCCCACCGCTTTATGAGCTAAGACAGCGGTGGTCGTCGAGTCGACGCCGCCGCTCACAGCACATAATACGTTCTCCCTTCCCACTTTAGCCCTAATCTCACTAACCGCGCTCTGAATGATAGATTGCGGAGTCCAATTGTGACGACAGCCCGTTAGAGAAACGAAGTTCTTGACTATCTCTTTTCCGTGCTCTGTGTGTGAGACTTCAGGATGGAACTGTACTCCGTACAATTTTCGTTTCGCGTCACGTATAGCGGCCGTAGGGCAGTTATCTGAATCGGCTATTACGTCAAAACCCGCCGGTAGTTCTTCAGCGTAGTCGCCATGACTCATCCAAGATACAAGCTGAGTATCCAGGCCCTCGAATAGGTCGGTCTTATCTCTTATCCGCAGTTGCGTTCTACCATACTCGTGGCGATTTGTCGCCTTTACCCGACCGCCGAGCATATGAACCATCAATTGGAGGCCATAGCAGATCCCTAGTACAGGTACACCGATCTCAAAAATACCAAGGTCACATTTGGGCGCGTTTGAATCATAAACGCTTGCTGGACCCCCCGAAAGAACAACGCCCTTCGCATTGCGCCCTTGCAGCTCCTCCGCGCCGATTGTGAATGGAACAAGCTCCGAGTAAACCTCACATTCTCTAACCCTACGAGTTATGAGGTGGGAGTACTGACCGCCAAAATCGAGAACGGCGATCACATCTTCAGGCATCGTCAACCACTTGGAACTAACACAAACCTTAGATTAACGTTGGCTCCCGCCCAACCGTCATTAGAATCACTTCTGGATGGATCCTGACATCGCCGGTCACTTGAGCGTCCTCATCCACATACCCATTCAAGGCGATTGATGGCACACGCCCCTCGAATTCATATACTCCCACGCCACGTCACGCTCGCAACCTTTACTCAATCAAAGCAATGCGCTTCATCACCCTCTTTAAGGTGCACAACCCGGGCGGTACGTTGGCGTTGGCAGTGTCGGAGCACGGGAGGTCAACCAATAACGTATTGACGCGACTTACCCGGAAGAACACAGGCCAGTTCGAGGCTAAGATAAAACGCTGCCCCGTCTGCGCAATGCCACTCACGGAAAGTGAAAGTGAGTTTGAGTCCGTGAGTCATAACCCCGAAACTTGCCGTCTTGTGAACATCGCTCTCTCCGAGTTAGGAGTCAAAATCGAACATACCATACGCATCAACATTTACCCGGGCGCGGGGCCGCTTAGAGGATTTTACTTCACCGCGGACCCGTACACGATTCACGTGTCGGAAGAGGCTTACAGGAAACTACGTGAATACATCATATTCCACGAAACGAAACATCTAGTCGACTGCTTACAGTTCGGCCGAAGTGAGGAAGTGACGCCGGATAGCTTTGCACGATCACTGTGTGCAAAGTATCAGTATAGCTGTCCACCTGAGGGTTTAACGCTGCCTTGGTCTGCTTACGCGTAACCGTTCAGTTTCTCTTGTAAGTCCCTTTTGGGAACGACGCCGACTACGCGATCAACTTCCTTCCCATCCTTCATTACCAGCAGAGTTGGAATCGCCTGTACTCCGTACGCGTTGGCCGTTTCCGGATTTTCGTCGACGTTCAGCTTACCAAAAACGACTTTACCGCTGTACTCTTTCGCTAGCTCATCCACAACAGGGGCTATCGCTCGACAAGGTGCACACCACGCCGCCCAGCAGTCAACGACCAACAATGGATAGCTCTTCGTGGTTTGCACGAAGTTTCGGTCGCTAACTACTATCGGCTTGTCGATCTTTGGCGTTGACATTTGATCTCTCAGCTCTTCCATCTTTCTTTCTCGGATCAGTTCAAGCTCATCCAAACTTGAGCCTCATCCATTCGAGCCTGCGGAAAAGGTGCATTTCGTTATAAATCTACCCTGCAACTAGCTTGTTTGAAAGCCCCGGTGTTTTCAAGGGCTAATGTCATGGTTCTCGTCAAGCTTAAGAACCGATACAGTCTACCGCCCTATACGGCGTAACGAATTTGTCTTTGAATTTTGACTTTAGTGGCGAGCAGCAGCTATTTCAAAGAACCGTACGTGAGTTCGCCCAGAAAGAAATCGCGCCGAGGATCCGCGAGTACGAGCGCAAGAGAGAGTTTCCGTGGGAATTGTACAGGAAGATGGGCAACGCCGGTCTCCTTGGGCTGAGGTTTCCCAGAGAGTATGGGGGACAAGAAAGTGATGCCGCCACAATGGGAATTCTAGTTGAAGAAATGGCTCGCGCCGGATGGCAGATTCCCCTCAGCGACATAATGGGTGAAATACTCGCCCTACACGGACCAACGCAGCTCAAGAAACAATGGCTCCCTGCAATGGTGAAGGGAGAACGAATGTTGGGCGTCGCGAACACCGAACCTTCGACAGGATCTGACGCAGCCGCCATAACGACACGAGCAACGCGGAGGGGAGACGATTACATCCTGAATGGAGAGAAACAATGCATTACCGGCATCAACGAATGTGGTGCTTACTGCCTACTCGCTAAGACCGATACCGACAAAGGCTCACGGGGGGTGAGCATGTTCTTCGTGGAGATGGATAGACCGGGCATTGAAAGGTACGAGTTCGACGCACTGGGCTGGAGGCTATTCTCATTTGGGGGAATCGTCCTAAAGGACGTAGCCATACCGGCCTCCAACCTGATCGGTGAGGAAAACAAAGGGTTCCGTTATGTGATGGAAACGTTTGATCTAATGCGGGCTCTAATCGCTGTGTGGTGCGTCGGTATGGCCGAGAGTTCTTTGGAGGAGAGCATCGACTATGCAAAGCAGCGTACTGCCTTCGGCCGCCCGATAGCTAAATTCGAATCAGTCCAGTCTAGGATCGTTGAAGGATACACTGAGCTTGAAGCGGCGCGGTTGCTATGCTACAGAACACTCTGGTTGAAGGATAAGGGCCAGACGATCACGAAGGACTCCGCGATGATCAAGTGGTATGTTCCGCAACTCTGTTTTGGGATCATCAACAATTGCCTTCAGAACCGAGGGGCCGTAGGCTACACGACAGAATGCATGGACGAATACCGATTGCGAGAGGTACGCGGCGCCATGATTGGAGACGGAACAACGGACATCAATAAGATCGTAGTTGCACGCGAATTGCTTGGTCGAGACTACTTACCTTACAGGTAGCATACCCATTAGAGAAAACATCTGCGGCTGCTTCTGCAGCCGGTAGATATGTGTTACTTCATTGCGTGTATGCTATTTGCCCTCACTCACAATCGTTGTTAATGTTGATCGTATCTTATCGAGGCGACGGACCTTCCACGTAATCACTTCCTTCAATCGATCCATGGAGTCCGTTTCGATTTTGGCTACCACATCATAGACGCCGTAAACGAAGTATGATTCCTTAACCTCCGGAACCTGACGCAGGCTCTTCAGAACTTCATTTTCGGCGCCAGCGTCAATATTCATAAAGACGAAAGCTCTTGGCATTGACCTTACCCACTAAGAACTGTACTGATGACCATTATGAGATTATCTGTACGCCAAAATCACACGGCTGCGGAGACATAAAAGTGGCGCCACCTGAAGCCCTTATGCGCCAACGTATAGAAGCCTTGGTACGCAGGCGTACTGAGACTGACCGCAGGATGGGTTACGTATGGATGGTAGTTCCATTGCTTCCCTTCGCAGCGGCCGTAACGACGGGAGCCGCTGCCGTAGGAATCTTCGTCTCAATACTGCCTAGGCTTAGCAGCCTGTCCCAACAGACGGCGACGCCAAACTCGGTTGAGCCGGTTGTGGGAGGTATACTGGCCCTGTATGCTCTTGTCATGTTAACCCTACTGATAGTCTGGTTCTTTGGTGCCCTGAGTTTCTACTATCTCATAGAACGTAGAAATCGGCATTTTGCCCGTCAACATCTCCTATTCGGCACTATCAATCGATACCTAGAGTCAAAAGCTTCTGCGTCTGAAAATGTCTCACAACTCAGCTATCTTTTGGAGGATTCGATATACGAGGAACATGCGCGGTCCGCGGGCCTCTGGGCCTTGTTATTTCTCCTTGTGGCTCCGATCGCGGGGCTGATAGCAGCATACAACTTGACGCAAGACATGCGCAAGCATGACGGGTATCAATCCAAGTATCAATTGGCCCTAGCCCCATCCATGGTTGACGCCGGCTTTCCACGCCCAGACATCCCAGCCTACAATTCTCGCAATCGGGATCCAATGCTGTTCATAATCCTCTCCGCCATCACTGGTGGGCTCTTTTGGATATATTGGTACTATACCTTGCTCAAGGATTACAACAACCACTTTGCCGAACAAGCCGAATTCGAAGATCAGATTGTAAGAGTCCTAAATCCGCCTCAAACTCCCAGAACCTGTGGAACATGTGGAGGAATAGTTCCTGGAAGCGCGCGGTTCTGCCCGAACTGCGGAAGCAAACAAGCGGCCTAGGTGATCGCCGTGGACGTTAAGCAGTCGCTTAGATTCACATTCCAGCGAAATCGCATGCTGATCATCGCTATCTCGGCGGCTTTCTTTTCGACCATGGTTATCGCGGGTGCCGTCACTTACGTGGTCTTTGCTGCGTCTACAGAGTTCATTAAGACTTTGCAAGGATGGTTGCAATCACAGTCTTCGTCCGGATTCATCGCCATCCCACCGCCCTATACGGGAGGTCTTTACAGGCTGATCTTTCTCAACAACATAGGTCACTTTTGGAATCCAATAAGGCTCTGGGTCTGGATACCGCTTCTTGGCGCTTTCGAGTTGGGATACGAATTGTTACTTAATGCGATATTGATTGGTGCGGTCGCATCCTTCGTGAGTTTAACGAAGGGCCCAGCGTACACCGTCGCCGGGCTGCTTCCACACGGAATTATTGAGATTCCGGCGTTCATTCTCGAATTTACAGGCCTAGCCAGATGGCATGTAACTACAACGCGTGCGCTATACGCGAAGTTCAACGGTCGATCTGTCGATCGACCACTATTTCGCGAGGGAATTTTGGATACTGCTACTTTGTCGGTGCTCTCCGTGTCATTGTTCGCTATCGCTGCTTACGTCGAGACGTATATCACGCCTCACTTTCTCGGCCGATAGGATCTGTCAGCTGAAGGCGTAAGTAACCTGCGCTGTCGCCGTAACCTGTAAAGTACCCGGTTGTATTGGCGTCTGGACCGCTGGTGCTAGGCTAAACCGGTTATACGTTGTCGGCTGGAAAACGTAGCCGGGGGTTACTGATGTCGGCCCTATGAGGGAGACGCCGAGCGCGCCGGCAGTGGCCTGAGCCTGGTTATTCGCGTCCTGAATAGCGAGTTGCAGAGCCTGCTTCTCCAGGGCTACCAGGCTCGTGTTTGAGAGCGTGAATGTTATGCCTTGCACTTGGTTGACTCCCGCCGAAATTGTCTCGTCCAGCACTCTCCCGACTTCGCCGAGATTGCTCAACGTCACTTGGATTGTGTTGACGGCTGTGTAGGCGATAATGGTAGGTGCGATGCTCTGGTTAACTGGGTTCGAGTATACTGCACTTAGGCTATAAGAGACCGTTGCGATTGAATCGTTGCTGATACCAGCAGCGGCCAGAGCTTTCATCACGTTTGTCATAACGGCCGCGTTTTCAGCTGTCGTTTGAGTTGCGGTTGACGCTTGCGTTTGCACGGCCAACGTTAACAACGCTTGATCAGGAGTTCCGGAAACGGTTCCTGTACCCGTGACTTGTATCGTCTTTGAAGAAGCGCCGGCAGCCGCCGTCTGAGGCGGCCTTGTGAGTGCAACCGAGCTAACTAAGACTACCGCTACAATAGCTAGAGCCGCTAGGTAAGTGATGCGTCGGTTTGGGTTTTCGCTCAAATCTTCGACCTCCTTTTGCCCATAACTCTATGCTGCGATGGCAATAACCCCATGGTTTTGAACACCCCGTTCACGGATTAGAACACCAGGGCTCGGTCATGTTAAGTGCACAAGTATATGGCGAAATCTTGTCGTTCGTGGGCGGTATTCATTCGAGTTCGAGGTTGAAATCTTATCTCGACAAACTCTGCTATCCGCTTTGCCCTCCGTGATTAACCGTGTTCAAGGTATTCATCACAAATCGCGTGATCGACCGGATCTCGCGGGATGTGAATCGTCCGTTCGAACGTATCGGGCTATTAATGGGTACCTTGCAGGACTCGTCCCTCTGGGTTAATGATATAATCCCCGGCGGAACCGAGATGAGTGAGGTTTCTTGCGCGTTTCCGCCTAACCTTCTCGCGGGGGTAGCAAACGACATAGTTGAGGGCAGAATTGAGGGAAGAATCGTCGGCTGGTACCATTCACACCCAGGTCACGGGCTGTTCCTGTCCCAGACTGACGTACAAACTCACATGCAATTTTGCCAGTTCTCGCCATACGCGGTGTCGTTGGTAGCCGAACCGAAAGCACAAGAATTTGGAGTATGGATCTACGAAAACGGCGCTGGAGTCGTGCAGTTACCGTCCAGCCTGATTCACATTATCTAGGGCGCATAGCTTCCGCTCGGTAGAGTCCGAGGGCAGTCTTGTGCAGCTTCCTGACGGAAGAGAGCGGAACAGCCTTCAACGCGTGGTTAGTAGTCGCCCAAAGCTCGATTAAAGTTGGTTTCGGGTACCCTCTGCGATGGTATTCGATTACCTGAAAGAGTATATCCAGCTTATCGGCGGCATGAACAATCTGAGACTCCAAAGTCTCTCCAGCGTCGAACTCGTCCTGAAGCCTCAGATAATTCGCTTCAATCGACCTTGACGGAACGCCTTTAACTATATGAGCCCAAGCGGCCTGCTCAAGCTCCTTCTTAACCGCCTCACCCCTCTTCCCAAGGTACTGCAGGTAAGATTTGCTAATGTCAAACGTCAAGGCTTCGGCGAGATCGTGGAGCATCGCCATCCGAAGAACACGCTCCACATTAACCGGCCTCCCCTCCTCTGCTTCCAGGTCAGCAAGCAACATCGCTATAACGGCCGTTGAGAACGAATGATCAGCCACCGATTCCGTTTCTTGAACGGCAACGCCATGGCTAATCCATCCGCTCCTTGGAATCGTCTTCAGCATAGTGATGCTCGAGACGAAGGTTTCCGATCGCTCTTTCAAGACTGGTGGCCGACAAAGACAGGTTGAGTTACTGCTTAAGTCTTCTCAAACAGACAATGATGACCAGTCATTTCTCATGTGCCACCGGTACCGGTTCGGCATTGTCTTGAATACGAGTTCGATAGTGACTGACTCTTCTGAACTCGGCCTTCTGGCGGAGGAATTTCTTCCTGCCGCGGTTATAGTTCAGGCGCGAATGACCGTAGTTGTATGGCAAACCGTAGCCGACCTATCATCACTGAAGTGTTGAGATTTGGGAACAATGGCTGAGGGCTGACAGTGACTGATTCACGTATCGAGTTTTCTTCAGTCGACTGCGCAAACACGCAGTTGAAGCGAGAGTTCGTCGAGTACGTGAGCGCTGATCCGAACGGGAACCGATTAGGCGAGTTCGCTATTGGAACAAACACATTCCTAACCCGCTTAACTGGAAATCTGTTGCAGGACGAAAAGTTCCCCACCGCCCACTACGCTTTCGGAGATCCATATGCCCAAGAAACGGGCGCCAATTGGGAGGCGAAGAGTCATGTTGACGGAATAATGCTCAGAAGCAGCATCTGGGTGGACGACAAACAGATCATAGACGAAGGACGACATTTAAACAATTGATTCGGTGGACGCAGTAAGCGGGAAGCAATGCCTGATTTTGCTTAAAGACCAACAAAAATCTGAACACTGCCCACGTTTTTCAAGCGGCAGGATAGTGATCCCCAAAATCATGCCTTCCTTCGGAGAGGCAACGAAAGCAATAAGTAAGCGCCCCGGTATCGGCCCGCTGAATTCTGAGTGAAGTACAGTGTCGGAGTACAAGCCCGGGAAGATCGACCGCGTAGCAGGCCCGGTCGTGGTCGCATCAGGCATGCTTGGCGCCCGAATGTATGAACTTGTTAAAGTCGGAAACGCGGGGCTAATCGGGGAAATAATCAGAGTCGAGTCAGATAGAGCCACAATTCAGGTCTATGAAGAGACCACAGGCATCAAGCCTGGAGAACCGGTACTTCGCACAGGCCATCCCCTATCCGTGGAACTCGGCCCTGGCTTGGTGAATCAGTTCTTCGATGGAACGCAGAGGCCGCTCCCCGTTCTTCTTGAGGAGGCTGGAGCATTCATACGGCGTGGCGTCAGCGCACCTGCGCTCGATCGGAAGAAGAAATGGGAATTTAACCCGCTACTAAAGAATGGAGAACAAGCTATGGCAGGTGATGTCCTGGGTGAGGTGCCAGAGACGGTGTTGGTCAAGCACAGAATCTTGGTACCTCCAGACGTCTCGGGTTCGGTTAAGTCAATTGTTCCGAAAGGGGAGTACACACTTGAAGACCCCATCGCGGAAGTTGAAATCAGCGGAACAACGAAGAAACTTTTTCTCATGCAAACCTGGCCCGTTAGAATACCCCGACCAATTCGCGAGAAAGTCCCATCAGACAACCCCCTCATCACGGGACAACGCATCATAGACTTCTTCTTCCCTATAGCCAAAGGCGGAACCGCAGCAATCCCAGGAGACTTCGGCACAGGTAAAACCATCACACAACACCAACTCGCCAGGTGGGCAGATGCAGATGTGATTG
>Ga0187784_10005610_pt1 | contig 10128 bp, 9 predicted proteins | sample 1015_SJ02_MP15_2_FD_132964 | JGI IMG/M metagenome (GOLD analysis project Ga0187784, IMG submission 132964) | Tropical peat soil microbial communities from peatlands in Department of Meta, Colombia - 1015_SJ02_MP15_20_MG | ecosystem: Environmental > Terrestrial > Soil > Wetlands > Peat | place... | reverse complement strand
GGCTGAACGAATGGGAAGAGCTGACCGACGCCAAAGGCCACAGCCATGGCATGGAGTTCGTCCTACCCGATTGGTTCTACCAAGGGGTTCTTGATCGCAGGCTCGTGCTTACGATCGACCCGGCTTACTTCGATCTGACTGGCGGAATCGAACGCTGGCTCTACCGGGTGGCGCGCAAGCACGCTGGCCGCCAGCCCGACGGGTGGGCGTTCGACATCAGGCACCTGCACACGAAGTCGGGCAGCCTCGCTCGACCTTCGGATTTCGCGATCGATTTGCGCCGCATCGCAGCGCGTCAATCGCTTCCCGGCTACCAGCTTTCATTCGAATGGGAGGACGGTCGAGACCTGCTAAGGTTCACGCCGACGATCAGTCCGCGGCGCGGCGCGAGTGCTGTGGACAGGTCTGTGGAAGGGCTCGGTACATCAGGCGCACGGACTCTCGGTACTTCGGGCGCAGACCTATCGGTACATCAGGCGCATCAACCACGATCAAGCCGTTGGCCCGCAACGTCGATCGGTCACCGTAACGACTCTAACCCAAATGAATCTAACGTCTGTAGAGAACGCCAAGACGAGCGGAGCCGACATCCGCTGCGCACCTTCCGACGCCGGGGAGGAGGCGCATGATCATCGCGCTCCTCAACCAGAAAGGCGGCGTCGGCAAGACGACTTTGGCGTTGCACCTCGCCGGCGCTTGGGCTTGCGGCGGTAGACGGGTTGTCGTCGTTGACGCCGACCCCCAAGGGTCAGCACTCGACTGGTCGGAGCAACGCGCAAAGGAAGGTCTTCCGAGGCTCTTCGGCGTTGTTGGCCTTGCGCGCGACACGCTGCATCGTGAGGCTCCAGAGATCGCTCGCGATGTCGATCATGTGTTGATCGACGGGCCGCCACGCGTCGCCGCCCTGATGCGTTCGGCACTCCTTGCCGCCGATCTCGTGATCATTCCGGCACAGCCTTCGCCGTTCGATGGCTGGGCATCCGGGGAGATCTTGCGACTGCTGCAGGAGGCGCGCGTCTTCCGCCCGCAGCTCGTCGCCCGGTTTGTCTTGAACCGCTGCGGGGCACGTACGGTCATCGCACGCGAAACCGCGGAGACTCTCGCTAGCCATGAGCCGCCCGTGCTCAGGACGCAGGTCGGCCAGCGTGTCGTATTTGCGGACGCAGCCCGCACCGGTCGGCTCGTTGGCGAGATGTCCCAAAGTGATGCCGCCGTCGCTGAGATTGCGGCACTCGCGGTCGAGATCGAACGGATCGGCCGATGATGGCGCGTGATTCCAGGCGTTCGTTTGCCGAGCGGCCAAGCGATCCCGAGACGTGGGTGCGTACTCCCGAGCCCGCACAATCGAATGGCACAAAAGCTGACTGCTTCACCGCACGCCTGACGATCGACGTCACGCCGGAGCTCCGTGGACGCATCAAGGTCGAAGCCTTCCGGCGCGGAATGACCGTGGCCGAAATGCTCCGCGAACTGCTTGGGCGAGAGTTTCCGGAAGGTGAGGGAAGTCGCGCATGAGTGACCTCACACACGTGGAGCTGACGTACCTCAAGAAGCGGATCGAGAACTGGATCCGCTTCGGACGGATCGTTGAGCGGCACGCGATCGATAGTCAACGCCGCGTCGTTTCATTTGCACCGGGAAGCATCTTTGCCTTCGTCCGCTGGGCGTCGAACGACTACGGCACGGTCGTCTCGCGCATCGATATCCTTCGTGCGGTGCGCCGCGGCGATCGGCACATGACGGTTCCCTTTGTTCGCCCTGGCGGAGTGAGCCTTCTGCGCATCAGCGGTTGGCCGAAGGTCGAAAGAGCACTGCAAGCAATCGACGCAGTCGAGGCGATCGGAATCGATCCTGCAGAAGCTGCTCCGGAGCATTGGCAGCACGTCCACAACCGACTGAGCGTCAACGAAGAGCCGCGCCGCTACACGACTACGCGACATCAAGCGTGGCTCCACCGTCGCAAGGTTGGCCTATGAAAGTGCGACCGACCATCTTGGCCACGACATTGGCCGCTGCAAGCGCCGTGCTGATCACGCTCGGCAGCAAACCCACGCCAACCCTTATCTGGAACGCATCCGCGAGTGTGCCCCTCGGCCTCTATCGCGTGCTTCCGGCCGGCAGACTGCAGATCACGGATCTTGTTGTCGCGTTGCCGCCTGAACCGCTCGCCAATTTCCTGGATGCAGGCGGCTATCTGCCGCGTGGCGTGCCGCTGATCAAACGGGTCCTTGCTCTTCCCGGACAGACTGTTTGTCGGAACGCGCGCATGGTCGTGGTTGACGGCATCGTCATGGGCGATGCGCGCGAGCGCGATCGACGCGATCGTCCTCTGCCCACTTGGCAAGGCTGCCGAGCCGTCGGCGACCACGAAGTGTTCCTGATGAATTGGGACGAGCCAGATTCACTCGATGGGCGGTATTTCGGGCCGATGGAGTCGACTGCGATTATCGGACGCGCGCAGCCAGTCTGGACGTTCGACGAGGATTGATCGTGTCACCGGCACCTAAACGTTTAGCCGCTCGTCTGTCCGATCGAAGCGATGCCATTGTGCTGTTTCGACCGAATTCCGGTTTGTCGCCGCGCATAGGCGCGGTCACGCCGTGGCCGGCGAACCGCTGGGCCCGGCCACCCATTTCGGCAGTCGGCCATCATCAGCATCAACGGAGCGCGCAATCATGGACCTTGTAACGCTTGTTACCGCGTGCGCGCTCAGCGCCGATCCGCGGTTGATGCATGCGCTCGTCTGGCATCAATCCGGCGGCGAGCCCTGGGCGCTTTCTGTGCCGGGAGAGACGGTGCCACGCGTCTACCAAAGCATGCGCGACGCAATCAGTGAGGCACATGCTGTGTCGCCCAGCGGCAATGTCCGCGTCGGTTTGGCGGGGCTCTCGAGCGAACCCGCGAAGGTCAATGCGGCGATGTTCCTGCCGTGCCGAAACGTCGCGCTGGCCGCACGACAGATCGATAGACTGACAGATCGCTGCAAGGCCGTGCCCCTTCTCAGGGACGATCCTACCCATTGCGCGGTTGCCGCCTATCGCGGTTCGTGGAGCGACCCGGACAGTAAGTTTGCCGACGCCGTGATGGCATCAGTTGCCAACGGTGACGCTCCAAACTTTGACATGCCGAGGGATACCGGCATGGAGTTCCTCGACGTTGCGTCCGACGCATCGGCGCCGCCGAAAGCCGCCTCCCCTGCGCCTGCCGCTCCACACGACGATCGTGAGCGCGGTTGGTCGAGCGCGCTGTTCCCGGCACGAGAACCGCATTCGATTACGACGTTGAACAGCACGATAGGTGACGGTCGCAGCGCAGACGTCGTCCGTTCAGCGGATTTGCCGGACGCAACAAAGGTTACGGCGGCAGGTGCAGCTGAAGGTCTGTTTGTCGCGAGATCAGCAGAGCGAAGATCGCAATGAGCCCAGTGAAAGCCAATCGCGGGAAATCGCAGATCATCGTGCCTCTGACGAGGAGATGGGGTGGGGGAGGCCGACCGACCGAACGACGGCAAGATAAAAGGCGGCACTGGCCGTTGGCCAGGCCGCTGACGCGGCACGCATTTTATGCGTGCCGCTGCCCGGTCGGGGTGCCGCGCGAAACGAAACTCGCAAGCTTCACAACGCGACGTGCGGCACCAAGCGCACTTTCTCGACGAGCGAGCCAGCAATGATCGCCCGCGATGACGACGTGCGCGTGCGACCCGGACGCATTCGCGACCGCGGCGCAGGCGCACGACCGAAACGTTTCGCCGCACAAGTGCTCAGGGCTGCCAACAAGGCGGGCTACGTCGGTCCGCGACGGACACTGACGGGGCGCGGTGCGCGCTCCAGCCGCGGCTCCGCCCTCGCGTCAGAGCGGCTCACGGATGTCTCACGGCGCGTTGTCGTCAAAGCGCGCGTGGTTCGCCATCGCGGCCGTAGGTTTCGATCCGCTTCGCTTGCCGCTCATCTTGCATACCTCAAGCGGGAGGGCGTCACCCGGGACGGTGAGAAGACCCGGATGTTTGATTCCGAGAACGACCGAGCGGATGAAAAGTCCTTCGCGGATCGATGCGAAGGGGATCGGCATCACTTCCGGTTTGTCGTGAGCCCTGAGGATGCCGGTCAAATGACCGATCTAAGGGCTTTCGCACGCGACCTGGTCGCCGACATAGAGCGCGATCTTAGCACGAAGCTCGATTGGGTCGGAGTCGATCACTGGAACACCGACAACCCGCATGTGCATCTGATTGTCCGCGGAAGGGCCGACAACGGCCGCGATCTGGTGATCGGTCGCGACTACATCAGCCGGGGGATCCGTTCACGCGCGGAGGAGCTGGTCACGATCGAGCTCGGCCCGAAGAACGAGCACGAGGTTCGTTCAGCTCTTGAGCGCGAGGTCGAAACAGACCGTTGGACTCGTCTTGATGTGGCGATCCGGCGTGCGGCTGGCGAGACCGGTTTGATCGACCTTCGGCCTGACGCGGGTGGCGGAAGTAGTTCCGAGATACGCCGACTCATCGTCGGTCGATTGCAACATCTTCAGCGACTCGACCTGGCGTCGGCAGCCGGGCCGTCCCAATGGATCGTCGTCTCGGACGCGGAGCGGACGCTTCGGGGCCTCGGCATCCGCCGTGACATCATCAAGACCATGCACCGCGCGATGATGGGACAAGGCATCAAACGCAGCGTGACGGATTACGCCATCCACGAGGAAAATTCTGCTTCGGCGATCGTCGGGCGTCTTGTCTCCAAAGGGCTCCATGATGAATTGACGGGCGAGGCGTACGCCACCATCGACAGCGTCGATGGACGTCTCCACTACGTCCGCTTCCCCGATACCACGGCACTGGAGTACACACCGTCTGCCGGTGGAGTCGTTGAAGTCCGTCATCTCGCGACAGATGCGCCAGGTAGGACACGCGCGGTACTCGCGGTGCGGTCGGATTTGGCGATCCAAGAACAGGTGGGGGCAAAGGGCGCGACCTGGCTCGACCACCAGCTCGTCGTACGTAAGCCAGTCTCTTTGTCCCAAGCAGGATTCGGCCAGGAAGTCCGCGAGGCGTTCGAGGCGCGCATCGATCACCTTGCCGCAGAGGGGCTTGCGCGGCGGACTGCCAATTGTGTCGTGTTCGCGCGCAATCTCCTCGAGACGCTACGACGACGCGAGCTCGACGGCGCCGCAGAGCGCATAGAGTCGAGCGAAGCGATTCCGTACAGGCTGGCTTCGGACGGAGAGTCCATCAGCGGCGTCTACCGTCGGCGCGTTGATCTCTCCTCGGGCAGGTTCGCGATGATCGACGACGGCCGAGGTTTTGCTTTGGTGCCGTGGAGGCCAGCGCTGGAGCGCCACCTCGCTAGGCACGTCGACGGAGTTGTTCTCCCTGGCGGGGCCGTTGAGTGGAGCTTCGGCCGCAGGCGGACACTCGGTCTCTAGGCCCACGTATTACGGGCGGTATCAACGCGCCTCGCTATCCATTTGTGCGACATCGGGTCGAAGCCACTTGAAGTCTCGTGCTCGAGTCTCGCTCTACTTTCAAATTGACCAGGTTGGGGGTGCACTTGTCTGCGACAAAGATTCTTTGGGGTCAGATCCTGCTCGTCTCCTTGATCGTGTTCGTCGCGACCTGGACGGCGACGCAGTGGACAGCATGGCGGCTTGGCTACCAGCCACAGCTTGGAGTTCCTTGGGCGCATGTCGCGGGCCAGCCGCTCTATCCACCGCCCGCGTTTTTCCTGTGGTGGTACTGGTTCGACGCCTATGCGCCCCGCGTTTTTATCGAAGGCGCAATCATCGCTTCGTTCGGAGGGTTCGCGGCGATCGGTGTTGCGATTGGAATGTCCGTCTGGCGCGCCCGCGAGGCCGCGGAGAGCACGACCTATGGCTCCGCCCGCTGGGCAAAGCCGCACGAGCTTCGGGGCGCGGGGCTGTTGAGGTCGGCCGGCGTGGTGCTGGGGCGGTTTGAACGGGCGTACCTTCGTCATGACGGACCGGAGCACGTCCTCTGCTTTGCACCGACGCGTTCCGGCAAGGGAGTCGGCCTGGTCGTACCGACGCTTTTGACCTGGCCGGGCTCGGCGATCGTGCACGACATCAAGGGAGAAAACTGGCACCTGACCGCCGGCTGGCGCTCCCGCTTCGGTCGCGTGCTCCTGTTCGATCCAACCGACGCGTCGAGCTCGCGTTACAATCCGTTGCTCGAAGTGCGTCGCGGCGACAGCGAGGTGAGAGACGTTCAGAATATCGCTGACATCCTCGTCGACCCCGAGGGTGCGCTTGAACGCCGTAATCACTGGGAGAAGACGAGCCACTCGCTCCTGGTAGGCACGATCCTCCATGTTCTATATGCCGAGCCGGAAAAGACACTCGCGGGTGTCGCCAACTTACTTTCCGATCCGCGTTGCCCGATAGAGGCGACGCTTCGTTCAATGATGTCGACGTTGCATCTTGGCGATCGGCCGCATCCAGTCGTCGCATCCGCAGCGCGCGAGCTTTTGAACAAAAGCGAGAACGAACGTTCCGGCGTTCTTTCAACCGCGATGAGCTTCCTGGGGCTTTATCGGGATCCCGTGGTCGCCAAAGTGACCAGCGGCTGCGATTGGCGCATCAATGACCTGATGGAGGGCGCGAAGCCAACAACACTTTACCTCGTGGTGCCGCCGTCCGACATCAGCCGAACCAAGCCGCTTGTTCGTCTGTTGCTCAACCAGATCGGGCGCCGGCTGACGGAAGTGCTGGACGCCAAGCGGCGGCAACATCGACTCTTGTTGATGCTTGACGAGTTTCCGGCGCTCGGGAGGCTTGATTTCTTCGAGTCGGCGCTTGCCTTTATGGCGGGTTACGGGCTCAAGAGCTTTCTTATCGCGCAATCGCTCAATCAGATCGAGAAGGCCTATGGGCCAAATCACTCGATCTTGGACAACTGCCATGTACGGATAGCGTTCGCCACGAATGACGAACGCACGGCGCGCCGTGTCTCGGACGCACTCGGAGTCGCGACTGAGTTGCGCGCGATGAAGAACTACGCGGGTCACCGCCTCTCGCCTTGGCTCGGCCACCTGATGGTAAGCCGTCAGGAAACTGCCCGACCTCTCCTGACCGCCGGCGAGGTGATGCAACTGCCGCCGACCGACGAGCTTGTTCTTGTCTCCGGTCTGCCACCGATCCGCGCAAAGAAGGTGCGGTATTATCAGGACAAAGCGCTTACGGTTCGCGTACTGCCGCCGCCATCGCGCACGCCCGCAATCGCGCGCGTCGTCGCTCGCAAGCAGGGCCGACGCGACGATTGGAGCGGGCTTCCGAGCAGATCGTTATCTGCTCCGGCCTCCGGGGCACACTGGGAGCAAGCCGAGATCGATCCTAACAGCGGCATTCGCCGCGAGCCGACTCTGCCGGAGCACGAATCCATTGCGTCCGAGCTTCCGCGACCCACCAACGAATTCGCACTCGTCGAGGACGAGCCCGACGACGAAGAGGTCCGCTCTAAATCCCTGCAGGAGCGCATGCGGACAGTGGCACGGCAGGCGGCGTTGGATCCGTCTGATGGCATGGAGCTATGAGGGGCTTATGAAGGTGCGGATGAATGTGTATTTCGACCCGTCGCTGCTGCAGCGAGTCGAAGACCTCGCCGCGCGAAAGGGTCTTGCGAAATCGGCCATCATTGAGGCTGCTGCGGCGTCGTTTCTGTCGCCGGATGCCGAGGATCGCCGCGAGGCAGCCTTTGCGCGTCGGCTCGACCGCCTGACGCGCCAGGTCGAGCGGCTCGAGCGGGACACGATGATCTCGGCCGAGGCTTTGGCCTTGTTTGTGCGTTTCTGGCTGACCGTCACGCCACCGCTACCTGACAGCGCGCAGGCTGCCGCCAAGGCCAAAGGAGCGGAACGCTACCAGGGCTTCATTGAGACGCTCGGCAGGCGAATCGCCAAGGGTCAGAACGTGCTTCGCGAAGTCACGATGGACATCGATGGCGCGCCGTCGGCGCGTCCTCCGTCTGAAGGCAGCGTCGACCAAGACGAAAAATGACTGTGCTTCGCGGCGAGCTTGGGGGACGAGATGAAAAATCAGCGCCGCTCGATCTTGCTTGTCTTTGCCCCTTTCGTCGCCGGCTATTTTCTCACCTATCTCTATCGCTCGATCAACAGCCTGATTGCTGCAGACCTCTCATCGGAGTTCAATCTCAACGCGGTCGATCTTGGTGTGCTGACTTCGGCGTTCTTTTTGACATTTGCGGCCGCCCAGCTCCCGCTCGGGATGTTGCTCGACCGCTACGGACCACGCCGCGTCCAAGCTTTCCTGCTCCCTGTCGCCGTTATCGGTGCGCTCCTGTTTGCGGGCGCCCAAAGCGTTTCGGTTCTTGTCCTGGGCCGCGCGCTTCTAGGTGTCGGCATGGCCGGTGCCTTGACGTCTGGCCTGAAAGCCATCGTGCAGTGGTTTCCAAAGGAGCGTCTTGCTTTGGCCAATGGCTGCTTTGTCATGATCGGGGCACTTGGAGCCGTGACCGCCACCACGCCGGCAGAATGGATCCTGCAAACCATTGGGTGGCGGGGACTGTTTATTGCGCTCGCAGGGATCACCGCGATCGGCGCGCTACTCGTCTACACTGCGGTGCCGGAACTGCGGCACGCCAGCCTGGCGTCCAAGGGCTCAGCGGCGTTCGGGTTCAAGACGATCTTCTCCGACCATAACTTCTGGCGCGTTGCGCCGCTCGCGGCAACGAGCATCGGGACATCCTGGGCGCTGCACGGCTTGTGGGCGGCATCTTGGCTTGCGGACGTTGAGGCACTCGATCGACCCACAGTGGTTCGACACCTCTTCGTGATGGCAGTTGCGCTGAGCCCGTCGGCGCTGCTCCTTGGACTCGGTGCTGATCGTCTCCGCCGAAACGGCATGTCATTGTCGAACATGCTGTTCGGCGCCGCCACTCTGTTTGTGACCGCCCAAATCGCACTGGTTCTGCGCTGGCCGCTCTCGCCTTACCTTCTGTGGACGATCGTCAGTGGCTTCGGGACCGCGACCGTATTGAACTACGCGCTGTTGGCAGAGCACTACCCAAAGGAGGTCGCTGGCCGAGCCAACGGCGCGCTCAACCTCTTCCAACTCGGCGGCGCCCTTATCACCCAATTGACAACAGGCGCAATTATCGAGCTTTGGACAAGCGAAAACGGTCACTATCCGGTGATTGCCTATCAAGCGGCATTCATTGTCAACATCGCACTACAGGTTGGCTCGTTGATCTGGTTTGCTTGGCCGCTACGGAGAGCCGGCGTGGGCTACCGGCTCCAGACCAAGCGCAGTAGGCCTTCCGGTCTCATTCTCGCGCTCGCGATCGAGCGACATAGGAATGCGGCGCGAGTTTGGAACAATCATCTTTCTGACTCTCGGGCGCAGCTTCGCTGTTGGCGTCTCGCAGGCGTGGGGTCCGTCGCGATTGTGGCTTTGCTGGGCACCGGATTGCTCGCTGGGAGCGCGCGCTCCTCAGTTTCCCCATACGTGCTGCGGGCAGAGAAGGTCACTGGGCAGCCCCGCGCTCCCGAATTGAATCTCGTTCGGGCCAGTGGTCGATGAGTCCAATCTTGTGAGCGATCAATTGAAGGCATCATCTGGCCGGCCCCGGCGATCGCCTGTCTTTGCTCGCTAGACCACTACGACGCTGCAATCATTGTTGCGTTGAGGCGGGTCTGGCCTTCTTTACTCACCCCACATTGAGCCGCGCGGGGCGGTCAGGGTGGGGCGATGGTCAGGGCGATTTCATACAGGACGGAAGCTGTTACGCGTGGCGCTCGGATGCTGCGCACGGCTCTCGGCCCAGCGATCGCGCTTTGGCTGGACGATCCAGCGATCGTCGAGGTCATGCTCAATCCCGACGGTCGATTGTGGGTGGACCGCCTTGCCGAAGGCTTGGCTGACTCTGGCGAACGACTTTCCGCGGCCGACGGCGAACGCATTGTGCGGCTCGTCGCTCATCATGTCGGCGCAGAGGTCCATCCGGGAGCCCCGCGCGTCTCGGCTGAGCTGCCCGAGACGGGAGAGCGGTTTGAGGGGTTAATCCCACCAGTCGTTGCCGGCCCTGCATTCGCCATTCGTAAACCGGCCGTCGCGGTCTTCACGCTCGACGACTATATCGCGGCCGGAATCATGCGGCCACAGCAG
>Ga0187784_10005609_pt1 | contig 10128 bp, 9 predicted proteins | sample 1015_SJ02_MP15_2_FD_132964 | JGI IMG/M metagenome (GOLD analysis project Ga0187784, IMG submission 132964) | Tropical peat soil microbial communities from peatlands in Department of Meta, Colombia - 1015_SJ02_MP15_20_MG | ecosystem: Environmental > Terrestrial > Soil > Wetlands > Peat | place... | reverse complement strand
TCCAATCGAGCCGTTGGTCGACGCCCGGAAGCTTCGTCGCCCAGGTCGGCAGGCGAATGTTCTCCTCCACCGTGAACTCGGGGACGACCCGGCGATCCTCCGGCATATAGCCGATGCCGTGTGCGACACGACGATGCGCCGGCAGGCGCAAAAGATCGACACCGGCGAACTCCGCTGTGCCGCTTGCCGGAATCACGCCCATCAGCGCGCGCATCAGCGTGGTTTTGCCGGCGCCATTGCGGCCGATGAGGCCGCACATCTCGCCCTCCTCAAGTTCGAGCGACACGTCGCGGAGGATATCAACGGCACCGAACGAGACGCTCAGATTGGCGATCCTAAGCATGAAGCGCCGCGACCGCTGTCATCTTGAGTTTCGGGCCGCTAATGAGCTCTTGGATGCGCGGATTTTCCAACGTCTCCACGGGCGATCCGTCGGCGATCACCGTGCCGTCATAGAAGGCAAGCACGCGGTCGGCGTAGCGCTCGACGATGTCCATGTCGTGCTCGACGAACAGCACCGTGATCCCGCGGTTCTTCAGCGCCGACATCACGACATCCATCAAGTCGAATTTTTCCTCGATCGCGATGCCGCTCGTCGGCTCGTCGAGCAGAAGCACGCGCGGGGCGCCGGCAAGCGCCATGGCGATATCGAGGAGCTTGCGCACGCCCTGCGGCAGGGTGGCCGCAAGCGCATTGCGGTAGCTGCCGATACGAAACAGCTCGACCGCGGCCTCGGCCTTCGCCGTTGTGGCCGGTGAATGCAACGGCGTGAGTATCTGCGCTAGAAGCCCGCCAGACGCGTGCGCTATCGCGGTTGCAGCGCACATGTTCTCGAACACGGTCAACGATGGGAAAATCTGCGGCACCTGAAAGGAGCGCGCAATTCCGAGCCGCGATATCTCGCGCGACGGGCGGCCGGTGATGTCGATGTCTTTAAACCAGATCGTGCCACTACTCGGCCGCAAATATCCGGTGATCATATTGACGAAGGTCGTCTTGCCGGCGCCGTTCGCGCCGATGATGCCGATGATCTGCAGCGGCGGCACCGCGATGTTGATGTCGCGGGCGGCGACGAGCGAGCCAAAGGCCTTTCCCAGGTTTTGGATGGCGAGGATCGTGCTCATGACATCGCGCTCATACCGGTTTTGCCCGCCCCCGCAGCCGTCCAAACAGTGAGCCGATGCCCTCCGGCAGGAACAGGATGGTCAGCAGCAGTGCCGAGCCGAGGAATATTTGCCACGTGCCCGGCAGGATGTCATAGGCGATCGATTTCAGCAGTTCGAACACAAACGAGCCGACGAAAGCTGCAGCAACGGATCCGGCACCGGCGAGAATCGTTACGAACACAAAACCGCCGGATGTCGTCCAGTACGACATGTTGGGATCGACATGCTCGATCGAGAGCGCCGCTAATGCGCCACCAATGCCGGCGAGCGTGCTGGCAATGACGAGCTTGAGATGGATCAACCGGTTTACGGAGATGCCAAGGAACTCCAGGCGGATTTCGCTGTCGCGCACCGGCAGCGCGAGCGAGCCGGCAACGGAACGAAAATAGAGCGAGACCAGCAATGCTGACATTGCGCAAAAAGCCAGCACCAGCCAGAACAAGACCAGAAGGTGCATTTCGCCCTGCGGCTGGTAGTCGAAATAGGTCGGTAACTCGACGTGAAAGCCGTCGGTCGAGCCGAGGGTTTCGGTTTTCACCAGCACTCCGTAGAGAATCATCGACATCGCGAGACTGAGCATCGCGAAGAAGATTTCACGGTAGCGCGCCAGCAAAAAGCCGGTGAGAAATGCGGTCAGGGCCGACAGTAACGCGGCCGCCGCAATCATCGCGAGCACGTCGCGGATTTCGCTGTAGCGCCCGATCAGCGCCACCGTATAGGCACCAATGGCGTAGTACAGCGCCTGCCCGAACGGCACCAGACCCGCCCGCCACAAGATGATGAGCCCGAGCACTACCAGTCCGTTGGCGAAGGCGACGGTGGCAAGCGATACGAGCCACGCCGGCAGCGTCGGTGCCGCTAGCGCGATAAGTAAAAAGCCGAGCGTGCCGATGATTGAGCGCAGCGCCATTTTAGATCTTTCGCGGCTGCGCGCGTGTGAATAGGCCCTGCGGCCGGAATACCAGCACAAGCGCCATCACCCCATAGATGACGAATAACTCGATCTGCGGCAACAGATGCACGGCGGCGGCGCGGCACAACCCAACGATCAGCGCTCCGACAAAGGCGCCGCCGACCGAGCCCATGCCGCCGATTGCGACCACCGCAAAGGCGAGCACGATCACCTCGACGCCGATGCCCAGCGTCACGGCAATTTTCGGCGCCATCACCACGCCGCCGAGCACCCCCAGCATGGCGCCGAGCACGAAGGTCAATGTGTACACCAACGAAACGTTGACGCCGAATGAAGCGGCGAGCTCGCGGTCAAAAATAACAACGGTGAGCAGGCGGCCCCATCTTGTGTACCGGAGCGCCCAGCTCGCGCTAGCCGCGACCAGCGCGGCGAACACGACAAGGCCGATGTCGTATCCTGAAAGCACGAGCGGGCCGACATCGACATTTCCGGCCACATCAAGCGGTTGGTAAAGCGAATAGGAGTTTGGGCCCCACAGCAACTGGATCACGTCTTCAAGAATGAGAAACGCCGCGTAGGTGACGAGCACAACGACGACCTCGTCCTTGCCATAGACCAGGCGCAGCAGGCCGCGCTCGAGGATCAGGCCGAGCAGGAGACCAATCACCATGGCGACGAGAACCATCAGCAGGAAGCCGCCCGCTGCGGGGAACCCCTGGTCGAAGTAAACGCCGACCGCGATCGCGGCGCCATAGGCGCCGTACGCATAAAACGAGCCGTGGGCGACGTTGAGGATTTTCATCACGCCGAAGATCAAGGTCAGACCTACGGCGACGAGGAAAAGGTAAGCCGCGTAGACTAGCCCGTCAGTCAAGATGGCGAAGGCGGTCAGCATAACGAGGCCTGCTCATACAATTTCGGAGCGAGGCGATTTCGACTTTCCGTTTCCCTCCCCATGAATGGGGGGCTGATTGCGAAGGCAATCGGGGAGGGGCATGTCTTAGCGATAACCCCCACCCGCCTCGCTTCGCTCGCCGACCTCTCCCTTTCAGGCCGAGGCCTATTTTCAATCGCACTTCGCGCCCTTCATGCCGCCCTGCAGCCATGCGGTCGCATCTAGGTCCGGCGGCGGATTCACGCATTCGGCGGGATAGCGCACGATATCCACCAGCGTCGGTTTGTTTTCCGCCTTGTCGAACTTGTAGGTACCGTACGCCGTGTCGGTGATGCCCTGGTGGCCGTTGCCGTTTGCCATTCGCACGATCGTGCTCGGCGTCTGCACCTCGATGCCCTCGAATGCGGCGATCACCTCTTCAGTCGTCGGTCGCGCGCCATTCTTCTTTGCTTGCGCCTTCTCCCAGGCGGTCTTCAGGCCGAACAGCGCCTGCGCCAAGTCGTAGGAGGGATAAATTGGCTGCTGGCTGAAACGATCGACGTAGGTTTTAATGAACCAGGTGTTCAAGGCGCTCTCGTGGGCGAAGAACGTGTGCGGCCCGCGTGCTCCGATAATCATGCCATCGGGAAGCTTCGGTCCTAGCCGCCACAGCGAGGTTTCGCCTGTGGTCAGCACCAACGGGATACGCTGAGGTAGCCCGCGCGCGGCGGATTGGTAGATGAACGCTTCGAGATCGCCATCAAAGAAGCTCGAATGGATGATCTGCGACTGGGATGTCAGAAGCGTTGAGATTTCGGCTCCGTATTCCCCGGCGAAAAGTTTTGGAAACAGCTCCTTGTCGGCGGTCACTTGGGGAGCGAGGTCTTTCATCGCCAGCGTAAAGTCACGCCAGGAATCCTGTCCCCAAGCGTAATTCTGGTTGATGCCGGAATAGTTGGAGATGTTTTTCATCTTCCCCAGCACGTATTTCGCCGCCGCGACATTATCCATCGTCGAAGTCGGGTTGACGCGGAACACGTAGTGGCGGGGCTTTTCCTCAAAAACTCGCGGCGTGCCGCAGATATCGAGCACAGTAAGCTCTTTCAATTCCTCGGCGACCGGCGCGATGGCGAGGCAATTGCCGGACGAGACGTAGCCGATGACCACATCGACGTGATCGCGTTCCACCAGGTTGCGGAATTGCGTGACCTGGTCGGCCGTAGAACCGGCTTCGTCGATGAATTTGGGCTCGATCTTAGCGCCGCCGAGGCCCACTTGACTGTAGGGTGCAGGGACCTTTCCGCCATTGAGGTTCTCGACCAGGATTTCCGCGGCGTTGCGCTCCGGTATGCCGAACGGCGCGGCGGCCGGGCCGGTGAGGAAGGTGACAAAGCCGATCTTGACGGGTTCGGGCGCTGCCGGCTGCTGCGCTTTAGCGCCGACCGCTAAGAGCGAAAAACAGGCAGCGAGGATAAGCGTCCGGCGACACGCGTGATAGCTCATGGTCACTCCCTCCCTGAAACGGCGATGAAAATCTGATAACTCCGGTAGTTTTAGCAAACGCGATCTTGACGGGAGTTTCAACTGCTTTCGCAGGGCAGGCTGCGGGAAGGCGGCCGCGCCGCTGTACGTAAGATTGTCGCGGCGGCTGTTTTTTCCGCTTGCGGCCTGATGATTAAGTGGGCATCGAGCTTTGCGGCAGAAGCGAACGGGAGCGCCGCGTCTTTCGTCCTCAATTTGCAGAGCTACGACGACCTCCCTCGGGAATGCCATCTCCGACGAGGGCTTGTGAAGGCTTGGCACCTGACCAGCAAGCCGCATTGATCTAAATCAACGCGGTGCCGCGGCATGTCGTCACGTGTGTTGACCGTCCAGCTTTATGCGCTGCATTTGCCGGCAGATCACCGACTTCCGATCGCAACGAATATTGCGCGACAGAAGTTTTGCGCGCGCCTGCGACGCCTCGTAACTTCACACGTCGAGGAACAACCGAACACGTCAAGATAATTTATCACATGTCGACGGCGTTGTGCATCACAGCAAAATCAGCAGCCGATTGGCAGCTATGGGTCAATCGCGTCGTTCTTTGGGCCTTCGTCCCTTGTCCGCTTTGCGCCTCATAGCGACACTCGGCTCAGCCTACTCGATTACCTCGTCGGCGCGACCGAGCAGTGAAAGCGGGATCGTAAGGCCGAGTGCTTTCGCCGTCTTGAGATTGATAAATAGTTCCATTCTGGTTGATTGCTGCACCGGGAGGTCGGCAGGCTTTTCACCCTTGAGAATACGACCGGCGAGAACTCCAATCTGCCGATTAAATTCTAAAACGCTGCCTCCATAGCTCAGCAGTCCGCCGGCCGCAGCAAACTGGCGGAACTGGTAAATCGTGGGCATAGCGTAGTGAAGCGTCAGCGCCGCAAGCTGCTTGCTCAAGCTATTGAACCACGCATCGGGGCTGATGACGATTGCGCCGGCTCGCAATTGGACCGCCGTTGCGAAAACCTTATCGAGGTCTGGTTCGGTACTTGCTTGAAAGACAATAAGTTGGAGGCCCAGGGTCTGCGCTGCAGCCTGCGCCTCTTTCGTACTGGTGTCAGCAAGTGTGGGGCTAGTCGGATTGACAAGTAGCGCCATGGTAGTCGCGGTAGGCATCAGTTCGTGCGTCAACTCGAGCCGCTTTGGTACTACTTCTGCATTCATTGTAGTCACGCCCGTAATGTTACCTCCCGGTTGAGCGAGACTGGTGACAAGCCCCGCAGTGACCGGGTCAACCCCGACGTAGAAAACAATTGGAATCGTCGAAGTCGCCGCCTTTGCTGCAAGCGCTGCGGGAGTGCTACCAGCCGCAGCAATTACGGTCACCTGGCGGCGAACCAAGTCGGCCGCCAATGCCGGCAGTCGATCATTCTGGTCATCGGCCCAGCGGTATTCGATCGCCACATTGTGGCCCTCGGCGAAGCCGTTTTGGTTCAGGCCCTGCCGAAATGCCGCCAGTTCTGCCGCGTATCCCTGTGCCGTCGTAGCACACAAGAACCCTATTACCGGCATTGCCGACTGCTGCGCGCGCGCGGCGAACGACCACGGGATGGCTGATCCAACGATTGCTTTGATGAAATCACGTCGTCGCATTGCCTTCCCCAAGGCTCGGAACTGCGCCGACTTACAATTCAATTACAGCAGGGATTTGCCTCCGGCGGAATGGGGTTCTATGGTCACATTGCACAGCAGCAATTTTACAGCGCCGATGTCGGCTCAGGGTCATCTGCGTCGCTTCGGCGATGTCGGCGGCAGGTCCGCTATTGCTCCGAGAGCTACCGAATTGCTGTTTTACGGTGAGCGTCGCTGAGGGCCATAAGCGGAAGGACCGGCATGCCAATCGTCAAGCTTCTTAGCTGAACAACGATAGGACCACATGTATCTGATCAGAAGCCGCAGCGATCAGTTCGTTATAACTCGTGTGCCCCTGAGCGGCAGCCTTCAGAATACATTCAGCAAGATACGCTTTTGTTGCTGGCGTTGAATATTCTAAGGGCACTCTGGTCGTGACGTCTTCGAGTGCGTTCCTCATGTCGTGGATGAGTAGAGGGTCGAATTGTGGCATAGCTCAGCTCCCGATGGGTAGTCATGGGTCTTCTATGCGACGCACCTCAATCACACGAACAAGCCACTTCATATCAACTTTCGAGTCCTGCCACGGAAATGCACTGTGCTCGACGAGATCCATGGCGGCACAGCGGTAAAGGAAAGAGCAAATGTGAAATAATTTTGGACAAAGACAGCAGTGTCAGTCATTCACGCCGTTTTGAACGTGTGACGGGTATGTCTGCTAGCACTCCGACAAGGCTGGTCACGCATTGCGTCGCTTCAGAATTTCGCGTTCATCTGTTTCATCACGCGACAATCTGTCGCTGATCGATCAAACCTCAAGATAGCCAAGATGCTCAGCCTCACCGTACCGCCAACGCTGCTCGCCACCGCCGACGAGGTGATCGAATGAACCTTTCGCAATGCGTCAATTGACGGCGGTGAAGTAACGTTGTGGGTCATCACCGCTGATTAGGTTGCCAACGACAACTATTTTCAGGTCCGTTTCACCCCAATAGTGACCGAACGCGGTTGTGGCAAGCTGCGACATTGGCGCGCTACTCGCAGCATGAAAATTGCAATATGATTTTTTGGTTAGGTCGCTTGTTGGTCCGTTCAATACAGGGGGACAACATGGATCTCGGTAAATTGCGCTCGACGAAACGAACAGTATTGCCATACGCGGCTTGCTTTGCCAGCGCCGCCTTATTGTTTGCGTTAATCGCAGGCGCGGCTGAGGCGCAGACCAAGCCGCAAGGCGAGACTTATATTATGAAAATAACGACGCCGACCATCAATGCGGCGCCTGACACCTACGCCAGGAATCTTGCCGCCGCGGTGAACAAGGATTCCGGTGGCCGCATCGCGGCTGAGGTGTTTCCGGCCAGCCAATTAGGCTCGATTCCGCGCCAGATCGAAGGCACCCAGTTCGGAGCCATCCAATGCGCGGTCATTCCGCCGGATTTTTTTGTCGGCATCGACCCGCGCTTTCAGGTGCTAGCTGCCCCGGGCCTGATAAGCTCGATGGCGCAGGGGCAACGGGTCGCCGCCGATCCGGCGGCGCTCAAGCTGATGCTCAGTCTGGGTGCCGACAAGGGCCTTCGCGGCGTTGGCTTGTTCATGGCCGAGCAGTCTGAGATCATCTCGAAAATGCCGCTCCGCCATCTTGCCGATTTCAAGGGCAAGAAGCTTCGGGTGTTCGCTTCTGACTTTCAGACAGTCGCGATGGAGCGACTGGGCGTCACGCCAGTCGCAATGTCGCTCGGTGACGTGCTGCCGGCACTCCAGCAAGGCGCTATAGACGGCGCGGTGGCTGGCATGCAGGTGTTCACCGGGATGCATTTCTTCGATGCGTCAAAGTACATCACCATGACCCATCAGCCTGCGATCTTCCTGATCGTCGAGGTCAACCGCAAATGGTACGACTCGCTGCCGCCGGACTTGCAGAAAGTCGTGTCTCGTGATGCCGCGGAGCAGGCGGTGGCGATCAATCCGCAGGCGGACGCGATCGTCAAAGCAGCGGTCGAGGGCTGGCAGGCACACGGCGGCGAGTTGATCAACCTGCCAGCCAATGAGCAGAATGAAATGCTCAAGACCATCGCCAGTGTCGGCGCCGATATATCGGCGAAAAATCCGACGCTGGCTACCGCGTACGAAACCGTGACGGCAGCGGCGCAGCGCGCGCTCGGACCAGCAACACAGTGATCGCCATGGTGCCCAACCCAGCAGCCGAACCTAGCGTCCCGGCGATCATCGAAACCCGCGACATCATCGCCGCCATCTAATGGTGGCCATTGTGCATTACGGCAAACTGCCGTCGCTCATGTCCGTTCGGGGTCACGATCGACCGATTCGGCTCGATAACTGCACGTCGGCTTTACACCCGATAGCGTCATTTGGGACCACCGTCCGTCGCTGGTGGACATAGGTCTAAGCGCGAGAGCAACAGCCGCCGCGGGCGGGTACCCCTCGTGCGCCTTTGCCTGGAGCGATAAATTGGCCCGATGAACGCGCTTGGTGGCAAGCTGCGAACTTTTCAGACTCCATTCGCGCTGGCGGACGAGCAAGTTGCGGCGGCACTGCTTGCCGACGCCGACCGCAACGCCGCCGCAGAGCGCCGCGTCGATGCGCGGGCGACAAGGCTCGTAAAGGCGATCCGCGCCAAGACCCACGGCCTCGGCGGCATTGAAGATTTTTTGCATGCCTACTCGCTCTCGACCAAAGAGGGCCTAGCGCTCATGGTGCTCGCAGAGGCCTTATTGCGAGTGCCGGATGCGGCGACCGCAGACCGGCTTATCGAGGACAAGCTCGCCGCCGGCCGCTGGCTCGACGGCGAACTTAAATCCACGGCGATCCTGGTCTCGGCCTCGGCCTGGACGCTCGGCGTGGCCGTGAGCCTCATTCATCCGGGCGAGACGCCGGAAACAATCCTTGACGCTATTGTCCGTCGGGTGGGACTGCCGGCTGTGCGCGCGGCGACGCGGCAAGCCATGCGGCTCATCGGCTCGCATTTTGTACTCGGGCAGACGATCGAGGAGGCGCTCGATCGAGCCCGCATGCACGCCGATTTCCGCTACTCCTTCGACATGCTCGGCGAAGGTGCGCGCAGCGCCGCCGACGCCGACAAATATTTCAATGCCTACGCGGGCGCGATTGCAGCGATCGGCAGGCGCGCCGGCAACGCTGCAGTACCCGGACGGCCGGGAATTTCGATAAAGCTTTCGGCGCTGCATCCGCGCTATGAAGCGATCTCGCGCGTGCGCGTGGTGCACGAACTTACCCCGCGCGTCGCCGCGCTCGCGCGCATGGCGAAGGATAGTGATCTTCAGTTCACCATCGACGCCGAAGAGGCGGACCGGCTGGAATTGTCGCTGGAGATTGTCGCCGCGCTGCTCGCCGATTCCTCGCTTGCCAGCTGGGCTGGATTCGGTCTCGCCGTGCAGGCCTATCAGAAGCGCGCGCCGGCCTTGCTCGACTGGATCGAAGAGGCGGCGAGAGCAAGCGGCCGCCGGCTGACTGTGCGGCTCGTCAAGGGCGCCTATTGGGACACCGAGATCAAGCGCGCGCAGGAGCGCGGGCTTGACGACTATCCGGTGTTCACCCGCAAGGCCATGACCGACCTCTGCTACATGGCCTGCGTGAAGAAGCTGCTCGCAGCCCGGCCGCTTCTGTTCCCGCAATTCGCCACGCACAACGCGCTCACCGTGGCCAGCGTCATCGAGGACGCCGGCAGGGTCGACGGATTCGAATTTCAGCGCCTGCATGGCATGGGCGAAGCGCTGTACGATGCGCTGCTCGCCGATCTGCCCGAGGCCGCCTGCCGCATCTATGCGCCGGTCGGCGGCCATCGTGATCTTCTGGCTTATCTGGTACGGCGTCTCCTGGAAAATGGCGCCAACTCCTCGTTCGTGTCGGCGGCGGCCGATCCAAACGTACCAATCGAACAGATTTTGCGCCGGCCGCAAAGCCGGATCTCTGGCGCACGCGACGCGCGCAACCGCCACATTCCGCTGCCGCGCGATCTTTATCAGCCGGAGCGCCGCAACTCAGCAGGAGTCGAGTTTGGCGACCGAGCGAGCCTGGAAGCGCTCATC
>Ga0187784_10005608_pt1 | contig 10129 bp, 6 predicted proteins | sample 1015_SJ02_MP15_2_FD_132964 | JGI IMG/M metagenome (GOLD analysis project Ga0187784, IMG submission 132964) | Tropical peat soil microbial communities from peatlands in Department of Meta, Colombia - 1015_SJ02_MP15_20_MG | ecosystem: Environmental > Terrestrial > Soil > Wetlands > Peat | place... | reverse complement strand
CCCTCTTCGCCCGCACCACTTCGCCGGATCGCACTTTTGGCGTGCTGCTTCTGGTGCAGGTTTTTGCCGGCGGTCTCGGGGTAATGAGCTTGCCCTTGCTGGTTCCGCGGATTGGTACCAATGTCCTGTTCGCAACCCTGATTCTCTTCAGCCTCATAACCCTCCTGATAGTGCAGTTTCTGCCCGATTATCCGCTGCCATCCTCTTCCCGCGGCCCGCTCGGCGCTGGCGAACGGTTGCAATCGAAACCCCTGCTGCTCGCGCTTTTTTCGGTGTTCTTCTTTCAAGCCGCGAATATGGGTTTGTTTGCTTTTATCATCGGCCTTGGAAAATGGCGCGGACTCGATGTCGCTTTTATCAGCCAGACACTGGGCATCGCCAACTGGATTGCTACCATTGGCGCTCTGCTCGTGGTTGTGGTTTCCACCCGCTTTGGGGTTTTCAAGGCAATTCTCGGCGGCATGGCTTTGACGCTCGCTTGGACTTATATGTTCAACTTTTCTGACCGCAAGTGGATCTGGATCGCCGCCAATGTCATTACCGGCATCACCTGGAATTTCGTCATCTCGCACCTGCTGGGTATGTGCGCGCGCTTTGACCCAACTGGCCAGGGCGCGGTATGGGCCGGGTTTGCTTCCAAGATGGGACTTGCCTCCGGCCCTATGTTGTTTGCTTTCCTGGTGGGCGCCGGCAATTACACACGGTTGATCGCGGCTGCGCTCATGTTGCTCTGCCTCGCCACGCTCGCTTCGGCAATTCCTGCCTGGGTTTTGGACCATGCCCCGGTTCGCCAATTGCCCGAAACAGGAAGTGTTCAAGCCGCGTTGTGAGGCCTCCATTGGACCGGAACATGCGCTTGCTGCGCCTGGAGACAGAGTTATGACTTCGTTCTCGATTGCTGCTTTGCAGGTCGAATTGCCGTATGCCGACAATCGCGATCACCTCGAAAAGGAAATTGAACGGGCGCTTACGCGGTTTCCCTGGGTGCATATGGTCGTCTTGCCCGAGCTTTGCTCGTTTGGCCCTGCCTTAAGTTTTGCCGAAGCCGTGCCGGGCCCGACCGAACAGCGGTATCAGGCTCTGGCGAAGAAACATAAGATCTGGCTGATTCCGGGATCCATCTACGAGCGCGCCGGAGACGACATTTTCAACACCGCATCCGTTATCAATCCCCATGGCGAGGTGATTGCCCGCTATCGCAAGATCTATCCTTTCCTGCCCTATGAAAAAGGGGTGAAGTCAGGATCCCAGTTTGTGGTCTTTGACGTTCCCGGCGTCGGCCGCTTCGGGGTTTCGATCTGCTACGACGGTTGGATTCCGGAAACCACCCGCGCCATGGTGTGGAGTGGCGCCGAGGTCATTCTCCATCCCACCATGACCGGAACGATTGATCGAGCGCAGGAGCTGGTCATTGCTCAAGCCAATGCTATCTGCAATCAATGCTATTTTGTCGATGTGAACAACGCTGGCCCGCTCGGCAACGGCCGCTCCATCATCGTGGGACCGGAAGGCGAGATCATCCACCAATCGGGACAGGTAGGCGAACAAATACCCGTCACGCTCGACCTCGATCGCGTGCGGGAAGTCAGAAAACATGGCACCTTACGGCTGGGCCAAATCCTGAAGTCTTTTCGTGATACTCAGGTCGAGTTTCCCTGTTATCGAGGCCAGTACCAACCGTCTCCTTCCATGGCGGCGTTGGGCCCACTGCGCATGCCTGAAAAGTAAGGTCTGATCGAGGCGTACCAGAGACGTCATATCCCCTAGCGATCATGCGGCGTTAATTTAGGCGTGTGGGGCAGGGCGGTCACATTCCGCCCGCCCCTTTTTCTTGCGCGAGCACGGCCTCGCAAGCAAGATGTGCTCCCGATGCTGCGTGGGCCGATCGCGCGTGAGTCGGCGCCATGCAGCGCTACGTTTGCATTCATTGCCATTTCTATCAGCCGCCGCGCGAGAATCCGTGGCTGGAAGCCGTCGAACTGCAAGACTCCGCCTCTCCCTACCATGACTGGAACGAGCGCGTCACGGCAGAGTGTTACCTGCCCAACGGCGCTGCCAGAATTCTGGATCGCCAGTCCCGAATCGCGAAGGTCGTCAACAACTACTCGCGAATCAGCTTCAACTTTGGTCCCACTCTGCTCTCCTGGCTGGAGCGCAACGCGCCCTACGCCTATGAGCGCATTCTGAAGGCAGATCGCCAGAGTCAACAGATTTTTTCCGGCCATGGATCGGCCCTCGCCCAGGCCTACAACCACACCATTCTTCCTCTGTCCAACACTCGCGATAAGCGTACCCAGATTATCTGGGGGATTCGCGACTTCCAGCGCCGCTTCGGACGCGATCCCGAGGGCATGTGGTTGCCGGAGACGGCCGTGGACGTGGAAATCCTCGAACTGTTGAGCGAGGCGGGAATCCGGTTCACGCTCTTGGCTCCTCATCAGGCTCGGCGCATGCGCAACCGGGTCTGGGAAGACTGGCAAAACATGGAGGGAGGCCGAATCGATCCCACTCGCGCCTATGAATGTCATCTCCCCTCCGGACGCGTGATCAGCTTGTTCTTCTATGACGGGCCGATTTCTCATGCCGTGGCTTTCGAAAACTTGTTGTTGGATGGGGAGCGATTTGCCCACCGCTTGCTCAGCGGCTTCAACGACCAGCGCCAATGGCCGCAACTCGTACATATTGCCACCGACGGCGAAACCTATGGCCACCACTATCCCCACGGCGACATGGCTTTGGCCTACGCCCTGGAATACCTGGAGCGCAACCAGCTCGCGCGCATTACAAATTACGGCGAATACCTCGCCACGCACCCCCCCGTCCAGGAAGTGGAGATTGTCGAGAGAACCTCTTGGAGTTGTTGCCACGGCGTGGCCCGATGGGTGGACGATTGCGGTTGCAGATCCGGAGGCGTCAATTCATGGAATCAGCAATGGCGTCGTCCCCTCCGCGATTCGCTGGATTGGCTTCGCGACGACTTGAGCGCAATGTACCAAATGCGGGCGGCGGAACTGTTCGCTGACCCCTGGGCCGCGCGCGACGACTACATCCAGTTCGTGCTCGACCGCTCGCCAGCCAACAAAACAGTCTTCTTTTCCCGCCACGCGCCCCGGCAGCTCTCTCCCACTGAGCAGGTGGAAGCGCTGCGCCTGCTCGAAGTCCAGCGTCATCTCATGCTGATGTATACCAGCTGCGGCTGGTTCTTCGATGAACTGACCGGTCCCGCCACTTTGCAGATCCTCCAGTACGCGGCCCGGGCCCTGCAGTTGAGCCGGCAGATCACGGGTGACGATCGGGAAGAAGCTTTTCTGCAACGCTTGCAGGAAGCCTGGAGCAATGTGCCCGGCTGTGGAAACGGCCGGCACATCTTCGAACGCTTCATCAAACCGGCCATGCTCGATCTGGTGGGCGTGGGCGCGCATTACGCCATCAGCTCGATGTTTGCCGGATTCCGCGACGACTCCATTTTTTGCTATCGCGTCTTGCTCGAGAAGTGCCGGTTGTCTGAGTCGGGTAAAACAAAGTTCGCCGCGGGCATCGCTCGCCTCATCTCGGAAACCACCGACACCTCGTTGCGCGTGGCTTTCGGAGTCCTTCACTTTGGCGATCACAACTTGACCGCCGGCGTGCGCCCCTTCGGGGATGAGCTCTGGTTCGGAGAATTTGAAGAGCAGGCTATGCACGACTTCTCCCGCGCCGACCTCCCTGCCTGCCTGCGCCTGATTGATCGTTACTTTTCTGGCTCAACCTATTCGTTGAAGTCGCTCTTCCAGGACGAACGCAGGAAGATCATCGACCAGATTGTCGATTCGACCCTGGGCGACGCTGAGGGCCTGTACCGCCGCGTCTATCAGGATCACGCCCCTCTGATGTGCTTTTTGTCCGAGTTGCAACTCCCCCTGCCGCCGATTCTGCGCCTCACCACCGAGTTTGTCCTTGCCCAGGCCGTGCGTCGCGCTTTGGCCGACCAGGGATCAACCTTGGATGTCGTTCGCTCATTGCTCGATGCTGCCAAACGCACCGGGTTCAATCTTGACCTTTCCAGCTTGGAATCTGCCCTGCGTTGCCGCTTGAACACGCTCGTAGACCGCTGGATGCAAAACCCCGGCAATCGGCAAGTTCTGGAAGAGGTGGAAGACGTCGTTGCCCTGTCGCGGGTGGAACCGTTCGACATCAACTTCTGGAAGTCGCAGAACGCTTATTACGAACTTTCCCAGGCGATTTCCAACAACGGCCACGGAATCGTGAATGACGCATGGTTGAGTCATTTTCGTAGATTGGGCCAATGGCTGGGAGTCTCACTGCCTCAATTACCTGCGCCGGCCCCATGCGTGGAAAAGGATTCCGCGGCGTAAGACATGGTCATGAAACTGAAATCCGATGGGCGCAGTCCCGTCTCGCCAGGCAGGAGAAACCAGATCCGAGGATCTATATGCGATCAGTTCGCCACTTCTTTCAGCGCTGGAATCAGGTAAGACTCAACCTGAAGGTTCCTGCGGGCATCGACCATGACCCGGCCGTCGGTGGCACTCACCGGCCCGGCCTCCGCTCCTCACAAGCCTGGCGATCGCTTTACGTAGCCGCTCTGTTTGAGACCGACGAGGAACGCATGGTGCAGCGTATCGCCGAGGCTAAAAAGGCGTTGGTATCCCGAGCGCGCGAGATCTTTCAGACGACAGGAGACCATCTGCAGGAGCAGAGCGCCATCGAAGAAACGCTCCAAGCTTTGCATGCGCTGGAACTGTGCATGGTGCACAGGGAGGCAAGGATCTCAGGGACTAACGAACATGATTTCGCCTATTCCCCTGTCTCCGGCGAACTCGCTTAGCCATCTGCCTTACCCATGCCGTCCGGGGAAGATGCACTCATTCGGCCCTCGTCTCAACAGGCATTCCGTGCATTCGCCCATGTAATATTTCTTCATGTCCCTCCTCCACTCCATTCGCCGCCTTTTTTCCTATGATGCCTGGGCAAACCGCGAGGTCCTCGCCGCGTTCGGCATCACCGCCGCTCCCGCGCCGCGTTCCCTGAAGCTCCTCGCCCACATTCTTTCCGCCGAACGGGCTTGGCTGGAGCGTCTCCGCTTCGAGAAACAAACGTATCCGATATGGCCTGATTTCAGCCTGGAAAAGTGCAAACTCGAAACGGACGAAATGCCCAGATTGTGGGAAAACTATTGCTCCACACTCAATGAGTATGCTCTTTCCGCTTCCGTGAACTACAAAAATACCAAGGGTGAGAGCTTCACCAGCCGAACCGACGACGTCCTCATGCACGTCATCCTGCACTCCGCCTACCATCGCGGCCAGATTGCCGCCGACATACGCGCCGCCGGATTTACCCCGGCTTACACCGATTTCATTCACGCCGTCCGCCAAAAATTCGTGGAATAGCCTCCGCCATAAACGCCCATCCAACACTGAGGAACTCAACATGAAGATCAATCGAGTCGGCTCGCAACCTTCAGCGAAAGGCCCAGCCGAGGGCATGGTTCGAGCGGTGGCGCTTCAGGGCAGCTTCAGCAGGTCCGTGTCGAACGGCTTGCTGGTCGGGACGTTGGCTTCATCTCCCTCATAGCCGTCCTTGCGAAACACGATGTGCACATACTTTGGCTGGGGCTGAGGCAGGCGCAACACATACTCACCCTGGCCGTCGGTTTTCACCGGATCGTACCGGCGCTGCTCAGTCCCAACCACAACCTCGACTCCTGCAATGGGCATGCGGGTCTGGCGGTCGGTTACCTGGCCGCGAAACTGCCACGGTGGCGGCGGTGGTGCGGGCTGCAGCAATCGCCAGCCGAGGAGCAACAGAGCGGCCATCACCAGGGCTGCTGCAGCTCCCAGAGAACTGCGCCGCCGGAGGAGCGTCCAACCCAGCTTGGGTTGCAGCGCGGCAGCCACCTGCGCAGCGTTCTGGGAGGGAATGCCCTGGATTTCGATCATCGCAGGCAGCGGCGTTTGGTCGAGCAGCCAGGGCAGCACCGGTTTGCCCAGGCCTTCGGCGCGCGCGAACTCGAACTGCACGTACTCGGAGCGGCGCGCATTTTCCGACCAGCACAGCACCAGCACGCGAGCGGCGCGAATGGAGTGCTCTAACCGGTCCTTCCAGCGTTCTCCTACGACGATGGACTCGACGTCGTAGAAGACACGGTATCCACGCCGGCGCAGTTCATCCACCAACGGTCGCACCCGTTCCCCATCCTGCCGCGCGTAGCTGATGAAGACGTCGTAGCGCATTCTTGTTCCGAGCGGCCTCTAGTTTTTCTGGGCCTTCGCCAATTCGTCCAACGCCAGCTTCAATTTCTCTTGCGTTTCTTTCCATTTCTCTGGGTAATCGACTTGCGTATAGACCTCCAGCGCGTTCCGATAGGCTTGGACAGCCTGTCCCAATAACGCCCGTGACTTCTCACGGCTCACCCGTTCGCCTTCGGCCTCAAGTGCGCTGCCCAGGTTCTTTTGCGTTTTCGCCCAGTCCTGGGGCTGGTCGGTTCTGTTGTAAACCTGGAGCGCATTTTGAAATGCCTGTACGGCCTCGTCCAACAATGCCTGCGACTTTTCCCCGCTCGCACGCTCGCCTTCGTCCTTCAGGACGATGCCCAGGTTGTCCTGCGTCATCGCCCAATCCTCCGGCGCGTCGGCTTTAGTACGAACCTGCAGTGCATTTTGATACGCCTCGACCGCCTGCTCCAATAACGCCAGCGATCGCTCTCCGCTCGCACGCTCGCCTTCCTCCTCCAGCGCATTGCCAAGGTTGTTCTGCGCGGCCGCCCAGTCCTGCGGCAGGTTGGCCTTAGTGCGAACCTGCAACGCGTTTTGAAAAGCCTCGACCGCCTGCTCCAATAACGCCAGCGATCGCTCTCCGCTCGCACGCTCGCCTTCCTCCTCCAGCACGTTGCCGAGGTTGTTCTGCGTCCTCGCCCAGTCCTGAGGCAAGTCGGCCTTGGTGTAAACCTGCAGCGAGTTTCGATAGGCCTGTATCGCTTGATCCAACAGTTCTAGGGATCGCTCGGCGTCCGTGTGCTCGCTTTCGCGGGCCAACACGTTGCCCAGGTTGTTCTGCGTCCTCGCCCAGTCCTGTGGCAGATCGGCTTTGGTATAGACCTGCAGCGTGTTTTGAAAGGCTTGCGCCGCCTGCTCCAGCAACGACAGCGACTTTTCTCCGCTCGCACGCTCCGCTTCGCGGACCAACGCGATGCCGAGGTTGTTCTGCGTCCTTGCCCAATCCTGCGGCAGGTCTACCTTGGTGCGAACCTGCAGCGCGTTTTGATACGCCTCGACCGCCTGCTGCAACAGCGCCAGCGATCGCTCGCCGCTCGCACGCTCCGCTTCGGTCTTCAATACGATGCCAAGGTTGTTCTGCGTCGCCGCCCAATCCAGCGGCAGATCGGCCTTGGTGCGAACCTGCAGCGCGTTTTGATACGCCTCGACCGCCTGCTCCAATAACGCCAAAGACTTGTCTCCGCTCGCACGTTCTCCTGCAGCCGTCAGCACGTAGCCAAGGTTGTTTTGCGTCCGCGCCCAGTCCTGCGGTAGCTCGGCTTTGGTGTAAACCTGCAGCGCATTTTGAAAGGCCCCGATTGCCTGCTCCAGCAGCGTCAGCGCTTTCTCGCCCTTGCCTCGTTGGCCTTCGGCCCGGAGCACAGCACCCAGGTCGTTCTGTGTCTTCGCCCAGTCCTTCCGTTCTTCCGGAGTGGAGTGCTCCTGCAGCATAGCCCGGTAGTCTTCCTCCGAGCGGGTCAGTAGAACTAGGCTCTCGCTGGCCAATCCGTGCTCGCCTTCTTGCTCGCGTGCATCCGCCGCCTTTTCCACCTCATCCAGCCAGATGCTGCGCAGCACCTTGTCGTCGGGGTATCGCTGGTGGTCACCAGCAGCCTGATCGCGCGCTTTCTCCAGCACCGCTGTCGCCTGGTGATATTGAAACTTCAACTGAAAGGCTTTCGCCTGTGTGTTCGCCAGTTCCAGAAACTCCTGCAGGTCTCTCCGCTCGTCCTCCAGGTATACCTTCTCCCGCTCCGCGTGCTTGCGCGCGTAGAAGTCCATACCATCTCCGGCTAACTGAATCACCGCGTCGTAGTTTCGCTGTGCCAATTCGGCCAGCATCTTCTGCCGCAGCGTCGCCTGGTCCTTCCGCTTCTCGATGTTCTCCGCCCACTGCCGTACGTCCTTGTCCACCTCGTCGTAGCTGAAACCGTTGGCCACCGCCCACTCCCGTAGATCGCGCGCAAAGTCCGGCTTCTGTTGCTGCGCCTGCGCGGCCGCAGTCTCCAACTTTTGAATGCGCTGCGAATAGCGGTACAACATGGCCTCGATCTGCGCTGGACCTTTCAATGCCGGTGAGCCTTTGGGCAGCAGTTGGATGGTGATCCTTTCTGGAACCCCGGAAAGCACGCCTCCGGCTGGCTGGTAGATCACCAACTCCGCCGCCCCGGTGATCTCCACGGAAAGTCCGCCGCGCTCTCGCGCCTCCGGCGAGACCAGCAACCACCCTTCACCTTGTCGGTTGGTAACGTCGCGCGCCTCGGTGACCGTGGAAGAACCGTCGAGATAGGTGAGGGCCACCCGTACGCCCGCCACGGGTTGTGCCGGTTCTGTGCGGGCGTTGACTACGGCGACCGTCATGCTCACAGGCGGTACCGCCCATACCGGGAGCACGCCCAATAACATCAACAGCAACGGACACCAGAATTTCCGTTTCATGTCTAACCTCCAGAGTCGGAAAAGCCCGGATAAGGTGGCCATGGCTTCGACCATCGGATACAGCAGGAATGGAATTTCTGCAGAATGGTTAGCACAAAGCGTCACCTGGGCGCAGTGATGTAGGTAGGTCTTGCAGCGGCGCGGCACACAAGGAGATGTGACCTCGGGAACATCGCACAGACAGCCTCTGGCCGTGCGAAATGTCCAAAGCCCGATCGGATCAACACAGCCCAGGGCCCGTGACCAGAACTTGCGCGCGGGCTACACTTTGTGCGGTTGCAGGATATTGCATTGAGGCTGCTGCGAGCTTGTACCCGCCGTCGCAATCTGAATGGATCCCTTTACTCGGCAGCTTTGCCGATGCTGACCGGTTTCAGTTCCGTCTCCTTCAACTTCTGATTCAAGACGGCCAGCTTTCCCTGCTTGAATTCCTCCCATTCCCTGATGCCCGCCGCCGTCTGCTGATCGGACTCTTGGTACAGTTCCAGCGCCTGCGATGGTGCGGCGCGATCTCCGCTTTCGACCACGCGCAGCGCCGCCGTCAAGCCCAGATAGGCGTTTTCGAGTCCTGTACTTTTTGACATCGGGTTTTCCTTGCGTTTCAGGATTTTGGCTACGGTTTCCTGTGCCTCCGCGATTTCTGTTTTCAGGGAGGACTTCTCATCCGCTTTCGCTTGCAGCGCAGCCAGTTGTTTTCGCACCGAACCAATCTGCGCCACAACACCGTGCGCTTTCATGGCCTCGTCGAAAATCTGGCTCGCCAGCCGCAGTTGCTCGGCGAGCAGTTGTGGGGTGGCCTTCGATCGCGGATCCATGATCACCCCGAACGACTGCGTGTAGACCTTTCCATCCACCGTCAATCGCACGTGATAAGTCCCGGGAATCACCTTTGGCCCGGCGGGAGTGGCCGAAGCGGATTCCTCGTCCGCCTCCGGCTCTCCCGATCGGCCCCACCTCAGGTCCCACACGAAACGATGCATTCCCGGCGCTTTCTCCAGAACGGCGGGTTTCGGAAGCCAACGCTCGGCCAAAGGGAGTGGTCTGTGCTTTGTGGGCGGCTCGTCCGACGCGAATTTCGCAACCAGATTCTGCTGGCTGTCGAAAATCTCCAGCATGATTTTCTCCGCCGGACTCTTCAGCCAGTAGTCGAACATTGCGCCAGCCGGCGGATTATCGGCCGTTGGTTCCTCCGGCGGCAGCGGCGTGCCGACGAACGAATCGTTGTCCACCCGCACCGCAGTTGCCGGCCGGTAGAACCATGTGGCTTTCCCTTCTGCCTGCGCCTTGGCAGCATCGACCGCCTGTCGCAACGGGCTTATGTTGTCGAGGATCCAGAACGAGCGCCCGTAGGTCGCAGCCACAAGATCGTCGCCGTGGATCGCCAGATCGCGCACGCCAGTCGCAGGCAAGTTCAGCTGCAACGACTGCCAATG
>Ga0187784_10005607_pt1 | contig 10130 bp, 7 predicted proteins | sample 1015_SJ02_MP15_2_FD_132964 | JGI IMG/M metagenome (GOLD analysis project Ga0187784, IMG submission 132964) | Tropical peat soil microbial communities from peatlands in Department of Meta, Colombia - 1015_SJ02_MP15_20_MG | ecosystem: Environmental > Terrestrial > Soil > Wetlands > Peat | place... | reverse complement strand
GGGCGGCACCACGGGGCTGTCGAAAGGCGCCGCGCTCTCGCACCGCAACCTCGTCGCCAACACCGAGCAGTTCAAGGCATTCGTTCCCGACGCCCTGCGCGAAGGCGAGGAAGTCGTGGTCACGGCGCTGCCGCTCTATCACATCTTTGCGCTGATGGTGAATTTCATCAGCTTTTATTCGCTCGGCGCGGATAACTGGCTCGTTCCCAATCCGCGCGACATGACGGCCTTCGTCGGCATCCTGCGCGCGGCGCGCCCGACGGTCTTCACCGGCGTCAATACGCTCTACGGCGGCCTGGTGATGCATCCGCAGATCGGCGAGGTGGATTTCTCCCGATTGCGCGTCGCGATCGGGGGCGGCGCCGCGGTGCTGCCGTCGACCTCGGAGAAATGGAAGGCGCTGACCGGCAAGGACATCCTCGAGGGCTACGGCCTGTCCGAAACGTCGCCGGTCCTGACGCTCAATCCCATGACGTCGCCCGGCTTCTCGGCGACCGTGGGCCTGCCGCTGCCGTCGACCGACATCAAGCTGCTCGACGCGGACGACAACGAAGCGCCGATCGGCGCGACCGGCGAGGTCTGCGCCAAGGGCCCGCAGGTGATGAAGGGCTACTGGCAAAAGCCCGAGGCCAATGCCGCCGCTTTCACGGCCGACGGCTACTTCCGCACCGGCGACATCGGCGTGTTCGACGATAAGGGCTTCCTCAAAATCGTCGACCGCAAGAAGGACATGATCATCGTTTCCGGCTTCAACGTGTTCCCCAACGAGGTCGAGGCGGTCGCCGCGTCCTGCGCGGGCATCGCCGAATGCGCCTGCGTCGGCCGGCCCGACGAGAAGACCGGCGAAGCGGTGCGGCTGTTCGTGGCCAAGGCGCCCGGCGCGAAACTGACCGAAGCGGACGTGATCGCTCACTGCCGGCGCGAACTCACCGCCTACAAGGTGCCGAAGGAAGTGGTCTTCCTCGAAGCTTTGCCGAAGTCGAACGTGGGCAAGATCCTGCGCAAGGATCTGCGCGGGCTTGTGTAAGCATGACCCCGAAAAGTGGGAACCGGTTTCCCGCCTGCGCGAAGCCCTTGGCATGAACTATCGTTGGCTTGACGCTTCGGCGGGCGAAGGCAGGTCGGAAAAGATCATGCTCCAATAAGGAGAAGCGCCATGACCATTCTCGACTACACGATGACGACGGCGCCCCAGTTCGTCGGGCGCGAGCTGGGCGCAAGCGACTGGGTGACCGTCGGCCAGGACCGCATCGATCAGTTCGCGGCCTGCACCGGCGACCGCCAGTGGATCCACGTCGACGTGGAGCGCGCGAGGCGCGAGAGTCCGTTCGGCGGACCGATCGCGCACGGGTATCTGAGCCTCGCGCTCGTTGCCGCGATGGTGATGGAACTCGGCGTCGTGCCGCCGGATGCCGCGTCTGCGCTCAACTACGGCCTCGACAAGGTCCGCTTCATCGCGCCGGTGAAGGCCGGTGCGCGGGTGCGCCTGCGCGCAAGCCTTGCGTCGGCCGAGCCGCAGAACGGCGGGCGGCTGTTGCTGAAATTGCAAAGCACGCTCGATATCGAGGGCGAGGTGAAGCCCGCCCTCATCGCCGAGGTCCTGTGCATGCTGATCGGCAAGCAGCGTGTCCCCGCGTGAGGACAGCGCAGTCGCGCCGAGCCGGGAGGAACACCATGGCATATGAAACGATTGAAGCGAGGACTCCGGACGCCGATGTCGGCGACCGCGCGGCGCAGAACACGCTCGCGGCCAACCCGCTGGTGGGCGTGCGCGGCCGCGACGTTTTCGACTCGGCCCGCACCCTGCTCGGCCACATGATCGGCAATCCCGGGGCGGCGGCGAAGCAGTATCTGTCGCTCCTCGGCGATCTTGGCCGCATCGCGACCGGCGGTTCGGCGCTGGCGCCCGATCCCAAGGACAAGCGCTTCGCCGATCCGGCGTGGAAAGAGAGCGCGGCCTATCGTGCGCTCGCGCAGGCCTACCTGGCCTGGGGCGGCGCGCTCAACCGCTTTATCGACGAGGCGAACATGGACAAGCGCGATGCGGAGCGCGCGCGGTTCGTCGTCTCGCTCCTCATCGACGCGCTGGCGCCGACCAACTCGTTCCTCGGTAATCCGGCGGCGCTCAAGAAGCTCGTCGACACCGGCGGCGCGAGCCTCATCAGCGGCCTTGAAAATTTCCTCGGCGACCTGGCGAAGAACGGCGGCCTGCCGGCGCAGGTCGATACCCGCAACTTCGCCGTCGGCAGGAATCTCGCGACCACGCCCGGCGCGGTCGTGTTCCGCACCCCGGTGATGGAATTGATCCAATACCGGCCGATGACGGACGAAGTTCACAAGCGACCGCTGCTGATCGCGCCGCCGCAGATCAACAAATTCTACGTCTTCGACCTGGTGCCGGAAAAAAGCATCGTCCACCTTGCGCTTCAGGGCGGCCTGCAAACTTTCGCCGTCAGTTGGAAGAATCCCACCGCGGCCGAGGGCGAGTTCGGCCTCGATACCTACGTGGCGGCGCTGGAAGAGGCCGCGGACGTGATGCGCGAGATCACCGGCAGCGAGGACGTCAACATCTGGGGTTCGTGCTCGGGCGGCATCACCACCTCGGCTTTCCTCGCCAATCTCGCCGCGCGCGGCGAAGCCAAGGTGCACAGCGCGACCGTCGCCGTGTGCCTCCTCGACATGGCGGTGGCGCAGGACACGACTGCGGGCATTTTCGTCACGCCGGAATCGATCCTCGCCGCGAAAAGCGCCTCGCGGCTCGCCGGCGTGGTGGAAGGGCGGGAACTCGCGCGCATGTTCGCCTGGATGCGGCCGAACGACCTGATCTGGAACTATTGGGTGAACAACTATCTGCTTGGCAATGCGCCGCCCGCTTTCGACGTGCTCTACTGGAACAACGACACGACGCGGCTTCCGGCACGCTTGCACGCGGATTTTCTCGACCTGATCGAGACGAACCCCTATGTCAACCCGGGGCGCCTTGACGTGCGCGGCACGCCGCTCGATATGCGCCGGGTGAACATGGACAGCTATGTCGTCGCCGGCGTGAGCGATCACATCACGCCCTGGCAAGGCTGTTACAACACGGCGAAACTCTATGGGGAGCGCAGCACCTTCGTGTTGTCCAACAGCGGCCACATTCAGAGCCTGCTCAACCCGCCCGGCAATCCCAAGGCGGCGTTCTGGGCCGGCGCGGCGCGCGAGCCGAGCGCGCAGGCGTGGCTGGAGCGGGCGGAGAAACACGCGGGAAGCTGGTGGCCGCATTGGCTCGCGTGGATCAAGGCGCGCTCGGGCGAGACGCTGCCCGCGCCGGCAACCCTCGGAACGCCGGACTATCCGCTGCTCGGCGACGCGCCCGGCCGTTACGTGATGGAGAACTGAGTTGCAGATCGGCCTGCACGAGGTGGATGGGCAGACCTTGCGCGTCGGCATCCGCGCGGGCGAGAAGGCGCGGCCGCTGCTTCTCTTCAACGGGATCGGCGCGAGCCTCGAATTGGTCGCGCCGTTTCTCGCCGCGCTCGACGGGCCCGAGGCGATCGTCTTCGATATACCGGGCGTCGGCGGCTCGCCGGCGCCGCGGCTGCCCTACCGTCCTTGGACGCTGGCGCGGCTTGCCGCGCGGCTGCTCGACCAGCTCGGCTATGGAGAGGTCGACGTGCTCGGCGTGTCCTGGGGCGGCGCGCTCGCTCAGCAATTCGCCTTCCAGCAGGCGCGACGCTGCCGACGGCTCGTTCTCGCCGCGACCTCGCCCGGTCACTTGATGATTCCCGGCCGGCTCAGCGTGCTCCTCAAGATGGCGACGCCGCGCCGCTACAAGGATCCCGGCTACATGCGCCGCATCGCCGGGGACATTTATGGCGGGGCCATGCGCCGCTCGCCCGAACTCGTGCGCGAGCATCTGCGTCATGTGCGCTGGTCGAGCGACTACGGCTATTACTTGCAGCTCGCCGCGGGCTTCGGCTGGACGAGCCTGCCGTGGCTGCACTTTCTCTCCCAGCCGACGCTCGTTCTCGCCGGGACCGACGATCCGATCGTGCCCCTCGTCAACGGGCGCATTCTCGCGCGCCTCATCCCGCATGCGCGGCTGGTGACGATCGACGACGGCCACCTGTTTCTCGTCACCAGCGCGGACGAATCCGCCGAGATCATTGCCGATTTTTTGAACTGACGCCCAAGCACGGCCGTGCCTGAAATCCGATGCGTGCCCCGCGGGTTGCCGAGGCGGGCGATATCCGCAATGGTGTGCCGGTTCCGGCGCTGCCGGAAATCCCGCCGTCGTCGCCTTGCCTCCAACGCAGCGGAAATCGGACAAATGGCCGTCAACACCAAGCGCGTGTTCTACGTCAAATACCTCGCGCATCAGAGCTACCTCGACACGATCGCCAAGCGGCCGGACATCAAGCTCGACCGGCTCGAGAACGAGAGCGCGCCTGCGGCGGTCGAGCCGGTTCTCGCCGCCGCCCATGCCTATCAGATCGGCTCTTCGCGCTACGAGATTGCGCCGCATTTCCACGCCACCGCCGATCTCGTTGCCCGCATCCCCAACCTGCTGATCGTCTCGGCCAACGGCGCCGGCTACGACACCATCGACGTGAAGGCCTGCACCGCCGCCGGCGTCCTCGTGCTCAATCAAGCCGGCGGCAACCGAGAATCGGTGGCCGAGCACGCGCTCGCCATGATGCTCACCCTGACCAAGCGCATTTCCCAGTCCGACCGTGCGCTGCGCCGCGGCGACAGCATCGATCGCACCACGTTCGTCGGCGCGGAGCTGCACGGAAAGACGATCGGCATCGTCGGCCTCGGTCATGTCGGCCGTCGCGTCGCCGAACTTTGCCGCGGCCTCTTTGCCATGCGGGTGCTCGCCTACGATCCCTATCTCAGCGCCGACGAGATCGCTGAGCGCGGCGCCGAGAAGGTCGAGCTCGACGACCTGTTGCGGCGGGCGGATTTCGTTTCGCTCCATTGTCCGCTCACCGACGAGACGCGGGGCATGATCGGCGCGCGCGAGTTCGCGCTCCTGCAGCCGCATACGTATTTCATCACCACCTGCCGCGGGCACGTGCATGACGAGACCGCGCTGCTCGCGGCGCTGCAGGCGAAACGCGTTGCCGGCGCCGGGCTCGACGTGTGGAGCAAGGAGCCGCCGCCGCGCGAGCATCCGCTGCTCCAGTTCGACAACGTGCTGGCGAGCCCGCACACCGCCGGAACCACCCGCGAGGCGCGCGAGAACATGGGCCGCATTGCCGCCGAGCAGCTCATCGACGCCCTCGACGGCAAGCCTGTGTCGCGGGTGGTCAATCGCGAGGTGTGGCCGTTGTACGCCCAGCGGTTCGAGAGCACATTGGGGTTTGCCCCGCGGGAGCGATAGAGCACGAGGACGCCATGCGCGCAGTGACCTTTCTGGGCAACCGCAAGCTTGACCTGACGGAATTTCCCGACCCGACGCCCGGCCCCGGCGAGGTCGTGCTCGACATCAAGGCTTCGGGCATGTGCGGCAGCGATCTCAAGTTCTACCGCGCCTCGGGCGGCGCCTCTTCGCTCGGGCTCGGCAAGGTGAGCGGGCCGATCATCGCCGGCCATGAGCCGTGCGGGGTCGTCGCCGCGGTCGGGCCGGGCGTGCCGGAGAACGTCGCGCGCGCGGGCGACCGCGTGATGGTGCACCACTATCACGGCTGCGGCACCTGCGAGCACTGCATCACTGGCTGGTCGCAAATGTGCGTTGCCGGCAGCACCGTCTACGGCGCGACCGGCCACGGCGCGCACGCCCCGCACATGAAGGTGCCGGCGCACACGCTGGTGCCGCTGCCGGAATCCCTGAGCTTTGCGACCGGCGCCGCGATTTCCTGCGGCACCGGCACCGCGTTCGGCGCGCTGCGCCGCATGAATCTTTCCGGCCGCGATACCGTCGCGATCGTCGGCCAGGGCCCGGTCGGCCTCTCTGCGACGCAGCTCGCCGCCGAAATGGGCGCGCGCGTCATCGCGCTTGACGTGAGCGAAGAGCGCCTCGCCCGCGCCAAGGCGTTCGGCGCCGACGTACTGGTCAATCCGCGCAGCAACGATCCGGTCGGCGCCATCAAGGACGTGACGCACGGGCGCGGGGCCCACGCCACGCTCGATACGTCCGGTGCGCCCGAGGGCCGTATCACGGCCGTGCGCAGCGCGCGCGCCTGGGGCACCGTTTGTTTCGTCGGCGAGGGCGGCAACGTCACGATCGACGTGAGCCCTGACATGCTGCGCAAGCAGCTCACCATCATCGGCTCGTGGACGTTCTCGAAGGTCGGCCAGGCCGAGTGTGCCGAGTTCGTCGCCGACCGCAACATCAAGGTCGACGATCTGTTCACGCACCGCTGGAAGCTCGATCAGGCCGAGGAGGCCTATCGCGTGTTCGACCAGCAGACCGGCGGCAAGGGCGTGTTCCTGATGTAGGCCGTGAGCGCGGGCGCGAGCATCGTGACCGAGACGGCGCTGCCGCGCCGGGTCGAGGATGTCGAGGCGCTGGAAGAATTGCTCGCGCGCCCGAGCGCGGCGCTCGTCACCGATCTGGCACGGCTCGACGGCGATATCCTCGTGCTCGGCGCGGGCGGCAAGATGGGACCGACGCTTTGCTGGATGGCGCGGCGCGCCGCGCCCGCCAAGCGCGTCGTCGCGGTCGCGCGATTCAGCGAAAAGGGCGTGCGCGCAGCGCTCGAACGGCGCGGGATCGAGACCATCGCCTGCGACCTTCTCGACCGCGGCGCGGTCGAACGGCTGCCGCGGTTCGCCAACGTCGTGTTCATGGCCGGGCGCAAGTTCGGCGCCGAGGGCGACCTGCCGCTCACCTGGGCGATGAACGTGCACGTGCCGGCGATCGTCGCCCAGGCGTTCCGCCACGCGCGCATCGTCGCGTTCTCGACCGGCTGCGTCTATCCGTTCGTGCCGGTCGACGGCGGCGGCGCGAGCGAGGACTTGGCGCCCGATCCCCCCGGCGAATACGCCATGTCGTGCGTGGGGCGCGAGCGCATGTTCGAGTATTTCTCACAATTGCACCGCACGCCCGGCCGGCTGTTCCGCCTCAACTACGCGATCGATTTGCGTTACGGCGTGCTCTACGACATCGCCCGCAAGGTGCGCGACGGGGCGCCGGTCGACGTCACCATGGGGCACGTCAACGTCATTTGGCAGGGCGATGCCTGCGCGCAGGCGCTGCGCACGCTCGTGCATTGCACGGCGCCGACGACGCCGCTCAACGTGAGCGGACCGCAAACCCTGTCGGTACGTGCGCTGGCGCATGAATTCGCCGCACGCTTGGGCCGGCCCGCGCACGTCGTCGGCACGGAGGCGCCGACCGCATGGCTGACCGATACGCAGCGCGCTCAGCATCTGTTCGGGCCGCCGGCCGTTTCGCTCGAAACCATGCTCGATTGGACGGCCGACTGGATCGCGCGCGACATGCCGAGTTTGAACAAGCCGACCAAATTCGAGGTGCGCGATGGGCGCTACTGAGGCGCTCGTGGAGGCGCCGCTCACGCAAGCCGATGTGCCGCGGGCGCTTGCGCTGTCAAACAAGGTGGGCTGGAACCAGACCGCCGCGGACTGGCGCCTGTTCATCGCCCACGGCCGCACCATCGGGCTGTTCGACGGCGACGACGGGCTCGTCGCAACCGCGGCCGCGCTGCCTTACCACAGCGGCTTCGGTTACATTTCCATGGTGATCGTCGAACCCGCGTGGCGGCGGCGCGGCTTGGCGCGGCGCCTCATGGGCGAATGCATCGACGCTTTGCGCGGTCAGGGCCGCGCTGCGCTGCTCGATGCGACCCCGGCCGGCGCGCTCGTCTACCGCGGCCTGGGATTTGTCGAACTCGCCACGATGGAGCGCTGGGAAGGCGAGGGCGGTGTGGGCCGGGCCGGCGGTGCAGCCGATCGACTGGCGCCGGAGGATTTGCACAAACTGATCGAGGCGGATGCGCTGGCGTTCGGCTCGCAGCGGCGTTTTTTGCTGCAAGATTTTCTCGCGCGCCCCGGCACCGCCGCCTGGACTCGCGACGGCGGTTATCTGGTCATGCGCGAAGGGCAACGCGCCATGCAGATCGGCCCGCTGGTCGCGCCATCGCAGGAAGCCGCCCGCGCTTTGCTCGCGACCGCCATTGCGGCGGCGCGCGGCAAGGTTTTCCTCGATCTCTTCACGTCGTGGCCCGATCTCGCTGCCCTGCTCGAGGCTTCCGGCTTCGCGCGCCAGCGCCCGTTCATCCGCATGGCGCTCGATCGCGCGAATTTGCCCGGCAACCCGCAGCGCTTGGCGATCGCCGCCGGGCCGGAGTTTGGGTGATTTGTAGGGTGGGTTAGGCGCGAAGCGCCGTAACCTACCGATTAGCTATCCAAACAAACAAACGGTGGGTTACGCCGCCGTCAGACTAAGCGCGGGTGGCAAGGGCGGCACGCGGCGGCTAACCCACCCTACGGTCACACGTCCAGCAATTCCTCGCTGGCGAATTCGGCGTGTTCCTGGATGAAGGCGAAGCGCGCCTCGGCCTTGGTGCCCATCAGGCGCTCGACCGAGTCCGCTGTGTCCTCGCGGTCGTCGGCGAGCAGCACGACGCGCAGCAGAGTGCGCGTCTTCACGGCCATGGTGGTTTCCTTGAGCTGGTTCGCCATCATCTCGCCCAGGCCCTTGAAGCGGCTGATCTCGACCTTGGCGTTGTGGTGGAACTCCTTCTTGAGCAGTTCCTCCTTGTGCGCCTCGTCGCGCGCGTAGACCGTCTTGCCGCTGTGGGTGAGTTTGTAGAGGGGCGGCACCGCCAGGAACAAATGGCCGCGCTCGATCAGCCGCGGCATCTGCCGATAGAAGAAGGTGATCAGCAGCGAGGCGATGTGGGCGCCGTCGACGTCCGCGTCGGTCATGATGATCACGCGGCCATAGCGCAGATCCTCGTCGCGATAATGGGCGCCGGTGCCGCAACCGAGCGCCTGGACGAGGTCGGCGAGCTGCTGGTTCTGCGCGAGCTTGTCGCGGCCGGCGGAGGCGACGTTGAGGATTTTGCCGCGCAGCGGCAGCACCGCCTGGCTCGCCCGGTCGCGCGCGTGCTTGGCGCTGCCGCCGGCGGAATCGCCCTCGACGATGAACAGCTCGGCGCCTTCCTGCGCGGTGTTGGTGCAATCGGTGAGCTTGCCCGGCAGCTTGAGCTTGCGGCCGATCGCCTTGCGGGCGATCTCCTTCTCCTGGCGGCGGCGCACCCGCTCTTCGGCGCGCTCGACCACCCAGTCGAGCAGTTTGTTGGCCTGGGTCGGATTGCCGGCGAGCCAATGGTCGAACGGATCGCGCATCGTCTGCTCGACGATGCGCGCCGCTTCCGCGGTCGCGAGGCGATCCTTGGTCTGGCCTTGGAACTCGGGCTCGCGGATGAACACCGAGAGCATGGCGGCCGCGCCGACCATCACGTCGTCGGTCGTGATCTGGGCGGCGCGCTTGCCTTGCCCCACGCGCTCGGCGTGGTCCTTGAGCGCCCGCGTGAGCGCGGTGCGCAAGCCGCTCTCGTGGGTGCCGCCGTCGGCGGTCGGAATGGTGTTGCAGTAGGACGACATGAAGCCGTCCGCGTCCGCGATCCAGGCCACCGCCCATTCGACCGTCCCGTGCCCGCCTTTTTTCTCGGAGCGCCCGGCGAAAATGTCGGGATGCACCAAGGTCGCCCCGTGGATCGAGGCGGTCAGATAATCGGAAAGGCCGCCCGGGAAGTGGAAGGTTTCCTCGACCGGCACGCCGTCGACGCCAGCGAGCAGCTCCGGCGCGCACGACCAGCGGATTTCCACACCGCCGAACAAATAGGCCTTGGAGCGCGCCATCTTGAAAATGCGCTGCGGCTTGAAGCGCGCGTGCGCGGCGCCGAAAATCTGCGGGTCGGGGCGAAAGCGCACCTTGGTGCCGCGCCGGTTGGGCGCGCGGCCGACCGTTTTCAGCGGTCCCTTCGGTTTGCCGCGCTCGAACGCCTGGGCATAGAGCGTCTGCCCGCGCGCGACCTCGACCTCGAGCCGCTCGGAGAGCGCGTTGACGACCGAGACGCCGACGCCGTGCAGGCCGCCAGAGACGGCGTACGCCTGGCTGTCGAACTTCCCGCCTGCGTGCAGCGTGGTGAGCACGACTTCCAGTGCCGGGCGCT
>Ga0187784_10005606_pt1 | contig 10132 bp, 8 predicted proteins | sample 1015_SJ02_MP15_2_FD_132964 | JGI IMG/M metagenome (GOLD analysis project Ga0187784, IMG submission 132964) | Tropical peat soil microbial communities from peatlands in Department of Meta, Colombia - 1015_SJ02_MP15_20_MG | ecosystem: Environmental > Terrestrial > Soil > Wetlands > Peat | place... | reverse complement strand
GGCTCGAGCAGCTGGTAGACCTTCGAGAGAGGCAGGTCTTTCATCATGGTCGCGCCTCCTGGAAACACGCGCCAACGCTGGCCGGCGGCACCGCGCCGGCGCACGAGCTTTTGAGGTCGTCCACACTATCCGCCTTTTGCAGCCGGAGTCTGAGAGCTCGGCAATGACGCGCGCCTCGAGCCGGTCGCGGGTATCGCAGGCGATTTTCTGCGATAATATTATACGTAAAATCAATAAGTTACGCTCAATTTGACCAATAATGAAACGATACGGTTGCGTTTTCTAAAAAACCGTGGTACCGTCTTTCGCTGGCATGGCGCTTGGCCATGCCGAGCGTTGCAAAGGAGTACCGAACCATGAGGTTCAAGGCTGTTGCGGTCTCGCTCTTGCTCGCGGGCGCTCTCGCCGCGGCGCCGCTCACGTCGGCTTCGGCGCGCGACTTCCATCATGGCCGCGGCATTTTCTTCGGCTTGTTCGGCCTTGGTGCCGCGGCCGTCACCGCCGCCGCCGTGGTGGCGACGGCCCCGTTCGTGGCCTTGGCGGGAGGGCCGCCGGGCTATTACGCGCCCCCGCCGGCGTACTATTATCCGCCTCAGGGCTACTATGCGCCGCCGCCCGGCTACTACCCGCCGCCGGCCTACTACGCGCCGCCGGCCTACTACGCCCCGCGCTGACGATCCTGACAACGGCGGTGGCATGGCAAGAGGTCGCGTTGATTGAAGTTCGCGGTTAGAAGAGAGCTCGGCTGCGCGCCGGCAGGAGGCGGAAGTGGCGAGTGAGACGCCGCCTCCGCGTCCTCCGGCGGCCCCGCGCCGCGGCGGGCGCCCCTCGCGCGTTGAGGCCGGGCAGATCCGAGACCAGATCCTGGATATCGCCACCGCGCTCTTTCTCAGGGACGGCTACGGCGCAACCAGCATCGAGACCGTGGCCAGGCGCGCCCGCATCTCCAAGCGCACCTTCTATCACCGCTTCCGCGACAAGGCCGAGCTCTTCGGCGCCGTGGTGCATCGCCTCGTCGAGCGCATGCGTCCCGCCAACGACGCTCAGCTTTTCGCGGGCGGCAGCCTCGATGAGACCCTCGATCGTCTCGCGCGCATGATCGTGCGTTTGGCGCTCTCGCCCCAGGCGCTCGCGCTCCAGCGGGTGGTCATCGCGGAGGCGACGCGCTTTCCCGAGCTGGCGACCGTGTTGAACGAGCAGGGTGCCCGCCAGCAGGCCATCGACCGCATCGCCGCCTTGCTCGAGCGCCACGCGCGGGCCGAGCATGGCGCCGAGCGCGATGCCAAGTTCGCGGCCGAGCAGTTCCTGCTGATGGTCGTCGCCGGGCCGCAGCGCCGCGCCCTCGGTTTGGGCAAGCGGCTTTCCGAGGAGGCGCTCGACCGCTGGGCGCGCGATGCGGTCCGGCTCTTCCTCGACGGCTGGCGCGGCAGGCCCGCTTCTCTTCCGACTGCGACGGCTCGCCCCCGAACGGGCGGCCCGGAGCTCTAAATCGGAATCCATTTCGGTGGAAAGAGCCCCCTCACCCTACCCTCTCCCTTTGAGGGGGAGAGGGTTGCGCAGCCTTAGCGAGCGCAGCGAGCTTAGGCAAAGCTGGGTGAGGGGGCGATTCCACTTCGTCGGATATTGCTCTAGAAAGATCAACAGATTTACGGCGACCCGCGCGCGCGAATTTCCCTCGCAACGGCAACCCCCGCCTTCCAACCCGCGAAAGCCCCGTCCATCGCGGCCGATCCGGCAAAGAGGCGATATCGACCGGACGCCGCGAACGGCACCGCAGATAGCTCTCCGGAACCGCTCGCTTACACCGAAAAGTACTTCGCCTGCGGGTGGTGGACGACGATGGCCGAGGTGGACTGCTCGGGGTGGAGCTGGAATTCCTCGCTCAGGCTGATGCCGATTTGCTCGGCACCGAGGAGGGCCAAGAGCGGCGCCTGGTCCTCGAGGCGCGGGCAGGCGGGATAGCCGAAGGAGTAGCGCGAGCCGCGGTAGCCCTGCTGCAGGAGCCGGTCCATCTCGCGCGCATCCTCGCTCGCGAAGCCGAGCTCGCCGCGGATGCGCTTGTGCACGTATTCGGCGAGCGCCTCCGCCATCTCGACGCCGAGGCCGTGGAGATAGAGGTAGTCCTGGTAGCGGTTCTCCGCGAACCACTCGCGCGCCACGTCCGAGGCGCGCTGTCCGACCGTCACGACCTGAAGGGCGATCACGTCACGCGCGGACTCGCTCACGTCGCGGAAGAAATCGGCGATCGCGAGCCCGCCCTCCCTCGCCTGCCGCGGGAAGGAAAAGCGCACGAGCTCCTTGCCGTGATCCTCGGGGGCATAGAGGATCACGTCGTTGCCCTCGGCGGCAGCGGGCCAATAGCCGTAGGCCGCCTGCGGCTTCAAGATGTCCTGCTGGGCGGAGGCGTCGAGCATGCGCTTGAGCTCGGGCCGGAGCTCGCGCCGCGCCCATTCCATGTATTCGCCAAGCCGCCGGCCCTCCTTGCGGAAGCCCCAGTGGAACTGGAAGAGCATGCGCTCGTTGAGATAGGGCACGAGCGCCTTGACCGGCACGCGCGCGATCACGCGCGGGCCCCAGAACGGCGGGGTCGGCACCTCCACACCGCGGTTGAGCTCGGCGCGGTGGAGGCGGATCTCCTCGAAATCGACCGGGCGCGGCTCGGCGGCGGGCGCCTTGGGCAGCCCGCGCACGCGCGCGGGCTTGCTTGACGGCCGCCCCTCGCGCTTCCGCGCGATCTCGTCGGTGAAGGCGACGAAGGTGCCGTTCACCACCCTCTCCATGAGATGAAGGCCGTCGAAGGCGTCGCGCGCGTAGGCGAGCCGGCCTGTGCCATAGGCGCGCGCGCAGTCCTCCTCGACGTATTGACGCGTGAGCGCCGCCCCTCCGAGCAGCACCGGCACGTCGACGGCGAGCCGCGTCATCTCCTCGAGGTTCTCGCGCATGACGACCGTCGACTTGACCAAGAGGCCCGACATACCGACGGCGTTGGCCTTGTGCTCCCGCGCCGCCTCGAGGATGTTCGAGAGCGGCTGCTTGATGCCGAGGTTGACCACCCGGTAGCCGTTGTTGGTGAGGATGATGTCGACGAGGTTCTTGCCGATGTCGTGCACGTCGCCCTTGACGGTGGCGACCACGATTGTGCCTTTCTCCTGCCCCTCGACCCGCTCCATGTAGGGCTCGAGGAAGGCGACGGCGGCCTTCATGCATTCGGCCGAGCGCAGCACGAAGGGGAGCTGCATCTTGCCGGCACCGAACAGCTCGCCCACCACCTTCATGCCGTCGAGCAGGAAACGGTTGATGATGTCGAGCGGCGGGTGGCTTCTGAGCGCCTCCAGCAGATCCTCGTCGAGCCCCTGGCGGTCGCCGTCGACGATGCGCTGGGCGAGACGCTCCTCGACACGCTCGGGCCGCGACTTCTTGGCCTTCTGCTCCTCGACACGGTCGGCGAAGAGCGCCATGAAGGCGTGGAGCGGATCGTAGCCCTCGCGGCGGCGATCGAAGATGAGGTCCTCGGCACAAGCGCGCTCGGCCTCGCCGATCTTGTGCAAGGGGAGGATCTTGCTCACGTGCACGATGGCGGCGCTTAGCCCGCGCTGCTGCGCATGGTCGAGGAACACCGAATTGAGCACCTGGCGCGCCGCCGGATTGAGGCCGAAGGAGATGTTCGAGAGGCCGAGCAGGATCTGAACCTCGGGCAGTTCCGTCCTGATGCGCTCGATCGCCTCCAAGGTCGCGAGCCCGAGCTTGCGGTCGTCGTCGTTCCCCGTGCAGATCGTGAAGGTCAAGGGGTCGATCATGAGGTCCGATGCCGGCAGGCCGTAGCGGTTGCAGGCGAAGTCGTGAAGGCGCTTGGCCACCTCGACCTTGCGCTCGACGGTCTTCGCCATGCCCTCCTCGTCGATGGTGAGCGCTATGACCGCGGCGCCGAAGCGGCGTGCGAGCTCCATGCGCGCCCCAGCCGCCGGCTCGCCGTTCTCGAAATTGATCGAGTTGAGCACGCCCTTGCCGCCATAGAGCTTGAAGGCCGTCTCGAGCACGGGGAGCTCGGTCGAATCGAAGACGAGGGGTGCTGTCACCGCGTTGCGCATGCGGCTTACCACCTCGGTCATCTCGGCGATCTCGTTGCGCCCGACGAAGGCGGTGCAGATATCGAGCGTGTGCGAGCCCTCGGCCACCTGCTCGCGCCCCATCTCGACGCAGCCCTCCCAGTCGCCCGCCTCCTGCAGGCGTCGGAACTGCCGGCTGCCGTTCGCATTGCAGCGCTCGCCGATCGAAAGGTACGCGCGCTCCTGGCTGAGCGGGACTTGGCCGTAGAGCGAGGCGAGGCTCGGCACCCAAAGCGGCTCGCGGCGTCTCGGCACGGGCCGCAACGCGCTCCCCGCCCGCCGCCTGAGCATGGCGTCGAGCGCGCGGATATGCCGCTCATGGCTGCCGCAGCAGCCGCCGATGATGTTGACGCCGTCCTCCTCGATGAAGCGCTCGAGCCACTGGGCCATCTCCTCGGGCGAGAGGGGATAGTGGGTGTGGCCATCGATGAGCTCGGGGAGCCCGGCGTTGGGCAGCACCGCCAGCAAGCCCGGCCAGCTCTGTCCGAGCCAGCGCACGTGCTCGGCCATCTCCTGCGGGCCGGTCGCGCAGTTCAAGCCCATGACCGGCACATCGAGGGCATGGATCACGGTCGCGGCCGCGGCGATGTCGGCGCCGACGAGAAGCGTTCCCGTGGTCTCGATGGTGACGTTGGTCATGATCGGGACATCGGCGCCGGCCTCGGCGCGCGCGCGCTTGGCGCCGTTGACCGCCGCCTTGAGCTGGAGGAGGTCCTGGCAGGTCTCGATCAGGAGGGCGTCCACACCGCCCGCGATCAGGCCCGCGCACTGGATCGCGAGCGCATCCTCGAGGCGCTGGTAGGCGATCTGGCCGAGCGTGGGCAGCTTGGTTCCCGGCCCGACCGAGCCGAGCACGAAGCGCTCCCGCCCGTCGGCCTTGAACTCGGCCACCGCCTCGCGCGCGAGCTCGGCGGCGCGCTTGTTGAGTGCCAACGCCTCCGCCTCGAGGCCGAACTCGGCGAGCGTCACCGGCGAGCCGCCGAAGCTGTTGGTCTCGATCGCGTCCGCTCCGGCCTCGAGGTATCCCATGTGGATATCGCGCACGAGGTCGGGCCGCGAGCGGTTCAAGATCTCGGTGCAATTCTCGCAGCCGAGGAAGTCCTTCTCGACGTCGAGCTGGCGCGCCTGGACCTGGGTCCCCATGGCGCCGTCGAGGAGAAGGACGCGCTCGGAAACGGCATCGAGGAAGCGGCTCATGGCGGAATCCCTCAGGCCTTGGCGCGCAGGCCTTGAGCGGCCGGCCGCAGCGCCGGCCGCAGGCCGAGGATGTGGCAGATCGCGTAGGCGAGGTCGGCGCGGTTGAGCGTATAGAAGTGGAACTCGCTGACGCCGTTGGCATAGAGCTCGCGGCACTGCTCGGCGGCGACCGTGGCGGCGACGAGCTGGCGCGTGCCGGGGTCGTCGTCGAGGGTCTCGAAAAGTCCCGCGAGCCAGCCGGGGATGCCGGCGCCGCAGGCCTTGGCGAACTGCACCACGCGGGCGAAGTTGGTGACCGGCAGAATGCCGGGCACAATCGGCACGCAAACGCCCGCTCTGCGGCAGCGCTCGACGAAGCGCAGATAGACGTCGGCCTCGAAGAAGAACTGGGTGATGGCGCGCGAGGCGCCGGCATCGATCTTGCGCTTCAAATTGTCGAGATCGGCCGCGGGGCTGGCGGCCTCGGGATGCACCTCGGGATAGGCCGCGACCGTGATGTCGAAGTCGGCGATGCGTTTCAGGCCGCGCACGAGATCGACCGCAAACGGATATCCCCCCGGATGGGGGCGATAGCCGGCTTCGCCCGCCGGCGGATCGCCGCGCAGCGCCACGACGTGGCGAATGCCGGCCGCCCAATAGTCGCGCGCGACGGCGTCCACCTCGGCTTGCGTGGCGCCGATGCAGGTGAGGTGGGCTGCGGGCTCGAGCGAGGTTTCGTTGCGGATGCGGCGGACCGTCGCGTGGGTGCGCTCGCGCGTCGAGCCGCCGGCGCCATAGGTGACCGAGACGAAACGGGGCTGCAGCGGCTCGAGGCGCTCGACGGCGTGCCAGAGCTGGCGCTCCATCTCCTCGCTCTTGGGCGGGAAGAACTCGAAGGATACCCGTAGCGCGCCCTCGGGCAGCGGCCCGGAGAAAGGCAGGCGCTCAACGCGGCGCAAGGTTGCAGATACCATCAGCCCGCCCTGCGCTGAGGTGCCGCGCGTCCCTTTTCCGCCTCCACGCGCCGCGCGCACCAGATCATCACGGTGAGCGGATCGCCCGGCAGCTCCGACGTGCTTTGCGGCATGAGGCCGGCCGAGCGGAACCATTGCTGCATGTCGGCCTCGCGCAGGCCCAAGCGGAGATGGGCATGCTCGGTGCGCAGATACTCGAGCTCGTGGGGCGCAAAGTCGACGATGACCAGGGTCCCGGCGGGCCGCAGGACGCGCGCCACTTCCGCGATCGCGGCGGCCGGATCGTCGGCAAAGTGCAGCACCTGATGGAGGGCGGCCGCATCGAAGGAGCCGGCCGGCCAGGGCAGCTGGTACATGTCGCCGTGGCGCACGCTCGCGTTGCGCAAGCCAGCCTGCTCCATGCGCGCGCGCGCCACCGCCAGCATCTCGCGCGAGAGGTCGATGCCGACCGCGCGCTCCGCGCGGGGGGCCACGAGCTCGAGAATGCGCCCGGTGCCGGTGCCTACATCGACGAAGTCGCGCAAGCCGTGCGGCGGCAGGAGCTCGAGCAGCTTGGCCTCGACTTGGGCCTCGTCGATATAGAGGGAGCGGATGCGGTCCCAGCGCTCGGCATTCTCGCGGAAGTACTTCGCCGCCGCGGCATTTCGCGTCTCCTTGATCGCCTCGAGCCGCTCGAGGTCGAGGGCAAGGGTGCGATCGCGATCGGGCATGAGATCGACGAGGAGCTCGCCCAGCCGCGCCATCCCGCTCTGCCGGGCGAGGGTATAGAAGGCGTTGGTACCCTCGCGAAAGCGCTCGAGCAGCCCGGCCTCGCACAAAAGCTTGAGATGGCGGGAGACGCGCGGCTGGCTCTGGCCGAGAATCTGGGTAAGCTCGCTTACGGTGAGCTCGCCGTGGGCAGAGAGCACGAGAAGCCGCAGCCGCGTGGGCTCCGCCACGGCCCGCAAGCCCACCAGCAGCTTCTCCACGTCCGCCTCGCCGATGGCGGCGACGCCGGCGCGCGGCAGCTCCTCGATGGCCATTTGCGATCTCCCGCTGGAGTTGGTCAAATATAACTATATAAACATATCCTTATAAATGCAACTCAAAGAATCGCGGCGAATTTCGCCCGAGTCGCCCGGGCGCGACAAATCTGCAACAGTTGGGATAATCGCATCGATAAGCCAAGGCTAGGCCACTGGTTTTTTGCCTTCTCCTATGTTAGGTCACTTAGGCTCAGTGCTGCTGGCGTCGCGCCCGCCCGCGAGGCAGAGGGATGGACGAAGAAGGGGTACTCTCAAGTCAGTCGTTCGCCGGGCGCGGCGGAATCCGCCTAGGGGAAAGCAAACCGGACCTTGACATTTCTGCCAGGTGTTACTCGGCAGGGCGCGTCATGCGCCCCGCGGAGTGGCAGAGCGTGACACCTTAAGAGCGGGATCGATAGATGCGCGCAAGCTCGACTGCCCGGAAGGCCACGATGTCTGCCGCGATCGGCCTCAATGTGGGGCTTGCGCTTGCCTTGTCCCTGTGGCTCCCGGGCTGCGCCACGCCGCCCACCGATCCCGACGCGCGCGCCGCCTTCGAGGAAGCCAACGATCCCCTCGAGCCGACCAACCGGGCCATTTTCCAATTCAACGTGGCACTCGACGACAACATCGTGAAGCCGGTGGCGAAAGCCTATCGGGTAGTCCCCGAAGACGTGCGCAAGGGCCTGCACAATATGATCGTGACCGTGCACGCCCCGGTCCTCTTCGGCAATTATCTCATGCAGGCCGCCCCGAATAGCGCCGCCGACACGGTGCTCCGCTTCCTCATCAACATCACGGCAGGGGTGGGCGGCTTTTTCGACGTCGCATCCATGGTCGGCGTACCCACTCACGATACCGATTTCGGCGTTACGCTTGCCAAATGGGGGATGGGCGAACAGTTCTATCTGATGCTGCCGCTCTTCGGCCCGTCGAACCCGCGCGATGCGATCGGGCTCGGGGTCGACTCCTTGATGGATCCGATCGGCTATTTCGCGACCCTGTTGGAGGACGTCGGCCGCTTCGCCTTCGAGGGAATCGACAAGCGCGAGCCCCTGATCGAGCCGCTCGACGAGATCCGTCGCACCTCCGTCGATTACTATGCCACGCTGCGCAGCCTCTACCGCCAGCGCCGCGCGGACCAGATCCGCTCGGGCAAGGGCGGCGCCAACTTCCCGGCACCATCGATTTCCGGGCCGGGTGACATGCCGAATACCGTGCCCGAGGCCGCCAGCCCCGCGGAGCCGCAAGCCGCCGTACCTAACAGCGCCGGCATGGCCAAAGAAAGCCAAGCCAGCGCTGAAGTGCCAGCAGGAAGGGGCGCCGGCATGGCCGAGACTGAGACCGTGCCTGCCGGGCCGACCGAGCAGTCGGCTCTTGCCAATGAGGCTCGCGATCCCGTGGGCCGCCCCAATGTGGAGCAATGAAGTGTTGCCGCCATGATTGACCGTCGCCTCTTCCTAGCCTCGGCCGCCTCGGCCGCGCTTGGCCTCCTTGTGGCGCCGCGGGCGGGTCACGCCGAGGATATTCCCGCCGCCTCCTCCGAGTTCGTCAGCCGGCTTGCCGACCGGGTGATCGGCATCCTCAAGGACAAGTCCATCAGCAAGGACGACCGCGTAAAGGCGCTTGCCGCGGTATTTCTCGACGGCTTCGACGTGCGCGCGATCGGGCTCTTCGTTCTCGGCATTTACGGGCACAAGGTCTCGGACAGCGAGCGGGACACGTACCTCGATGTCTTCAAGGAATATGTGGTGCAGACTTACGCGGTGCGCTTCAACTCGTACGCCGGCGAGACCTTCAAGGTCACCAAGACGGCGCCCGACGGCGAGGCCGGCGCCTGGGTGACGAGCGGAATCGGAAAGACTGGCGAGGAGCCGACCGAGGTTCAATGGCGCGTGCGCAAGGAGCAGGCCGGCTACAAGATCATCGACGTCGTGGTCGAGGGGGTCAGCCTCCTGGTGACGCAGCGCTCCGAGTTCGCCTCGGTGCTCCAACGCAACAACGGCAACGTCGCGAGTCTGACCGAGCTCATGCGCGACAAGATCGTCGAGCTCAGGCAGAAGAGCTGAGTTCCGCACGGCGGATCATAGATGCCGGACGAGAGAACATACGCTCTAACGCGCCCCTTAACCGACACCTGACACCTTACCCCGCGTGCCCGAGCCGACGCTCGGTCGGGCCGCGCCCTGCCAAGCGCGCCACTGGTTTCGACAACCAGCGCGGCACGACGGAGCAATCGCTCAAGGAAGACAAGAACGCGCTCAGCTGGACGCCGCTCGCATGCTGCGCGCTCGCCGCCAAGATCGCCACGCACGCTCTCTACCTGACGTCCTGAACGGCCGAGATTGCAGTGCCGGGGGATCGCTTGGGAAAATGCTGCCGCCGATCGATGGATTGCGACCAAAGCGGCCCCAGCGCAGGAACCGGGATGGTCGGGCGTATCATCACGGCCGGAGGACCGTGTGCGAATGAGACGAGGGAAATGGCCGAGTCGGCCCCTCCAGAATGGTGCGGGCAGAACGTTACCGTTCGCCCCGGTCTCCGCTCGTCTGGGGAATGTCGATTGACCATCCTCCTGGCCGCGACCTCGATTGCCAATCGACCGTGAGCAGGCGCAATCCCGGCATGACCACATGAACGGCGCTGACGGATCAGTTGAAAGAGACGCTCGCGTCCGCCAGAGCCGCCAGCCGGTGGTGTGGTTCGAAGTTGAGGATTTTCTCCGGTATTTCGATCATTTTCGCAACCCGACCGGCCTGCAGCGCGTGCCGTTCGAGATCTTTGTCGAAGCCCAGAGGCTCTACGGTGCCACCGGACGCGTGAGGTTCTGCCGGCTCAGCGTGTACACCAAGCAATTCAAGCCGGTCGGCTT
>Ga0187784_10005605_pt1 | contig 10133 bp, 6 predicted proteins | sample 1015_SJ02_MP15_2_FD_132964 | JGI IMG/M metagenome (GOLD analysis project Ga0187784, IMG submission 132964) | Tropical peat soil microbial communities from peatlands in Department of Meta, Colombia - 1015_SJ02_MP15_20_MG | ecosystem: Environmental > Terrestrial > Soil > Wetlands > Peat | place... | reverse complement strand
CTGCCCGAAGACGCGCAAGATGTTCGAGGTGATGGCGCGCACCGCAGCGCTCTGGCAGGTCGAGAGCCCGGGCGCGCAGTTGTAGAGCGAGTAGATCCAGTTCACCGTGCCGGTGTCGATCACGCCGGAGCCACTCTGTGGGTCCGTGTAGTACGTCATGTCGGCATAGCTCTGCCCGCCCCAGGTGCCTTGGTTGGTGTAGGCGAGCGTCGTCGGGATGGGCGAGTGCCCCAGGACCTCGACGTCCTGCGGCGATCCACCCCCGACGGCCAGATGGTCGAAGTCCGACATCACCACGCCGGCGAGCTCGGCCCCGTCCTGGAGGCCCGTGCCGGCGAAGACGAAGGACGATGCGTCGTAGACCACGAACGGCACGTTGGCCGTGCCGTTGAGATAGCCGGCGTACTCCTCCCCGGTCAGCGGCACCTCGGACCAGTTCGTCGGCGGGCTGGCGAACGTGTTGCCGGTCACGTCGAGCGGGTTCCCCTGGCTGTTCAGCGGGTCCTCGGCCGAGTCCCGGTAGTCGACCTCCACGCGCTCGGGACCCAGGGCGGAGGGCTCCATGCGGACGTGGCGAAGGACAGCCGCGGCGCCGAAGAAGACGACGTTGGCCCCGGCGGCTTGTGCTGCATCGAGACCTTGCCGCTCCGGGGTGGACCACGTCTCGTCATGGCCCAGGCTGAGAATGACCCGGTGCCCCAGCTCGAGGCTCGGGTCGGCGTCGAGGGCGGTGTCGGTCACGTAATCGACGTCGAGACCATCCCGCTCCATGAGCTCGATCAGCGGGTACTCGTTCCCGAGGAAGTCCGACGCTCCATCCCCGGTGGCGAAGGGCCTGTCGTAGGAGACCATACGGGCGCGGTTGCACACCGGGTAGGTGGGGGCGCATGCGCCCTCGCCCTGGTAGAAGTCGTAGCCACCCCAGGTGTTCCAGCCTTCCTCGGTGAAGGTCCGGTTGATGAGGAGGTAGGTCGCGGTCGAGCGGGGGGCCGAGATCGTGAGCGGCACGTAGGACTGCTGCCCGGCCGACGCCGTGAGCTTGAAGAGGTAGTCGCCCGGAACGAACGCCCGCCCGATGCGCAGGCTGAACGACGGCGACCAGTTCGCGCAGCTGACCAGGTTCACTCCGGCGGTGAAGCTGCAGGTGGGCTGTTGTGCACCCGAGTAGGGGGTCGAGGTCCAGACCGCCCTGGCCCCCTTCCCCCCGTACCAGCCCATCCGGTATGCCACCACGGTGAACGAAGGGCTCGTCGTCGTCACGCGGAAGGTCACCTCATCCCCCGGGACCGCGTCGTCGGTGCTGGCGAAGCCGGCGATGGCCGACGGCTGGTCGTCGGCGGGGATCTGCCAGGCGGTCGTCCCGCGCTTCTTGTTCTCCTCGATCACCCAGCGGGCCTCCACCCCGTGGGGCCCCGGGAACGTACTTAGGGTCCGAGCCTTCTCTTTGGACCCCCCCGACGCCGAGGGGCTCCCAGCGGCGACGCTCGCACCGCCCACGAGGAGCCCGAGCACCGCGGCAACGGCGATCGTGCAGCCAACGACGCGGCCACGGCGACACCGCGCCCAGGGTCGCCCGCTCCGTGGCCCGCGTGGCACGCTCGAGAAGGTACTCGGCGACGCCCCCGAGCTGTTGCGCGCCCTGTGAGCTCTGCCTGGCACACGGGGACCATCGCATGCCGTCGTGGGTACCGATAGGGCCGATGGTCCCCGCACGGCGAGCCGCAGGCCACGCCAGAGTTACGGACGTGGCCAGTCGGGTGGTCGCTTCTCCACGAACGCGGCCATCCCCTCCACCATCTCCGGCGAACGGATGGCATTGAAGAAGAGCGCCACGTCGGGAACCGGCAGACGGGCGTTAAGGTCGCGCTTGACCGCGGCCCGGGCGGCCGGGCCCGTCGCCGCGATCTCCTCGAGCACCGTGGTCACAGCGGCGTCGAGCTCGTCGTGCGAGACGACCTGGCCGATCAGCCCAATCGACAGCGCCTCGTGAGCGTCGACTTCCCGCGCGGTGAAGAGCAGCCAGCGGGCCCGCGCCAATCCGACGGCCGCTGCCAGCCGGGCCACCAGATAGGGGTCGGGGATGCCCCGCAGCAGCTCGGGCGCTCGGAAGCGAGCCCGGTCGGAGGCCACTGTCACGTCGCAGTGCAGGGCGAGGACGAGGCCGCCGGCGTGGGCCAACCCGTTGATGCGCGCCACCCAGAGCTTGGAGCAGCGGTCGATGTGACGGAACGGGAAGTGGTCCGTCGGGTCCCACTCCGAACGCAGCCCTTCGGGGTCCGCGTTGGTGCCCGACATGTCTCCTCCGGCGCCGAACCACCTGTCGGTCCCGGTGATGCACACGGCGTCGAGCCCCGGCTGCTGGTCCGCCCACACCGCCGCCCGCTTGAGGCCGCGGTACATGTCCTGGCTGAAGGCGTTGCGCCGCTCGGTCCGATCGATGCGCAGGTGTAGCACCCGCCCGTCCAACCGGGCCACCAGGTGGGGTGACCCGAGGTCGGGTGCCCCCGCTGGCGGGCTCACAGCCCGTACACCTTGGCCGCGTTCTCATGGAGCACCTTGGCCTGGACGGCAGGATCGAGTTGGCCCAGCACCCGCGACGCGTAGTCACGGGGCCGCTGGGCCGGCGTCCTCGGCCCGGGGTGTTGGCAGGTCGGGTGGGGGTAGTCGGTCTCGTAGAGCACGTTGTCGGGATACTGCCCGATGGCGTCGAGCGCGGCGCGCTCTTCAAACCAGAAGCAGCCGTAGATCTGGCGCCGGAAGTACTCGCTCGGGAGCAGGTCGTACTCGGGGTGTTCGTCACGGACGCCGCCGTTGCGCCATTGCCAGTCACAGGTCTCGAGCATGGCCGGGACCCACCCAACGCCCGATTCCACCGACACGAACGTCAGCCCGGGGTAGCGGTGGCACACGCCACCCATGATCAGGTCGGCGATGCAGCGCATGTTGTCGAGGAAGATGAGGGACGAGACCTTGGCGAAGTTGGTCATCCAGCCCATCTCGGCCACGTCGGCGAACTGCGTGCCCATCGTCCCACCGCCGACGTGGAAGCTGACCGACACGCCGGCCTCCTGCGCAGCTGCCCATAACCGGTCCCAGTGCCGGTGCGCCAACGGCGGCTGCCCGAAGTCCTGCGGCTGGTTGCAGAAGTTGACCGCCCGGTGTCCCAGCTCCTGGCCACGCTGCAGCTCGCGCACGGCGGCGTCGACGTCCCAGAAAGGCAATGCCGTGACCGCCGCGAACCGATCCGGCGCCACGCTGCACCAGTCCGTCAGGAAGTCGTTGTACACGCGGACGCACTCGAGTGCGAAGGGTCGGTCGGCCAGGGTGCTGAAGTAGCCGTTCCCGAAACCGCCCACGTTGGGGTACAGCACTTCGGCGTCGATCCCCTCCTCATCGAGAAAACCGAGCCGCGCCGTGCTGTCGTACATCTGGGGCGGGATGTCGTCGTAGGTCAGGGGCACCGATGCCGGCAGCACCCCGTCGAAGCCGGCCATGGAGTAGTAGCCGGGGGCGCCGATCCTGTTGCCGTCAGCGAACCAGGCGTCCTGCCCGTCATGGCGCTCGATGTGCGGCACCTTGTCGCGCAGCGGCCCGGGCACCCGCGCCGTCCACACGTCGGGCGGCTCGGTCAGGTGGGTGTCGACATCGATCACCCGGAACCGGTCGAACAGATCCGTCATGTAGCCTCCTCGGAAGCCCCGGCCTCAGAACCTAGGCGCTCTGCACGTGGACGCTCAGAACCCGACCGGCCGGTCCGCGATCGTGCCGGCGGCGCGGAGCTCCTCGATCTCCTCGGCCGACAGGCCGAGCATGGACCCCAGGATCTCGTCGTTGTGCTCCCCGAATGTCGGGGCCGGACACCTGATCCAGCGCTCCACGCCGTCGACCCGGTACGGCAACGTGGGCACTGGCACCCGGCCGGCGACCGCGTGGTCGACGCTCTCGTGGAAGCCCCGGGCCTTGAACTGCGGATGTCGCGCCGCCAGCCGAGGATCACGGGCGATCGCCGCGGGGACACCGGCGCCCACCAGGGAGGCCGCGGCATCTTCGGCGTCGATTCCCCGAGTCCACGCCGTGATGACGTCGTCCAGCCGGTCGTGGTCCCGCCGACGCCCGCCTCGTGACCCGAGCTCTCTCTCCTCGAGGAGGTCCGCTCGGCCGATCACCCCGGCCAGCGCCCGCCACTGGTCGTCGGTCTCGATCGAGACAGCCAACCAGCTGTCGGCGCCGGCGCACGGGTAGAGACCTTGGGGCGCCGCGTGCACCGACCGGTTTCCCTCGCGACCCACCAGGTTGCCGTAGGCGGACCACTCGAGGATGGGCTCGGCGGCGATGGCCAGGGCGGCTTCGAACATGGACGCCTCCACCAGACTGCCCCGGCCCGTGCGTTCCCGGTCGGCCAGCGCGGCACAGAGTGCCACCACCGCGTGCTGCCCGCCGTTGGGGTCGCAGGGTCCCCGCTGGATCCGGGGCTGCTCGCCCTCGGGCCCGGTGATCCACGCCAAGCCGGAGGCTTGCTCGATGGTCTGCGCGAACCCCGGCCGGTCGCTCCACGGGCCGTCCAGCCCGAACGCCGGCATCCGCACCAGGACCGCTATGGGGTTCACCTGGCGGATCACGTCCCACCCCAGGCCCAACTTGTCGAGCACCCGCGGCGTGGCGTTCTCGATGACGACGTCAGCGCGCCGGACCAGGTGGAGCGCCAGCTCTCGGCCCTGTTGACCGTCGATCTCGAGACTGAGACCGAGCTTGTTCGAATTGATGGCCAAGAAGAACCAGCTCCGCTCCCACCACTCGGGACGGTCGAAGAATGTGGCGCCGACCATGCGCACGCCGTCCATCCGTGACGGCGACTCGACGTGCACCACCCGAGCGCCGAAAGCGGCCAGGAGGGCGCTGGCCGAAGGACCGGCCCACCATGTGGTGAGATCGAGGACCTCGAGCCCCTCGAGCGCTCGTCCGGGTCCGGGGCCAGCGGGGCGGACGGCCGGCGCCGGTGACGGGTCCCGCCACTCGACGGCCGGCGCCGTGTGCCGTGGCGAGGCAGGCGCGGACCCGGGAGCCGGCCCGGCTCGGCCGTCGACGCGCCAGGGGCGGGCCGGCACGTGGAACCGGCCACTGGCGGCCGCGACCAGCGCGCCCCGGGCACGCACCTGCTCGAGATCCACCACCGTGCGGCCGTCACAGACCGGCGCCACCGGGACCTTGTGCGCCACGGCCAACTCCACGAGCTCCGCTGTGGTGCGTGCCGTCGTCCACGCGCTGACCATGGCGTTCCACTCCTCCGCACGCGCTAGACGGGCCGAGGGCATGGCGAACTCGCCCGACTCCACCAGGTCCTCACGGCCCATCATGCGCAGGAACGCTTGCACCTGGTGCGGCGCATTCGTGTTGAAGCCGACCCAGCCGTCCTTGGTCCGCTCGATCGAGGGGATCTCGGGCTGGCGCGGGGACCCCACCGGCTCCTCGTCCGGCCCGAGCAACATGGCGTGATAGAGGTCGAAGAAGTTGGCGCCGCCCAGGTAGTTCGCCTCGGCGATCGACACGTCGATGACGCCGCCTCGCCCACCCCGGCACCGGCCCTCCCACACGACCAACGCGGCGGCGGCCGCATAGGCGCCGGCCAACCACTCGCAGGTGCGGCCGCCCATCTGATACGGCGCCCGGTCGGCGGCGCCCCGGATGGCCAGTGCCCCGCTGTCAGCTTGCAGCGTGAAGTCGGTGGCCGGGTGGTCCCGGCACGGGCCCCTCAGCCCGTACGGCGTGACGGCCACCGCGATCACCGACGGGTCGGCACGGGCAGCGGCTTGCAGCGCCTCACAGACCGCACCCCGAGGCGAGGCGATGACGACGTCGGCGCCGACGTCGAAGGGATCGCCCCCAAACCGCACCGCTCGCTGCCCGGCGCGCAGGTACTCGTAGAGCGCACTGCCCACGCTGCCCTCGTCGCCGGTCTCACCGTCACCGTGGCGCCAACGACGCATCGGGTCACCGCCGTCCGGCTCGACCCGCACCACGTCGGACCCGACCTGGGCCAGCAGATGCGCCGCGTACGCTCCCGAAATCCCGTCCGATGCATCGAGGACCCGTGGGGGCCGGCGTGGGGCCATCGGCGGTGATGGTACACAGCGCCGCCGAGCGGCTCGTGCGGGGAGCTTCGGACCGGGATCCCTGCCGGTTCCGCCCTATGCCCCGACGGCTCCTGACCCGCCGTCAGCCCTTGACGACGCCCAGCGGGACCAAGCGCGCCACCCGCCGGGCCAACCCGCTCCGCTCGCAGCTCGCGACCACCTCGTCGACGTCCTTGTACGCCATCGGCGCTTCCTCGGCCAGCCCACGAGCCGATGCCGCGCGGACTGCGATGCCACGACGTTGCAGCTCGCGACGCAGACCGGCGCCGGACACCCGACGCGCCGCCTCGTGCCGGCTCAGCGTCCGACCCGCACCGTGGCAGGCCGAATGAAAGGCCCCTCCGGGCTCGGCGCCGACGAGGACGTACGACGCCGTGCCCATGGATCCGGGGACGAGCACCGGTTGGCCGATCGCCCGCAGGTCGTCGGGAAGGTCGGCATGACCGGGAGGCAGCGCCAGCGTCGCGCCCTTGCGGTGCACGCACAACAGTCGGCGTCCCTCGCCCACGACATGCCACTCGAGCTTGGCCAGGTTGTGCGAGACGTCGTAGAGCAAGTCGAGGTGCCGGGTGCCCACGGCCCTTTCGAAGGCCCCGCGCACGGCGGCCGTGAGGACCTGCCGGTTGGCGCGGGCGTAGTTGGCGGCGGCCGCCATCGCCCCCAAGTAGGCGCTTCCTTCCGGGGATTCGACCGGTGCACACGCCAACTGCCGGTCCGGCACGTCGATCCCGAAGCGCGCCATCGCTCCGAGCATCGTCCGCACGTGGTCCGAGCAGACCTGGTGCCCGAGCCCGCGAGAGCCGCAGTGGATCATGACGCAGACCCGGCCCCGGTGCAGCCTGAAGGCAGCCGCAGCCGTCTCGTCGAACACCCGGTCCACCCACTGGACCTCGAGGAAGTGGTTCCCCGACCCCAAGCTGCCGACCTGGTGCAACCCACGGGCGCGGGCATGTTCGCTCACCAACGCCGGCTCGGCCCCCGCCAGGCAACCACGGTCCTCGCAGCGGTCCAGATCCGACGGCACGCCCAGGCCGCGCTCCACGACGTAGCGGGAGCCTCCCGCCAGGAGGTCCGAGAGCTCTGCCTCCCCGTCGAGTTCCCAGACGCCTCCGGACCCGAGTCCCGTGGGCACCCGCGCGTCGAGCTCGTCCATCACGTCCTCGACGCGCGGCCTCAGCTCGTCCGCGTCGAGCGGCGAGACGAGGAGCCGCACCCCACAGGAGATGTCGAACCCGACGCCGCCCGGCGAGACAACCCCGCCGCGCTCCACGTCCGTGGCCGCCACCCCGCCGATCGGGAATCCGTAGCCCCAATGCACATCAGGCATGGCATAGGAAGCCTCAACGATGCCCGGGAGGCTGGCCACGTTGACGACCTGCATCAGCGCCCTCTCCTCAGCCAGGTCAGGGAGCAACGACCCGGGCGCGAACACGACGCCGGGGACCCGCATCGCCCCGGTGGCGTCGATCCGCCACCGATCGGCGCCGTCGGCCACCAGACGGACCGTCATACGTCGATCACCGCTCGACACCTCCACGCGCCGTCCCGCGGGCCTATCTCGATCTCGTGGTAGGACACCGCCTTCGGGATGGGGCCGACCTGTTCGACACACGAGTGAGCGGCCACCTCCATGAAGCCGCGGACCCCTCCGTCGTCCGCGTCCCACAGTTGGAATCGGACCGGGACGCCGATCACGTCGGTGGTGTAGATCACCTCCTCGAGGAGGGCGACGAGGATCCCGATGTCGGGTCCGGGCTCGGCGCACAGGGGGACCTGCGTCACCGGGACCTCCCCCGCCGGTGCCTTGGCCTCGGCGAAGATCTCGACCAGCGCGCGCAACGCCTCCGTGAGACAGGCGCAGCGATCCGGACCCCATGCCTCGATCACGCAGTCCGCCGTGTGGGGACCGATTCGGTGCCCCCGCGTACCTCGACCGGGAGACGGGGGCATCTCCACCGCCCTCAGAGCTTGTAGCCGATCGACCGCAACAGTGCCTTCCGGTCCGCCACGTCACCTTCCCCTTCCCGCCCCAGGGGCGGTGACCCGTCGACGACGCCGAGCACGGCTCGACCAAGGTCGGTCACCGCCACCACGACCTCGACGGCGTTGGCCGTGGCACAGAAGATCGTGCACACCTCGGGGACCGCTTTCAGGGCGTTCAGCACGTTCACGGGATAGCCCTCGCGCAGGAAGACCACGAAGCTGTGTCCCGCTCCGATCGCCTCCGCGTTGCGAACTGCCAATCCCGTCAGCTCCGGGTCGTTGCCAGAACTGCGCACCAGACGGGAACCAGACGCCTCGCAGAAGGCCAGGCCGAACCGCAGGTGCACGCTGGTCCCTGCGAGGGCCTCATGGATGTCCTCGACCGTCTTGATGAAATGTGCCTGGCCGATGACGACGTTCAGGTCGGCCGGCTTGTCGATCGCGACGACGAGCAGCTCCACGGCACGGCACCTCCGAGCCCATGCTCGGTGACCGCTTGCCGGGCTCCCAGGGTCGAAGGTCCTGACTCGCCGTACCATGCTCCCAGGTGGGACGGAAGTCCCTGGCAGAACGGGCAAAAGTGTTGGAAGATCGAAGCGTGGTTAACAGGTCCGCATCACGCCTGTTCGGGAGGCGTCAAGAGTCGGGGGCGCCGTCCGCAGAGAACGATCTGCCGCGGCCTCGCACCACATCGAGGCACTCAGGGCCGGGGGCCCCCATGAGCTCCTTGCCCCCGGACCAACAGTCACGGTGGAACGCACCCGCCCCGCAGGGACCTCCTCCGCAGCCCGGCAGGCCGAACCGCTCGCGCACGATCCTGGTCGTGCTCTGGGTTGCCGCTCTCCTGGTCTTCATCGCCGTGCTCCTGGCGGCGCCACGGTCGACCGGGACCACGCCGGAGTCCCTGTCCTACTCGCAGATGTTGACCAAGGTCACCCAGGGCGAGGTCAAGAGCGTCCAGATCAACCAGAGCAGCGGTGCCATCACCGGCACGCTCAGCAACGGGAAGTCGTTCACCGCCCAGGGGCCGCCCGGCGGCCTGCCCGATGCCGACATCGCGCTGCTCAACGAGCACCACGTCGAGCGCAACTATGTGGCCACCGGCTCGAGCATCTGGCCCACGATCCTCACGTGGGGGATCCTGATCGCGCTCTTCGTCGTGTTCTGGGTCTGGATCAGCCGGCGATCCCGCGCCCAGATGGCCGGGATCAGCGGCTGGAGCAAGAGCGGCGCCAAGGTGCACGTCACCGAGAAGCCCTCGGCGACGTTCGACGACATCGCCGGCTACGACAGCGTGAAGCAGGAGCTGGCAGAGCTCGTGCGGTTCCTCAAGGAGCCCGAGCAGTTCAGCGGGATCGGCGCGCGCATCCCGAAGGGCGTCCTCCTGGTCGGACCGCCCGGGACGGGCAAGACGCTGATCGCCCGCGCCATCGCCGGCGAGGCCGGCGTGCCGTTCATCACCATCACCGGCTCGGAGTTCATGGAGATGTTCGTGGGTGTCGGCGCGGCTCGTGTGCGCGACCTCTTCCGCACGGCGCGTGAGGAGAAGCCGTCGATCATCTTCATCGACGAGATCGACGCGATCGGCCGCAAGCGGGGGACGGGCCTCGGCGGTGGCCACGACGAGAGGGAGCAAACCCTCAACCAGATCCTCTCGGAGATGGACGGATTCGAGACTGCCGAGGGGATCGTCGTGATGGCGGCCACCAACCGGCCCGACATCCTCGACCCGGCGTTGCTCCGGGCGGGCCGTTTCGATCGCCAGGTCGTGGTGCCGCTCCCGACCCTCGACGAGCGGCTGGCCATCCTCGCGGTCCACTGCACGGGTAAGCGCGTCGGCCCCGACGCCGATCTCGATGCGATCGCCCGGGCCACCCCGGGGATGAGCGGAGCGGACCTCGAGAACCTCATGAACGAGGCTGCTCTCATAGCGGTCAGACGCGGGAGCCAGGAGATAGCCGAGTCCGATCTCGAGGCGGCTCGCGAGAGGGTGCTGCTCGGCCTCAGGCGCACCTCACT
>Ga0187784_10005604_pt1 | contig 10133 bp, 12 predicted proteins | sample 1015_SJ02_MP15_2_FD_132964 | JGI IMG/M metagenome (GOLD analysis project Ga0187784, IMG submission 132964) | Tropical peat soil microbial communities from peatlands in Department of Meta, Colombia - 1015_SJ02_MP15_20_MG | ecosystem: Environmental > Terrestrial > Soil > Wetlands > Peat | place... | reverse complement strand
TAGCATTCAAAGCCCGCCTGCCTGAGCGCGGTGGTGATCTGTCTGCTAGCGGACTGTCCTGGTAGACAGGTCGCCCTTAAGCTATTTCGCGGATACCAGCGAGTGCGTGATGGCGTGTACCGAGAGCGCAATGCGGTTCTGCACCCCGACTTTGCGCATCAGCTTGGCGACGTGTGCTTTTACGGTGCGCTCTTCAATGCCCAGCGCCGCCCCGATCTCCTTGTTCGACCGGCCGGCCACCAGCATATCCAGCACTTCCTTCTCGCGATCTGTAAAGCTCACTCGTCCGGCAGGGAAAATGCGCCCGGGAGCCGAAGAGACCCGCTCAATGAACATGGAAAGCACGCGCCGTGGCGCCCAGACGGACCCATCATTTACCACACGGATGGCCTGCACAAACTCTGCTGGCGCGGCCGCCTCATCAACATAGCCCTTGGCACCCGCAGCAACGGCTTTCAGAATCGTCTCCTCATCGATACCGGATCCAGTCACGATGATGCGCAGATCCGGCCGTGTTGCTTTCAGGCTGGCCATCACGTCAAACAAATTGTGACCGTTGCGATTCCCCAGCAGGATCAGGTCGATGTTTTGCAGCAGGCTGATTTCCGGGAGGGTAGCGGCAATCAGCTCAAAATCCGGCTCGTTGTCGAATAACGCCCTGAATCCCACAAAGCGCAAAGGGTCGCTTTCCACAACTGCAATGCGGATCGGGTTTTTCTTTGCCAATGCAGTTTTTGTGGCTGACGCAGATTTCATGGCTTTAGCATAGCTGCATCCGAACTCGCCACAAAGCGCGTAACGCGTCATAAAATTACGGGAGTAACATCGAAAAACATCTAAGTCAGAAAGGATCGAAGCCGATGCAAATGCGCCGGTTACAGCTGTTTGCCGCGATAGCCCTGGTGAACGTCCCTTTATTCCTCGCTGCAGCGCAGAACCAGAGCACTCCCACCCAAAACACGCAACCAACCCAGAGCAACTACCAGCCAAAATTTCCCGGCGATCCCGCGCGCTCTGAATCCGAGGCGAATGCTTTGGGCTATATGCGAACTGTGATCCGGGCACAGAAGCTCTACAACAAAAAGAACAACAAATACGCTTCCTCGTTGCTCGATCTGGTTCACACCGGCAGCTTCACCCGTCGCATGGCGAACACCGACCGCGGCGACTATACCGTTCAGTTTCAAACGCGCAAAGATGGATACGAGCTGACGCTCGTTCCCAAACAGCAGGATGCCGATCATCGTTCGTTCTATGCCAATGAGGATGGCGTGATTCACGCCGATGAAGCGAAAACCGCAGACGAAAACTCACCCAAGATCAAATAACGCTGTGCTTATGATCCCTGCCGGATCTCCGCCGCTTTTCCTTCGCGAAACGTGATGCTCAGCGGCTTGCCTCCGTTTGGATAATTTACTGTCTTCACTTCGGCATCGCTGGAGCGCTCGGGAATCCCCATGCCGATAGCGAAGTCCGCCTGCAGTTCGCTCATTCCGGGTGTCACCTGGTGCTGGTCAATCGCCTGCCAGACATCAGCGGACCAATGCCTGTAAAGCTCGTGCGGATCCTGAATGTAGAGCATTTCGTCCGAATAGATCTGATAATTGCCGTTCTTCACTGAGCCAATCGGAACGGCATCGTCCTTGCCGTCCTTTTCGAAAATCGCTAGTACCTGCCGCTCATCAGGCGTTCCCGGCGTCCGATCCAGGACAACATCCCTGACCTGCAGCTTCTCCAGTGGCAGGAGTTGTCCCGCTTCGTGGGAAAAATCGGTGTGGTGGTTTGCATAGGGATAGTAGGTGTAGCGATAGCCTTCCTTCACCCAAACCGGCTGCTTGGTTAATTGCAGGGCCGATTTCAGATCGTACGGGTACAGCTTCTTGGGGACGACGTAATAGTCAGGGTTTAGTGGCGGAGCCTGCTTACGAGCCTCGTCAATCCTGGCGGTGTGACGTTCATAGAAGATGTACGCCGTGCGAGTACCGGCGATCAGGATCAGAATCGCGAGTACGAGTTGAACCTTCCCTTTAGTGTCAGGGCTCATCGTCTGGAGTAGGCCCGGATCAGCTGTGCAAAAGCGCCTCGTACCAGGTCGAGCTGCGAGTTTCCGCCACTTCCGCCAGCCGCTCCCCAACCCGTGAAACTACAGCAAGAAAGCTGCTTCCTCTTTCAATGTATTCCGGCAGCCTCTCGCGAAATTCGGCGAATTTGTCGGGATACTCGGACGCGAGCGTCGCCAATCCCACGCCCGTCAGGATTATCCCCGCTGCCGTCTTCCCTTTCAGGAACATGATCACTGCCCCTCCCGCCGAGCCAGCCAACAGCACACGCTTCCAGTTTTCCACCGCACCCTCCCATCCTCACGAGTTCGCTGTTAGGTACCTTATACTCTTTCCCGGAGAGATTTGATGCTGAAAAACTGCAATGCGATTGGTATTTCTGCTCTGTTTTTGTCGCTCTGTGTTTGCTCCACCAGTGGACAGAGCAAGCCGCGTGCGCGCGATCTGGGCGTCCCCTTTGACGGAACTCCCGGCCCGCTCAATGCCATTACTGATGTCAAGGGGGTGGAAGTCGGCCACACCACGCTCATTTCCGGCGAGGGACCTCTGAAAGTCGGTGTCGGCCCGGTTCGTACCGGAGTCACCGCCGTTTTGCCTCGCGGCAAGGATTCCTCCGACGCAGTGTTTTCCGCTTGGTTCACGCTAAACGGCAATGGTGAGATGACCGGTACGACCTGGGTCGAAGATTCCGGATTTCTCGAGGGCCCGGTGATGATCACAAACACTCACAGCGTTGGGGTCGTGCGGGATGCAGTGATCGCCTGGAAGGTGAAGCATGGGCGCCCCGATATGGAAGGCTATTGGTGGTCGCTTCCTGTAGTCGCAGAAACCTGGGACGGATATTTGAATGACATTAATGGTTTCCACGTGAAACCTGAAGACGCTTTCCATGCGCTGGATTCCGCCACCAGCGGACCGGTCCAGGAAGGCAACGTAGGCGGTGGTACCGGGATGATCTGCAACGAATTCAAAGGCGGAATCGGCACCTCTTCCCGCGTGCTCCATGCCAAACATGGCGGCTACACCGTCGGTGTGCTCGTGCAATGCAACTACGGCCGCCGCGACCAACTTCGGATTGCAGGTGTGCCTGTCGGACACGAGATTCCGGGCCACGTTTATGATGACGACACCGGCTCAATTATTGTCGTGGTTGCTACCGATGCTCCTCTGATCCCAACTCAGCTCAAACGCGTGGCGCGGCGAGTGTCTCTTGGTTTGGGCCGCGATGGCAGCTACTCCGGCGATGGTTCCGGCGATATTTTCATCGCGTTCTCGACCGCCAATTCAGGCGCCGCAACCTCCAAGGACCTGCGCCAAATCACCATGCTGCCCAATGAGCAACTCGATTCAATCTTTTTGGCCACGGTTCAAGCCAGCGAAGAGGCGGTCGTCAACGCCATGGTAGCCGCAGAGACGATGACCGGCATCGATAACCACACCGTGCCCGCGCTGCCCCACGATCGGCTGCGAGAAGTGTTAAAGAAGTACAACCGGCTCGCACAGTGATTCCTGCCGGAGGAATATTGAGTTCACTCCGCGCCCGCAGAATGGCTCCGCGCGCTGCCATTTTGGAAATCCGCAGTTCCATGCGCGGCCGCAAGCCAGCGCTCGATACCATGCTGATCTAAAGGTTTTGAAAAGAAATATCCCTGGCCAAATTCACAGGTCCAGGTTTTCAAGTAATCGACCTGAGCGCTGGTCTCAATTCCTTCTGCGATGACTTGCAGATTCAGGGTGTGAGCAAATTCCACAATCAAACGGGCAATTTGGCGGGCCTCGGCGTCGCTATCCATGTGCGATATGAAAGAACGGTCTATCTTAATGATATCCACCGGAAAACGGCGCAGCCTGCCGAGCGAAGATTGTCCGGTTCCAAAGTCGTCCAGACATATTCCGACCCCGAGGTTCTTCAGTTGCGACAGGACCTGCTTCGTTTTTTCCGAGTCGGCCATAGCCACACTCTCGGTGATTTCCAGGTGCAACCGGCGTGGATCAATGCCCGTCTGAATCAGCGCTTCTTCCACGTCACTCACCAAGTGAGGGTGAGCAAACTGCTTGGGGGAAACATTCACGGTCACACTCAAGCCTGCATCCTGAGACTCCGTCGGCTGCCAAAGCTGGGCGTGGCGGCAGGCCTCGCGCAAAATCCATTTTCCAAGAGGAACTATCAAGCCGCTGCTCTCGGCGGTGCCAATAACCCTGTCAGGAAACACCAGGCAGTCCTGGCGCTGCCATCGCAGTAAAGCTTCAACGCCAGTAATCCGTCCCGCCTCCAAACGCACGATTGGCTGAAAGTGAAGACGAAATTCACCTTCGTCAATGGCCCGGCGCAAATCCGTCTCAAGGTCAAGCTGCCTGACGGCTTTGATGCGCATTTCCTGGTCGAAAAACTCGCAACGCGCCTTGCCCAGAGTCTTCGCCCGATACATGGCCATGTCCGCATCTCGGAGTAGCTCTTCAGCGCTCCGCCGCCGCATTGTGCTAAGCGCTACGCCAATGCTTGCGGAGATAAATACCTCCCGCCCGGCGACGGAAAAGGTGCCTAAAGCATCTTGGATACGGTTCGCCACTCGCATAGCGTCGCTCGGGTCGTGAATCGATCCGACAAGAATCGTGAACTCGTCGCCGCCCAGTCTTGCGAGAACCTCGTCTGCATGATGAAAGCCGCTGCCAGCCTTACTGATTGGACGGCATAGCGTATCCTCGAATCGCAGGCAATCGGCCAAACGGCAGCCGATTTCGATGATCAGCTCATCGCCCACGCTGTGTCCCATCGTGTCGTTGAACACTTTGAAGCCGTCAATGTCCACAAACAATACCGCGAATTGATAGGCGGGATTTTTCCGCGCCCGTTCAAATGCCCGTTGCAACCGCTCCAGAAACAGCGTGCGATTGGGCAAATCCGTTAATCCATCATGCAGTGCGTTGTGCTCCAGCTTCTCCTCGACCCGCTTTCGTTCTGTGATGTCGCGGTTCACGATGACCAGTTTCTCAACTTCACCCTTCGCGTTCCGAATCGCACTCGCCGTCGATTCCAGAACCAGCCAACTTCCATTCTTGTGCCGCACTCGGTATTCCAGCCGTTTCCCGACTCCAGTGCGCCGCGCCTCTTCCGTGGCAGCCTTCACTTTCTCTATGTCTTCCGGATGAATCTGCTGATATGCAGAGGTCGCTCCTAACTCTCTCGACGAGTATCCCAGCACCTTCTTGTACGCCGTGCTGTTGTACAACCGCCGGCCATTTACGTCCACCACCGCGATCATGTCGGCGGCATTTTCGCTGATCAGGGTGAAGAGCTCTTCCCGCCGCCGTAGTCGCCCTTTCAGGTGTTCCATCCGTAGGCGCTGGGAAATCATGAAAAAAGGCACGAGCCAAACTGCCCACCACGCGAGCTGAACGACGTGGTGAGCCAGGAAGGATGTAATCAGCGTTGTGCCGCGAAATAACAATGGGAGGAGCAAGCACACCTCGGCGTAGATATCGGCTGCTCGACTCCCAGATTTAGGCCTTCTGCTGTGAACCAGGACCTGACGGTAATCGCGAAACGAACCTTTTGTACCCTTGAAAACCGCTTGGACTGTACTAGTAGATTGTGTATCCCGGCGCAGGATTGCGCACATCCGGCTTCGAGGCCATCAGCAGCAGCGCACCCATGCGCTTGAACGCCCGCAGATCCTCCAGGCTGTGGAACGACTTGGTTTGATAGTCATCAGGTGTGGGTGTCTCGTCGGGAATCCGGCGCGCTTCCACGTTCTTGAATGCGTGCTTCTTCAGCAGATCGATATATTCCGCCTCAGATCTCACATGTACCGGGACTTTCAGCTTGTCCACCCATTGCAGCGAATACGGATTATCCTTGTAAAGGTTGATCAGAATAAACAGGCGTCCGTGCGGCGCCATCACACGAAAAAGCTCCGCTAAAGCACGTTCCTGGTCTGGGTAGTAATAGAACGACTCGACCGAAAGCACCTTATCGAAAAAATTCTCTTCCCAGGGAATCCGCTCGGCCGACCCCCAGACGTAAAGAATGTTTTCGAAGTCACTCGAAGCTGCCCGCGCCCGCCGAATCATTTCGTCCGAAACATCGACCCCGACCGCCTGGCCAAAGCCCTCCGGACCGTCCGCCACCAGACGCGCTAAAAGCCGGGTTGCCCAGCCCGCTCCGCACCCCAGATCCAGAACCCGCTCGCCCGGACGCAGCTCCATGAGTTGGATTGTTTTCTCCGTAATATGAAGGTGGTGGCGCTCCATCTTTTCGCCTTCACCTTCCGCCGCCCAACGATTGAACTCGAGCTGCAGTTGCTCATCCGGAGTTGGTGGTTTTTCTGGCATATCTTGGTCAGATTGTCATCCCGAGCAAACGTCTTCCGTGCAGCGAAGGATCTGGGGCAGCCGCGCGAACGGTCGCAAGTTTCACGAGCGACGGCACAGTCGTGCGTTTGGCTCCCTTCCTTATCGCCTTAGTGCGCCTTCGCGCCGTTTACACACTCCAAAATTTCGGCTTCACTCAGCGTGTGATCGGATGCTTTGGCGCGCTGATAGATTTTTTCCACCAACTCATCCGAATCCGGCATTCCATGCCGCTCCAGCCAGAAATGAATGTTCGACTTGCCGCTCATGGGGCCAATGTCAATCACCTGCTCCAGCCCGAACACGTGCGCGGGCACACCCGAGTACACTGTGTTCGCCAGTTCCACATCGTTCTTCTTGTAAGCCTTAATAACGGCCGCGGCGTGCACGCCGGTCGCGGTGCGGAACGCGTCTTCCCCCACCACCGGGTAATTTATCGGAATTGGTACTCCGGTCGCGCGGGAAACCGCCTGGCAATAGTCCTTCAGTTTCGTAAGGTCCTGATCCGCCCACGGCGGAATGCCCATCAGTCTCAGATTCACCAGCATCTGGTCCATCTGCGTATTGCCGACGCGCTCACCGATTCCCAACGCGGTCGCGTGAACGCAATCGGCCCCGGCAACCAACGCTGCCATCGAATTGGCAATCGCCAATCCGCGGTCACAGTGCCCGTGCCAGTCCACGCGAATCTTTTCCCCAGATGGTTTGACCACCTCATCAACCACAAACCGGACCAGTGCAAATGTGCCCATCGGCGTGGCATGACCGGCCGTATCGCAGATTACAATCGCCCGTGCGCCGCAATTAATCGCCGCCGTGTAGAGCCGCCGCACCATCTCGGGATCACAGCGCGTCGTATCCTCAGTCACATACATCACATCAAGCCCCAGCGAAATGGCGTACTTGACCGCAGTTTCAGTGGTCTGTAGCAGGAAATCGTCAGTCCAGCCTTCGGTATAGCGGCGGATCGGGCTGGAACCGAGAAATGTAGCCGCTTCAATCTTCAAGCCCGTCCGCTGCACGATTTCAGCAATCGGCCGAATGTCATTCTGAACAGTTCGCGCCGCGCAGTTAGCGTGAATCTTCATCCTGTGCTCAACGATCTCCCGCGCCAACGCTTCCGTATGTTCCCTAGCCCGCGTTCCCGCACCTGGTAAGCCGAGATCGAGCGAATTGATTCCCAACGCTTCCATCAAATGAAGAATCGCGATTTTTTCTTGAATGGATGGATCGCGTACCGATGGCGACTGCAAGCCATCCCGCAACGTCTCATCGTTCAGTAGCACATGGTGCGTGGGCCGCATCGAGGCGGGATGAATCCGGTTCCAGTCGTAGATGAGTTCAGCTTTCATGCCAAGCGCTGCCGAGCCTCGCTCGGCCCGGACGGGCGGGGCGCCCGTCCCTACACAAGCTTTCACCTTTCCTTGCCAGGGATGGTCAGCCCGAACACTGACGTCTGCCCCTCACCCGCCACACTCGTTCGCGATTCGTCGGGATTCGGCAAATAGAGCGTCTTGCAATGCTCGCAGCGATACACCTCGGCATCGCGTCCCCAGGCCTTTTCCACGTCCCCACATTCCTGCTCCAAAACATCCGTCACATAAAACCAGCGCTTCAGATGCCCGCCGCAAAACTTGCCCTTGGCGTCCTTTTCGTTGCAGGAGCGCTGTCCCAGCTTCTTGATTTTGACTTTATGATTCGGTAATTGTGGTGCAGTTTGCATTCCGGGAGCGGTCGTTGTGGCCAAAGGGTGTCCCTCGTTGAAGCGGTCAGATGCCGCCGAATTCAGCGGCAAATCTGTATTTTACGCGAAGCGTTCTGCGGGTTGCCAGATTACGGGTCTTCGCCTGGATTAGGATTATGAGCGTAATAGGGATGTTTCGCCAACGATGGTTTCCGGATTGCCGACCGTACCCACTCGGTCTACGCTTAGGCTCTCCCCATGCGCTAGAGCGACATGATGGACACTTTCTCCAAATCTTGGAGATGAGGTGATGTGTTAACTGCTGTGTCGAGAAGTGCGCTCAGGAATTGGCCTTGTGCGGTCAAGAACGCTCCGCTGATATAGCCAGCTGCCAGTATGACCACCGCGCCGAACAAGCCGCCGAGCAAGTAAAGCCAATTGAACGAACCATTCTGAATTGGGTCATTCGGGGTGCTCACGACCATACCGCCAAGCATCACTGCCCCAGCCAGAACGAGTGCCCCCTGCTTTACCAAATTTCCTAATCTAACAGTAGCTGCGGCTATGCGGTAGGCATTCTTGTAGTGATCCGTCAGCCGACCAACGTAGACTCTTGCCGTTGCTGTTGCAACCCCCATTGCCCCTCCTATTTGCCCCACAACTACCGGTAATTCCACCACGGACTCGGAACTGAGGTTAATTACCGAGGTCATGTCGAGCTTCTTCGAGTCAAACAAAAGTGCTTGTCCTCAAGGGGTGCTGTCGGGAGCCGAAGGGGTTTACTTGCCCGGCCCGGCTAAACTTCTGCTGTCAGGCGTTAGCACTCAAAACCCCTCCGGAGGTCGATGAGTGATACGGAGATTTATCGCCATTTTGAAGGACTAAGAGTGCTCTGATCGGGAAATCTCGGTTAAGTGCCTTGTCTGGCCTTTTCTATACGAGCGAAGTGACGGAATGCGCCGACGCTTAAGAAATTGATCAGCACCGCAATCACGTTCCACAGAATCACGGGTCGCGACAAAATCAACAGACCGTAGTAAACCCACAGAATTTGAAAGACCCCCAAGATTGCCGCCATCCGCGGATTCATGCCAGCACTTGAACGACGCTTGAGCATCGCGAGCAAGTCCGGTAAACCAGCAAAGGTTGTTCCGAGACCCGCCACAAAGCCACAAGCCTCTGATCTATGGAACCTGGGAATCAGTAAGCTCTGGGTATCGTGCGGAACCCAACCGTTGCAGCCACAGAACGGTAGGAAACTCAGGAGGAGAATAAGGAGTGTTGCTCTGTTGAAGCGATTCATACGTGTCCTCTAATTCGTTTAGCTGATAGTTTTGGAGCCCCCAACTGTTAAGGTTGACAGGAAAACTGACGATACCGCTCATCGAGGGGTTTTGAGCGTAATAGGGATGTTACGCCAATCGTCGGAAGCCCTCGCCAGCAGTAACCTTGCTGTGGCCGATTATTATGGCTAGCATGGGCCACATGAACGGCACACGCACGACGGTTAAGGCGTTGAGCAACAGTTTTCGTTCATTCTTCATCGTGTCGCTTATTATCGCGGTTCTTGGCATCGCCATAGCTTTCGTAACCGCACCAGGTGCTATGGATGAAGCCATAAGGCTGAGCATGTTCCTTTCGCTGGTGTGGATTCTCGCGGTCATCTTCGCATTCGTAAGGTTCCAGTGGCGCGCTCTCTGGTTTCTGCTTGGAGCTCCCCTGAGTGGCTGGTGGTTGATCGTGCTGTATTTGATAGCGTCGGGTTGCGCTCACAACGCTAAGAATTGCCCTTGACCAAATCGACGACGCGATAGCTGCCATTAGCTTGGCGATTCGAACCTGCGATAGCTGAAAAAATCCTTCCTCGTCGCTTACTGTCTAGCGCTAACTCTTGTAACCAGGCGTTATCACTCAATGTATGGTCCGCCGGCGAACTGCAAGAGGTTTAAAGTTGGCGAAGCTCAGTCCGAAAATGTATTCGGCCTCTTAGTGGAGAATCACTCTCCGGGCACTCGATGATGATTCGCACGTGTCGGTCC